>WNGA01009794.1_pt1 | contig 15367 bp, 14 predicted proteins | sample 5400061 | NCBI WGS metagenome assembly WNGA01 (sample SAMN13153366, study PRJNA577476) | soil metagenome | isolation source: 100 cm soil or saprolite under grassland replicate 2 | place: USA:California | collected 2016-06-15
GGAGGAGTTTTTTCCTTTTCGGGAATCTCCGTCACGAGCGCTTCGGTGGTGAGCAACAGGCCCGCGATTGACGCGGCGTTTTGTAACGCCGTGCGCGTGACCTTGGTTGGATCGACGATCCCCGCTTTCACCAAGTCGGTGTATTCATCGGCGGAAACGTCGTAGCCTTCGTTGCCCTTGCGCTTCTTCACTTCCTCGACGACGAGCGCGCCTTCTTTGCCCGCGTTGTCCGCGAGTTGACGCGTCGGTTCTTCGATGGCGCGTCGCACAATCGCGACACCGACTTTTTCATCGGGTTCGAGGTCCTTGATGTTGTCGAGCGCTTTCTGCGTCCGCAGGAATGCAACACCGCCGCCTGGGACGATGCCTTCTTCAACCGCCGCACGCGTGGCGTGCAACGCATCTTCGACGCGCGCCTTTTTCTCTTTCATCTCGGTCTCCGTCGCAGCGCCGACGTTGATGACTGCAACGCCGCCTGCGAGTTTCGCGAGCCGCTCCTGGAGCTTCTCACTATCGTAATCGCTGGTCGTCTCCTCAATTTGACGACGGATCTGTGCGACGCGGCCCTGGATATCGGCTTTTTTGCCTTCGCCTTCGACAATGGTGGTGTTCTCCTTGTCGATGGTAATGCGCTTGGCCCTGCCGAGGTCTTCGAGCTTGATGTTCTCGAGCTTGATGCCGAGATCTTCGCTGATCAGACGCCCGCCGGTCAGCACCGCGATGTCTTCCAGCATCGCCTTGCGACGATCGCCGAAGCCGGGCGCTTTTACCGCGCAGACCTGCAATGTGCCGCGCAGTTTGTTCACGACCAGAGTTGCGAGCGCTTCGCCTTCCACATCCTCCGCGATGATGAGGAGTGGACGGCCGGCCTTCGCGACTTTCTCAAGCAACGGAAGCAGGTCCTTCAAGCTCGAGATTTTCTTCTCGTAAATGAGGATGTAAGCATTTTCGAGCACGGCCTCCATCGCCTCCGCGTTGGTGACGAAGTAAGGCGACAGATAACCTTTATCGAACTGCATGCCCTCGACTACTTCCAGTGTGGTCTCGATTGACTTGGCTTCCTCGACCGTGATCGTGCCGTCCTTGCCAACCTTGTCCATGGCGTCGGCAATGATTTCGCCGATCGTTTTGTCCCAGTTGGCCGAAACGGTTGCGACCTGCGCGATCTCGGTGCGATCACTGACTTTCTTAGAGAGCTTCTTCAGCTCCTCGACGATTGCCTCGACACCCTTCATGATGCCGCGCTGCAACGACGTCGGATTCGCTCCGGCAGTGACGTTGCGCAGACCTTCGCGGTAAATTGATTCCGCGAGAATCGTCGCCGTAGTCGTGCCGTCGCCCGCCACATCGGACGTTTTGGAAGCGACTTCGCGGACGAGCTGCGCACCCATATTTTCATACGGGTCCTCGAGCTCGATCTCTTTCGCGACTGTCACTCCGTCCTTCGTGATCGTGGGGCTGCCGAATTTCTTGTCGAGAATGACGTTGCGCCCGCTCGGGCCGAGTGTGGCCTTGACGGCCTTCGCCAGTTTCTCGATGCCGCGCAGCAACGTGTGCCGCGCGCTTTCATCGAATTGTAGTTGTTTAGCTGCCATAAGTTTTGTCTCCTCCGGTTACCCGATGATGCCGAGGATATCGTCCTCGCGCATAATCAGGTAATTCTGATCGTCGATTTTGATTTCGGTGCCGCCGTATTTCGAGATCAGCACCTTGTCGCCCTTCTTGACCGTGAAATCGATTTTCTTTCCATTGTCATCGATTTTGCCGGTGCCTAAAGCGACCACTTTCCCCTCTTGTGGTTTTTCCTTGGCGGTATCGGGGATGATGATCCCGCCCTTTTTCACTTCCTGCTCTTCGAGCGGCTGCACCAGCACCCGATCTCCGAGCGGTCTTACATTAACTGCTGCCATAGGTTTTCTTTACTCCTTTGGTTTTGTTTTGTGGTTAAACCGGCGATCGTCAGCCCTTGCGACTACCAATCGCCGGCAAATTTGCCGTTACTTCTTTTTGTCTTCGTCCACGACCTCGAATTCCGCATCGACGACGTCGCCTTCGCGCTTGCCAGCGCCTTCTTCAGCGCCGCTACGCGGCTGCGCTTCAGGTCCAGGCTGCGGACCCGGGCGCGGACCTGCTTGCGCTGATGCTTGCTTGTAAAGCTCAGCGCTGACTTCCTGGAACTTGTTCTGCAAGTCGTCGTAGGTACGTTTCATCGCGTCGACGTCGTTGCGATTGACCGCTTCGCGCACCGCGGCGATGGCGTCCTCGACTTGCTTGCGCTTGTCACCAGAAATCTTGTCGCCGAGCTCTTTCAACTGTTTCTCGGACTGGTATGCGAGCATGTCAGCGTTATTCTTGATCTCGATCGCTTCCTTCGCTTTCTTATCCTCCTCCGCATGCGCTTCCGCTTCGCGCTGCATCCGCTCCACTTCGTCCTTCGAAAGTCCGGAGCTGCCGGTAATGGAGATCTTCTGTTCCTTGCCGGTGCCGAGATCTTTCGCCGAGACGTGCAGAATGCCGTTCGCGTCGATATCGAAGGTCACTTCGATCTGCGGAACACCGCGCGGCGCCGGCGGAATCCCATCGAGATGGAATGTGCCGAGCGTTTTGTTGTCGCGCGACAGCGGTCGCTCGCCCTGCAAGACCTTGATTTCTACGCCGGGTTGATTGTCGCTGTATGTCGAAAATATCTGCGACTTTCGCGTCGGGATCGTGGTGTTTCGCGGAATCATCGGGGTGGCTACGCCGCCTGCGGTTTCAATCGCGAGCGTCAACGGCGTCACATCGAGAAGCAGCACATCTTTGACTTCGCCTTTGAGGACGCCGCCCTGGATAGCTGCGCCGACTGCAACGACTTCGTCTGGATTCACACCCTTGTGCGGTTCCTTGCCGATGAGGTCGCGCGCCACCTGTTGCACCTTGGGCATGCGTGTCATGCCGCCGACGAGGACCAGCTCGTTAATGTCCTTTTCAGTGACTTGCGCGTCCTTTAGACATGCCTTCACCGGTGGAACTGTTCGCTGGATCAGATCATCCGTGAGTTGCTCCAGCTTTGCGCGGGTCAGCTTTTTCTGGATGTGCTTCGGTCCGCTCGCATCCGCTGTGATGAACGGCAGATTAATTTCGTATTCCTGCGTTGAGGAAAGCGCGATCTTCGCTTTTTCCGCTTCTTCCTTGATGCGCTGGATCGCGTCCGGCTGTTTGGTTAAATCGATGCCGGTGTCCTTTTTGAATTCGCTGACGATCCAATCCATGATGCGCGCATCCCAGTCGTCGCCGCCGAGGTGCGTATCGCCATTGGTCGCCTTCACTTCGAAAACGCCGTCACCAATTTCCAGCACCGAAATGTCGAAAGTGCCGCCACCCAAATCGTAAACAGCAATCTCTTCGTCTTTCTTTTTGTCCAGACCGTACGCGAGCGACGCTGCAGTTGGCTCGTTAATAATCCGCAGCACTTCCAAGCCGGCGATTTTGCCTGCGTCTTTCGTGGCGGTGCGCTGCGAGTCGTTGAAATATGCCGGCACCGTGATGACGGCCTGCGTGATTTTTTCGCCGAGCTTTGCTTCAGCGTCGCTCTTGAGCTTCGCCAAAATCATTGCCGAAATCTCCGGTGGCGAAAACGTCTTGAGCTGGCCTCCGACTTCTACTTGTACGTGCGCATCGCCATTGGCTGCCTTCACGATCTTGTAAGGCACGCGCTTCTGCTCTTCGTGCACTTCGTCGAACTTGCGGCCCATGAATCGCTTGATTGAAAAGACCGTATTCTGCGGGTTGGTTACTGCCTGACGTTTCGCGGCTTGGCCGACTAATCGTTCGCCGCTTTTTGTAAACGCGACGATCGATGGCGTCGTGCGCGCGCCTTCGCTGTTTTCCAAAACTACCGGGTCGCCACCCTCCATCACGGCCATGCAGGAGTTAGTGGTGCCCAAATCGATACCTAAAACTTTTGCCATAAATTGAAATCCTTTCTCGGTAGAGCCTGTCGACGGACGGAATCGCCGTGACAGACGTTAACCCCAAGCTTCCAAGCAAGGCTCGGGCCAAGCCCAAGTGTGAGAGCTTAAGTTGCTGTTCGCGAGAACCTAATGCTGATCAGGTCCCGAAAGAACATTTTCGACTCGAGACAATTCGGCTCGATTCCAGTCGAGTTCCTACCGGCTGTCGCGCCAATGCGACACTGTATTCCGATCACTTGAGCAGCGTAAACACCTGCGTGTACGAACCATCCGCATTCCGCGTACTGGTCAATTGGCCGCGTGCGCCCATGTATTTGCCGGTACCGCCCAAAATCGCGCGCACGACAGGTTGGCCCGCATCAAATTCACCAGCGGTCGGCGGATAATCCAGAGCGCCCAAAGCCACAATTTGATCCTGATGATTGGCAAAGGTGAAGAACAGAACAGTTGCGCGCGTCTCCAAGTTGGGGTTTGCGTCAGTCGCCATTTTGATCAGCGTCTTCGAGCCAAATACCTCGCCTGTGACGGGGCCGCCGGGAGTAGAGTGTAGCGGAGCAAAAAAATGATAGACGTCGCCCGGACTATTTCCCGGCGTGCCGAGGTCAAGCAGCTTCAGCATTGGTGCGTCTTCAAAGACAGTAAACGTTTCAGTCGAAGGACTTGTGCAACGCAGACCACACGCTGTCAGCAAAGTTGAAGCGAGCAGCGCAGCATTTGCCATCAATCTCGATGTAACGATCAGGTTCATTCGTAAGCTCCTTTGAAGGTAAAACTGCGTTTACGAACTCATTCGCATCCACATGATGTTTCTAAAAGCTCCAAGTCTTATTCGTATCCCAGTGATAAAATTGTGGTGAAAGAGAAATTCTGTTTCGCGAATGCACGCGCAGCGATAAAATTTCGCCGTGCGACAATACCACGATCTGCTCCGGCTGGTGCTCGACCACGGTCGGCCACGTAATGATCGCACCGGCACCGGAACGTTATCAGTCTTCGGCGCGCAGACTCGGTTCGATTTGCGTGATGAAGGACCGGGATTTCCGTTGCTGACCACCAAGAAGCTGCACATCAAATCAATCATCTACGAACTGCTTTGGTTCCTGCGCGGAGATACGAACGTTCGTTATCTCAACGAACACGGGGTGACTATCTGGGATGAGTGGGCCAACGAAACCGGCGACCTCGGTCGGGTGTACGGAGCGCAGTGGCGCGACTGGCAGGGCGCAAACGGAGCGCGAGTCGACCAAATCGACAATCTCATCGCGCAAATAAAATCAAATCCGCAGAGCCGGCGACTCATAGTAAGTGCATGGAACCCGGCTGAAATAGAGAAGATGGCGCTGCCACCATGTCACGTGCTCTTTCAGTTTTACGTGCAGAATGGCGAACTCAGTTGCCAGCTGTATCAGCGTAGCGCCGACCTGTTTCTTGGTGTGCCATTCAATATCGCGTCATACTCGCTGCTGACGATGATGATGGCCCAAGTCGTCGGTCTTTGCCCGGGGGATTTCGTCCATACCTTTGGCGATCTGCATCTGTATAACAATCATCTCGACCAGGCGCGCGAGCAGCTTTCGCGCGATTGCCGGCCTTTGCCCCGAATGAAACTGAATCCGGCCGTCAAGAACATCCACGATTTTGCGTTCGAAGATTTCGAACTCGTCGGTTACGATCCCCACCCGTCAATCAAAGCTCCGATTGCGGTGTAAGGCGCCGTTGTTCGGCGGAAACACGGCAGTTGCGACTTCCGCGCACGAGGAGGGTTTAACGAGATGTGAGGGTTGCGCTTTGGGTCTCGATATTTTTCTGCACAGCGGTGTTGTTGCGCGCGGAAACTTCAGTCGAGATCGATTTGCAGGAACAGAGGGCGTATCTGCTTCAAAATGGGCGCCCGGTGCTCGCGTCGCCAATCTCCAGCGGCCGTTATGGACATCTCACCAAAGGAGGCGCATTCAAGATCCTCGAGAAGGAACGAGCCCATTATTCGAGCATGTATGGAAAAATCGTCGATGCGTACGGAAATACGGTCGTGGCGGACGCCGATGCCGATATGTCAGTGCCGCGTGGCGGCAAATTCATTCCCGCGCCGATGCATTATTTCATGCGGTTTAACGGGGCTGACGGAATGCATGCCGGATATTTGCCCGGTTATCCGGCGTCGCACGGCTGCGTCCGCATGCCCGAGCAATACGCGATTGCATTCTTTAATTCCATCAACGTTGGGACGCCGGTGACGGTATTCGGCAGGACACCGGCAGGGCGTTATTTAGGCCAATCGCAACCTTTGTTTCCGGGCCGAGGCAGCCGATTCACAGGTCCGCGCTTCGGGCCGCGCTTTGTCCCTCCGCCGCCTCCTTGGTGGCCGTGAGGCTCAACGCCATTCGAAATTTCTCAGCGATTGGTGCTTGCGGTCTTGGGTCCGCGGGAAAGATCGACCAGATCGGCGAGGATATTGAGCGTCTCGTCGCGCTCTGGATCGATGGTTGGCTCTTTGGTGTCGTCGCCGGGCGCTCCGCCGACCGAATCTGTATCCGCGTCTGGAGCAGCGGCTTCAGGATCAATTTTTGGCGAAACGCCATTCTTCTTGGCTTCTGCCAGTTTACCAGGATACATGATCAACTGGAGATTGGGTTTATCGACCGTGTCGAGTGTCAGCCGATAGATACGCGGCTCTTCCTGATTTCGCGCGAGGCGGTCCTTCGACCGCATTTCTTTGCGGAGCTTATCGTCCTGAAGCTCCTTTTTCCGCCCATCTTCGTTTAGTGAAATTCGATTCTCATCGATCTTGTGACGCAAACGATCAATGTCCTCCACCACGTAGTGAAATTCGGGATCGTTCTTAACGCGCTCTTCCGAGCGTCGCTTTAGTTGATCGATAAACAGCGAATGCGTATCCGACCACTTGGTGTATTTCGCCTTGGACACTTCGTCGTAGGGCAGTGCGTTCTTTAGCGCTCCTTCGCCGAACTCCGGCAGATCACTCAAGCTGGGAAGGATAATGTCGGAGGCAACGCCATGAAGCTGTGTGGATCCGCCGGCGACACGATAAAATTTTTGGATGGTGAGCTTCAACGCACCGTCTTCATCGGAGTGGCTGCCCAACAGCGAAGCGAACCGGCCGATTGGAAGGATCGTCTGCACGGTGCCTTTGCCAAATGTGTTCTTGTCTCCGACGATCACCGCACGGCCGTAATCCTGGAGAGCGGCTGCGAAAATCTCACTGGCAGACGCGCTTTGCCTGCTGGTCAAAACAACTAGCGGCCCCGAGTAGGCGATGCCCGAATCTGGATCGGACGAAATCCTGATGCTCCCATTATAATCTTTGGTTTGTACAATCGGGCCCGACTTCAAAAAGAGACCGGTCAGCGCGAGCGCCTCTTCAAGCGAGCCACCGCCATTTCGCCGCAGATCCACAATCAATCCGGCAATATTTTCTTTCTTCAGACGTTTGAGCAATGCCAGCACATCGCGCGTGGTGCTTTTCTGGTGTCTGTCCATGTCTGCATAGAAAGAAGGCAGCTTAAGCCATCCCAGCTTTACGGGGTCGCCGTTCTCATCTTTTTTAATGATGATATCGGCGCGGGCTTCCTGATCTTTGAGCTTAATTTCATCCCGCACCAGTTCGACGTTTTTCCGGCGCGACGGATCGGTGGCGTCTGCGGGAATGACGAGCAACCTGACACGTGTCCCTTTCTTTCCGCGGATCATTTCAACCACTTTGTCCAGTCGCATCTCGCGAACATCGACATAATCCGCCGGGCCCTGCGCCACAGCAGTAATCCGGTCGCCCACTTTAAGTCTCCCGTCCGTCTGCGCCGGACCGCCAGGCACGAGGCTTTCGATTTTCGCATAGCCATCTTCCGATCGGAGCATGGCGCCGATGCCTACGAGCGACAGGCCCATGTTGATACTGAAATTCTTCATATCGGCCTTGCTCAGGTATTCCGAATGCGGGTCGTACGCCTGTGCAAGCGCATCGAGAAAGAGTTTGATTTGCTCGTCCTTGTCTTGCTCGTGCACGTTGCGGGCGAGGCGATCGTAACGGCGAGCAACGAGTTGCGGTGCGGGCTCAATCGGATGCTCGCTAAGATGCTCCTGCAACAGCTCGTTTGCGATACGACCGCGCCAGAGCTGGTCGGCTTCCGCTTCATCTTTTGGCCACGGCGCTTTTTGGCGACTCAACTCGACCGTCGCATTGCTCTTGAAATCAATCGGCTGCTTCAACAACTCTTTTATCTTGGCGACCCGTCCATCAACTCGTTTGGTGTACAGCGCGTAGATGTCGTAAGCCGGCTTCAACGTGCCGAGAAGAACGTCTCCTCCGATCGAGTTGCCGTATTTTGCATTGAGCGTGTCAATGTCTTGCTGCGTAAAGAAAAGGTGACTGAAATCGAGCAACTCCAGATAGCTCAGCAGGAATTTTCTCGAAATTTCTTCATTCAGCTTCTGGCGGGTATAATGGCCTTCCTCCAAAAGCCGGCCGACGGAGATGGCGATCGTTTCTTTTGACGCCGCTAGCGCCGTCGGCATGGCAGTCGTGGCTGTTAAAACGATGGCGCACAACGCCAAGCTTCGCTGGAAACGTGATTTCATTAGTAATTACGCGGTTTGCCACCTTGGCAGATTTCACGATCAAACGCAAGATGATGAAGTAAGATCGACATGTAAGTAGGAATGAGACAATCAGGAATAGGGAACATTCAATTATTCGTAAAAAGTGACCCCGTTAAGCCGTAGCCAAGTTTGAAGGCAGTGAAGTACAATGAATTACGAAAGCTTTTGCGGCGGCATTTTCGAAACGAATTGCTATCTCTTCAAGGGGCCAGAGGGATGGATTCTCTTCGATGCGCCTGAGGGCACTTGTGAATGGCTGCGTTCGCTCGAGGTCGATCTCAAACTCTTGCTCCTGACACATGGGCACATCGATCACGTCCAGGATGTCGCCAGGATCAAACGCCAGTTTGGCTGTCCGATCGGCTGTCACCCGCTAACTGCGCCTATGATCTCCGATCGGGAATTTTTTCGGAACTTTGGTTTCCAACTCGAAATCGAGCCTCAGGAGCCGGATTTTCTCATCGAAGAAACACCAAACCGAATTTTTCTTGGCGCTGATTTCGAAGTTCTGGAAATTCCAGGGCATTGCCCGGGAAGTCTTTGTTTCTTTTCGCCCAAGGATAAATTGTTCATCGGCGGCGATGTACTTTTTGCCGGAAGCATCGGGCGAGGCGATTTGCCCGGCGGAGACATCGATCTGCTGATAACCGGGATCAGGAAGAAATTATTTCCGCTTGGCGACGATGTGACCATCCTGCCCGGCCACGGCCCGCCGACGAAAATCGGGATTGAACGGAAAACCAATCCATTCGTCGGGAAACAGTAACCGCAGCGATTTTCTAGCTTGCCGCTCCGCTGCTTTCCTCGCGAAGCTCCTCAAGGAAAGAGGCGAGCGGTTTAAGGTTATCAACCTTTGCGACGATATGACGCAATGAGCGGACGGCTCTTGGGATGTAGTGGAGGAAATTCTTGTGTCCCCTGACAAGGCCGAGAAAGCCATAAGCGCCCAGCGCCTGCATCAGGCGTTGAATTGCGCACAAGCGTAAGGTCAAATCGAAGTCACCGTCGATCGTGATTCCGTTCTCGAGCTGCCGGCCGCGATAATATGCGATCAGCTCAGCGCGTTCCGCCTCTTCAACATCGACATACGGATCGTAAAGCAATGATGCCAGATCGTAGTGGGCGAGGCCTGGCCGCATACCCTGAAAATCAATCAGATTAGCCTGCCCGTTCTGGATGATGACGTTTTGCGATTGAAAATCACGATGCACTAAAACTCTTGGAAGAGATGCCAGGCTTTTTGCGATTTCCTTTAGCGGCGCTAACGCAGCGAGCGCCGCGAGTTCGGCCTTGTCGATGTTGAAATACCGGCCGAGGCAATTTCTAAAAAAATAATTCTGCTCCCAGCGATAGAGCTCCGCATTGAATTCGGCGGGCAAATGCTCCTTTATTTCGACCCAAACGGACTCCGTTAACGCATGCAGAGTCGCGATTTGATCCAGAGCCGATTCGTAAAAAGCCCGGCGAACGAGCCAACTCTCGTGACGATAGCTGTAGAGATCTCGCTCCCCCAAATCTTCGATCCAGATAAGTCCCTCCACCGGATCGTGAAAATAAATTTTAGGTACTCGAATTCCGTGGGTGTCGAGAAATTGCGCGATGTTGACGTAGTGCCGGTTTTCTTCGCGGTCGAGATTGTACTTAACAAGGATCAGCTTCTGATCCGTGGCGCAATCGATTCGATAAAATTTTCGGTCAGAGCCTCCCTTTTCGATTGGCTTGATTGTTATCTGATCGACATCCAGACGCGGAAAATGCATTCGGGTCTGTCGGAGAAGAAGCGCCGTTCTCATTGTTGGAACTAAATATCGATGTCGCGATGGATGCCGCTGGCCTTTTTTTGGGAGCGGACAATACAGCCCTGAAGGTGAGTTTGGGAAGCAATTTGTGTGTCCGGCCACAAAATTGTGTCTTCGAGGATGGCGTGTGCGCCTATGCGACAATGTTCTCCGATAACTGAGCAGCCGCGCAATCGCGCCGTGGCATCAACAACCGCTGATTTGGCGATGCGCTCAGGCCAGTCGTGTATTTTGACGTACTGCGGCTTCCAATCGTCTTGCAAAATCGTGCGGTGCACGTCGAGATATTCCCTGCGCGAACCAATGTTGAACCATTTTCCGTCGTTCATCACCAAACCGCCGATCTTGCCACCCTCGCTGATCCAATCAGCAATAATGGGAATGAAGGAGATCTTTTTGTGCGGCGGTATGCGCTGAAAAATCGGCGAAGTCCAAACCGCGATGTTCGCGAAATCAAAGTTTCCGGGGATGCCGTAGCGATTCGCGATATCCACAATACGATGATCCCGCAACGCCACATCCGAAGCCAACCCAGTCTCACGCAATGCGAGGGTCACGTCGTTCCCGCGGCGAAAATGTTCGTCAACCAAAGGTCGCAGATCGACGTCTGTTAGAATATCGCCGCTGTACGTAAGGAATGGGTCGGTGCCGAGATCGCGTTCTGCATTCTTGATACCGCCGCCCGTTTCGAGCAAATCAGGCTCGTGAATGATCCTGACCGGACAATCTCTGTACCTGTTCTCAGAGAAGAAACCCTGAAATAATTCGGGACATCTATGCGTATTGATGACGAACTTGTTCACTCCCGTTTCAATCAAATGATCGAGCGCAAACGTGATGAGCGGTTTTTGAAAAATCGGAATCAGCGGCTTTGGCAAATCGTCCGTTAAAGGGCGCAACCGCTTGCCGAGGCCTGCGGCTAAAACGAACGCCTGTGTAACCTTGTGCATCAGCAGAAAAATCGGAGATTGCTCGACTTTGCTCGGAATACAAAGTCGAAAGGCGGTGCTCGCTATCTTAAATACAGCGTGCGCGTGCCGAAGTCGATGATGCCGTGGTGACGCCTCAACGTTTCCGCGCCGAGCAGACCGGCGACCGGGGGCGAACCTTCCAACAACCCGTTGTGAATTAATCCTTCCAGGTCAATCACGCCCACGTCCTTAGCGAAAATATCTACGGAGCCCACCGAGAGTTTCCCAATATGAGCCACGCGGACGCCGCGCTCTTTCAGGTTCACGGCAGACGAACTATACGCTGTTTCCCGAGTGGCGATTCGCATTCGCCGAACGAACGAACGGTGCAGCAGCGTGGTGAACGAGCCAGTATCGACCATCAGCCTGGCAGGCTTTCCGTTAACAGAACCATTGACATAGAGATTGTAGCCGTCGCTGACTTGAATCGGAACAGCCCGCAATCCGCGTCGATTAAAGCCAGGAAAGCTTCCCAGCACGCCGGGATCGGTTTTTAAAATGAGTAACTGCCGCTCACAATCCAGCACCGCTTGCGTCGGGAAAAGAATGTCTGCTCCAATAATCCCGTCGATTTCTTGTTCACGAGCAAACCGTGCAGCACGAGCAGAGTAACCGAGATCGACAGTAACGACCGGTTGATCGACCAGAGCTAAGCCTCCGATGCGTAGCTCATGCGCGATTGCAACATTGTTGAAGGCGCCGTTAATCTGAACACGTGCCGGCAAGTTCGATTCGGCAGTGGTTGGCTTCAGCCGAAAATACTCGCGACGATTCAGAGCGATTGCGCTTACAGGCGCACCGCTATCGATCGTAAGCCACGCTGCCTTCCCGTTGATAAAAGCACGTACCAGTAAATGATTTTGTCGCGAACGTACCAGTGGCAGCGCTTCAAACTGCGTGGTTGCTCGCGCGTCAGCGCGCTGCGGCGCGGCAGCCAATTCGATAACCAGCGCCACAGCAGCGCAGAAAAGCGAGAAGCATTTCCGCACGAAGGACAGGTGATTTGAAATCATCGCGCGGCGGAGATTAACACGGTTTCTTAAGGCGTAAACATTTTTGCGTTTCACAAGTAAGCAATATCATTTTAAGATGGATCTCCTTAGATGTGGTGGGCAGAAGCTTCGAGGAAAGATTGCTCAGGATGCAGATTGACAAGGATTTAATTTATTCTTACCAACGGTTGAAAAGTACAACACTATGAAGTCGCAAAGCCGCACACTATTTCGTCACGTGATCGCGATCATGGGTCCCGCATTCCTCTCATTGAGCCCTGGCGCATTGGCACAGCAAGCGCAATCGCAAGTGATGACGACGACGACGACCCCGGACGCGGAGCAGGCGCCGAAACTTCCAAGTGATCAATTGGATTCACTGGTTGCGCCGATTGCTCTTTATCCTGATCAGCTTTTGAGCCAGACGCTGGTCGCTTCGACTTATCCTCTCGAGATCATCCAGCTTCAGCAGTGGATGGAGAAGAACAAGAACCTGAAGGGCAAGGCGCTGTCGGACCATGCGTGCGAAGGCTCAGAGTAAAGGCACCCTAAAGACAACCCAACAACAGAAAGTGGAGACTCAAACTGTGAGTGGAGGCAAACAGGTTATCGTGGTGCAGCAAGCCAATCCCGACGTGGTTTACGTCCCATCGTACGACCCCACGGTAGTCTATGGTGCGCCTGCCTACCCTTATCCGCCGATTGCTTATCCGCCGCCGGGGTATTATGCGGCAGGGGCAGCGATTGCATTCGGAACAGGAGTTGCGCTAGGAGCAGCATGGAGTGGCGGCTGGGGTTGGAACTGCGGGTGGGGCGGCGGAAATGTCAACGTTAACGTGAACAACAAGTACGTGAACAATTATAACAAGAACGTTCAGAACAACTTTAACCAGGCGAACTTCAACAAGACCAACTACAACCAGGCAAACAAGATCAATAGCGGTAACTGGCAGCACAACCCACAACATCGCGGAGGCGCTCCTTACAACAGGGCGTCCGCCAGCCAGGTTCAGCAGCAACTCGCTAACAGGGGACAGACAGGAGCTGGCAATCGACCCGGCGGCGGCGCTGGAGCCGGAAATCGTCCCGCCGGCGGTGGAACTGGAACACGGCCTGGTGGAGGAGGAACTGGAACACGGCCTGGTGGAGGGGGTGCTGGAACGCGACCCGGCGGCGGTGGAGCTGGTGCTCGTCCCGGCGGCGGTGGAGCCGGTGCTCGTCCCAGCGGCGGTGGAGCTGGTGCTCGTCCAAGTGGCGGTAACGCTAAGAACCAAATCGGTAACCGCAGCGCATCATCGCGGCCTTCCGCTTCTCGCGGCGAAGGATTTGGCGGCGGTGGCAGTGGAAACTTCGCTCGAGCCAGCAGCAACAGAGGCGGCCATAGCATGGGAGGCGGTGGGTTTAGTCGCGGCGGAGGTGGCGGACGTGGGGGCGGCTCCCACGGTGGCGGGCGTGGCGGAGGCGGCGGTCGTGGCGGTGGGCGAAGATGAAAAAGCTCGATGAGGAAACAGAAATGAAATCGAAAGCAAATATTATGACTTCGCCGAAATTCTTCGTGATTGTTTGCGCGATCGTTAATTGCGTTTTTCTGGTTGTGGCCTCGCAAGGTGCGCCGGAGCAAAAACAAGAGTCAAATGCGGCGGTGTCGCAGCCACAACAAAAGCAATTCGATACACCGAAACAGGCGGTCGACGCTCTTATTCAAGTGGCGGCGAATTTCGACCCCGCAGCTGCGAAGGAAATCCTAGGGCCCGACAGCGAGGATATTGTCGCTTCCGAAGACCCTGTGCAGGACAAGAATCGGGCGCAGGAATTCGCAGCAAAGGCAAAAGAAAAAAGCTCGATTGAAATCGACAAAAAAGACCCCAAACGCGCCATTCTCTTGGTGGGTAACGATGATTTTCCGCTTCCTATTCCTGTCGTGAAACGCAAAGGCAAGTGGTCGTTTGATACCAAGGTAGGCCGTGAGGAGATATTAAACCGGCGCATCGGCGCCAATGAACTGAATGCGATTGCGATCTGTCGTGGTTTCGTCGAGGCACAAAAAGAGTACGCCGCGGAAAAGCATGACGATTCAAAGATCAACGAGTACGCGCAGCGAATCATCAGCACGCCGGGCAAACATGACGGTCTGGCCTGGCAAAACCCGGATGGCACATGGGGAGGTCCTGTCGGAGAAGGCGTGGCAAAGGCTCTTGAGCAGGGCTACTCGAATCCCGGTCAACCTCAGCCGTATCACGGTTACTATTTCAAGGTGTTGAAGGGACAAGGTCCAGCGGCGCCTTTGGGACAAACGGACTACGTTGTCAAGGGGGCCATGATTGGCGGGTTTGCTCTGGCAGCGGCACCGGCTCAATATCGAGTAACAGGCGTGAAGACGTTCATCGTCAGCCATGATGGAGTCGTCTATGAGAAGGATCTTGGGCCGGATACGCTGAAGATCTTCCAAAGCATGGACCGGTACAATCCCGACAATACCTGGAAAGTAACCGAAGATGACGTCGAAGACGACTCACAGGAATAGGGGCCGATCCTAGCAACAAGAGCAGCCGAACGATTGACCGCTAAACTTAGTCGGCCTGCACTAGGTTGCTTTTTCTGCAATTGATCTTGGCTTCCATCAATCGTCCGAGTTTCCGCTAATTCCTGTGACCGGTTGCGTCCTTTCTGGCTGCGCATCTCATCGTCACCCGGCTAGTCCCGCACATTCCTGAAATGTTTGACCGACGCTTTGCAGATCTCCTCCTGTTCTGCGTCACCTCGACAGAATTGGTAATCCTCTTTTTCCTGACACCCACGTTCACGATCACAGACTGGATCTACGTCTTGCAACATTTGATCGTTCTTGGGATTGCGCTCACGCGGCCTCACCCGAAGGTTTGGGATTACTCAATAGTTTCCAGCATCGCGGTCGGGATCGCTTATGTTTATCCCTATGCCCAAGTCATTTATTTACGCTGGTCGCCCGGGCATGTGGCGTGGCCCGCAGTCGGGCTGGTCCTGGTAGCGCTCGCGGCTGGTCTTAGTCTTATTAGCCT
>WNGA01025901.1_pt1 | contig 15365 bp, 17 predicted proteins | sample 5400061 | NCBI WGS metagenome assembly WNGA01 (sample SAMN13153366, study PRJNA577476) | soil metagenome | isolation source: 100 cm soil or saprolite under grassland replicate 2 | place: USA:California | collected 2016-06-15
CATCGATCCGCGGCTCTTCCCGCGCATCACGTCCGACCTGCGCGTGACCCCGGCTGATCTGGGCGACCGGATGCACGATCTCCTCCGCGAGGCCGTCCACTACCACGCCTCACGGGGCATCCACGGCGCCGCGCTCGCCGACCGCGACCGGGTCCTCCTCGTCGCCGAGGACGTGGGCCGCCACAACGCGGTGGACAAGCTCATGGGCCTGGCACTGCAGCGCGGCATGTCCACGACGGATCGCATCCTCCTGTCGACGGGCCGCGTGTCCTCCGAGATGCTGCTCAAGGCCGCCCGCATGAGCGTGCCCATCGTCGCTTCGCGCACATCGCCCACCGAGATGGCGGTGGCCTTGGCGGAACAGCTCGGTGTGACCGTGGTCGGCTACCTTCGCGGCGAAAGCCTCAACCTCTACGCTGGCCAGGCCCTCGATCTGCCGGGCGTGCCCTGAGCCATGCCGGACTACACGGGCCTGTGGGCGGAGTGGCAGGAGATGCTCGCGAGGCGGCTCGCCATGGGTGAGGCGCTCGCCCTGTGGACCTCGGTGCTGGATGGGTGGCGCCGCTTCAACGACAGCGGCATCGCGCGGTTGACGTGGAGCGCGGAGGACTGCCTGGAGCGCTGGAAACGTGGCGTGCCCCTTCTCGCCGACGCCACGCCCGCGATCGCGCGGGAGCCCCTCGAAGAGCTCCTGGGTCCACTCATGGAGCGGCTTGCCGCCGCTGGTCCGGACGACGCAGAGACGCTTCAGCGCTTCGCCGCCGCTTGGGACGAGAGCCGCATCGGCGCGGCCTCGCTTTTCCCGACATCCGGCAAGGACGGGGCCGCCGTGCTCCACGACGAGGTGGGCATCCCGGCCCACCTCGCGGGCTTCCTTGCCCTTGCAGGCTTGCGCCCCGCTCTCGAGACCTTCTTCTCCGGCGTCCGCACGCTGCCCGAGGGCCTCTGGGAACCTGGCTTCTGCCCGTGGTGCGGCGGGCTGCCCTCCTATGGCGACCTGCTCGAGGACGGCAGGCGGCGGCTGTCCTGCCATCTTTGTGGGGGATCGTGGACAGGGCCGCGGCTTCGCTGCCCCTTCTGCCAGGCGTGGCAATCGGGCGACATGGTGCGGCTCGTGGCCGAGGGCGCCGAGGAGGGTTACTTCGTGGAGGCGTGCCTGGCCTGCCGCGGCTATCTCAAGGGCCTGGACCGGCGGGAGCGCTGGAACGCGCTGTCGCCGCTCGTGGAAGACTGGGCCTCGCCCCACGTCGACTACTACGCCGCGCGGGAGGGATACTGGCGTGCGACGCCGACGCTCGCCCAGCTCCTGCCGCAAAACGAGGGTCCCGCTGCATGAACGCCGTCGTCTTCGACGTCGCGCTCACCGCCTACATCATCGCCGCGCTGGCGGCCGTGGGGTCGCTCTTCGGGCGCCGGGAAGACCTGGCGCGCTTCGCCCGCCTGCTGACCGCGGCCGGCTGGCTGTGCCACACGGCGGCCCTCGTCCTGCGGGGAGTCGAGCTCGGCCGCGCGCCGGTGCGAACCCTCGCCGAGGGTGTGTCGGTCGTGATCTGGGTCGCGGTGCTCCTCGGTCTCTGGATCGAGCACCGCTACGGGATCACGACCTTCGGCGCCTTCTTCCTGCCGGTGATCCTCGCGCTGGGCCTCGGTCTGCCGACGGGGCTCCGCGATCTCGCGCTCGAGCCGCAGTCGCAGAGCGGCTGGGCCCTCGTCCACGTGTCGCTGGTCCTGGTGGGATTGGCCGCGCTCGTCCTCAACTTCGGCAGCGCCCTCATGTACGTGCTCCAGGAGCGGCAGATCAAGTCCAAGCGCACCGGCACCATCTACTACGGGTTGCCGGCCCTCGAGACGCTCGACCACCTCACGCTGGTGACGCTCACCGTGGGTTTCCCGTTCCTCACCGTGGGGCTCCTCCTTGGCCTGCTCCAGGCGGGGCGGTCCTGGGCCAACGTGCTCGCGGGCGACCCGCTGGCGCTCTCCTCTCTGCTCATGTGGCTGGTCTACGCGGCGACGCTGTCGGGTCGTACCGTCGGCCGGTGGCGGGGGCGCCGGGCGGCGTACTTCGCGATCGCGGGCTTCTGCGTGCTGCTGGCGACCCTGGGCGCCGGGGCGCTCTTCCACGGGCGGCACGGCTCGTGATCGACGCGCTGTTCGTCGCCGGCCTGTCCCACCGCACGGCGCCCCTCGACGTCCGGGAGCAGCTGGCCCTCGAGGTGGACAAGCTGCGCGAGGTGCTGTCCGATCTTGCCGGGAGCGGGGTCTGCTCGGAGCTGATGATCCTCTCCACGTGCAACCGCGTCGAGGTCTATGGCGTCGCGGAGGTGCCCGGCGAAGCGCGCGGCGCCGCCTTCCGCCGGATGGGCGCCCACCGGGGCATGGATCTCCAGGCGCTCGAGCCGCTCCTCTACACGACGACGGGCGCCGAAGCCGTCCGGCACGCCTTCCGGGTTGCGGCGAGCCTCGACTCCATGGTCCTGGGCGAGCCGCAGATCCTGGGCCAGGTCAAGGACGCCTTCGCCCTCGCCCAATCGTGCCGGACGATAGGGCCGACGCTGCACGCGCTCATGAGCCAGGCATTCGCCGTCGCCAAGCGCGTGCGCACGGACACCGAGATCGGGCGCTACGCCGTGTCCGTGTCCTTCGCCGCCGTCGAGCTGGCGCGGAAGATCTTCGGCAGCCTCGACGGCAAGGCGGTGCTGCTGATCGGAGCGGGAGAGATGGGCGAGCTGGCGGCGCGACACCTCCAGGACCAGGGGGCGCTGCCGCTCTACGTCGCCAACCGGACCTGGCGCCGCGCCCAGGACCTGGCGCTGGAGCTCGCGGGCAACGCCGTCAGGTACGAGGACGTGCTCGCGGTGATGGCCGAGGTGGACATCGTCATCACCTCGACGGCCGCCCCCGAGCCCATCATCCGCGCGGCCGACGTCGGGACCGTGCTGCGGGCGCGGCACGCGCGCCCGCTCTTCTTCGTCGACATCGCCGTGCCGCGCAACGTCGAGCCCGCGGTCAACGATCTCGATAACGCCTTCTGCTACGACATCGACGATCTGCGCTCGGTGGTCGAGTCCAACATGCGCGAGCGCCAGCGGGAAGCGCAGCGGGGCGAGGCGCTCGTCGAGCGCGAGGTCGCCAAGTTCGCGGGCCGCCTCAAGGACCTCGAGGTGGTGCCGACCATCGTGTCGTTAAGGGAAAAACTGGAGGCCATTCGGCGCGGCGAGGTAGAGCGGGCACTCGCGCGCCTGCCGGGCGCGGACGAAGCGACGAGGCAGGCGCTCGAGGCGCTCTCGCAGGGCATCGTGAACAAGGTCCTTCACGCGCCCACGGTGAAGCTGCGCGACTCGTCGCGGGCGGGTCACGGGCACCGCTGGGTCGAGGTCATCTCGGAGGTGTTCGGGCTCGTGACCAAGGGGCGAAGCGGGCCCGGGTCATGAGGCTCCGCCTCGGGACCCGCGGAAGCCGCCTCGCCGTCGCCCAGGCCGGGCAGGTCGCCGACGCGCTCCGCGCGCGCGGCGCGGAGATCGAGATCGTGATCATCCGCACGTCCGGTGACCGCTTGGCGGAGGTCGCCCTCGCGGATTTCGGGGGCAAGGCGCTCTTCGTCAAGGAGATCGAGGAGGCGCTGCTCGACGGTCGGGTGGACGCAGGCGTGCACAGCCTCAAGGACATGCCCGCCGAGCTGCCCGGTGGCCTCTCGCTGCCGGCGTATCCGCCGCGCGAGGACCCGCGTGACGTCCTGCTGACGCGATCGGGCGGGGGGCTCGACGACCTGCCGCGGGGCGCGCGCGTCGCCACCTCGAGTCTGAGGCGGCGCGCCCTGCTGCTCGCCCGGCGCCCCGACCTCGTCATCGAGCCCATCCGCGGCAACGTGGACACGCGGCTGCGCAAGCTCGACGAAGGCCTCTGCGACGGCCTCGTCATGGCCCGCGCCGGGCTCGAGCGCCTGGGCCTCAAGCCCGAGCACGCGCACGCGCTGGCCGTGGAGGAGTTTCTCCCGGCGGTCGGGCAGGGAATCCTGGGGGTGGAGGCGAGAGAGGCCGACAGCGAGGTTCGGGAAGCGCTGCGGGGCGTGGATCACACCGGGACGAGGATGCAGGCTCTGGCCGAGCGCGCGTTCCTCCGCCGTCTCGGTGCGGGGTGCCACACGCCCGTGGCGGGTCACGCGCGCCTCGCCGGCGACGCCATCTCCATCGCCGGCCTCGTCGCGAGCGTCGACGGCGGCACCGTGCTCACGGGCGAGGTGAGCGGACCGGGCTCCCAGGCGGAAGCGCTCGGCGAGCGCCTGGCCGATGACCTCCTGGCCCGCGGCGCGCGCGCTCTTCTGGACGCCGGAGGCCAGGCGTGACAGCCGTCGCGGCGGCCAAGCCGCTGGCAGGTCGAGTCGTGGTCGTGACGCGCCCGCGCGCCCAGGCGCAGGCCTTCGCCGGTCTCCTGGAAGCGGCGGGCGCGCGCGTCCTCCTCGTGCCGACCATCGCCATCGAGCCTCCCGCTTCGTGGGAGCCGCTTGACCGCGCGCTCGAGCGCCTCGGCGACTACCGGTGGGCCGTCTTCACCAGCGTCAACGGCGTGGAGATGACGCGGCGCCGCCTCGAGGACAAGGGGCGCGGTGCGGACGCGCTTCGCGGGCTTCGCCTTGCCGCGATCGGCCCCGCCACCGCTGAAGCTCTCCACGCGCTGGGGCTCGAGGCCGAGGTCGTGCCCGATGAGTATGTCGCCGAGGGCCTCGCCGCGAGGCTCCGCGGTCTGATCCGGCCGGGCGAGCGCGTGCTGCTCGCCAGGGCCGCCCTGGCCCGCGATGTGCTCGTGACACTGCTCGAGGCCGCGGGCGCCGCGGTGGACGAGGTGCCGGCCTACCGGACGCAGCCGGCCGCGGCGGACGCGGGTCCACTCCGTCGGGAGCTCATCCTGGGCAGGGTCGACGTCGTCACCTTCACCAGCTCGTCCACCGTTCATCACTTCGCGGCGCTCTTCCCGGGCGAGGACCTGCCGCGGCTCCTCCGGGGCGTGGCCGTGGCCTGCATCGGCCCCGTCACGCGCGCCACCGCGCAAGAGCTCGGACTCGAGACACGCATCGTCCCGAGGGAGTACACTATCCCGGCGCTGACCCGGGCCATCGCCGATCACTACGCGTCGCGGAAGCCGGACGCCGGATGATTCGATCTGGCTGCATCTTGAAGATGAACAGGGAGGCCTGAGACATGCCGTACCCACTATATCGGCCCCGTCGTCTCCGCGAATCGCCGCTCGTCCGCAAGATGGTCCGCGAGACCGTCCTCCGCACGGACGACCTCATCTATCCGCTCTTTGCCGTCCACGGCCGCGGCGTGCGCTGCGCGAGCCGATCGGGCCCATGCCGGGCCAGTGTCGCCTGTCCGTCGACGAGCTGCTGAAGGAGTGCAAGGACGCCGCCTCGATGGGCATCCCCGCGGTGCTGCTCTTCGGCCTGCCGGCGGAGAAAGACCCGCGCGGAAGCGAGGCCTACGCGGAGGACGGCATCATCCAGCAGGCCGTGCGCGCGGTGAAGGAGACCATCCCCGATCTCCTCGTCGTGACCGACGTCTGCCTCTGCGAGTACACGAGCCACGGACACTGCGGCGTCGTCGAGGAAGGCAGGGTCAAGAACGACCCGACGCTGGACCTCCTTGCGCGCACGGCGGTGTCTCATGTCGAGGCGGGCTCCGACATGGTGGCGCCGTCGGACATGATGGACGGTCGCGTGGCGGCCATTCGCGAGGCCCTCGACGAATCGGGCTACCAGGAGACGCCGATCATGGCCTACTCGGCCAAGTACGCCTCGGCATTCTACGGGCCGTTCAGGGAGGCGGTGGACTCGGCGCCGCAGTTCGGCGACCGGCGCTCCTACCAGATGGACCCCGCGAACTCGGTCGAGGCGATGCGCGAGGTCGCGCTCGACGTGGACGAGGGCGCCGACATCGTGATGGTCAAGCCGGCGCTGCCGTACCTCGACGTCATCGCCCGGGTCAAGAACGAGTTTGGGCTTCCCGTGGCGGCCTACTCGGTGTCCGGCGAGTACGCCATGATCCGCGCGGCGGGCCAGCTCGGCTGGCTCGACGAAGAGGCCGCCATGATGGAGGCGCTGACGGGCATCAGGCGCGCCGGCGCCGACATCGTCATCACCTATTTCGCCAAAGAGGCGGCTCGGCTCCTGGAGCGGAGGCGGGCGTGAGGATATCCGCAAAGGGAGAGTACGCTGTCAAGGCGATGCTCGACCTGGCGCTGTGCGACGACGGCGAGACGCTCCAGCCCATCCAGGACATCGCCAGGCGCCAGGGGATTCCGCAGCGCTACCTCGAGCAGGTGCTGCTCGGGCTCAAGCGGGCGGGGTTTCTGCACTCGCGGCGCGGCTCCGCGGGGGGCTACCGTCTCGCCAAGCCGCCCGACCAGATCACGGTCGGCGCGCTGCTTCGCGCCGTCGAGGGCCAGACAGGCGTTGGCCTCGCCGGGCGCGGCGCGCGCGGGTCTGCCGGTGACGCGGGCAGCGATCTCATCCAGCTCTGGCGGGCTGTTTCGGAGGCCGTGGACACGGTGGTCGACGGCACGACGCTCGAGGATCTCAGGCGGCAGGCGGCGGAGCGGCGGGCCTCGACCAAGCCCATGTACCATATCTGATTTTTTTTAACCTGGAACCAGCGTTCCCGATAGGATTGGACGCCATGCCCCAGCGCAGACCCGCAGCCGCGGCTCGACCGCGGATCGCCGCTTCGGTGCTCGACGCCGTCGGCGGCACGCCGCTCGTGAGGCTCAACAGACTGCCCGCCGCAGGCGGCGCGACGGTCCTCGGCAAGATGGAGTCGCTCAACCCGGGCGGCAGCGTCAAGGACAGGATCGCCGTGTCCATGATCGAGGACGCGGAGCGCCGGGGACTGCTCAAGCCGGGCGCGGTCGTGGTCGAGCCGACGAGCGGCAACACGGGGATAGGGCTCGCCATGGTCTGCGCGGTCCGCGGCTACCGGCTCATCCTGACGATGCCCGACGACATGAGCGTGGAGCGCCAGCGCCTGCTCTCGCGCTACGGCGCCGAGATCCACCTGACGCCGGCCATCGAGGGCATGAGCGGCGCCGTGTTCGCGGCGCAGGAGCTCCAGCGCGAGCACCCCGACTACTTCATGCCCCAGCAATTCGAGAACCGCGCCAATCCCGAGGCGCACCGGCGGACGACGGCACTCGAGATCCTGGACGCGACCGAGGAGCGCGTGCATGCGTTCGTCGCCGGCGTGGGCACGGGCGGCACCATCACGGGCGTGGGCGAGGTGCTCAAAGAGCGCGTCCCCGGCATCCGCGTGATCGGCGTCGAGCCGGCGCGCTCGCCGGTGCTCACGGGCGGCAGGTCGCGGCCCCACGGCATCCAGGGCATCGGCGCATCCTTCGTGCCGGGCGTGCTCAACCGCGCCGTCCTCGACGAGGTCATCCTGGTGCGCGACGAGGACGCCACCGCGACGGCCCGCCGCCTGGCGCGGGAGGAGGGGCTGCTGGTCGGCATCTCGGCCGGCGCCAACGTCTGGGCCGCATGCCGCGTCGCCGAGGCGCTGCCGTCGGACCGGGTCGTCGTGACGGTGCTGTGCGATACTGGCGAACGCTATCTCAGCGTGTCGTTCTAGCAATGCAAGGAGAAGGGCCATGAGCATTGACGTCTATATCCCGACGCCGTTTCGCCGCGCCACGAACAACAAGGACCGCGTGTCTGTCGATGCGCGCGACGTCCGCGGGCTGCTCGACGAGCTCGAGGGGCGCTTCAGCGGCCTCAAGGGCCTCGTGCGCAACGACGCGGGTGAGATCCACGATCACGTCAACGTCTACGTGAACAACGAGGGCATCGAGTCGCTGCAGGGGCTTCAGACTTCCCTCAAGGACGGCGACGAGGTCTCGATCATTCCAGCCCTTGCGGGGGGCGGGCCAGCCCTTGCGGGGGGCGGGCCAGCCCTTGCGGGGGGCGGGCCAGCCCTTGCCGGGCGGGCAGGTCCTGCTCTTGCCGGCGGCGAGCCGGCCCTCGCCCGGGCCTGACTCGCGCACGATGATCCTGACGCCGGAAGAGTACACGCGGATCGAGACCCAGGCGATGGCCGAATATCCGTCCGAGTGCTGCGGAGTCGTGATGGCGCGACCGGGTGCCGCGCCCGAGCGGCTACTCCTGGCGTGCCGCAACATCCAGGACGAGCTGCACGCCAAGGACCCGAAGCGCCACCCCCGCGACGCGCGGACGGCCTACTACATCGATCCGCGGGACCTGATCGCGATGGGGCGCCGCGAGGCGCAGGGTTTCAAGGTCCTGACGATCTACCATTCGCACATCGACGCCGGCGCCTACTTTTCGCCTACCGACAAGCACAACGCCCTCATCAACGGCGAGCCCGCCTATCCCGACGCGACCTACGTGGTGCTCTCGGTCGTGGAGCGGCGGGTAGCGGAGGCCGGGGTGTTCCGCTGGGACGCGGCGCTCCGCGACTTCGTCCGTGTGGATGGATGGAAGCCAGGTGAATAGTCCCGAGTGTTCCGACGCGCTCTTCGCCAGAGCCCAGCAGGTGATCCCCGGCGGCGTGAACAGCCCCGTGCGGGCTTTTCGCGGAGTCGGCGGCCGTCCCTTCTTCGTCGCGCGCGCAGAAGGCTGCCGCATCACGGACGTCGACGGGCGCACCTACATCGACTTTCTCGGCTCCTGGGGCCCGCTGATCCTGGGTCACGCGGCTCCGATGCTGATCGAGGCGGTGGGCGAGGCGCTTCGGCGCGGGACGAGCTACGGCGCTCCCACGGCGGCCGAGGTGGACATGGCGGAGCTCATCTCGCGCGCGGTGCCCTCGATGGAGATGTCGCGCCTCGTCTCCTCCGGCACCGAGGCGGCGATGAGCGCCATCCGTCTGGCGCGAGGCGCCACGGGGCGGGACGCCATCGTCAAGTTCGAGGGGTGCTACCACGGCCACGCCGACAGCCTGCTGGTCAAGGCGGGCTCGGGCGGCGCGACCTTCGGCCTGCCCGACAGCCTGGGCGTTCCCGCGGCCCTGGCGGCGCTGACCGTGACCGTGCCGTTCAATGACCTTCCTGCCGTCGAGCGCGTCATGGCGGCGCGGGGGCGGGAAGTGGCCGCGATCATCGTCGAGCCCGTCGCCGGCAACATGGGCGTGGTGCCGCCGGCGCCCGGCTTCCTCCAGGGGTTGAGGGTCCTCTGCGACAGGCACGGGGCGCTGCTGATCTTCGACGAGGTGATCACGGGCTTTCGCGTCGCCTACGGCGGGGCTCAGGCTCTCTACGGCGTGCGGCCGGATCTCACGTGCCTCGGCAAGATCATCGGGGGCGGCCTACCGGTGGGCGCCTACGGCGGAGCGCGGGCGATCATGGAGCGCGTCGCGCCACTCGGCGGCGTCTACCAGGCCGGCACGCTGTCGGGCAATCCGCTCGCGGTGGCGGCGGGGCTCGCCACCCTGCGCGCGCTCGCGAGCCCGGAAGTCTATCAGCGCCTCGAGGATTCCGGGGCGCGGCTCGAGGCCGGCCTCGTCGACGGGGCCAAGGCCGCCGGACTGCCGCTCACCGTCAACCGCGTGGGCTCGATGCTCACCGCGTTCTTCACCCTCGGGCCGGTGACCGACTATGCTTCGGCCAAGCGCTCGGACACCGCGCGCTACGGCCGTTTCTTCCACGCCATGCTCGACGGTGGCGTGTTCCTCGCGGCCTCGCAGTTCGAGGCGGGCTTCGTGGGACTGGCCCACGGCGCCTCCGACCTCGCCGAGGCAGAGCGGGTCGCCCGCCGGGCCTTCGAGCAGGTCCGCTGAGCTTCAGACCTCCAGATCGCTATTGACCTCTGTTTTTTCGCGTGATACGGTTCACAAGGCCGCGAACTCGGAGCCTCGTTATTCCGCATGCCGGCCGCCCCGGATGCACGTTTTTGGGATTGTATGTCTTGGGGGATCGCACGCGGTGGGATCTCACGTCTTGCCCGCGCGATGCCGCGCGAGGAGCGAACGAGCGTAGATGGCCGGTGAGCTTGCTGTTCCCGCCCGGACGCGCGCGCCCCAGTCCCACACCGTCGATCTCGTCCCGCGGTCGGGCTGCCATGGGAAGTTGAATCAGCCGGGGCGAGGCGAATGAGCGGGATGGACCGCCGGTCCTTCTTCAAGATCGTCGCCACCTCGGGCGTGGCCGTCGCCGCGGCTGGCTGCGGGCAGGACGCCAACGAGCTGATTGGGCGACTGCCGGAAAAACTCATCCCGTACGTCGTCCCGCCAGAAGGGATCGTCCCCGGCGTGGCCGCGTACTTCTCCACGGTGTGCCGCGAGTGCCCGGCGGGCTGCGGGCTCGTGGCCAAGAATCGCGACGGGCGCATCATCAAGCTCGAAGGCAACCCCGACCACCCCGTCAACGCGGGAGCCTTGTGCATCCGCGGGCAGGCGGCGCTCCAGGGCCTCTATCATCCTGACCGGCATCGGAGCCCGCTCATTGCTGGCAAGGCCGTCGCATGGGACGAGGCAGGAAAGCAGCTCGCCGACAAGCTGGGCGCGCTGGTCAACGGACGCCAGGGAAGCCGGATTGCCCTCGTGAGCGGGCTGGAGACGGGCAGCCTCGGGCGGCTCATGGACGAGTGGACGAAGGCCCTCGGGGCGCGCCCGCGCATCGCGTACGAGCCGCTGGGCTACGAAGCGCTGCGCGCGGCCAACCGCGCGACGTTCGGCCGCGACACCATTCCGCACTACGCCATCGAGGACGCGGGCTATCTCCTGTCCTTCGGGGCCGACTTCCTCGAAACGTGGCTCAACCCGGTCGCGTATGCGGGCGCCTTCGCGCGCATGCACGCGCTCGGGCGCGGGCGGGCCGGCACGTTCGTCGCCGTCGAGCCGCGCCAGTCCATGACGGCCGCCAACGCGGATGAGTGGCTGCGCAACGCTCCGGGTGCCGAAGGCGTCGTCGCGCTCGCGATGCTCAAGGTCATCGTGGACGAGGGGCTGCAGGCGAAGGAGGCGGACGCGGGCACGCTCCGTGCGGCGGTGAAGGGTGTCGACCTCGCCAAGTCGGCGGAGGCTTCGGGCGTGTCCGCCGAGGCGATCAAGCGCGTCGCCCACGACTTCGCGGGGGCGAAGGACGCGCTCGCGGTGGGTGGCGGCATGGCGGCGGCGGCGCCGCAGGCCACCGACACTCTCATTGCCATAAACCTTCTCAACGTCGCGGTCGGCGCCGTCGGGAAGACCGTCCGCTTCGGCGCGGATTCCGCGCTCGGCAAGGCGAGCCCCTACAGCGAGATGGTCAAGCTTTCGAAGGCCATGGCAGGGGGCGAGATCGAGGTGCTGATCCTGGCCGACGTCAATCCGGTCTATGGCATGCCGCCCAAGTCGGGCTTCGCCGACGCTCTCGCCAAAGTCCCGCTGGTGGTGAGTCTGTCGAGCCGCCCCAACGAGACCTCGGCCAGGGCCGCGCTCGTGCTGCCGTCCCTGCACCCGCTCGAGTCGTGGGGCGACTACGTCCCGCGCGACGGAGTCATCGGGCTCATGCAGCCGACCATGGGGCCGGTCGTGATCGACGGCAAGCCCGTGGACGGCAAGGCCACGGGCGACATTCTGCTGTCCGTCGGACGTCAGGCCCTCGGAACGGCGGAGGGCAAGGGACCGCTCAAGTGGGCGAGCTTCCAGGACTACGTCAAGGAGCAGTGGCAGGGCTTCGCGCGCGAATACGGCGCGGGCAAGGCGCTGCCAGATTTTTGGGAGGAGTCGCTCAGGCGCGGCGGCGCGTGGCGTATCCCCACGGCGGCGGCTGCTGCCGGTGCCAAGCTCGACGCGAGCCGCTTCGGCGTCCTGCCGGTCAAGCTCGAGGGCGATGGCACCCACGCGCTCATCGTGTATCCATCCCTGCGCTTCTACGATGGGCGCAGCGCCGACCAGCCGTGGCTCCAGGAAGCGCCCGATACCATGACGCAGATCGCCTGGGACGGATGGGTCGAAGTGCCGGGAGAGACCCGCCAGGGGCGGCAGGCTCCGCAGCAATGTCGGCGGCGACGTGGTCCTCAACACGGGCGCCAACCCGATTCGCCTTCTGGGCGGCACGCCCGAGGCCGCTTCGGGCGGGCTGCCGCATCTGGCCGTCAAAGTCTCGCTCGCCAAAACGGGCGCACGCCGGCCGCTCGCCATCCCGCAGTCGACCTTCGACGACGAGAACCGGGGCATCGCCGACATCGTCGGGCTCGCGGCGGCGCGCGAGATGGAGCTGCGCGGCAAGCCGCCCGAGGACGCGAGCCGCCCGAGCATGTATCCGCAAGTCAAGTATCCCGACTACCGCTGGGGCATGGCGGTGGATCTCGATGCCTGCACGGGCTGCCAGGCCTGCGTGGTCGCCTGCTCGGCGGAGAACAACGTGCCGGTGGTGGGCAAGGCGCAGGTCGCGTACGGCCGCACCCAGCAGTGGATTCGCATCGAGCGGTGGGAGAAGGGCCCAAGCGGCAAGGTCAACGTCTTCTTGCCGATGTTCTGCCAGCACTGCGAGATCGCGCCGTGCGAGCCCGTCTGCCCCGTCTACGCCGCCTACCACACGAGGGAAGGGCTCAACGCCCAGGTCTACAACCGCTGCGTCGGCACCCGCTACTGCGGCAACAACTGCCCGTACCACGTGCGCCGCTTCAACTGGTTCAACTACATCTGGACCGCGCCGCTCGATCTCCAGCTGAACCCCGACGTGACGGTGCGCCAGCTGGGCGTGATGGAGAAGTGCACGATGTGCCTCCAGCGCATCGAGAAGGGCAAGGACGAGGCGCGCGACGCAGGGCGGAAGGTCAGGGACGGTGACGTCCAAACCGCCTGCCAGCAGACCTGCCCGACCCAGGCCATCACCTTCGGCAACCTCAAGGAGGGGGCAAGCCGGGTCTCCAAGCTCTCGGCGAATCCCAGGAGCTACCACGTCCTGCACGAGCTCGGGACGCGGCCGGCGGTGACCTATCTTGCTCGCGTGGTCCGCCAGGAGACGGCGGCCCACGGGACTTCCCCCGGGGTTCCCAAGGAGCACAAGTCATGAGTGTGGCGACCCCGCCGGGCCAGCCGACCTGGGCGGACGTCAACAGGGACGTCGCCCGGACAGTCGGCATGCCGGGGGAGACCTACTTCGCGTGGATGTGCCTCGTGGCCCTCACCCTCGGGTGCGGCGTGGCAGCCTGGGCGTTCCAGATCTATACCGGCATGGGCGCGGCGGGCAAGCGCACGCCCCAGATGTGGGCGATGTACATCACGACCTTCGTGTTCTGGATCGGCATCGGGCACGCGGGCACCCTGATCTCGGCGATCCTGTACCTGTTCCGGGCGAAGTGGCGGACGTCGATCTACCGGGGCGCCGAGGCAATGACGGTCTTCGCCGTCATGACGGCGGGGCTCTTCCCCCTGATTCACGCGGGCCGGATGTGGTTCGCCTACTGGCTGATGCCGTACCCGAACCAGCGCTACCTCTGGCCGAACTTCAAGTCGCCGCTGGTGTGGGACGTCTTCGCGATCTCGACGTACCTGACCATCAGCGTGGTCTTCTTCATCGTGGGCCTCGTGCCGGACGTCGCGGCGCTGCGGGATCAGTCGACCGGCTTCAAGAAGAAGGTCTACACCGTGATCTCGCTCGGCTGGGAGGGGTCGGACTCGCAGTGGCGCCACTACCGCCGCGCGTACGGCCTGCTGGCCGCCCTGGCGACGCCGCTCGTGCTCTCGGTGCACAGCGTCGTGTCCTTCGACTTCGCGATGGCGCTCGTGCCGGGGTGGCACTCGACCCTCTTCGCGCCGTTCTTCGTGGACGGGGCCATCTTCTCCGGCTTTGCCATGGTGCTGTTGCTGATGATCCCCATGCGCTACCTCTTCAACTGGTACGCCTACATCGGGGACAAGCACCTGGACGCCATGGCCAAGCTGATCCTGGTCACGAGCCTCGTGCTGACCTACTTCTACGTGTGCGAGGCCTTCACATCCTGGTACAGCGGCGAGGGCTACGAGCGGGCGTCGCTCTTCTACCGGGCCACGCGGCAGTACGCCTGGGCGTTCTGGCTCCAGTACCTCTGCAACAGCGTGGTGCCGATCGTGCTGTTCTCGAAGAAGGCGCGTACCCACGTGCCGACGCTGTACGTGGTCTCGATCTTCGTGCTGGTCGGCATGTGGTTCGAGCGCTTCAACATCATCGTCCTCGGCCTGGGCTTCGACTTCTACCCGTACACCTGGGGCACGTACTACCCGACGGTGACGGATTCGACCATCATCGCGGGATCGTTCGCGTGGTTCCTCCTGCTGTTCCTGGGCTTCATCCGGGTGATGCCGTCGCTGTCCATCGTGGAGGTGAAGGAGGTGCTGCCGCACCCGCTCAAGCACGCCCACGGGGGAGGCCACTAGCATGGCCAACGTGCTGGGGGTGTTCGCCCACGTCGACACGACCCTGGACGCGATCCGGAAGCTCCGGGAGAAGGGCTTCTCCGACCTGACCGTGTACACTCCCGTGCCGATCGAGGAGATCGAGCGGGAGGTGGAACGGGTGCGGCCTCTCAGCAAGGTCCGCCTGTTCACGCTCACGGGCGCCCTGACCGGGACGAGCCTGGGCTTCTTCCTGACCATCTGGTCCTCCGTCCAGTGGAGCCTGGTGACGGGCGGCAAGGACCCGGTCTCGTTTCCCCCCTTCATCATCATTGCCTTCGAGCTCACGATCCTGCTGGGCGGGCTCGCCTCGGCGCTCGCCATCCTGGTTCTCGGGCGCCTGCCGAGGCTCAAGCCCTCGGCGACCTACGATCCGCGCTTCACCCTGGATCGTTTCGGCGTGGCCGTGAGCTGCCCGCCCGAGCTGGCCACGGCCGTCGGCTCGCTCCTGACCGCGTCGGGCGCGGAGGAGGTGAGGCGATGATGAAGTACGTCTTCGTCCTCGTGCTCCTGGGCGTGGGCGCGGTCGCGGGCGTCCAGGGCCTGATCCTCGTGTACCGGTGGACCCACGACATGATCAATACCCAGCGCGTGATGCCTGGCGAGATGAGCTTCGCCATGGCGCCCGGCAGTCTGCCGCGCACGGGCGGCCAGCTCTACTACTCGAAGGAGCAGCGCGACGCCGCGGCGCTCAGGCAGAATCCGGTGCCCGCCACCGCCGAGTCCATCAAGAAGGGCGGGGATCTCTATGTCGTCTACTGCACGCCCTGCCACGGCGCCTCGGGCAAGGGCAACGGTCTCGTGGCGGCCAAGTTCGTGACGCCAGCGGATCTGACCAACCCGGACCTTCAGAAGGCGCGGACCGACGGCTACTGGCAGAGCTATCTCTCGGTGGGCGGGGCCGTCATGCCGTCCTACAGCGAGTCGATGTCCGCCGAGGAGCGCTGGCACGTGATCAACTACGTCAGGACGCTGGCGGCGAAATGAGCGCGGTCGGTGTCCTCT
>WNGA01007345.1_pt1 | contig 15363 bp, 19 predicted proteins | sample 5400061 | NCBI WGS metagenome assembly WNGA01 (sample SAMN13153366, study PRJNA577476) | soil metagenome | isolation source: 100 cm soil or saprolite under grassland replicate 2 | place: USA:California | collected 2016-06-15
CCGTCAGAGGACTTCGCCGCGGAGTACGAGCCGGCACGAACCCACAGCGCCGTGGCTGCGTCGCTCATCCCGATGGCCTTGGGGTGGTCGTAGAAGTCGGGATCGACTTGGAACCTAATCGGCATAGGCGTCTAGCCCTTCAAAAGCAGTCGCGAGCCAGCTCGGCGAGCTGGTCTGTCAGATGTGCTCACCTCCTAGTCCGTCGACGAAGCAGGCCCCCAGCTGGCCGTAGCGGATGTCCGGCGTTTCCGCGCTCATTCACGCTCCCCGAGGATCCGAGCTTGTACTTCCCGTGCTTCGTCTGTCACCGGCACCCGTCATCACAGGGCCGAACAGGCTCTCCAGTGGACGGCAGTGCAACTTCTTGACGAGTGCGTACGGCGTGCCGGACCCACCCCCACCGCGGCGCGCGTGCTCCGGGCACTTGCTCGGCAGGAGCCGGCCGGTCGGGTCCGCGAGCGCCTTCTCCCAGCAGCCGTCACAGCACGTCCGTAGGATCGGGCCGTCTGGCCATATGTCGTCAGCGGCGAGCGCGCGGAAGTCGTCACAGATGTAGAAGGTCGGCAGCATCGTGAACCGCGCGGCGAGCAACACCCGCAGCTCGATTGAGTGGTTTGCCGTGGCGCGCCGCATGGTTGCCTTGGCGTCGATGAGGAACATGCCCGGCTTGCTGGGCTGCCAGCCGGCGAGATCCGGCAGCCACCGCAGCAGCGACTGCGTCGTCTTCAGCCTGTCGCGGACGTCGGGTGCCAGCAGCGCCTGGCCGAACTTCTTGACGCACACGCCGCGCGCCTGCAGGTCGACCGTGATGGCGTTCTCCACCGCGTTGCCGTTGGCGAGTCGCTCCTGGAACCCGGTGCTCATGCCGACAGCACCACCAGGTCGCGGTACAGCTTGAGCATCCGCTTGTTCTCCCGCGCCCAGGTGACCTGCTGGCCGGTGGCCTGCTGCGTGGAGTAGGGCACGATGATGCGCCGTTGCACGTGCCAGCCGTTCGCGGCGAACGGCCTGAGCATGTCGGTGGCGTGGTCGACGACCGTGCCGTCGTCGTTCTGGGTGGGGCTGATGATGTAGGCGATGCGGTCGGCGTGCCCCATGCACGCTTCGGTGATCTTCCACCAGCTCGCGTAGAAGGCGTCCAGGTCCATCTCGGCCAGCTCGCCCGGCTCGCTTGAGTACCGGCCTGCGGCCTGCCGCCAGTACGGCGGGTCCAGGAACGCCAGCGCGGCCTTGCGCGGCGCGGCGTCAGGCCAGCCAGCGATGGCGTCGTGCTGGTGGATGGGCAGGTCGGGTGAGTACTTGTCGCCGTTGACGTCGGATGCCCAGACGCGTCGGCCCATGCGTTTCGCGACGTCGATCGTGGTGCCGGACCCGGCGAACAGGTCCACCACGACGTCGCCAGGCTCGGTGTAGAACCACAGCAGGTTCTCCATCACCTGCGGCGGCACCGCACCGAAGTAGGACTGCTGGCCGTCGTCTTTGTCTGCGGTGGGGAACTGCCAGATGTCGAAGTGCGCGATGTTGCCCCATGGCCGGTCTTCGGTCGCGCCAGGCGGGGTTGCCCGGTTTGCCGGACTGGCCAAAACGCTATGGTTAGCGTTTTGGCCAGAGACCCAGTTCGATATCGTCTTCCGTGGGGCATCCAGCTCGGCGGCGATCTCTTCTTGGGTCAGGCAGTCCAGCCACAGCGACCATGCCCTCGCCCGCCGCTGCCGCTCCTGCGCCGTGCGGGCGTTCTTCGTCCACAGCCGGACCGTCGACTCGCCAACCTTCAAACCGAAGACGATCAAGCCACCAAGATCAGCAAGCAGGGCCATCATGGCGATCAGGAGGGCGCAGCCGCCCCGGCGCGACCATAGGCGAAGGAGGTGAGCACCCGTGAGCACAGCCTGGGCCAAGGGCAGCACCCGCGCCTGGCGCCGCCTACGCGCCCGCATCCTGCACCGCGACGCCTACACCTGCCAGCTCAAGCTGCCCGGCGTGTGCACCGGCCAGGCCACCCAGGTCCACCACACCGTGGGCAGGGCTATCAGCGGCGACGACCCCGCCTACCTGGTCGCAGCCTGCGCACCATGCAACCTGAAAACGGGACAACCGGACACCGGAAAGTTCACAGCGGCACCCCAGACCACCCGCCGCTATGTTCCGTCTCTCTCCCCGGGTGACGATCGGCTGACTGTCCGTGCCGACTTGGTGTGGGATCCGGCGCGGTTGGCCGGCTACGAGTGGCTGCGGCCGTTTCTGGCCGTCCCGCAGGACGCGGCGCCGCCGTGGGCGACGTCCCCGCCGCCGCCCGATGCTGTCGCCTCGTACGGGGCGCAGGCGGTCGAGTGGGTCGAGTCGACGCAGCGGATCCGGTTGCGGTGGTGGCAGGCCCTCGCCATCACCCGGCAGCTGGAGCACCGCAAGGATGGGTCGCTGTGTCACAGGATGGTGGTGGAGTCGACTCCTCGGCGCGCGGGGAAGTCGGTTCGGGTGCGTGGGCTGGCGCTGTGGCGGATGGCTCATCCCGACCTGTTCGGCGAGGTTCAGACCATCATCCACACCGGCAGCGACGTGGCGATCTGCCGTGAGATCCAGCGGGGTGCCTGGCGGTGGGCGGAGGAATGCGCCGGCTGGACGGTCAGCAGGAGCAACGGCAAGGAGGCCGTGGAGACGCCCACCGGGGACCGGTGGCTGGTGCGGGCGCAGCAGGCGGTGTACGGCTACGACGTCTGCTTCGGGATCGTGGACGAGGGTTGGAACGTCTCGCCGGACACGGTGTTCGAGGGCTTGGAGCCGGCGACCCTGGAGCGCTCGTCCGCGCAGTTGCACCTGACGTCCACGGCGCATCGGCGGGCGACCAGCTTGATGCGCTCGCGGCTGCAGTTGTCGTTGACGACTGAGGACGAGGACACCCTGCTGCTGCTGTGGGCGGCGCCGCCCGGGTGTGACCCAGGCGATGAGCAGGTGTGGCGGGCGGCGTCGCCGCACTGGTCGCAGGACCGGCGGCGGATGATCGCGGACAAGTATGCGAAGGCGCTGGCGGGGGAGGCTGACCCGCAGGCCGACGACCCTGACCCGATGGCCGGTTTCACCGCGCAGTACTTGAACATCTGGCAGCTTCGGGCGTCGGCGGCCGACCGCGGCGAGGAGGTGGTGTCGGCGCAGGCTTGGGCGGGCTTGGCCGCCCAGGTTCCGCCCGGGCCGCCCGACGCTGCGGCGGTCGAGTCGTGGTTCGGCGACGGGGTGTCCGTGGCGCTGGCGTGGAGGCTGGGCGAGCGGGTTGTGGTGTCGGTGTCGGACGTGGCGGACCTGTCGGAGGTTGCGGGGGTGTTGGCGTCAGCCGGGTTCACAGGCGTGGCGACGGTTGGCGCGAGCCTGCTGGGGGACCCGGCCCTGGCCGGGGTGCGTGCACGCAAGGGCCAGGGCCGTACGGGGGCGGCGGTGGCGGAGCTGCGGCGGCTGCTGGCCGAGGGTGTGCTCTGCCACGACGGGGGCGAGGTCCTCACCGAGCAGGTGCTGGCGGCGCGGACGATGCCGGGCGCGGACGGGCCAAGGTTGGTTTCCTCCGCGGCCGCCGACGCGGTCAAGGCCGCTGCGTGGGCGATCGGGGACTGCCGCCGCCAGCCGCCGCCGCTGGTCGTGCTGACCGTGAAACGCTGAGCGAGGCGGCCGCTAGCTGAGACTGGTTGTCGTTATCGGTCGTACGATATGGGGCATGGCATGGTGGCGCCGCCGGCGGCGACAACCGGCCAACCCGATCAGCATCGGCGATCCGGCGTTGGCCGAGCTGTTCCGCGTCGGCCCCGGCAACTGGTCCGGGGTGGCGGTGGGGGAGACCACGGCGCTCGGGTTGTCTGCCGTGAACCGGGCGGTGAACCTCGTCTCAGGCACGATCGCCATGCTGCCGATGAACACCGTCCGCGAGGTGGCCGAGCTCGTGACCATCATCCGGTCGGTGTTCGACGATCCCGGCGACCTGGTCGGCCTGACCCCGTTCGAGTGGAAACAGACCGTCATCGCCCACCAGATGCTGCACGGCGAAGCGTTCCTCGCCCACGTCTACACCATGAGCGGCGCTCTGGCGGGGCTGGTACCGATCCATCCGGACAGCGTGCAGGTCGACCCTGCGCCGCGGCGCGGCGTCTCCAGGCTGGAGGTGCCCTACCGCAAGACGTTCCAGGTGATCCTGCAGGACGGGTCGCGGCGCACCTTCACCGAGGCGAGGATGGAAGCCGGGCAGCTTCGGGGCGACATGACGCACTGCCCGGCCCTGTCGATGGATGGCCGCCGCGGCATCGGGCTGATCACGATCGCCCGTAACGCGCTTGGTGTGGCCGCCGCCGGCGACCGGGCCGCGGGGAAGATGTTCAGCGAGGGCGCGTTGATGTCCGCGCTGGCCACCCCCGAGGAAGGCGAGTCGTGGGGGCCGGACGACGCCAAAACCATCAAGGCCGACCTGGACCTGAAGACCGCCGGGTGGGAGAACGCAGCCACGATCGCCGTGATCAATCGGCGGATCAAGCTGCAGAAGTGGCAGCAGACCAACGAGGAGGCGCAGTTTCTCCCGTCGCGGCAGTTCCAGATCGAGGAGGTTGCCCGGTTCACCGGCGTGCCGCCGCACCTGCTCATGCAGACGGAGAAGCAGACCTCGTGGGGTACCGGGGTGGCCGAGCAGAACCGTGGCCTGTCCCGCTACACCCTGGCGCACTGGACGGCCCGCCTGGAGCAGCGCCTGTCCCGTCTGCTGGCCGCGCCGCGGTCGGTGCGCTTCGACTTCCACGAGTGGGAGCGGCCAACCCCGGAGCAGGAGGTCGACCTGCTGGTCAAGCAGATTCAGGCGGGTGTCATCACGGTCAACGAGGCGCGGCTGCGCCTCGGCCTGGGCCCGATGCCCGGTGGGGACTCCCTCGCCGGCACGGCCGCCGCCGAGCCCGCCCCGCAGGAGGTGCTGGCGTGAGGGTCGCCGACCTGCTTCCCGGCCACCTGGCCCAGGTGTGGCAACGCGGGCACAGCCCCCGCACACCGGGGGACGGCTGGTACCGGATCACGAACCGGGCCGGCGACGACGAGCGCACCATCGTCGACCTGTACGACGAGATCGGCTTGTTCGGGATCGCCCCGGCGCAGTTCGTCCGGGACCTGCGGGCCATCGACACGCCGGTGATCGAGCTGCACATCAACAGCCCGGGCGGCATCATCTACGACGGGTTGACCATCTACAACGCGCTGATGGACCACCCGGCGCGGGTAGAGTCCATCGTGGACGGGATCGCCGCCTCGGCCGCGTCGTGGGTGTTCCAGGCCGCAGCGCTGCGCAGCATGAACCGGCACACGGAGATGTTCATCCACGACGGCTTAGCGCTGACCATCGGCAACGAGGATGACCATCTGCGGATGGCTGCGGACCTGGGTCGCCTGTCCGACACGATCGCCGGAATCTACGCCGGCCGGGCCGGTGGCACCGTGGATGGGTGGCGCGCCGCGATGCTCGCCGAAACCACCTACACGGCGCAGGACGCCGTCGACGCCGGCCTGGCCGACGAGGTGCTCGGCGGGCTGGCTTCGGACAGTCGGGTCGCCGAGCGTGCACGCGCCCGGGCCAACCTCCTGGAGAGGATCTTCTGATGGTGAGCAAGCCAACCCCGCCCGGCGACGACGCGACCGTGGAGGACTGGCACGAGTTCAAGGAGTTGTACCTCGGCTGGGTCGAGTCCGCCACAGATGCCGAGCTGGTGGCCGAGATGGTCAGCATTCCGGTCGACGGCCGGCCGCTGTCGCCCTCCGAGGCGTGGCGGTTCTTCGAGTGCGAGCAGCGCCGCAAGCGCCCGCGCCGCGACGCCGCCCCCCGCACCGCCGTGAAGAAAGGCTGACCACCGATGGCTCCTCGCGCGCAGCAGCGCCGCCGGTTCGCCCCGCTGAACCGGGCCGGGTCCGGGCGTAGCACCCCGCCGGCCCCGCGCACCGGCCCGGCGAACCCCCCGCCGAACCCCCCGTCGGCGGATCCGCCAAGGGATCCGCAGACTCCCCCCACCCCGGAGACGATCGACGACATCCGCGAGCAGATGCGCGATTTGGCCGACGCGGCTGGGGTGCGGGTGCTCACCGATGCGGAGGCGACCCGGTTCGAAAACCTTGAGTCCGCGTTGGCCCGGGCTCGCCGGTCGGAGAACATCCGCCGCCGCCAGGACGGCTACGAGCAGCCGGTGATGGGGGACCTGCCGGCCCTGATCGGCATCCACACGAACCCGCGCGACGACACCTACAACGCCGCGTTCACCAACTACCTGCGCACCGGACAGCCAAACGGCGACCTGGTCAACGCTCAGGGTGTCGGCACCGACCCGACCGGTGGCTACCTGGTGTCGCCGCAGTTCCGGCAGAAGCTGGTCGAGGTGCAGAAGGCGTACGGCGGCCTGGCCGCCGAGGTCGACTCCTTCGACACCGAACGCGGCGGGGACGTGGAGTACCCGTCCGTGGACGACACCGCCAACCTGGGGGCGATCACCGCGGAAGCCGCAGCGTTCGCCACCGGCAACGACCTGGTCTTCGGCACGGTGACCCTGAAGGCGTTCAAGTACACCTCCAGCGGCGGTGACGCCGCCGCCGGCATGCGGGTGTCGTGGGAGCTGCTGCAGGACTCGGAGTTCGACATCGAGTCGCTGATCGCCCGGGTGCTGGGCACCCGCATCGCCCGCAAGCAGGCAGCCGACTGGGCGTCGGGTGCTGGCACGGCGCTGCCGTTCGGCATCGTCCACGCGGGCACGACCGCTGATGTGGTCCTCGCCGCCGGCAACGCCATCACCTACCAGAAGATCCTGGACATAGAGTCGGCGCTGGACCCGGCCTACGAGCAGAACGCCAAGTGGTGCTTCAGCAAAGCCGCCTGGCAGAAGATCCGCGCGGTGGTCGACGGCTCAGGTCGGCCGCTGGTCGACCCGCAGACCGCCGGCATCAACGGCCGCCCCGCCCGGGAGCTGCTGGGCTACCCGGTGATCCTCGACCAGCAGATGGGCAACCCGGCCACCCTGTCGCAACGCTGGGGCGTGCTGGGCGACCTGCGGGAGGCGTACACGATCCGACGCGTCTCCGAGTTCGCCCTCGTGGTGAACCCGTACAGCCGGGCCAACAACGGGCAGACCGAGTACTCGGCGTGGCAGCGGGCCGACGGCAACATCCAGAACCGCAAGGCGTACGCGATCGTCCAGAACAACGCGGCCTGAGGGGCGAGCGGGGTGGCGTGGAAGCCGGAGCCGCAGACCGTGGATGGTTGCTGGCTGTGGGCTGGCGGCAAAACGGCCGCCGGGTACGGTCAGCACCGTCGCGTCTACGTTCACCGTGCATCCTTTGAGGCGTACGTCGGGCCGATCCCCAACGGCTATCAGGTCGACCATCTGTGCCGCGTCCGCGCCTGCTACAACCCGGCGCACCTCGACGCGGTGTCACAGGCTGAGAACGTGCGGCGGCAGCCCAACGTCATCGCACAGCTTGCTCGCACCCATTGCCCATGGGGGCACGCCTATGACGAGTCGATGCGTCGGTCCACCGGCAAGCGACACTGCCGGGCGTGTAACCGCGAGAAGGAACGCGCGCGCCGCAAGCGCAAGAAGATGATGATATGAGTTGGCGGCCCGACTACATCACGCTGGTGGAGCTGCGCGACTACGTCACCCGCTCCGGTGAGACAGCCGACGACGCGTACCTGACGGTCGCCGCCGGGGCCGCCTCCCGTGCCGTGGACCGGCACACCAGCCGCCAGTTCGGGAAGGTGGACACCTCGCAGGCGCGCCGCTACACCGCCCGCTGGGACCGCCGGCGCAGCCGCTGGGTGGTCGAGGTCGACGACCTGTACTCCGCGGCCGGCCTGGCCGTCGCCGTGGCGGCCGGCCCCGTCGACGTGTTCGACCTGGAACCGGTCAACGCCCTGTCCGACGGCAAGGTGTACGAGCGGCTGGTCATCGACCCGGCGTCGGCGAACCACCCTGCCGGCCGGGCCGAGAACGAGGTCACCGCCACCACCGACAAGTGGGGGTGGGCGGCGGTGCCGACAGCGGTGCGCAACGCCACCCTGCTGCAGGGGTCGCGGTTCTTCTCCCGCCGCAACAGCCCATACGGCATTGCAGGTAGCCCGGACCAGGGGTCGGAACTGCGTCTGCTGTCCCGGGTAGACCCGGACGTGGCGGTCAGCCTGGGCGATTACCTGCGATGGTGGGCGGCGGCGGCGTGAACCTGGGCAGCGTGATGCAGGCAGTCGCCGACCGGCTGGACACCATCACCGGGCTACGAGGCTTCGGCTTCCCGCCGGACTCGGTGACCCCACCGGCCGCGATCGTGTCCTACCCCGACGAGTACCACTTCGACGACACCTATAGGCGGGGCATGGACCGGCTCACCCTGCCGGTCGTCGTGGTGGTCGGACGGGTGAGCGACCGCGCCAGCCGTGACCAGCTCGGCGTCTACTGCGACGGGGTCGGCGCCTCATCGGTCAAGCAGGTCCTCGAAAGCGGCACCTACACCGCGTTCGACTCGCTCGTCGTACGCAACGCCACCTTCGACGTCGTCTCGATCGCCGGCGTCGACTACATGGCCGCCCTTTTTGACCTGGACGTCGTGGGTCGGGGCACGGCATGAGCGAGAAGACCCTCTATGCCAGCGCGGCCCGCACCGCGACACCGGCCGCGGTGTCGTTTCGCTGCGACCGGGTCAAGGCGCTGCGGCTGGTCATCGACACCACCGCCGTCGGCGTCACCCCCAGCGTGGTCGTCACCGTCGACGGCCTGGACTCCCTGTCCGGCAAGTACTTCAACCTGCTCACCTCCACCGCGATCACATCGGTGTCCACGCGGGTGCTGGAGGTTGGCCCGGGCCTTTCCGCATCGGCGAACCTGGTCGCCAACACCTACCTGCCGGCCACGGTGCGGGTGAGCATGACCCACGGCAACGGCGTCACGATCACCTACAGCGTCGCCGCACACCTGGTCCGCTGAAAGGGGGCTGGTTCCGTTGGCGTTCATCCACGGCAAGAACACCGTCATCACGGTGGCCACCAAGGACATCTCGCAGTACACCAGCAGCTCGGAGCTGACCCGCGGCGCCGACACCCACGACGTCACCGGCTACGGCAAGGACGCCCACGTCTTGGCCGGCGGTTTGTTGAAGAGCGAGCTCACCTGTGAGGGAACCTACGACAACACCGCGGTGACCGGCCCACGGGCGGCGTTGCAGCCCCTGGTTGGCACGCTGGTGGCCGTTGTGCGCAAGCCTGAGGGTACCGGCACCGGCAAGCCCAGCGAGGCGTTCAGCGGCATCCTGGAGGAGTACACGGAGTCCAGCCCGGTCGCGGACATGGTCAAGTGGTCGGCGAAGCTCACCATCTCCGACGTCATCACCACCACCGTGCAGTGACAAGGGGGCGACGATGGACGACGGTCTGAAGGCGAGGCTGCTCAAGCCGCGGCTGCCCGAGGCGGACGTGGACGTGCCCGGCATCGGCGTGGTGCGGGTGCGGGGCCTCAACCGCGGCGAGGCCATGATGGTCCAGCAGGCCAAGGGAACCGAGGCTGTCGAGCGGCGCATCCTGCACCTGGGCATGCTCGACCCCATGATGACCGAGGCCGAGGTGGGGCAGTGGCAGAAGGCCGCCCCCGCCGGTGAGATCGAGCCCGTCTCACGCAAGATCGCCGAGCTGTCCGGCATGCTCGACGACGCGGCCAAGGGGGTGTACCAGGAGATGGAGGCCACCCCGGACCTTGAGTTTCCAACACTTCCTGGCGCAGAAGCTGGGCATGACGGTGGCCCGCCTACAGGCGGAGATGAGCAATGAGGAGTACCTGCGCTGGACGGTGTACTACGGGCGCAAGGCTCAGCGGGAAGAGCTGGATCTGGCGAAGGTGAAGGGGTGAGGCGAAGGTGGCGGTCGACCGGCTCGGTGCGAAGATCCAGATCACCGGCATCAAGGAGTTCCAGGCGGCGCTGCGCAAGATGGACGCCGACCTGCCCAAGCAGTTGCGCATCGCCCTGAACCAGGCTTCCCAGCTCGTCGTAGACAAGGCCCGGCCGCAGGTGCCGACCCGCACGGGCGCCGCCGCGGCGTCGCTGAAGGTGCGCTCCACCCAGCGGGAGGCTCGCGTCGCCGCCGGCGGGCGCAAGGCGGTCTATTATGCGTGGCTCGATTTTGGGGGATCCGTCGGACGTAGTAAGAGTGTGCACAGGCCGTTCTACAAAGAGGGCCGCTACATATATCCAGCGCTCCGCAAGAACCGCGAGGAGATCACTCAGATCATGGTCACGGCGCTTTCGGGTCTGGCCCGCGGCGCTGGCTTGGATGTGACGTGATGTTCCACGTAATCAGCAAGTGCGCGAAGCCGGGCCGGATCCTCGCGGACCATTCCGAGCGCCACGTTGCAGCCCGGGCAGATCAGTCCGCGGATGCACTTGCCGCAGATGCGCTCGCGGGGTTGCCAGGGGCAGCACGCGTGGTCGTGGTCGATGACGAGGCCGGTCCCGGCGAAGGTGCCACGCGTGCCCACATCTGGCGTCTTCCCGCACGCCGCGCAACGGCCGTTCTGCTTGACGAGCAGGTGCCGGATGTCGCTCAGCCGGATGCGGTAGAAGGTCCACAGCTTGTTGTTGAGGTAGGCGTCGGGTGCGCTGAGCCGGTATGCCTTGCTGCGCTCGTTGGCGCATCGAGGACAGTTCCACCCTCGCTTCGCCCCGTTCGGGCTGTACCGCTGGCTCATTTCGTCGCCGCACTTCGGACACGTCTTCACGTCGCCATTATGCCGAACTCTGACGCTCTGACTTCGGAGGCGTGCCGTGGCTAACCAGGTGGTCCTGACCTTCGGCGGCGAGTCCAAGAACCTGGAGAACGCCTTCGACCAGGTTGGTGCCGGGGCGAAGCGGATGGGCGCCCAGGTTGGTGAGGCGGGCAAGGGCTTCGACAAGGTGGGTGAGGCCGCCGACCGGGTCGACACCCGGGCGATGGGCTTCCGCGACACCCTGACCGGTGTCCAAGACAGCGGCAAGGGCCTGTCGCAGATCATGAAGGGTGACCTGTTCACCGGGTTCCTCACCCTGGGCATGGGCGTCGGAGACCTCGCCAGCGGCATGTTCAACTTCCTGGTGCCGATGGCCAAGTCGGTCGCGTTGACCGTGGCGCACACCTCCGCCACGGTGGCGCACGCGGTGGCCACCACCACGGTGGCCGCGGCCACGAAGGTGTGGGCGGGGGTGCAATGGCTGCTCAACATCGCGTTGCTGGCCAACCCGATCGTGCTCATCGTCGCTGCGATCCTCGTGTTGGTTGCCGTGATCGTGCTCATCGCCACCAAGACCACCTGGTTCCAAACCATCTGGCGCCTCGCCTGGACGTGGGTGAAGAACGCCGCCGTGGACGTGTGGAGCTGGCTCAAAGACCTGCCCCACAAGATGGGCGCCGTGTTCTCCCTGCTCGCCGGGGCGATCACCGCACCGTTCAGGTTCGCGTTCAACCTCGTCGCCCGCGCCTGGAACGCCACCATCGGGTCGCTGTCCTGGTCGGTGCCCGGCTGGATACCGGGTATTGGGGGCAGGACGATCAGCGCCCCGCACCTGCCCACCTTCCACACCGGGGGTGTCGTGCCTGGGGCGCCGGGCTCGCAGATGCTGGCCGTCCTGCAGGCCGGTGAGCGGGTCACCCCAGCCGGCGGCGGAGGTCTCGTGCTGGAGATCCGCTCCGCCGGCTCCCGGCTGGATGACCTTCTCGTTGCGGTGCTGGCCCGTGCCGTGGCTGAACGCGGCGGCAACGTGCAGCGGGTGCTTGGCGGTAGCCGGGCATGACCAAGCAAAACCTCACCATCGACCTGCTCTACGACGACGGGGCCGGACAGGACTGGCAGGGCGCACCCTGCTACGTCCGCGACGGGGTCACCATCAGCCGCGGCCTGGCCGCCGAGTCGGGTGAGCCCGAACCCAGCAAGCTGAGCCTGACCCTGGACAACCGGTCCGGCGCCTACAACCCGAACAACCCGGCCAGCCCCCTGTACGGGGCTGCGGGGCGCAACACGCCCCTCGCCGTAGCCGTAGACGGCGACGACCGGCTGCGCTGCGAGGCAGCCGACTGGGCGCCCCGGCGCACCCTTGAGCCGGTCACCGCAGACCGCGGCGACGCCTGGACGCTCATCTCCGGCGCTGGGGTGCTGCGCCGCCTCGGCCGCGGCCAGAAACCGCTGCGCTCGGCGCTGTACCGGGCGATCACCCGGGTGTCGCCCGCGCCCGTGGGGTACTGGCCGATGGAGGACGGCAAGCTGGTGTCCAACCCGACCGCGGTCGTCGGCTCCCCGCTGGTCGCCGCCCCGGCCGCGTTGTTCTCCCACGCCGGCACCGGCTCGGTGTCGGGTGCGGTGGACGGACCACCCGGGGGTGCACAGGCCGTGGACATGTCCGGCGGCGGGCAGCTCACCGGTTACGTCTCAGGCATGTCCGGCACGAGCTGGCGGGTCGGGCTCGGGTTCTCCTTCCGCACCCCGGTGGCGGCCACCGAATCCGGCGACGTCATCACCATCAACACCGTGGACTCGGCCGGCAACCCGGGGTGGTGGCGGTTCGGGCAGGCCAACGCATCAGTGTGGGGCTTCGAGTACGGCATCCTCGGTGTCAGCACGGTCGTCGACGACGGGTTCGGCACCCCGGTCCCGGTCGTCGACGACGGCGCCTGGCACTGGCTGGAGATCGCCGCCGAAAACGGGTCGGGCACCAACGCCAACGTCAAGGTGTTCCTGGACGGCTTCGGCGTGGTCGACGACGTCAACCGCGGCTTCGTCAAGGCCGGGCTCATACGCTCGATCGTGGTGGCCGAGTCCGGGGACCTGGACGGGGCAGCCCATTTGGCGGTGTGGCCCACGAACGGGGCATTGTCGATCGATGTCGCCGACGCCTTCCGCGGCCACGCCGGTGAGCCGGCCGGAACCCGCATCGCCCGCCTCTGCGAAGAGGAGAACCTCGACGTCACCATCGTGGGAGATGAGTCGGACACCCAGCCGATGGGGGCGCAGCCCGCCGAAACCCTGCTGGAGGTCCTGGCCGAGTGCGCCCGCACCGACGCCGGCATGCTCTACGAGCCCCGCGGCCATGCCGACCTGGCCTACCGCACCTGCCGCAGCCTCTACAACCAGGACCCGGTGCTGGCCCTGACCTACCAGCAGGTCACGTGGCCGCTGGAGCCGGTCGTCGGCGATGCGGGGGTACGCAACGACGTCACCGCCGCCCGCCGCGGCGGGTCCACCGCCCGGGTGGCCCTCGACGCGGGCGCCATGTCCACCGCAGCCCCGCCGGACGGGGTGGGCCGCTACGAGCACCGCCTGGACGTCAACCCACCCAAGGATGACGTGCTGCCCCTGCTGGCGTCCTGGGCGGTGGGCAAGGGCACCGTCGACGAGACCCGCTACGCCCAGGTCAGCGTCGAGCTGACCGACGCCGCCTTCGACCTCGTCGAGCTCGCCGGCGGGGTCGACGTCGGCGACCGGGTCACCCTGTCCGGCATTCCCGCCGCGGACACGCCCGACGTCGTGGACATGCTCGTCACCCGGGTCGCCGAGACGCTCGGCTCACACACAAGGGCGATCACCTTCGACACCATCCCGTACCGCCCGTTCGAGGTGTTCCAGGTGGAGGCGCCCGGCAACCTCGGACGGGTCGACTCGGGCAACACCACCCTGCATGCGGCCATCGACGCCACCCAAACGTCGGTCGTCATCGAGGCGCCCACCGCGGCCGGCCCGTTCTGGCGCGCCGGCACACCACCGGGCGGCAGCATGGACATCGCCGTGGCCGGTGAGCGGATGACCGTCACCAACATCGGCGCCGCGGGCGGCACCACGCAGACGTTCACGGTGACCCGCTCGGTCAACGGCGTGGCGAAGTCACACAAGGCCAGCACGGCAGTGCGGCTCTGGCGGCCGGGAAGGATCGCGCTATGACATGGGCGGCCAAGCCGAGCATCCTGCCCGCGGACATCCCCACCGGGGCGCAGATCAAGGAGATCCTCGACCGCATCGAGGCCCTGTCCAACGAGGTCGGCATCAGCGTCGCGTCCGTCGCCGACACCACCACCTCGGCGACCTACGTCAGCTTCGCCGGCACCGCCTCGGTGAGCATCACGAAGGTGCAGGACGCCACCCGGCTGCGGGTCGACCTGGCCACGACCGCGTTCATCGCCACGGGCGACTCCGAGGGCCGCTTCGGGGTGCTGGTGGGCGGCGTCGACTACGACCTGGTCAACTGGGACGCGAGCACACTGTCCGACCGTGAAGGCTGGGGCGGGTTCGTCTACATCCCAGCGGCGAGCGTTCCGGCCGGCGTCTACACGGTGCAGCTGCGGTGGCGGCGGGTTTCCGGCGCCGGCACGCTGACCCGCCAAACCAGCGACTGGATCAGCCTGTCCTGCCGCGAGGTGGGCTGACGCGCTGGTCAGGAAAGCGTCCGCCTCGGCGCGCGCGGAAGTCGGCCAGAGCCTGGCCGACTTGTTCGCCGACCAGTCGAGCACCATCACGGCCTCAGCCAGCCGTGTCTTTGGTAGCTTTGCTTGATCGTCAGTTACAGATTTGTAACTGACTCCGTTGAGGCGTGCGGCTTTCGCGGCGATAGGCGCCAGGCTCTGGCGCTTATGGGGTCGCGGCGGCCACGGAGACCGGGTCGGCGGTCTGCAAGTCCGCCAGGGCCTGGCGGACTTGCTCCCCCGTTGCGTCAGCAGCCTGACGCAACGGGGGCCCAACTCCGCAGCGCTGCTGCGGGACTTGGGGTCGTGGACCCGGTCTCCGTGGCCGCTGTGACCGCCCCGAGCCTGCCCGCAGCCCCGGTGAGCCCGGCGCCGTACCGGGCCGCCAGCGGACACCTGGGCAGGCAGCGGATGCCCCTGCTGAGCCGGCCGGAGCCCAGCGCCTGAGCGTCGGCGAGCCAAGCCAGCGGCCCGTGTCCACTGAAGGACGCGGAGCAGGTCGCGTTCGTCGTCGGACCAGCGTGTCGCGGCGTACCGCTTGCCGTCCGTGCCGACGATCTCCTCAGGTGTCAAAGATTTGACACCTGACGACCAGCATGGTGCGCTCCGCAGACCCGATCGACACCGACCGGGTGCACATCGGGTGGCGCACCTAGACGATCGGGTCGCCGCTCGGCGACGTGCCGGCCACCCCCGCGACGTCGCGGGGCAGGCGGATCACCCTGTCGCGCGGGTCCGGCCGCACCGCCACCACCCGGTACGCCGTGGTGAGCTTCTCCGCCCGCATCGGATGGTCGTGCCCGCGGCGGCAGCGCCAGCGCACGGCACGGCCGTAGCCGACGAGCAGCCCCGACACCGTGTTGCGAGACCAGTAGGCCGCAGGCGCCGCTCCGGTCGGCCCGTACAGC
>WNGA01017796.1_pt1 | contig 15359 bp, 15 predicted proteins | sample 5400061 | NCBI WGS metagenome assembly WNGA01 (sample SAMN13153366, study PRJNA577476) | soil metagenome | isolation source: 100 cm soil or saprolite under grassland replicate 2 | place: USA:California | collected 2016-06-15
CGCCTCCTCCGGCGTGTAGACGCGCAGCAGGTTGAGGGCCATGTTGTAGCTGGGCAGGAACTTGGATTCGACGACCAGCGTCGGGCCCATCGCCACCTCGTAGATCGTTCCCACCTCGACGTCCGACTCTTTGAGGATCACGCCGTGGCCGATGACGTCGATCCCGCGCCGGCCGGCGCGGCCCATCAGCTGAGTCAGCTCACCTGTGGTCAAGGTCGAGAAGTTGACGCCGTCGAACTTCGTGAAGGAGGAGACGACGACGCCGCGCGCCGGCATGTTGATGCCGAGGGACAGGGTCTCCGTCGCGAACACGACCTTGATCAAGCCGCGCTGGAAGAGCTCCTCGACCAGCTCTTTGTGGTACGGCAGAAGCCCGGCGTGATGTTCGGCAAGGCCGCGGCGCAGCAGGCGCGCGTCGACCATCCGCCGGAACAGCGCTTCCTCATCCTGGTCCTTCAGCCCCTGCAGGCGCTCGGCCGCGAGCCGGTCGATCGCCTCCTTCTCGGCCGCGGTCGTCAGGTCCAGCTCGTGGTAAGCGCTTCGCTGCAGGGCTTCGCGGCAGCCGCGGCGGGAGAAGATGAAGTAGATCGCGGGCAGCATCTCGAGGCTGCGCAGCTGCTCGATCACGTGCAGCAGGTCGTTGGACGGCAGGCCGCGGTAGCCACCGATCCGGTACGACGCCTCCTCTTCCTGCGCGGCCCTGGTCCACGTCCTCTGGTCGATACCGCCATCAGCCTTGAACAGCGGATTGAGGCGGTTGTTGATCGCCAGCCACATCTTCAGCTCGACCGGCCGCACGTCGTGGAACACCGTCTCCATGCCACCGCGGTTCTCGGCCATCCAATCGGCGATCTCTCTGTAGTTGCCGATCGTGGCCGAGAGGCCGACGAGCTTGATCGAGAGCGGCGCCTGGATCACGATCTCCTCCCACACCGAGCCGCGCGGGAAATCGTCGATGTAGTGCACCTCATCGAGCACGACGTAGCGGACGAGGTCGAGGCGAGCGGGGTCCTCGTAGATGAGGTTGCGCAGGATCTCGGTGGTCATGACGACCACCGGCGCGTCGTCGTTGATCGTGTTCTCACCGGTCACGAGGCCGACCGTCGAGTTGCCGTAGTGGCGCACGAAGTCGTGGAACTTCTGGTTGCTCAGCGCCTTGAGCGGCGTCGTGTAGAGGACCTTGGCGCCTTCTCTGAGCGCGCGAAAGATGGCGTACTCGGCGACGATCGTCTTGCCGCTCGAGGTGGGCGCGCTGACGAGCACGCCGCCGCGTCCACGGTCGAGCTTGTCGATCGCCTCGCGCTGAAAGCCGTCGAGCTCGAACCGCAGGGTGGCGGCGAATTCGTCGACCAGAGAATCGACTGTCTTCACAGGCGGACGAGCTCGGTCGAGACGTCGGTGATCTGGGCGCCGTCGGCGTGCGACTCGATGTAGGACAGAGCTGCGGCCAACACGCGGTCCGCCTGGCGCGGATCAGCGCTGACAGTGGCGATGGTGAGCTCTGCCAGCTGCCAGCGGTCCAGCTCGCCCACCTCTGCGGCCGTGACCTTCAGCTCTTGGCGCAGCCGCCGCAGAAGTCCGCTGACCACCTGCCGCTTGGACTTCAGCGAGCCCGAGTCCGGCAGGTGAAGCACCACCCGGGCGACTCCGACCGCGACGCTGGAGGGGGCGGCCACGATTCGTTTTTTGCTCATTTGCCCTGACTACTCATAATCATGGCTTGGGGCTTCAGAGCGTCCCGCGACCTCGATGGCGGGCGCTCCCGGGAGGTAGTAGAGATGAGCGGAGACGAGGACCCAGATAAAGGTTTTGGTCAGTTCGAGCGGTTCCTTGAGGAGTGGTCCCGCCGCGACTTCCTGAAACGCACAGGCGGGGCGGCTGCCTACCTGGCGTTCATGGCCGGCGGAGCGGAGCTGCTGGCGGCATGCGGGGGCGGCACCCCGACCACCACCGCCAAGAAGGGCGGACATGTGGTCGAGGGCAACTTCTCCGACATCCGGACCCTGAACTCGATGCTCAGCAGCGATACCGCCAGCAACCAGGTCATCGGTCTGATGTTCGACGGGCTGTTGAACTACAAGAGGAACGGGGACCTCATCCCCGCGCTGGCCCAGGACCTGCCGAAGGCGTCCTCCGACGGCCAGGCCTATACGTTCAAGCTGCGCAGCAACCTGAAGTGGTCGGACGACAAGCCCATCACATCGGACGATGTCAAGTTTACGTACCAGCTCGCATACGACCCGCAGTACAAGGACGTCAACTCACCGCGGCGCGGCGACCTCTCCAAGTACATCAAGAGCATCGACACTCCCGACCCGCAGACGGTGGTCATCAACACGACCCAGGTCTTCGCGCCCTTCCTGTCGAGCCACGCTCGCTACGGGATCTTGCCCAAGCACGTGCTCGGCAGCCTGGCCCCGGCGGCGATCAACACAGCCGATTTCAACGCGGCGCCTACCGTGTGCAACGGAGCATTCAAGTTCGTGAAGTGGGACAAGGGTCAGCAGGTCACGATGGCCCGCAACGACAATTACTGGGCGGGTGCTCCTTACCTCGATCAGTGGATCTACAAGGTGCTGCCCGACTCGGTCGCCGTCACCAATCAGCTCAAGACCGGCGAGATCGACATCGGCCCCGTGGACCCGTCCCAGTTCGACGCTGTCAAGTCCGCCGAGAACGTAAGCGTGACGGAGTTTGCCGTTCCGACCTTCACGTTCTACGCGTACCAGCTCGACCCGGCCAAGAAAGGCGGCACGCTCTTCTCGGACAAGGCCGTCCGCCAGGCGCTGCTCTTCGCGCTCAACCGCACGCAGGTGGTCAACGCCGTCTACTTCGGCCACGGGTCGGTCGCCAACTCGGTCGAGCCGCCTACCTCGTGGGCCTACAAGGACAAGCCGAAGGTGCTCTACAGCTTCGACAAGGCCAAGGCCGAGTCGCTCCTCGACGGAGCCGGGTGGGCCAAAGGCGCCGACGGCATCCGGGCAAAGGGCGGCGTGAAGATGAAATTCGACATGATCACCAACGCCGGCAACAAGCAGCGCGAGGCGATGCTGCAAGTGATGCAGCAATCGTGGAAGGACATCGGAGTCGATGCCACCCCCTCACTGATTCAGTTCCCGCAGCTCGTCAGCCAGATCACCAACATCCGAACCTTCGACATGTTCCTGGTCGGCTTCAACTTCGATGAGGACCCGGACCAGGCCCAGCTGTGGCATTCCCGCAACACCGTGGCGGGGGGATTCAACGGTTTCGACTTCAAGAACAGCGAGGTCGACTCCATCCTCGAGCAAGCGGTAGGCACCCTGGACAGGAACAAGCGCAAGGAGCTTTACGGCCAGTTCCAGGACGTCATGTCCGACGAGGTGCCCGCGCCCATCATCCTCTTCAACCACGGCATCTACGGCGTTAGCAAGCGGGTTCAAGGGGCGGACTTCGGGTCGTTCAACCAGTTCGCGTCGCGGCCCTGGAACTACAAAGTGTGGGTGACGGACGGCAAGTGATTTGAAAGCGGAGGGCAGTCAGAGAGCCGCCGGGCTTAATACGTAAGGCCGATGCTCGCCAAGTACGTGGCCCGGCGGTTCCTCGCCTCCGTGGTCGTGGTCCTGGGCGTGACCCTGATCACCCTGGTCCTCATGGACCGCACCCGCGGCACCTACGTGCCCGGGATCGATCTCAACCCGAGCCTTCGCCCTGAAGACATCGAGCACCTCAGGGCCAACCTGGGCCTCGACCGGCCGTTCTACGTCTGGTACCTGACCTGGATGTGGGCGGTGCTGCATGGGGATTTTGGCCACTCGATGATCGACGGCAGCCCGGTCCTGAGCCACATCCTCGACCGCCTGCCGAACACCCTCGAGCTGACCGCGACGGCGATCGTGATCGGGGTCCTGATCGCGATTCCGCTGGGGGTGGTCGGGGCGCTGCGCCACGGCAGCAAGACAGACCATGGCCTGACGGTCCTGTCCGTCGCCGGTTTCGCCGTGCCGCAGTTCTGGATGGGCCTGATGCTGATCCTGATCTTCTCCGTGACCCTCGAGCAGCATGGGCTGCCGTGGCTCCCGTCCAGCGGAGCCTTCAGTGCATTCAACGGCGGCGACCTTCTCGACCGGCTGGCGCATCTGATCCTGCCCGCGACCGTCCTCTCGTTCTTCTACACCTCGATCTGGTCAAGGTTCGTCCGTTCGAGCATGCTCGAGGTCCTCTCCCAGGACTACATCCGGACCGCGCGTGCCAAGGGCATGAGCGAGCGCCGCGTCGTCTACCTGCACGGGCTGCGCAACGCTCTCATCCCGCTCATCACTCTGATCGGGCTGGAACTGCCCGGTCTTGTCAGTGGCGGGCTTGTGGTCGAGGTCGTATTTGGCTGGCCTGGCATCGGCAAGCTCGCCTTCGAGCGAGCCCTGCAGTACGACTACACGACCGTGATGGGGGTCACCTTCTTCGCCACCATCCTGGTGATCGCCGGCAATCTCCTGGCCGACCTGCTCTACGGCGTGCTCGATCCCAGGATTCGCTACGGATGACGACCAGATGATCGGGCCGAGCCGAGTCGCCGAGCTCGATATGCCGGCCGCCGGGATCGAGACCGGCGCCGCACGACCCGCACAGAGCTACTGGAACGAATCCTGGGAACGCCTGCGCGCGAACCGGGTTGGGATGACGGCCGGGATCTTGATCGTCGTTCTCGCCGTGATCGCGCTCCTGGCGCCAGTCTTCACTCTCGTCACCCACATCGAGCCGCAGGCAATCAACCTCGACGAGACCTTCCTGGCGCCCGGAGTGAAACACCTGCTCGGCACCGACGACCTGGGCCGCGACAGCCTGACCAGACTGATCTGGGGCGCTCGCGTCACGCTGGGCGTGGCATTCCTGACCGTGGCCATGTCTCTGACGGTCGGCACGGCGGTGGGGATGCTCTCCGGCTACTACGGCGGCTGGATCGACGACGTGCTGATGCGATTGGTCGACATGGTGCTGTCGATCCCGGCGATCTTCCTCTTCATCCTGATGTCGATCCTCTTTCGCCCCAACGCGTTCACGCTGGCGGCGATCGTCGCCTCGGTTGGCTGGGGGAGCGTGGCGCGACTGGTTCGGGGCGAGGTGCTGTCGGTCAAGCAGCGCGACTTCATCCTGGCGACCAGGTCGATCGGCGCCCGCGACACACGCCTGATGCTGCGGCACCTGCTTCCGAACGTGCTCCCGGTGCTGATCGTTGCCGCCAGCCTGGGCGTCGGGCAGATCATCCTCATCGAGGCGGCTCTTGACTTCCTGGGCCTGGGCATCCAGCCTCCAACCCCAAGTTGGGGCAACATGCTGACGAACTCCCAGAGTTACTTCTTCCACTCCGGGTTCCTGGTTGCGTTCCCAGGGATCACGATCTTCGTGACGGTGCTTGCCTCGAACATCTTCGGCAACGCGATCCGCGACGCATTCGATCCTCGACTCAAGTCTTAGAAGGCCTTGACGCAGCCCCTGCTCGAGGTCCAGGACCTGCACACCGTCTTCCGGACCAAGGAGGGCACGGTCAAGGCGGTCGACGGGGTCTCGTTCGAGCTCACGCCTGGAGAGACACTCGGGATCGTCGGCGAGTCGGGCTGCGGGAAGTCGGTGACCGCGCTGAGCATCATGCGCCTGCAGCGGCCCGGTCGGATCGTCGGCGGCAAGGTGATGTTCAAGGGCCAGGACCTGACCCGGCTCAGGGAGCCGGAGATGCGCGAGATCCGCGGCAAGGAGATCGCGATGATCTTCCAGGACCCCATGACCTCGTTGAACCCCGTCTTCGACGTGGGCTGGCAGGTAGGCGAGCCGACGCGGGTGCACCACGGCTGGGACGCCAAGAGGGCCCTTGCGTCAGCAGTCAACATGCTCGGCCGGGTGGGCATCCCGGCCGCGGCTTCGCGCGCTGAGGACTACCCGCACCAGTTTTCGGGCGGCATGCGGCAGCGCGTGATGATCGCGATGGGTCTGACCATGACTCCACAGGTCCTGATCGCCGACGAGCCGACGACCGCCCTCGACGTGACCATCCAGGCGCAGATTCTCGACCTGCTGCGGGATGTCAACCGCGAGTTCGGCACCGCCACCATCCTGATCACCCACAACCTCGGAGTCGTGGCCGGCATGTGCCAGCGCGTGATCGTGATGTACGCGGGCAGGGTTGTCGAGTCCGGTCCGACCACGGATGTGTTTGCACATCCCAAGCACCCCTACACCTGGTCGCTGCTGCGCTCGATCCCACGCCTCGACGCCGAGACACATGAACCGCTGCGGCCGATCGAGGGCGTTCCTCCCAACCTGATCGACCTGCCATCAGGGTGTGTCTTTCACCCGCGATGCGTCTTCCGGATCGAGCGCTGTGCAAAAGACGTCCCTGCCCTGCTCCAGGTCAACGACACCCAGCACGCGGCGTGCTGGGTGACGCAGGCGGGCGGAGAGCTCAAAGGTGCCTGAGGCGGCGCTGGAGCCTCTCGGGCTGGCGTGGACCGCCGGCCAGCCGCTGGTGTCCGTCTCCGACCTCAAGATGTGGTTCCCGATCTCGTCGGGGATCCTGCAACGGACGATCGGCCACGTCCACGCGGTCGACGGCGTCGACCTCGAGGTCAAGGCCGGCGAGACGGTCGGACTCGTCGGCGAATCGGGCTGCGGCAAATCGACGCTGGGCCGCGCCATCACCCGGCTGCTGGAGCCGACGGCCGGCACCGTCCGTTTCAAAGGCGCCGACATCACGCACATCCGCGGCCAAAAACTGCGTGCCCTGCGCCGAGAGATGGCGATGATCTTCCAGGACCCGTACGCATCTCTCGATCCCAGGCAGACCGTGGGCGACATCATCGGCGAGCCGATCGACGTGCACGGGCTTGCCCGAGGCAAAGAACGCCAGGAGCGGATCCGAGAGCTGCTGCGCGTCGTCGGCATGAACCCGCGTTACGCCGATCGCTACCCACACGAGTTCTCAGGCGGACAACGGCAAAGGATCGGCATCGCCCGCGCGCTCGCCGTCGAGCCCACCTTCATCGTCTGCGACGAGCCGATCTCCGCCCTCGACGTTTCCATCCAGGCGCAGATCATCAACCTGCTGGAGAAGCTGCAATCAAAGTTCAACCTCACCTATCTGTTCATCGCCCACGACCTCTCGGTTGTGAAGCACATCTCCAACCGAATCGCGGTCATGTACCTCGGCAAGATCATGGAAGTGGCGCCCTCGGTACAGCTGTACCGACGACCCCGGCATCCCTACACCGGGTCACTCATGTCGGCGATCCCAATCCCGGATCCCGCAGTCGAGCTTCGGCGGGAACGGTTCATCTTGCAAGGGGACGTTGCGTCGCCGGTCAACCCGCCCAGCGGCTGCCGCTTCCGCACGCGGTGCCCCCGCGCCCGGGAGCACTGTGCGGAAGAGATTCCGCCTCTCGAAGCATTCGGGGCGGATCAAAGGGCAGCCTGCTTTTATCCGTTAGATTGAGTCCGTGGTGGCGGGGCGGGAGGCCCTGGCCCGGGAGCTCGTCAAGGCCTCCTATCTGAAGGGCGACTTCGTGCTGCGGTCGGGCCGCCGCTCGGACCGCTACTTCGACAAGTTCCTGTTCGAGACCGAGCCTGCGCTGCTGAAAGAGCTGGGCAGGCACCTCGCGGAGCTCGTGCCGGCTGAAACCCAGCGCCTCGCCGCGCCCGAGCTGGGCGCCGTGCTCCTGGGAGGCGCCGTGTCGCTGCAGACAGGGCTGCCCCTGGTGCTCGTGCGGAAGGAGCCGAAAGGCTACGGGACGGCCAAGCGGCTCGAGGGTCGCTACGAGGCCGGCGAGCGCGTGACCGTGATCGAGGACGTGGTGACGACCGGCGGCGATTCGCTCCGGTCGGTGGCGGCGCTTCGCGACGCGGGGCTCGAGATCGTGCACCTGGTGGTGGTGCTGGATCGAGGAGAGGGCGGCGAGGAAAACATCCGCAAGGCAGGCATCGCTTACTCGCCTCTGTTTCGCATGCACGACCTGCGACTTGACTGAGCTCCTCATCGAGAACGGCACGGTCTTCACGCCCGAAGGGCCGCGCACCGCCGACGTCCACGTCAACGACGGAGTCATCACCCAGGTCGAGCCGGGCCTCTCGACGGCAGGCGAGTCGGTCGACGCCTCCGGCATGTACGTGCTCCCGGGCGCGCTCGACGTCCATGTCCACAGCCGAGACCCTGGCTTCCCCGAGAAGGAGGATTTCGCGACCCTGACGGCGGCGGCGGCCGCGGGCGGGGTGACTGTCGTCCTCGACATGCCGAACACGGTGCCCGCGGTCGACAGCGCGGGAGTGCTCGAGTCGAAGGCCGCCCTGGCGCGCAGCAAGGCGCACGTGGACTTCGGGCTGTGGGGCTTGATCCGTTCCTCGACCACCGCCGAGGTGCTGGAGGAGATGGCAGCGGCCGGAGCCGTGGGGTTCAAGGCGTACCTTGCCTACTCGTTCAGCGTCAGCCGAAAGCAGGTCCTGTACTCGCCGGGTGGAGACGACCCCGACCTCGAGCCCCCTGCCGACTACGGCACCCTGGCGCGTCTCGCGCCCGCGATCGCCCGTCTCGGCCTGCCGCTCGCCATCCACGCCGAGGACCCGACCGTGCTCGCCGCGTTTCGACGTCCGGTCTACACCTACGAGGACCTGCTCGCGTCACGGCCATCACGGTGGTCAGCACCGACCACGCGCCGCACACGGACGAGGAGAAGGCGCAGCCTTTCGGAGACGCACCCGCCGGCGGTCCTGGCGTGCAGACGCTGTATCTCAGCTGCCTTCAGCTGGCCAAGGAGCTCGGCGACGTGTGGCGCGCGCCGCGGTGGGTCAGCTCCGCGCCGGCAAGCCTCGCCGGTCTGGAGGAGAGCAAGGGAGCGATCGCGCCGGGATTTGACGCCGACATCGTCATCGTCGATCCGACGGGGAACACACACGTGCGCGCCGACCAGATGCGGTCCCGGCAACGTCACGGCGCGCTGGAGGGCATGAATTTCGACTTCGCGATCAAGGACGTTTTCCTGCGCGGCGAGTCGGTCGCGCGCGGCGGAAAACCGCGAGGACGCATGGTCCGCCCGGCCCTGGTGCTCGGGTGAGGCCGGTCGTCGCGGGGCTCGCCGCGTTGCTGCTCATGGCGTGCACGAACGGTGGCTCGACAGCGTCGACGTCGCCGCCGGCCGTCGGCACCATCGAACCCACGCCTCAGGCGCATCCCGCGGGCAAGCTCGACGACCAGGTGCCGATGCCGGCGGGATTCCCCGCCGACGTGCCGATCTACACCAAGGCGCGCCTGACCGCCGGCGCTTCGTTCTCGTCGAGTGGCCAGGTGGCGTGGGGCATGGAATGGCAGACCGTCGACGCCCTCGCCAAGGTGAAAGCCTTCTACGCCGACCAGCTCAACAAGGGCGATTGGACGGTCCAGTTCACCAGCACCGCCTCCGACACCTTCTCCGCCTCGTTCAAGCGCAAGAGCAACTCGCAGGTCCAGGGCACGCTCAAATCCACGGTCTCGGCGGGGGTCACGAAGATCCTGATGAGCCTGGTGGCCCCGGCCTAGGTTTGACCAACTCCTCCCCATTCATGGGGAGGTGGCCCGAAGGGCCGGAGGGCGCTCGGCCCCATCGCCGGCTTCGCCGGCACTTCCCCGCAAGCGGGGAAGAGTTGTCGCCAGACTAGGCCCGGGCGCCGGCTTTGCCGGCACTTCCCCGCAAGCGGGGAAGAGTTGTGGCCGGCTCGGGCCCCATCGCCGGCTTCGCCGGCACTTCCCCGCAAGCGGGGAAGAGTTGTCGCGAGCCTAAGCCCGGGCGCCGGCGCCCCTGAAGATCGGATTCTGCTGCAGCTCCCGTTCCAGGCTGGTCGCGGGCCCGTGGCCGGGGTACAGCGCGGTCGCCAAAGGCAGCCGCACGAGCTTGGTCCCGATGCTCATCATCTGGCGGCGAAGATCGGTCTCCGGCATCTGGCGGCCGATTCCTCCGGCGAGGAGGGTATCGCCGACGAACGCGTGGTTGGCGATGACGAAGCAGAGGCTGCCTGGCGTGTGGCCAGGCGTGTGCAGAACGTAGACCTTGAACTCCCCGAAGTCGAGTTCGTCACCGTCGACCAGGTAGCGGTCTGCGGAGCGGAGGAACTGCTTGGCATCGGCAGAGTGGATCCCGGTCTCGCCACCGGTGAGTGCCTTCAGGTCGTCCTTGCCGCCCACGTGGCCGGGGTGGCAGTGGGTGGCGAGGATGTGCCTGACGGTCAGGCCGTTGGTCTGCTCGGCGATCTTGTCCGCGGGCTGGCCGGGGTCGATGACCACTGCCTCTTTGGTCTTCGCGTCGGACACGATGTAGCAGTTGACCTCGCGGTCGAGCTTGACCTTCACGATCGAAAGCTTTGCCACAGATCAGTATTTACAGCAATGGAGCGAGCGGCAGCGGTCGGCTTTGCGGTCCTTCTGCTGCTGATCTGCGTGTACTGGGTCTACGGGTACATAAGGAGGCGGTCGAAAAAGCGGTACTGAATCAGCCCCTCCGAGTTACTGGTCCTGGACGGCCTGGATCTTCTGCCGCAGCGCGTCGAGTGAGTCGAAGCGGTCGAGGGCGGGTTTCGCGCGCGCCCGGTCGGGATACTTTGCGATCTGCACCGCATCGACGAGCAGCTCGATCTCCTCGGGCGTGAAGTTGAGGGTCTTCAAGACGACCTCCTTCACGCTGCCCCGACGGTCGACAGTGTCCTTGATCACGTCGTCGGTGTCGCTGACGACGTCTGGCCGGGTGGGGCGGAAGAGGTCTTCTGAGCCGACGAGTGAAACGCGCTTGAAATTTGGCATCAGTGCCCCCTCAATCCGGTACCCGGTGATTCTCCATGACTCTGGACGCGAGCGCTCGATATGCCTTCGCGCCGTCCGACTCGCGCGCATAGGTGAGTATCGACTGGCCCGCGAGCGGAGTCTCCGCGAAGCGGATCGAGTCGGTGACCCAGAACCCATACACCTTGTCGCCGTATTTCTCTTTGACGGCCGCGAGCACTTCCTGCGAATGCAGCGCCCGGTGCTTGTAGAGCGTCGGCAAGATCCCGATCAGTTCCAGCCGCGGGTTGAGCCGCCGCTTCACGCGCTCCATCGTGACCAGCAACTCCTGCATTCCCTTCAGCGCGAGGAACTCCGCCTGCAGCGGAACAAGGACCTCGTCCGCCGCGACCAATGCGTTGATGACGATCAGGTCGAGTGACGGCGGGCAGTCGATGATGATGAAGTCGTAGCGCCTCTGCGCCGGCTCGAGCTTGTCGCGCAGGATGCTCTCCCTGCCGATCTCGTTGATGAGCTGGTTTTCCGCGCCCGCCAGCTCGATGTCGGCCGGGATGTAGTGGACGCCCATCTGCGCCGCCTCCTGGACCACGTCGGTGACCGTGGTCTCGGGATCGACGAGCAGGTGATAGATCGTCTTCTCGAGCTCGCCGGCGGGCTTCATGTAAAGCGTGAGGTGGCCCTGCGCGTCGAGGTCGATGAGCAGGACACGCTGGCCCAACTCGGCGAGTGCGGCGCCCAGGTTGACGGCGGTGGTGGTTTTGCCAACCCCGCCCTTCTGCATCGCTACGGCGATCGTTCGGGCCAAAAGTCGATGCGAGTCTAACCCAACAGGCCAGTTCTGACTGGGCCCGCGGGCCTCTCCTCTAGAATTCGGCCCGCTTTGGTCATCGACATCGTGGTCGTCCTGCTGCTGGTGGTGGCGTTGATCACCGGCTTCCAGCGCGGTGTGATCCAGCCCTTGATGGCCGAGATCTTCTTCTTCGGCACACTGCTGGCCGTGTTTCGGTTCCACGACCAGTACACATCGATGGTCGATCGCTATCTGCATCTGAGCCCGGTGCTGGCGATCTTCCTGGCCCTGATCATCGCCGTCGTCCTCGGCTTCGTCGGCGGCGCGATCGGCGGCATGTTCCATCGCGTGGAAGCGATCCGGGGCGTCGACGGCCTGCTCGGGGTCTTCGTCCACGTCGTGGTGACGCTGGTCGTGATCTACCTCGCCGTCTCCGCGTTGGTGACGCTCGACAACGCGTTCGTGCCCGCGCTCAAGAGCGCCAACCTGACGCTCCAGCAGGTGAACCAGCTCGAGAACGAGATCCTCTCCAACCCGATCACCGCCGCCCTGGTCTCCAAGTCCGACCTGCAGTCGCTGAAGGACAAGGCCACCAAGAACAAGGCGGCGACGCTCGACTCGGTGGCGGGCATCCACCAGCTGCAGCAGATCTACACGGACTTCTTGCAGCCTCAGCTGCACGGCTCGCGAGCGGTGCCGTTCATCCTGGGCTTCGGGAAGCGGCTGCCCTTCATCGGCCACGTGGGTCCCGAGGACCTCAAGCCGATCCCGAGCCCGGCGATCTGCCCCTCGCCGACCCCCAAGGTGACCGCAAGTCCCAAGGTGACCGCGTCGCCATCGCCCAGGCCCACGCCGACCGTCGCGTGTCCGAGCCCGAGCCCGACGAAGTAACTTAGTCGCGTGCTGGATCTGGCGCTGACCTCCGACCAGGAGCAGCTCGTCGCGACCGTGCGCGACTTCTGCGCGCGGGAGTTCGCGCCCAAGATCGCCGCCAACGATCGGGCCGGCCGCCACGACCCCGAGATCTTCGCCAAGCTGCTCGGCCTGCCGGGCGTCTGCTTCCCGCAGCGCTACGGCGGTTATGGCCTCGACTACCTCTCGTTGGGCCTCGTTTGCGAGGAGCTCGAGTACGTGGACACCGTCTACCGCACCGTGCTGTCGGTGCACGTCGGCCTTGTCGGCATGGGCCTCTACACGTGGGCGACTGAAGAACAGAAGCAGCAGTGGCTGGTGCCCATGGCGTCGGGCAAGAAGCTCGCCTGCTACGGGCTGACCGAGCCGAACGCAGGCTCCGACGTCGCCTCCATGCAGTCCACCGCGAAGCGGCACGGTGACCGCTACGTGCTCAACGGCCAGAAGGTGTGGGTCTCCGACGCGGACACCGCCGACTTCCTGCTCGTGTTCGCCAAGACCGACCCCAAGGCCGGCTCCCGTGGGGTCTCGGCCTTCATGCTCGACCGCGAGGCCTGCGGCAAGGCCTTGCGAACCGAGCCGATCGAGGACCGCCTCGGCATTCGCGCCGGCGATGTCGGGTCGATCTTCATGAGCGACCTTGAGGTCGGGGAAAGTGATCGCATCGGCGACGAAGGCGACGGTTTCAAGATCGCGATGAGCTGCCTCGACAACGGCCGCTACACGGTCGCCGCCGGCGCCACCGGCACCGTGCGCGCGTGCCTCGACGCTTCCGTGAAGTACGCGCGCGAGAGAAAGACGTTTGGTCAGGAGATCGGCCGCTACCAGCTCGTGCAGCAGATGATCGCGAAGATGTCGCGCGACTATGAGATCTGTCGCCTGCTCTACTTCAACGTCGCCTGGATGAAGAACACGGGCAAGCGCCACACGCGCCAGGTCTCGATGGCCAAGCAGTACGCGACCGACGCGGCATTCAACGCGGCGCATGACGCGGTCGAGGTGCACGGCGCATACGGATACTCGGCCGAGTACCCGGTCGAGCGGTTCCTCCGCAACGCGCGCGCCCCGATCATCTACGAGGGCACGCGGGAGGTGCACACGATCCTCCAGGGCGAGTACGCCCTGGGCTACCGCGAAGACCGACCGGTCAAGAGATCGCTGCCGCCGTACCAGCCGGACTGACGACCGCCGAACGCCGGCTGCGGATGCTCGACTTCGTCGTCCTCTCGCTCTACTGGGTCGCGATCGGCTACCTGTGGAACAGCCTGACCGCGCTGATCCTGCCCGACCTGATCATCCAGCTCGTCGGCCGCGAGCTCGAGGGCACGGCCGCGAGCCTGCTCAAGGGGATCGGCACCGTGATGGCGGTCGTGTGGCAACCGATCATCGGAGGCGTCTCCGACCGCACCGTGACCCGCTGGGGTCGGCGCAAGCCATTCATCTTCGCGGGCACGGTAGGCGACCTCTTGTTCCTCACCGGCATCGCGCTAGCGGGCAACTACTGGGTGCTGGTGGTCTTCTACTTCCTCCTCCAGTTCGCCTCCAACACGGCGCAGGCGCCCTACCAGGGGCTGCTCCCGGATGTCGTGCCACAACCGCAGCGCGGCGAAGCGTCGGGCTACTACGGGGTCGCCAACCTGGTCGGGATCGCCAGCGGAACGATCGGGGCGGGGCTGTTGCTCTCTGACTTCGGCCGCGGCGCCGCGATCGCGTCGATCGGAGTCGTCCTGCTGACCACGATGCTGGCGACGGTCACCGTCGTTCCCGACCGCGCGGCCGCCGTCGAAGCTCAGTACCGCAGCCTCCGCCAGCTGCTGGTCACCACCTTTGGCGTGCCGCTGCGCCACCGCGCCTTTTTGTGGCTGATGGCTTCACGCCTGCTGATCTTCATGGGCTTCGGCGGCCTGCAGAATTTTGCGTTCTTCTATTTCGACAACGTCTTCTTCCACCACGATCCCAGGGCCACAGCCGCCGCGACTTCCGCTCTGCTTGGGATCTCGATCGCGGTCGCGGCCCTCGTGACCTGGCCGGCGTCGCGCATCTCAGACCGCATCGGCCGCCGGCCCCTCATCTTCGGGTCGGGGCTCTGCGGTGCGGTAGGCACGCTCGTGCTGGTCTTCAGCCACTACCAATGGGTACCGCCTGCGGTGGTGGAGCCGCTCGCTCACGCGCTCAGGCTTCCTGACCTGGCCGCCCAGGCGACGCTGACCGGGCTAGTGATCGGCGTCGGCCTCGGCGTCTTCTTCTCGGTCGACTGGGCCTTCATCCAGGACATCATCCCGGCCAACCAGGGTGGCCTCTACATGGGCTTCTCCAACATCGCCACCGCGGGCGCAGGCATCATCGCCGTGTTCGTCGGAGGGCCGCTGCTCGACGTGTTCAACGCGGGGCCCAGGATCCTGGGCCTGCCGGGCGGATTTCCCGTCATCTTTGCAGTATTCGTCCTGTGGTTTGTGATCGGGTCGCTTAGCATCCTCAAGGTGCCAGAAAACCGTCCCCTCCCTAGCCCTCCCGAGCGGGTGGGGAGGGGAAATTGATGAACCTTGACGGCCTGAAGCCCTGGGCCGGGCTCGCGGGGGGCAGTCCGGCCGATGTGGTGGTCGCGGGGATCGCGTACGACGGCTCGGCCGTCTACCGGAGAGGCGCCGCGCTGGCGCCGCCACGCATCCGCCAGCTATCGGCTGCGATGCCCCCCGTGGCCGAGGACGGCCATGTGTTGACCGGGCTCCGAGTCGAGGACATCGGCGACCTCGACCCCGGCGATGACATCGAGGCCGGCTGGATGGGGCCGATGCAGCGCCTGGCGGCTGTGCCGCCGGACGCCTTTCTGACGGTGCTCGGGGGCGACCACTGCACCGCGATCTCCACGCTGTCCGCGCAGGTGCGCCG
>WNGA01007352.1_pt1 | contig 15354 bp, 12 predicted proteins | sample 5400061 | NCBI WGS metagenome assembly WNGA01 (sample SAMN13153366, study PRJNA577476) | soil metagenome | isolation source: 100 cm soil or saprolite under grassland replicate 2 | place: USA:California | collected 2016-06-15
CATTGTCCATGAATTGCGCGACGACCTTCAGTTCCGCTTGCGAAAGCGCGAGCGCGCCAGAAACCTTCTCGCGAACGCCGATCAACCAGATTTGATCGAAATTCGCGGGGTTGAAGTGTCCCGTATTATCGAACCGAAAACCTTGGACGTCCGCGTTGGCCGGTTCGGTAAACATCTCCGTCGCCGTGTCGCGATGCGCCTTCGTCCCTTTGACTTCCATGAACACGCCAGGTGTTGATTCCAGCGTCTGTACAAGTTCGGTTAATCCAAACTTGTCCTCTTCGGAAAAACTTCCTTCGTCGTCCGTAAGAAGGAGCAATCGAACCTGAGTCTTGCGCGGCAACCACGGGCCCCGCATATCTGGAAAAGTCTGTGCTTTGTCGGGCGTAATCTTCAGGTCTTTGTCCATGTCATGCCTCCATTTCCAGGTCAAACCGCCGTTCCCGTTCGAGAAAGGAAGATATCACGAGTAAATCTTGACAAGATTTTATTGACGGCCGTCCGCTGATCTGAAGCGTCTCTTTTTTCGAACCTGTCGATGAACTCGCTTTCAGTCGAGAGGTCGGACGCTTCCATTCCTCCAGGCTTTCAAGCCGGGCGCCCACGAGTTCCTGGGGACTGTCGATGTGCTCATCAAGGCCGTTGATGCATGCCTTGCTTGCGCGATTGACTGTTACGCTGCGCAGAATCGAGTCCCAAAAATTTCGCGCAATCCTCAACGTCAGTACCTCAGATAATGCGAACTAGCCCTTGTTCACGATTCCCGACGGGAAGCAGGTGAGGTGCTTGGCTGGAGACGCCTAACCAACTTGGCGCCATTGCTAAAGTGTCACTTACACGGCTGAGCGTCAAGTGTTTTTCCAGGTGGATTATAATCGCTGACAATCTCAGCAAAGCCGGTTTCAGCTGGGGCTGTTCGTCTCAGATTGATTTGACTGGCCGGGTGCTTTTCACAGCAGACGCATACTCTCGCGACGGTCGCCGATTCATTATCCTATCAGACGACAAACTCAGCGCGTTTTTGGAACTTGAAGCGGCAGTGAAAAAAGGATTGCCGATCAAACCTTAAACTCCCGGCTCTCTGAACTCGCCCGCTTGCTCGTGCGTTTCAATCACGTTGCCTGCTCCATCGTAAACCCGAATCACGGCATCCTGTGAACGCATGAAAAGCGCTCAAAATCACGGCGGCAAACGCGCATCGCTCCCTTCGGATGGCAGCTTCCGCGGCTTGAAATCGCGCGCAAGCCTCTGTCCCTCCGCGATCTGCTCCCGTGACATCTTGTTTTCTACTATGGTCATATTGTGCTTTGCATCATCATTACCCTGGCCCGCCGCGAGCAGCCACCACTTGTAAGCCTCGACCTGATCCTTCGCCACGCCTTCGCCACTGTCGTAGCAGACGCCCAGATTGTATTGAGCGTCGGCGAGATTTTGCTCGGCAGCTTTGCGAAACCACTTCACCGACTCCGCATCATCCTCCGTCACCCCTTGGCCGTTGGCGTAGCAGACGCCCAGATTGTATTGAGCGTCGGCGACATTCTGTTCGGCAGCTTTGCGATACCACTTTACGGCTTCCGCCTTATTCTTCGCCACCCCTTGGCCCGTGGCGTAGCGGACGCCCAATGCGGCTTGAGCCCGGGCATCATTCTGCTCGGCAGCTTTGCGAAACCATTTCACCGCCTCCGCATCATCCTTCGCCACCCCTTGGCCCTTGGCGTAGCGGACGCCCAGATTGTATTGAGCCCGGGGGTAATTTTGCTCGGCAGCTTTGCGAAACCATTTCACCGCCTCCGCATCATCCTTCGTCACCCCTCGGCCGTTGGCGTAGCAGACGCCCAGACTGAATTGAGCGTCGGCGACATTCTGTTCGGCAGCTTTTAGAAACCACTTCACTGCTTCCGCCTCATCCTTTGCCACGCGAGGGGTGCCGGAAAAGAATGCGCGACCCAATTCATACTGGGCCTTGGCATCGCCTTTGTCCGCTCCGGCGCGGATTTCGGCCAGCACCTTGCGGTCCGCCTCGTTCTGTTGAGCCGGCAGTTGAAAGACAGCGGCAGTCACCAGCAACAGAACCGCGAATACCCACCGATTCGCTTTCATATCGGCAGATTAGTTAATTCCCAGTAGGAATCAGCGAGATTCACGAACTGACCCTTTATTCGCCAACGGTGACCTTGGCAATCCCGCGTATTCGCCGGAGAGAGGATCCGACTGCGCGAACGATGCTTCATTCTCAATCGCGATGAATGAACTGGCGAAACCGCTGCTCGACGGTGCCTCGCTAGCCAGATGACTAGGAGAATCGTCAGTAAAATCAAAACAGCGCCAGCGGCGTAAGCGGCGAACGCTGGTATATGTTTGGGTCCTTCGCTTATGAATCCGACGCCTACCAAAACCAAGACCACGCCGATCAAAATTGTTTCGAGATATGCCTTCCCTCCGCTCACGGTTCTTTGAATTCACCCGCTTTGCTCGTGCGTTTCGATCACGTTGCCAGCGTCATCGAAAACGCGAAATCACGGCATCATGCGAGCGACTGTAGAATTTCGCGTAGCTGATTGTGTTGCCGGATAGCGTCCGGCCCCGCGACTTAGGTGTGATTCAATTTGCTCTGAAGAGCTCCGTGCGAACCAAAAATGCTCGCGTTTCAGGCCTACGACGCGCGCTTTGATTGTCGCCGGGCTGTTCGAGGGCGAAATAGTGCGTCGCGGACAGCGCCAATGTACGCGCGGAATGCTGCGAAGCGCAGGTTAGGATGATACGGGCGAACAAATGAATCTACCGTGCCGCCGTGAAGCAGAACATCACGAGCCTGGGCCTGCCACAAAATTTTGGTTTCAGATTTTGGCTTCATGCGGCAGCCATAAAAGAGGGAAAGCGCCTTACCGTCAAGCAAGAAAACCTTTCTATCAGGATGGCTTCGTGAATGAGGTCCTCAACGGTCCAGCCCGTTAGATCCGCCAGTTTTCTAAGTTTTCTCATCATACTCTGATCGAGTTTGTTTAATGGCGGGAGGCCCGGAAGAACAAAGGGCACGACGTTTTGCGGGAGTGTTTTCATGTCGTCGTCTTGCGCTGCTTTTAGCCCACGTGCAAGAAACTTCTGCCAAACAATTGTGTGACCCAACTGTGACTTAAATTTGCCCCGAAAAGCTACGCTCATTCGCAAAAAAGCTTGTCGATTCGCCGTACCACAAGCGACCGAATGGGAGCACATCGGAGATTAGATCAAAGCCGCGATGATCTTTGCGGGGTCTGACTTCGTAAGTCATCGGAGCGGCGGCATGGTCGTGTCATGACTGGGACGCGTGGCGCAAACGAATCAGTCCGTCGCGCGGTAGAAGTAATACTCTGCAGTGTAAGGCACCTCTACCTCAGCGCCGATGAATGGGCCGGGATCAGTGGGAGCTAAACCGCCGGAGGTGTTCACCCGGTGGATGTAGGTCACGCGATCGAAAATGCCGGGGCCTTCGGTCGAGACGGTCTGGAGCAGCAACCAGGGAATGGCGGTCGGATCGGGGGTGCAGCCTTCCAGACGGCTGGCGATCACTTTGCCGCCACTGTGGCTCTCCCAAGTGGGGCCGGCGTAGTGAATGCCGACTTCCCCGTGATACTCGGCGTCGGCGAACAATCTCGCCGCTGGCGCCACAAACACCCAACTGGTGCCGTCCCATCTGTAGATCTGCACGCCCAGCGCGTACACATGGAAGGCCACTTTATCTCCTGTCGATAACCGCAAACGGTCGCAGAGAGGGGATGGCAAGTCCGGCGCACGTCTGTCCTCGCCCGCCCGTGCAACCGGAATGGACGCAAGCGCAAGCAGAGCGAGCGCGGCCAGCGTCATCCGGACGGGCAGGCAGTGGGATGAACAGGAATGGTTGGTTTTTAGATGGTTCATAACTTTCTCCTTGTTTTTGTTTTTTTCTTTCTTGCCTTTCGTCGTGAGAGCCAAAGGGTGCAATGCCGCCTAACTATAATTAGACGGCATTTTGCAATCTATTTCATGCCGCATACAGGCAGTTTGCGTTAAAACACTGCAAGAGGGCAAGTCCTTTTCAGGGGCGGACTTCGTAAAGGTGCATCTCTGAGATTGTGTTAGGAAACCGTTAGGAAATAGCGGAAATCACATTCTTGCCTTGGCAGCGCGTACGGGAGTCGAACCCGTGCACCAGCCTTGAGAGGGCTGTGTCCTAACCACTAGACGAACGCGCCGCAAACGGGATGCTTGTAGGAATACTGCAGCGAGTGTGGGCTGGCAAGATGCTGGCCAAAACTACTTGTGAACTTTCTTCTTATGTTTTTGTGGCTGCTTTTTTTTCGCAGGCGCAACAGCGGGCGTGGGCGTAGCGCCCTCCGGTGTGGGTGAAGGTCGCACCCGTGGCTGAGCCAATAAACTCTGGTGAGAAGTCTTAAGTGCTTGCAACGCCAATTTGATTTCCGGGACCGTAGCCAGGTCATACATCCGTTGATAATAGATGTCATAATAATTACGGAGCCGGTTGCGTTTTTCCAAGTCCGTTCGGGCAGTCTGAGCAAACGCCTTTGCCGCCTGTACCGCCGGGTCGTTCACCGCCCGGTTTTTGAGTTGCCGCCATTCGACATGCACCTTGAGCGCATCAGCGTCCTTGCCCAGGGACTTCGGCTTAAAAGTTTCCTCTAACTGTTTTAGCTCCGGTAGCTCGGGACCGTTGGGTAGCGGCGTGACCGTCGCTTCCGGCACCTCTTGCCCTTCATAGAGGTCTACAGAAGGCGGGGCGGCTTCCTGTCCGTGGATGATCAGTACGGCGCCGATTAGCGTCCCTGAGATGAGCAAGCCGTAGAACTTGATTCCCATTTGTCTGCGAATGTAACCGAATTTCGGGATGCGGGAAGTCGCTACCCGTGATAAGGAATCACGGAGTTCGGGGCGTAGCTTAGCTTGGTAGAGCGCGTGGTTTGGGACCACGAGGTCGGAGGTTCAAATCCTCTCGCCCCGACGTTGCGTCGCATCAGACGCTGTAATCCAAATTCGGCGCCAGTCGTTTCTCCACTGCAGCAATCGGTTCGCGACGCCGGGTCGCATAATCCACCACCTGGTCACGCCCGATCTGGCCAACCCCAAAATATTTTGCATCGGGATGCGAAAAATAAAGGCCACTCACGCTTGCCCCGGGATGCATCGCAAACGATTCGGTCAGTTTGATGCCTGTGTTCTTCTCAGCATCGAGTAGATCGAACAATGTTCGTTTCTCTGCATGATCAGGACAGGCCGGATAACCGGCGGCCGGCCGGATGCCGCGATATTTTTCTCGGATCAGGTCGGCATGTGATAATTGTTCATCGCGTCCGAATCCCCAGGCTATCCGCGTCTGCTTGTGCAAATATTCGGCAAACGCTTCCGCTAATCGATCTGCCAGCGCCTTTGTGATGATCGCGTTGTAATCATCGTGCTGATATTTGAATTCCTCCGACAGCTCATCCGCGCCGTGAATGGAGACAGCAAATCCACCGAGATAATCAGCTAGTTGCGAATTGCCCATTGCGGATTGCGGACAGACAAAATCCGCCAGGCAGTGGTTCGCCTGTCCCGGAGGTTTCTGCATTTGCTGACGCAAGAAATAAAACGTGGCGACCTTTTCAGAGCGCGCTTCATCAGCGTAAACGTCAACATCATCTCCAACGGAGTTTGCCGGCCAAAGAGCATGAACGCCGCGCGGGACCAGCAGGTTCTTCCTAACGATCCGACCAAGAAGTTCCTGTGCATCGTCGAAAAGGTCGCGCGCCTGTTTGCCGATCTTGGGGTCATCAAAAATCGCAGGATAACGGCCACGCAATTCCCAGGCATGAAAAAACGGCGACCAATCAATGAAAGGAACTAGGTCGGCGAGCGTGATTGTGGTTTCCTCGGGAGCGTAAATGCGCACGCCGAGGAACTCCGGTTTCGGCGAGAGATAGATGCTCCAATCGATTGGAGTCCGAAGCGCACGCGCTTCCTCAAGAGTTAACAGTTTTTTTTTCCTTGTCTTTGCGGCATGTTCCTGACGCAACCGTTCGTAATCTTCACGTAATTTTTTATCGAACTTCGTTTTGAGTTCCTCGTTGAGCAGGGAATTGACCACGCCCACAGCACGCGACGCGTCGAGCACATGCACGGTGCTGGCCTGATAGTGCGGCGCGATTTTCACTGCGGTATGCGCCCGGCTGGTAGTGGCGCCGCCGATCAAGAGCGGCAAACGAAATCCTTCGCGCTCCATTTCCTGGGCCACATGCACCATCTCGTCCAGTGATGGCGTGATCAGACCGCTCAGGCCGATCGCGTCTGCTTGTTTTTCTCGCGCTGTTTCCAGAATCTTCGCGGCCGGAACCATTACGCCCAGATCGACCACGTGGTAGTTGTTACATTGCAGAACGACCGCCACGATATTTTTGCCGATGTCGTGCACGTCGCCTTTGACGGTCGCCATGACGATCCGGCCCTGCGGCTTCGCGCCTTCAGATTTCTCTGCTTCCATAAACGGCATCAGGTAAGCGACAGCTTTTTTCATCACGCGTGCACTCTTCACCACCTGCGGCAGAAACATTTTGCCCGAACCAAATAAGTCGCCCACCACGCTCATCCCGGCCATAAGCGGACCCTCAATAACGTCGAGCGGCCGCTTGCATTTTTGGCGCGCCTCCTCCGTGTCGGTATCGATGTAATCGACAATGCCTTTGACCAACGCGTGTTTCAGACGTTCTTCGACAGTCTCTTTGCGCCACGCTTCATCGGTGACAGGCGTTCGGCCTTTTGCTTTTACGTTTTCCGCAAAATCGACCAGCCGTTCGGTTGCGTCCTCTCGCCGATTCAATAGCGCGTCCTCGACGCGTTCTCGTAGCTCGGGTTCGATTTCTTCGTAGACCGCGAGCTGTCCCGCATTCACGATTCCCATGTCCAAGCCGGCGCGAATGGCGTGAAAGAGGAACGCCGCGTGCATTGCTTCGCGGACAGTGTTGTTTCCGCGAAACGAAAATGAAATGTTACTCACCCCGCCGCTGACACGCGCACCCGGAAGATTCTTTTTGATCCAGCGGGTCGCTTCGATGAAATCGACTGCGTAATTGCGATGTTCTTCCAGGCCGGTCGCAATTGTCAGAATGTTGGGATCAAAAATGATATCGTTCGCGGGGAAGTCGACCTGTTTCGTCAACGAATTGTAAGCCCGCGAACAAATCTCGATTTTTCGCCGCAGACTGTCGGCCTGCCCTTGCTCATCGAACGCCATCACAATAGCTGCAGCGCCATAGCGCCTGACCAATCGCGCGTGCTGCAGAAATTCCTCTTCGCCGTTCTTCAGGCTGATGGAGTTCACCACTGCCTTTCCCTGCACGCACTTGAGTCCCGCTTCGATGACGCTCCACTTTGAGCTGTCGATTACGATGGGAATTCGCGCGATCTCCGGCTCGCTGCCGATCAAGTTCAGGAAGCGGATCATGACTGCTTCCGAATCGATCATCCCTTCATCCATGTTCACGTCGAGCATGTTTGCGCCGCCCTGCACCTGCTGACGCGCTACTGCCAGCGCCCCGTCGAAATCGCCTGCCAAAATCAGTTTCGAAAACCTGGGCGAGCCCGTAATGTTAGTACGCTCGCCAATAACTGCAAAGCCGAATTCCGGCGTGATGTTCAACGGCTCGAGGCCGGAAAGTCGCAGAATCATGTATACCTGACTGTCGCTTCTACGACACGGGGTGAGAATTGACGCGCCAGTTTTGCCAGCGCACGGATGTGATCCGGCGTTGTGCCGCAACAGCCGCCCACCACGTTGAGCCAGCCGTTCTCTGCCCACTTCGCGACCTTGGGTGCAAATGTTTCAGCTGTTTCTGGAAAACCGGTCGGCGAAAGCGCATCCGGCAGACCCGCATTCGGATACGCGCTTATGTAATGCGGCGAGATGCGCGCCAGCTCTTCAATAAACGCCTCCATTTCATCTGGACCCAGCGAACAATTCAAACCGAGGATTAGCGGCTGAGCATGCGCGAGTGATATGAGCGACGCTTCAACTGTTTGCCCGCTTAAGTTCCGCCCGGACTTGTCGATCACCGTGCATGAAATCATCAACGGCACGCCGCGTCCTGCTTTTTCCAATGCGTCAGCGATAGCGAACAACGCGGCCTTTCCGTTGAGTGTGTCGAAAATGGTTTCGACAATGAGAAGATCGACACCGCCTTCGAGTAGCGCTTTCGCTTCATCGAAATAAGTTTGGCGAAGTTGATCGAACGAGACCGCGCGAAACGCCGGATCGTTTACGTCAGGTGAAATGGAACCAGCAACTGGAAGCGGTCCCATCGATCCGCCAACAAATCGCTGCTGCCCGGTTTCATTCGCGACGCGATCCGCCGCCTGACGTGCGATTCTGGCCGCTTTAAAATTAATTTCGTAAACGAGCGCGCGAAGATCGACATCATCGACCACGCGCTGAAAGAATTCCTGATCTTTGCGACCACGCTTGGGCTCGCCTTGAAACAGAAAGTCGTGCAAGCCAATGGTCGTTCCGCTGAAGGTGTTCGTTTCGATGACGTCAGCGCCTGCATTCAGATAAGCCGCGTGAATTTCTTCGACGACTTGCGGCCGTGTTAAATTGAGTAGTTCGAGGCTCCCCTTGAGATCTTTGCCCTTCCAATTAGCGAATCGCCTTCCTCGATAATCCGCTTCAGACAACTTGTATTGCTGGATCATTGTGCCCATGGCGCCGTCGAGCACGACGATGCGTTCGCGCAGCAGCGCTCCCAGAGGATGAAGACCGTTTGTTGCCATGATTTGTCCGGGAACTAAAGGGCGTTTGATCCGGTTATCAAGAAACAAATTGACGTATCATGATGCGTAGATGTGTTCGGAGCTCGTGCTCCTGCTCGTGATCATAATCGGCCTAATCAAGATGTTCGGTCGTTGCGCGACAATGACGAAATCCGAATGTCGAATGACGAAGCTTTAACCACGAATGCACACGAATAGACACGAATGGCTCCGCCGTCGTTGAATCGTTAAATCGGATTAGCGACAAACCGCGGATGGCACGGATTTTGGATTGGGGGGCACACGCGCCCCACGTGTTGGCGATTGCGTCCTCGCGATCGCGAACTTTTCGGGGAAAATGGGAATTTCGGCGAGGGCGCCAAATGAGCACGCGAGGGCGCGTGCGCTCCCCAGCGAACCCGACACCTATTCGTGTTGATTCGTGGTTAGCCGTTTCAGCTATTCCGTTTACGGCGCGATGCGGTCGGTCAGCGTGTCGGTATGAAAATCTGTGTGATCACGCAAACGAGCCCAAGGACTGTCCTTCTTGGTCGTCTGCGGGATGCTGTTCTTTTCGCCCGTCGCAAAGTCGTCCCAGGAATTGTACCGGGCGATGGCTAAGAATGTCCACGCGGCGCCCTCCAAGTGCTGCATCAACACGTTACCGGTAGTCGTGTCGCCCGGTCCGGTCGGTAGTTCACCCAGCATCTTTTCCAATTGCTCGCGGTGGCCGGGAGCAGGGCGATAGTAGGAGACGGAATAAACCGCTCCCGCCGTTTTCGATTTCGAGTCGGCGTCAATGCCCATGGCCTGCGTGAATTCTTCCCATGAAGGACCATTCACAAAAGTATCGGTGTGCCACTGGCTCAAGTCGCGCTTGTCTGGCGGCACGGTTGTCCCGGCGGCTTCCACAGTCGCTTTGGTCCCGAGATGCGTAATGACCACGTAATCCCAGGCGTCGCCGTCTTGATGGCGAAGCACAATAAAGTGGTCGGGCATCGGGTTGCTTCGATCTGGTGTTTTGAGCCAATCGCCCAACTGAACGGCTTTGCCGAGAGCGGCCTTGGTGAAGTGCACGTGATAAACGTCAGTCCGTTTTCCGGCCCCGGCTGGTGCGCCACTCTTTTCACCGGCAGCGGCCTTTGGTGTACCTTGAGCCTGAACGAATGTGACAGGCGACAGGGCAAATAATGCGACGGCGATAATGGTAATGATCGATTTCATAATAACTTTTCTTTCTGACTCTGGGTTGAACGAGAGCTCGTTCGAGATCCGTGCAGCCAGCTTCGGCGAGCCGCATTAGAGCGCGGGTGCTTCGTTATTTGTTTGTTTTGTCGAGCCTTATGCGTGTAGCCGTTTCTGATGTCAACCTTATTGGCGTAGGACTTAGGTCTTATACACAGCGTAACCGGCACTCATCTTGAAAAAGGTCCGGCGAATCATCGTGCCGAACTTCCCTCATGGAAAATATTTCGAGGTTGAAGATTGCACGCGCCAAACGCGCGCCACCCGAAATTCCTCAATGCTATGTCATCCACCGCGCGACGCGGACTATCTAAAGCATTGACTTTATCTGCAGATTTCGTTTTTGATATGCGGTCGTAAAGCAATGGCCAGGATAGTTCGGCAACCGCCCGTCGAAAAAAAACGAATCCTCGTCGTGGACGCGTACCCCATGCTTCGTCACGGCCTGGTCACTTACCTCAACGCCCAGCCGGACTTGATTGTCTGCGGCGAGGCGGACAGCATCCCGAGCGCCTTGATCAAGATCGCGGAATGCAAGCCGCACTTGCTCGTGATTGGATTGCGGCTGGGTGCCGCCGACTGCATCGAATTTGTCAAGGCGCTCAAGGTGCAAAGCCCCGGGTTGCTGATCCTTGTCTATTCCGGGTTTGAAGAAAGCATTTTCGCCATGCGATCGCTGCGCGCGGGCGCAAGTGGTTACCTGATGAAAAGGGCAGCCAGGGACGAGATGCTAGCCGCGATATCGGATATTCTACGCGGGGAGATCTACGTCAGTCGAGAGCTCGCAATGCGCGTATTCAAAGAAGCACTCGAAACACAGCCACAATTCCGCCTCCCGGGAAGAGCGGCACGCGTTGAAAATTTGTCCGATCGCGAGATGCACGTTTTCCACCTGCTCGGCTCGGGACTTGGCACAAGTAAGATCGCGCACGCCCTGAATCTGAGTGTGAAAACGATCGAGACCCACCGCGAAAACATCAAACACAAGCTCGGCTTGAATTCTGGCCAGGCATTGATCGAGCGCGCCGCTAAATATGTGGAAGAAACTCTTGAACCCCGCCCCGGGGAGACAATCTCTGTATTAGGCAAAAAGAAACTGGTGCGCTTCCCCGCAGCCTCCTGACTGGGAGCGCGCCCGTCTCGGGTGCACGTCGCCGTGTCTCGCGACGACGGACTTAGATAGGATGAACAGAATTTTCAGAATCAGAATCTTGTTTGATTTTGTCAATTCTGTCTAAAAAGATTTGCCGCTCGCTTCCTGCGAGCGCTCCACGGAATCAGGCGAAATTCCCTTAGACCCCTAGGGGCGCAACAGACTTTTGCTAGGGGAATATGCTCTTTAAAATCAGGGGTTCTCCCTGATGCAGTTCTTCTTTACAAGCGGTTATAGGTCAGTGAGACTCCGCGCTTCATTTGAAAACGCGGCACTCGAACCACATACGTAATTCGGTCGAATTTCTGACCGAGACCGACTCTTCTTCGAGAAGTTCGCCCCGCCATTTTCGGAGAAGCAACTCAGAAATGGAAACACTATGCCAACGCCACCGGCGCCCGACGTATTTTCTTTGTGCCACCTCCAGAGCTTCCAGCTTTTTGGTTTCCCCCCCGAACAAAGTTTTTTCACTTTGTGCAAAACTCCGGCCCCGAATTTCGGGATAAGGACTGCGAGAGATGGAAACGTCACTCCAGCCCCCCAAAATTTCCCCCCCAACAAGTTTTCCCCCGAACGGTAAGAAACGAGTTAGCGCCGAGCAGGTGAAAGTCCTCCCGGCGCTTTCTCTTTTATAGTGAGAAGAATTTGGTAGGGGCGGTTCACCTGAACCGCCCCTACCTTATCGGTTTCATCCGCGGTTTACCCAATCCGACTGATTCGTCCCGCCACAGCGGGATTAGTGTTGATTCATGGTTACTCGAATTAGTTGAATCACGCCGTGGAAGCGATCCGGCTCTTCAAACTGCTCGACCACAATCAGCGCAACACGTTCCTCGCCTGTTTCCTCGGCTGGGCGCTGGACGCGTTTGATTTTTTTCTGCTTACGTTCGTGATCGTGCCGATGGCGCACGATTTCGGAACGAGTATCGCCGATCTCAGTTACGCCATTACGATCACTCTGGCGATGCGCCCGGTAGGCGCATTTATCTTCGGTTTGCTCGGCGATCGCTTCGGGCGGCGCATCCCGCTCATGATCGACATCGTTTTTTATTCGCTCATGGAATTGCTCACAGCGTTTTCACCGAATTACACCTGGTTACTGATTTTTCGCGCGCTGTACGGGATCGGCATGGGCGGCGAATGGGGACTGGGGGCGTCGCTGGCAATGGAAACCTTGCCGACCGCAGCGCGTGGATTGTTCTCGGGAATTTTGCAGCAGGGCTACGCGTTCGGTTATCTGCTGGCGGCAGTTGTCTATTGGGTCGTGTTTCCGTTCTTCGGCTGGCGCGGTCTGTTTGTCGCAGGAGCGTTGCCAGCGCTGCTGGTCCTCTACATAAGGGCACGCGTGCCTGAATCGCCGGTGTGGCTGCGCGACCAGCACGCGATGGTGGATTTTTGGAGGCAGGCGCTAATTGTGCTCAAACGCCACTGGGCGCTTTTTATTTATGTCATTTTGCTAATGACAGCCTTCAACGCGATGTCGCATGGAACGCAGGACATGTATCAAACTTTTCTCGGCGAACAACGCCACTACGGAGTCACGCAAAAGGCAGCGACCGGGATCATTTACGCTTTCGGCGCAATCTGCGGTGGAACAGTGGTCGGCCACCTCTCGCAAAAGTGGGGCCGTCGTCGCTCGATTATTTTGTGCGCTGCGTTTGGAATCGTGCTGATTCCTCTGTGGGTTTTTTCGCCCGGTTTCACCCTCCTATTGATCGGCGGCTTCGCCATGCAATTCATGGTGCAAGGCGCGTGGGGCATCGTACCGGTGCACCTCAATGAGCTTTCACCAGGCGCAGTGCGCGGAACTTTCCCTGGATTTGCCTACCAACTTGGAAATTTATTCGCCGCCAACACCGCCGTTGTCGAAGCTCAGCTGGCCAATCATTTTCGTGACGCGAGTGGGCATCCGGATTACGCAAAAGCGCTCGCCCTTTTTGCGTTCGTGATTTTTTTAGCTCTGATCGTGATCGCTGCAATCGGGCCCGAAAAACGCGGGAAAGAATTTTGAAATCGGCTTAAACACGAAAAAATACATCGGGTTAACCACGGATGACGCGAATCGCACGGATGAAGTTGTAGAGGCGTTTGTGTCAAGCGCCTGTCTATAAGGTTCGGTGCTTGGCACAAGCACCGCTACAACGCTATTCTATCCGCATGCCCGAAAGACCACCGCGATTGCATCACGTGTTTCAACGGTATGATCCGCCATTATACTTTGTCACGTTCAACACCAATCGTCGTCGCAGACTGCTCGCCAATGCATCAGTGCAAAACGAATTAGTTCACTTCGCCCAAGAAGGTCAGGTGCGTGGAATTGGGGTGCGTCGCTACGTGATTATGCCAGATCACGTCCACCTCTTCGTTCGGGGCACGTTGGATTTTTGCTTAAGGCAATGGGTTCGGATGCTGAGGCGCGCCTTGTCGACACGAATTGTCGCCGTGCCGTCGCATTGGCAACCGGGTTTCTTCGATCCTTTGTTGCGCAATGATGGGAGCTACGCTCAAAAGTGGGAATACGTTCGACAGAATCCCATACGCGCCGGATTAGTTGAATCGGCAGAAGATTGGCCGTACCAAGGCGAGATCGTTTACATCGATCGCGCATGAACCACTGTCGGGGTGCGTGTCCTCACGCGCAGACGGAAAGCGTGTAGTGGCGCGTGTCGTCACGCGCAGATCCAAAAACACTTGCGGCTGGAGACAGCCGCCTCTACACCCTATCGATGCTCAGTAGCCGGCGCCGACCCGGTTCCTCCGCTGGAAGATTCCGCCTGGGGTTGCGGTTGCGCGGCTACCTGAGTCGACGCGCGATAAACACCGGAGCCGAAGCGTTGCTCGACAATCGCTTCCGCAATTCGGTCCGCGAGTAACTCGCGATATTCCCAATCGCGCGTCTTGTTACCCTCGGAGCGATTGCTCAAATATCCGCATTCCACCAGCACCGCGGGACACGCTGCATTGCGTAGCACGCGAAAATTTGCTGTGTGCACGCCGCCATTTGCGGAATTTGGGATGGTCATCAGTTTTGCCTGGATCTGGTTCGCCAGATCGAACGATGCGCCGGAATGATAGTACGTTTCGAATCCGCGAATCTTGCGCCTGCGCGAATCGTTGAAGTGTATGCTGACGAAGATTGCATTTTTCTGCGCATTCTCGATAGCCACACGATCGTTCAATTCAATAAAGACATCCGAGTTGCGTGTCATCACGGTTTTCAATTGGGATTCGCGCAACTTGCTATTGAGACGCTGGGCTACATCGAGAGCAATCATTTTCTCCGGTGGGCCGTAGCGGCGATATGCGCCGCTATCTTTGCCGCCGTGGCCGGCATCCACCACCACGGTGGAAAACGTGTTGCTGGTATTTTTGACTTTCGCAGTCCGCATACTTGCGCATGCAGGCAGCAAAGCGATAAGCACAACCGTAACGATGCGATTTACCAGGCGCAGCATTCTATCTCTTAGCAAAAAACACGCGATCTACAAAAGAGTTTCTCCCAAGCTCAAGATGAGACCGCGGCATTGCGTTAAGCGTTCATTTGTTTCTCCCAATTGCATATAAAATCACTTGTGTTTTGCGCCGGCGCGCTTAAAGCCTTACCACTTTTATGATGATCCGATTCGCAATTGTTCCATTGCTCCTGGCACTGAACTTTTCGATGTGCAAAAGGAACGAAAGTGTTTCCCAGAATCAGCCGGGGGGCGCTTCATCGCCAGCGCCGGGTGCCACGGCTGCCCCACCGGTCGCGCCGTCTCCCAAGATTACGAAACCGGTCGTCGATCAAACAGCGCAGACGATTATTTTTTGTTATCATCGTTTAGTCGACAAGGTCCGCTATCCGGGGACTGAGATCACGCCCGCTGCGTTCGAAGCGCAAATGAAGGAATTGAAGGACCGCGGGATCACAGTTATTCCAATGCAGGATTTGCTCGCATGGAAGCGCGGCGAAAAGAACATACCGCCGCGATGCGCGGTTATTAGCTTCGATGATGGCTGGAAATCGCAATACGAAGTCGCGTGGCCGATCATGAAGAAGTTCGGGTATCCGTTCACCATGTTCATCTACACGGAAGGCGTTGCCGGTGGTAGTTTGGGGGGTGGACAGGCAATTACGTGGGAACAGCTCGCCGACATGCGCGACAACGGCGTCGATATTGAGGCGCACACCGCCACGCATCAGGACTTGCGCGAAGGGCACAACA
>WNGA01007353.1_pt1 | contig 15352 bp, 17 predicted proteins | sample 5400061 | NCBI WGS metagenome assembly WNGA01 (sample SAMN13153366, study PRJNA577476) | soil metagenome | isolation source: 100 cm soil or saprolite under grassland replicate 2 | place: USA:California | collected 2016-06-15
GCGCACGACGTGGAAGGCATTGCCGAAATCCATCGGCGGCACGACCTTCCCGAGGCACCAGGGCAGGTCGGGGCAGGCGAGCGCGGCGTAGTTCGCGCTCACCCAGCCGCCGAGCGCAATCTGCATCAGGACCACGCAAAGCCCCGCGAGGGCCGGCAGGCGCAATGCGCGCGCTTCGGGGGCCGGCGAATGGCTCTGCTGCTCCAGGAAAAGCAGCACCAGCAGGACGAGCGTAGCCATGCCGCCCAGCAGATGCGCGGTGACGATCGCGGGCTTGAGCAGCATCGTCACCGTCCACATGCCGAGCGTCGCCTGGAAGACGACGAGGAGGACGAGCGCGGCGGCAAGCGGGCGTGATTGCCTTTTCTTCAGCGACAGCAGGAAGACGAAAAGGATGAGCAGACCCAGGCCCCCGGCGAGATAACGGTGCGCCATTTCCTTCCAGGCCTTGCCGAGCGCCGCGCCCTCGAGTTGCCCGGGAACCGTCTGCCCGTAGCACAGCGGCCAGTCGGGGCAGCCGAGGCCCGCGTCCGAGAGGCGCACGTAGGCGCCGACCACCACCACGACGAAGGCGAGGCCGAGCGTTGCGAGGATGAGCGCGCGGTTCATCCGATTCTGCCTTTCATCCGATCCTTGAATACGTCAGCAGGCGCTGCAGGTCCTTCAGCATCTTCGAGGGATCGGGGTCGCGCGGGTAGCGCATCATCAGGTTGCCGAGCGGGTCGACGACGTAGATATGCCCGGCAGGGTTGCCCGGAAAGCCTTTCATGAAGGCAGCATCCCCGGCATTCAACACCTGCATGCCCTCGATCGCCTGCAGCAGCTCGCGCCGCGGCGCGCCGCCGTCGGTCAGCACCCAGACGCGCTCGACACGCTCCATGTCCTTGCCCTGCGCGCGCCTCACCTGGCGCATGAAGTACAGCTTCTTCTCGCAGTAGGCATCGCAGGCCGAAGCATCGAAGGCGACGAGCAGCCACTTGCCGCGCAGCGCCTCGAACGGCGGCCCGGAAAGCGCGCGCGGCGCGATCAGCTCGCCGTAGCTGCCGCCCTCGCCCGGTGTCCAGCGGTAGACGTAGGCGAGCGTGCCGAGCACCAGGGGAGCGGCGCAGACGATGCCGATGAGCAGCAGTTTATTTCGAAAGATCTTCAATTTTTCTGAATGAAAGCACCACGAAGAGAACCACGGCCAGCGCGGCCAGCGAGTACCACTGCAGCGCATAGGCGGAGTGCTTCTCGGTGCCGGCGTCCGGCCGCGGCCATTCGCGCAGCAGGCCGTCCGCAGGCCCGCCGTGCTGCTCGATCACGACCGGCTGCAGCGCGAGCCCGGTTTCACTGGCGAACCCGGCGATGTCCAGATTTTGCCGGATTTTAGCGCCAGTATTCTTTTCCAGTTCCAGCGCACGCGGCAGGCGCTCGAGCGCGATGCCGTCGATGCGCACTTCGCCCGCCGGCGTGCGCAACTCGGAAATGCGCTCGCGCTCGATCCAGCCGCGGTTGACCAGCACGTGCATCGAATCCCTCAGCTTGAGGGGCGTGACCACCTCGTAGCCGACGCGGCCGCGCCGGGTCTTGTTGTCGAGCAGCACGGTGCGCCCGGCGACGAATTCGCCTTGCACCGACACCTGCTGGAGGCGCGCGCCGAGCGCGCGTTTCTCCTCGGCGCGCCGGCTCTGCCAGTTGCCGAGCGCGATGCCGGCGGCGCAGGCGGCGAGCGCCAGCGCGAGCGGCCAGGCGCGCGGACGGAAAGAGTATCCTGCGGGCATGCGCTACGTGGTGATCGCGGTATTCGTGCTGATCGTGGCGAGCCTGGCTTCCGCAGCGCTGTTCATGTTCCGCGACCGCAGCGGCTCCAAGCGCATGGTAAAAGCGCTCGCGCTGCGCGTGGGCCTGTCGCTCGCGCTATTCCTGACGCTGATGGCGGGCTACTACTTCGGCCTGATCCCGGGAAGGCTTTAAAGCCTGCCGTTTACGCTTCACAACCAGTAGACAAAAATAAACAGGCCGAGCCACACCACGTCGACGAAGTGCCAGTACCAGGCCACGCCCTCGAAGCCGAAGTGCTGATCGGGCTTGAAGTGGCCGGCCATGCAGCGCGCGAGGATCACCGTCAGCATGATCGCGCCGCAGGTGACGTGGAAGCCGTGGAACCCGGTGAGCAGGAAAAAGGTCGAGCCGTACACGCCGGTCGAGAGCTTGAGGTTGAGCTCCGTGTAGGCGTGGCCGTATTCGACGACCTGCAGCGCAAGGAACAGCGCGCCGAGCAGGATGGTGAACAACAGGAACAGGCTCAACATCGCACGGTTGTTCTCCTTCAGCGCCCAGTGCGCGATCGTCACCGTGACGCCCGAGGAGAGCAGCAGCAGCGTGTTGATCGCCGGGATACCCCACGCCCCCATGGGCGAGAAGCTCTCCGCGAAGCCGGGGCCGGCCGATGGCCAGTGGCTGATGAAGCCGGGCCAGAGCTGGGCGTTGTGCTCGATGCTCGCGAGGTCGGGCACCGACATCATCCGCGCCCAGAAAAGCGCGCCGAAGAAGGCGCCGAAGAACATCACCTCCGAGAAGATGAACCAGCTCATGCCCCAGCGGAACGAGAAATCCTCCCGGCTGCCGTATTTGCCGCTCTCGGATTCGCGCACCACGTCGCCGAACCAGCGGAACATCATGTACAGCAGCAGCATCAAGCCCAGGGCGATTCCGACCCAGCCGCCGCTGGCGGCGTTCATCACGAACACCCCGCCGAGCGCCATGCAGAACAGCGCCGCCGAGCCCATGATCGGCCACGGCATCGGCTGCGGCACCGCGTAATGCGCTTGCTGGGCCTGACCGGATTCGCCTTGTGCCATCTTCGTCTCCCTGGTCTCAGCTCGTCACGCGAGGAACGACGCCCGCTTCAAGGCGCCCCCCATCAGATCTTCCCCCCGAGGCCGGCGACCTCGAAGAACGTATACGAGAGAGTGATGGTGTTGATCTCGCCGGGCAGCGCCGGATCGACCACGAAGGTGACCGGCATCCTGCGCGTCTCGCCCCCCGCGAGCGTCTGCTGGGTGAAGCAAAAGCATTCGAGCTTCCTGAAGAAGCGCCCGGCGAGCGCCGGGCCGTAGCTGGGCACGGCCTGGCCGGTCACCGGCACGCTGCGCACGTTGGCGATCTCGTACTCGACGTGCGCCAGCTCGCCGGGGTGCACCTCCATGTGCCGCACCGCCGGCTGGAAGCGCCACGGCAGCTTGTGCGCGCTGGCGTCGAATTCGATCGTCACCGTGCGCGCGGTGTCCACCTGCGTATTCGCCGGCGCGGCGTCGCGCGCAACCAGCGAGTTGATGCCGAGCGCCAGGCAGATCTGGTCGTAGAACGGCACCATCGCATAGCTGAAGCCGAACATCGCCACCCCGACGATCGAGAGGCGCGTGAACAAGCGCCGGTTGTCGCTCGTGCGCTGCTCGCTCATCCGTTCAGGAACCAGAATTTGGCGATGATGCCCACGAACGCGGTCAGCGCGATCGACGCCACCACCAGCGCAGTCTTCAGGTTGTTGCTCATGGCGCTTCACATGCCATCGTCATTACAGCACCGGCGGCGTCTCGAAGCTGTGGTACGGCGCCGGGGTCGGCAGGCGCGTCCAGTCTAGCGAAAGGGCACCCTCCCAGGGCTTCCGCGGAGCCTTTTCGCCGTGGCGGATCGCCTTCAGGATGATGTACACGAACAGCAGCTGCGAAAATCCGAAGCCGAAGGCGCCGATCGAGCTGATCTTGTTCCAGGTCTCGAACATCAGCGGGTAGTCCGGGATACGCCGCGGCATGCCGGCAAGGCCGAGGAAGTGCTGCACGAAGAAGGTGACGTTGAAGAAGATCATCGTCAACCAGAAATGGATCTGACCCAGCCTCTCGTCGTACATCCTGCCGGTCCACTTCGGCAGCCAGAAGTACACCCCGGCGAAGGCCGAGAACAGCGCTCCCGCCACCATCACGTAGTGGAAATGCGCCACCACGTAGTAGGTATCCTGCAGCTGGATGTCGATCGGCACCATCGCGAGCACCAGGCCGGTGAACCCGCCCAGGGTAAACAGGAACAGGAAGCCTATCGCGAACAGCATCGGCGTCTCGAAGGTGAGCGAGCCCTTCCACATGGTCGCGACCCAGTTGAACACCTTGACGCCCGTCGGCACCGCGATCAGCGTGGTCGCGTACATGAAGAACAGCTGCCCCTCCACCGGCATGCCGACCGTGTACATGTGGTGCGCCCAGACGATGAAGGACAGAAACGCGATCGCGAACGTCGCGTACACCATCGAGGCGTAGCCGAACAGGGGCTTTCTCGAGAACGCCGGGATCACCTGCGAGATCACGCCGAAGGCGGGTAGCGCGATGATGTAGACCTCGGGGTGGCCGAAAAACCAGAACAGGTGCTGATAGAGCACCGGGTCGCCGCCGCCCGCGGCGTTGAAGAACGTGGTGCCGAAGTGCCGGTCGGTGAGCGTCATGGTCACCGCGCCGGCAAGCACCGGCATCGTCGCGAGCAGCAGGTATGCGGTGATCAGCCAGGTCCAGACGAAAAGCGGCATCCTCATCAGCCCCATGGTCGGCGCGCGCATGTTGAGGACGGTGGTGATGATGTTGATCGAGCCGAGGATCGAGCTCATGCCGAGCAGGTGCACGGCGAAGATGGTGAGGTCCATGCCGATGCCCATCTGCACCGTGAGCGGCGCGTACAGCGTCCAGCCCACGCCTGGCGCACCGCCCGGCATGAAGAACGAGATGATGAGAAGCGAGGCCGCGAACGGCAGCAGCCAGAACGACCAGTTATTCAGGCGCGCGAACGCCATGTCGGGCGCGCCGATCATCATCGGGATCTGCCAGTTGGCGAAGCCGACGAAGGCCGGCATGATCGCGCCGAACACCATGATCAGGCCGTGCATGGTGGTGAGCTGGTTGAACCGATCTGGATTGAAGAACTGCAGGCCCGGCTGGAACAGTTCCAGGCGGATCGCCATGGCCATGGCGCCGCCGACCATGAACATGATCAAGCTGAACCACAGGTAGAGCGTGCCGATGTCCTTGTGGTTGGTGGTGGTGATCCAGCGCATGATGCCGCCGTATCCCCCGTGACGGTCGTGGTGGCCGTGCTCGTCGGCCGCATGGTCGTGGCTGTTAACGACTGCGCTCATCGGTCTCTCCCCGGATGTCGGTTACCGCAGCGCCTTCACGTCCGAAGGCTGGATCACCTGGCCGGTCTTGTTGCTCCAGTTGTTGCGCGTGAACGTGATCACCGCCGCCAGCTCGACATCGTTCAGCTGCGTGCCGAAGGCCTGCATCGCCGTATTCGGCTTGCCGTTCAGCACCAGCTTGATCTGTGCCTCCTGCGGCCCGAGCACCACCCTGGAGCGGTCGAGCGGCGGGAACGCCGGCGGTGCGCCCTTGCCGGTCGGCTGGTGGCAGGCGACGCAGTTCGCAGCGTAGACCCTTTCGCCGCGCAGCTTCAGCTCATCGATATTGAACTCCTTGTTCGGGTCGTCGGCGATCGCCGCGAGCGCCTTCTTCTTCTCGCTGACCCACTTGCTGTACTCATCCTGCGTCACCACCCTGACCACGATCGGCATGAAGCCATGCTCCTTGCCGCACAGCTCGACGCACTGGCTGCGGTAGGTCCCGGTTTTCTCGGGCCTGAACCAGAGGTCGCGGATGAAGCCTGGGATCGCGTCCTGCTTGGCGCCGAAGGCGGGCATCCACCAGGAATGGATCACGTCCGCGGCGGTAGTGAGAATGCGCACCTTCTTGCCGACCGGAACGACGAGCTCGTTGTCCACCTCGAGCAGGTAGTGCTCGCCCTTGGGCGCGCGGTTCTCGATCTGCTCGCGCGGCGTGCTGAGCGTCGAGACGAAGCTGATGCCCTCGCCCTCGCCCTTGATGTAGTCGTAGCCCCATTTCCACTGGTAGCCGGTGACCTTGATGGTGAGGGCCGGGTTGGAGGTGTCCTTCTGCGCCACCACGACGCGCGTCGCCGGCCAAGCGATCAGGATCAGGATCAGCGCCGGAATCACCGTCCACAGCATCTCGACCGTGGTGTTCTCGTGGAACTGCTCGGCCTGGTGGCCCTTTGACTTGCGGTGCGCGTACACCGACCAGAACATGAAGCCGAACACGCCGACGAAGATCGCGGTGCACAGGATCATCACGTACTCGTGCAGCTCGTGAATGTCGGCGGCGAGCTTGCTTCCGGCCGGCTGCAGGTTCCATTCCAGCGCCAGCGCCAGGCCCGAAAAGCTCAAGCCGAGGAATACGGCCGCCCAGGCTGCGATGCCGCGTGCCGGCTTGCTTGCCATCTCTGTTTCTTCCGGAATCAGGTCTGATTTATGATGGCGCTGCGGGCAATCTTATCTCAACCGTATGGAGACCAGCTAAATGAAGCAAAACCGTATCAGTATCGGCCGTCGCGATTTCCTGAAAGCGGGTTCGCTGGCGGTGGTATCGGCCGCGATCGCAGGCAGTGCCGGCGAGGCCGCCGCGCAGGCCGCTAGGCTGGACGAGAAAGATGCGCAGGCGCAAAGCCTCGGCTACAAGCACGACGCCACCAGGGTGGACAAGGCCAAGTTCCCGAAATACGTCGCCGGACAGCACTGCGCGAACTGCACGTTTTATCAGGGCAAACCCACCGACGCGTGGGGCGCCTGTCCGCTCTTCGCCAACAAGCAGGTGGCCGGCAAGGGCTGGTGCTCGGCGTACGTGAAGAAGGCTTGAGCGTCAGTTGTCTCTCAAATTCAGCGTCATGGTAACCAGCGTGGCGCTGGCCGCGATACTTGCCGGAGTGTGGCTCGCTGACGTATATCGGGAACACGATTCGCGGGCCGTGCTGCTGCCGGATCAGGTGATCACATTGTTTCCTGATCCGAAGCCACTTACGGCCTTTGCGCTCACCGATCATGAGAATCGGGTATTTGATCTTGCAAGCTTGAAGGGCAAATGGTCGTTTCTCTTTTTCGGCTTCACCCATTGCCCCGACGTCTGTCCGACGACCCTGGCGGTACTGGCCCGCGTGCGTGAAAACATCGCCAGCAATACGTCCGGCGCCAAAGAGATCCAGTTCGTCTTCGTCTCGGTAGACCCCAATCGCGATACCGCTCGCGAGCTCAGGCAATACGTGGAATATTTTGATACGGCCTTTCTCGGCGTGACGGGAGACGGCGCGCAGATCGCCAGCCTGGCTGGCCAGCTCGGCGCCACGTATCAGGTTGCGATCACGCCGGGTACGGAAAATTACCCCGTCTATCACAGCACAGCGGTATTTCTGGTGGATCCGCAGGCCCGATATCACGCCGTGTTCACGCCGCCCCATGATGCGCAGGCGATCAGCCAGCGTTTCAAAGTGGTGCGCGAGCTTGAAGCCGCTGCGAGTGAAGAGGCGGGCGTTTCCGTACGCGATGCCTGGGTGCGTGAAACGCCGCCCGGCATGACCATGATGGCGGGATACATGGAGCTGCGAAACAACACACTACGGCCGCAGGTGCTCGTGGCCGCACGCAGTGACGGGTTCGAGAGCGTGACGATTCACCGCACCATCGTCAGGGACGGCATCGCGAGCATGATGCACGCGCCGCAGATCGAGTTCGCAGCCAACGCGAGCTTGATTTTTGCGCCGGGAAGCTATCACCTGATGCTGATGAATCCCACGCGGACACTGCGCGCAGGCGACCGGGTTGTCATCAACCTGGAATTCCGCGGCGGCCTTGTGTTACCCGTCACCTTCGAGGTCCGCAAGTAAGGCCCTGCCGCGGTCAGCGCTTTTTTACTGGCTCCCGGTGAGTTTCCGCCGCAGGGACGCTGACCTGGCCAGCGGGTTTGATCCGCTCGGCCGCACTCGAACCGGCGCCCAGCAGCTCGCTGCGGTCCTGCCGGACCCGGTCGGGGATGTCGCGGTGATGGCCCACCAGGAGGAAAATAAACAGCATCAGCACCGCGCTGATCCCGAGAATGATCGAAATTTTAGTCATCGGCAGCAATTCACTCGTTGCGCTAGAACAATCTCTTCAGGAAAAAGACACCGCGAGTAAAAAAGGTGTAGTCCGCTTCAAGTGCTCCGATGCCCAAAAGTACCATCAGCAGCAGCGTCGGCACCAAAATGGCATACATCATGGCGAGCCGCTCCCAGAGCATGTGCATGAAGACGGCCACGATCAGTCCCGCTTTCAGCAACATGAAGGCGATGATCAGAAACCACCTGAGGTAACCCTGAAGGTGGAAGTAGTCGACAAGGTAGGACGCCGTGCTGAGAACGAACAGCAATCCCCAGATCTTGAGATAGATGCCGATCGGATGTTGCTGCCCCTCGACGTGCGCCGCCACAATTTACCTCACCAAAGATAGAAAACTGCGAAGATGAATACCCACACCAGATCGACGAAGTGCCAATACAGGCCCATGATTTCGACGATCTCGTATTTTCCCTTCCTGCCGGTCAAAAAGCCCGGCCGCTCGTGATCCAGGTCTCCCCGTATCACCTTGATGGCCACGATGATCAGGAAAATCACGCCGATCGACACGTGAGTGCCATGGAAACCGGTGATCATGAAAAAGGCCGCGCCAAATTGGGCCGCGCCCAGGGGGTTGCCCCAGGGACGGATCCCCTCATCGAAGATCAGCTTGGTCCACTCGAACGCCTGCATGCCGACGAATGTGGCGCCCAATGCCGCGGTGATCAGCAGCAAGACAAAGGTTTTGACGCGATCTTTTCGATAGCCGAAGTTGACGGCCATGGCCATCGTCCCGCTGCTGCTGATCAGGACGAAGGTCATGATGGCGATCAGGATCAGCGGGATTTTCTTGCCCCAGAGCGTCAAAGCGAAGACCTCGCTCGGGTTGGGCCACGGGTCCGTGGTGGACATGCGCACCGTCATGTACGAGATCAAAAAACTGCTGAAGATGAAGGTATCGCTGAGGAGGAAGATCCACATCATCGCCTTGCCCCAGGGGACGTTCTTGAACGCCCGCTGGTCCGAGGACCAGTCGGCGACGATGCCTTGCAGGCCTTCAGGCAGCGGAGCGGGCTCTACGGCAGTTGTCGGAGCGGCTGGTGTCATGTGCTTGGGGCCGGTTTACCTGATGCCACAGAGCTTCAACAAAATGTCCAGATTATTCCCGGTAAACAGCAGACCAAAAAGCACCAGCCAAACCAGAAGCAGGAAGTGCCAGTAAAGGGTACATAGCTCGACGCTCTGCCTTATTTTCGCCACGTCAAAATCGCCCCACACTTTGGCGACGGTCCTGCCCCAGGCCACCAAACCGCCCAACAGATGCAGCCCATGCAATCCTGTGATCAGATAAAAAAACGCGATCGCGGGGTTCGTCATCTCGAAATAAACCATCGCGCTCAGCTGCCGCCAGGCCAGGACTTGGCCGAACAGAAAAACAACGGTGAACGCGCCGGCAGCAAGCAGGCCGACCCGCATGGCGTCCATTTGCCCGCGACGTACTGAGTGCTGCGCCCACTGCAGGGCGACACTGCTCAATATCAGCACCAACGTATTCGCCCACAACAGCCTTAGCTGAGGCGCGGGACGCCAGTCCTCATACGCCATCCGGCTTGCATAGGCGATAACCAAAAGCGTGAACAGGACCGCGACTACTGCAAGAAACACCCTCAGGGCGAGTTTCTTCGCAGCCCGATGAGACGTGTCTCTATCGCCAAGGTCCTCGACGATACCCTCAGCGGGCACCCAAGGCTTGACCATCAGTTGATGGAACCTGCTCACGTCGCTGGGATTCCTGGCCGCCTACGTCTTGTCGCTAGTACGGGTGACCTCTCGCGGCGGCACGTTTTGCGGTATGAAGTCCTGGTCGGCCCCCGGCACGCTGTAATCGTAAGCCCAGCGGTAGACCAACGGCAGCGTCGGGCCAAAGTTGCCATGCCTCGGCGGCGTGTGAGGCGTTTGCCACTCCAATGTAGTGGCGTTCCAGGGGTTGCTGCCCGATGGCTTGCCTTTGAAATAGCTCCAGACCAGGTTGAACAAAAACACGACTTGGACGGCGCCCACGATCAACGCCGCGATGGTGATGCCCTCGTTCAGAGAGTGAGCCGACTCGGGGATAAAGTCCGTGCCGCCAATTGCATAATACCGGCGCGGCACGCCCAACATGCCCAGGTAATGCATCGGATAGTAGATGCCATAGCTGCCGAGGAAGGTGACCCAGAAGTGAAATTTGCCCAGGGTATCGTTCAGCATCCGCCCGGTGATCTTGGGGTACCAGTGGTAGATCGCCCCGAACACCACCAGGATGGGCGCAATCGCCATCACCATGTGGAAATGCGCGACCACGAACATGGTGTCAGAAAGCGGCACACTCACGGTCGCGTTACCCAGGAACAGGCCGGTTAACCCGCCGTTGATAAACGTGAAGATGAAGCCGATGGCAAACAGCATCGGGACGGTGAGGTGGATGTTGCCGCGCCACAGCGTCAGCACCCAGTTGTAGACCTTGATGGCCGTGGGAACGGCGATGATCAGCGTGGTGGTGGCGAAAAAGAAGCCGAAGTACGGGTTCATGCCGCTGACGTACATGTGGTGCGCCCACACCAGGAAACTGAGCGCGCCGATGGCCACGATCGCCCATACCATCATCCGATAGCCGAAGATGTTTTTTCTCGCATGGACACTGAGCAGGTCGGAGACGATGCCGAAGGCCGGCAGGGCGACGATGTAGACCTCGGGATGACCGAAGAACCAGAACAGGTGCTGAAACAGCAGCGGGTTGCCTCCCGCGTGGCCGCTCTGTTGTCCCATCGAGACCAGGGCGGGCATGAAGAAACTCGTGCCCAGTGTCAGGTCCAAAATCATCATGATGGCGCTGACGAACAAGGCGGGAAAGGCCAGCAGCGCCAGCACCGTGGCCATGAAAATGCCCCACACCGTCAAGGGCAGTCGCATCATCGTCATGCCTCGCGTGCGCGCCTGCAACACCGTCACCACGTAGTTCAAACCGCCCATGGTGAATCCGATGATGAAGAAAGCCAGGGAAACCAGCATCAGAATAATTCCCCAGCTCGCCCCCGGAGTGCCCTGGGAAATCGCCTGGGGCGGGTACAGGGTCCAGCCGGCGCCCGTGGGCCCGCCGGTCACGAAGAAGCTCGCGGTCAGCAGCAGCACGGCGAATAGATAGACCCAGTAGCTCACCATGTTGACGTAGGGGAAAACCATATCGCGTGCGCCGACCATCAGCGGGATGAGGTAATTGCCGAACCCCCCCAGGAACAGCGCGGTGAGCAGGTAGATCACCATGATCATGCCGTGCATGGTGACAAACTGAAGGTAATTGCTCGGATCGATAAACGAGAAGCTGTTCGGGAACCCCAGTTGCAGCCGCATCAACCACGACAACACCAACGCCACCAAGCCTATCCCCATCGCGGTGATGGCGTACTGGATGGCGATGATCTTGGCGTCCTGGCTCCAGATGTACTTGCCGACGAAAGTTTTCGGATGGTAAAGCTCTACCTCTTCGACTTCCGCGGGTGGAACAAAAAGGCTTGCGTCATGCGCGACGGAACTCATCAAGATTTCCTCTCCGCTTGAGTCTCATCATTATAACAATACAAGAGTATGAACACGATGGCGCTCGAAGGGCCACTCATCGCAAGGTATTGATGTAGGCAACGAGGTCATCGGTTGCCTGGTCATCGGCCAGAATTGCGGCCATCGATGCCATCTGCGGACCGTACATGTCTTTGGGATGGGTGCCGCGAATACCCTGTTTGAAATTTTTCAATTGAGTGACCAGATACCAGTCGCTCATGCCCGCCAGCCGGGGCGCATTGGTTGCCTGCAGGCCACGCCCATCGGCGCCGTGACAGGCCCCGCAGGTCACATAAAGCTTTTGCGCATTGGTCGTATGCTTCGTCACCATGCGCGGGGCGGGATTATCCGGCAGCGTTCCGATATAAGCGACGACGTTATCGATGGCAGCGTCATCACGCAGCGTCGCCGCCATCGGCGCCATCGTCTTGCCGAACACATCCTTGTCGTGTGTGCCCCGGGCACCGTTCTTGAAATATTGCAATTGCCGCTTCAGATACCAGTCTCCTTGCCCGCTCAATTTCGGCGCGTGCAGCGCAGGGTTACCCTCAGCTTGCAAGCCATGGCAGGCGGCGCACACTGCATAGAGCGGCTTGCCCGCTGCAGCATCGCCGGCTGCTTGCGCTGAGGTTTGCGCGAACGTCGGATAGCTGCTCAACCACGCCTGAAACTCGCGCTCTTCTTCCACTACGACTTTGCCACGCATGACGAAGTGCCCGACGCCGCATAATTCGTTGCAGAGGAGGTCGAATTTTCCGGTGCGGATGGGGGTGAACCAGATATAGGTGACCAGGCCCGGCACCAGATCCATCTTCGCCCGGAACTGTGGCACGGCGAAGTCGTGCAGCACGTCTACAGAGCGCAGCAGCGCCTTGACCGGCCTGCCGATGGGGAGATGCAGCTCGGGGCTTGACACCAGCACATCGTCCTGACCGTTGGGATCGTCGGGATTCATGCCAAACGGGTTTTTGTCGGTGACGTAGCGGGCGTCGACGGTACCTAGCTTGCCGTCCTTCCCGGGGAAGCGAAAGCTCCAGTACCACTGCTTGCCCACGGCCTCAAACACCGCCGCGTCTTTCGGCACCTCGACGAATTTCGCCCATACAAACAAGCCGGGGGCCAACATCGCCGAGATGCCCAGCGTGGTCAATCCGGTGAGCCACCATTCCAGCTTCTTGTTCTCGGGTTCGTACGCCGCGCGTCCGCTCTTGCGCGCACGGTAGCGGAACACGGCATAGGCCATGAACAAATTGATGGCGACGAAGACCAACCCCGTGACCCAGAACGTGATGCTGATGGTGTCGTCCATCGCCTGCCAGTTGGAGGCGATCGGTGTGAAGTACCACGGGCTCAGGAAGTGGAACAGGAGAGAGCCAACGATCAATAAAACCAATACGATCCCTACGACCATGACGTTGGCCCCGGTTGATTGGACAGAACTTCGTACGAGGAAGCCGAAATTACCACAATCGAGAAGCGCGTCTCAAGGAATACGCTTGAAAACACGCACTGTTTTGACTTCCTCGGCGGCTCGCGGCGCGGCTTTCCAGGCGTGGCCGTAGACCACTTCGAAGCTGGCATGGTGGCCGAGCGCCGCGCGCAGGCGCGCGCCGAAGCGCCTGCCTGCGAGCCCGCGCGGGCGGTCGGCGCGCGCGCAGGTCTGGCCGCTCGCGCGCAAGTCGGCGAGCAGAGCTGAAGAGTCGTGATAGGCAATGCTGAGCAGCTCCATGTCCATCACCGGCGCCGAAAATCCGGCGGCGACCAGCATGTCGCCCAGGTCGTGCATGTCGAGGAAGGCGTGCACGCGGCGCTCGCCCGCGGCGGCGCGCAATTCCTTCAGGCTGTCGGGCCCGAGGCTGCTGAACATCAGCAGCCCTTCGGGCGCGAGCACGCGCCGCAATTCATGCAACGCCGCGAGCGGCTCGTTCAGCCAGTGCAGCGCCATGTTCGACCATGCGAGGTCGACGCTGGCCTCCGGTAAAGGAAGCTGCGCCAGGTCCGCGCACACCGGCAGGGGCGCACGACCAAGCAGGCGCTCGAGCAGGCCTGGCCGCGGCAGCATCGGCAGCGAAAAATCGAGCGCGATGACCCGGCTTCCTGCATAGCGGGCGGCGAGCGCCCGCGCGTCGCGCCCGGGCCCGCTGCCGGCGTCGAGAATGCGGCGCGGGGCGAGCTTCACGTAGTCGAGCCGCCCGAGCATGCGCGCAGCGACTTCGGCCTCCATGCGCGAGGCGCCAGCATAGGTTCGCGCGGCGCGCGCGAAGCGCCGGCGCGCGACCTGCGCGTCAATCGCGGGAAAGGACCTGCTCAACCGCGGCCGCCACCGCGAGCGTGCGCCGATCGCTCATCGCCGTGCCGCAGACCATCAGCCCTACGGGCGGCGCGCCGCGCGCGTGGCACGGCAGCGTCACGGCGCAGCCGTCGAAGAAGTTGACCAGGCCGGTGTTGCGCATGATGCGGAAGTTCCAGCGGAAGTACTCGTCGTCGCTCGCCTCGGTCTCGGCGATCGCCGGCGCCATGCAGGGCGTGGTCGGCATAACGATCGCGTCGTAGGGCGCGGCGAGCGCCTCGACCTCGCGGATGAACGCGGCGCGCAGCTCGCCGAGCGCGAGGTAATCGGAGGCCAGGAAGTCCTTGCCGAGCAGCACGCGCTTGCCGACGCGCGGATCGTATTCGGCGAGCCGTGCGAGATACGGCTTGTGGACGTGATACGCCTCGGCGCCGGCGTAGCCGCCGGCCTTGAAGTACCCGTTCTGCCGGTCGAAGGCCGGTACTGGAATTTCAATCACCAGCATTCCCGCCCTGGAAAGACGTGCCAGGGCGACGTCGAATGCCTTCCCCACCTGAGGATCCAGATCCTCGAGCGCCGAGGAGCGAGGCAGGAGGAGCCTCAGGCCCTTGGCCGGCATCTCCGGCAGCGGCAGCGGCGGCTCCCCGGCGAGAATCGCGTCGTACGTCGCGCAGCAGGCCGCCGAGTTGGCTAGCGGCCCGATGGAGTCGAGCGTGAAGGAAAGCGGAAAGGCGCCTTCGCGCGGCACGCGCCGCGCCGTGGGCTTGAATCCCGCGACGCCGCACAGCGCCGCCGGCTGGCGGATCGAGCCGCGCGTGTCGGAGCCGAGCGCCATCACGCACATGCCATCGGCTTGCGCCACCGCGGCGCCGGAAGACGAGCCTCCGGGAACGCGCCCCGTTTTCCTGTCGTAGGGGTTCTTTGGAGTGCCGAAATGCGGATTCAATCCGACGCCGCCGAAAGCGAACTCGACCATGTTGGTGCGGCCGATGAGCACCGCGCCCGCGGCGCGCAGCCGCGTGACGGCCGCCGCGTCTGCTTTCGCCGCCGAAGCTTTTTCGAGAATTCTCGATCCGGCGCGCGTCACGTCCCCCGCGACGTCGAACAGGTCCTTCACCGACACCGGCAGGCCGTCGACCGGCGAGCGCAGCACGCCCGCGTGGCGCAGCCGGTCGGAGAAGTCGGCCTCGGCGCGCGCCGAGTCGGCGTACATCTTGACGAAGGCGCGCGCGCCCTCGCCGGCCGGGTCGACGATGCGCGTGAACGCCTGCTCGACGAGCGCGCGGCTGGTGGTGGCGCCCGATGCCAGGTCGGCGGCGAGCTGCGCTACAGTCCACATGCGGAGACGATAGCATGCACGCCAAGCTCGCAGCCGCGCTTTTCGGCGGCACCTGCTTCCTGTGCCGGGGCGCGGCGCGCGCGCCGCTCTGCGCGGCCTGCGATGCCGATCTGCCGCGCCTCGCTGGCCCGCTGTGCCCGCGCTGCGCGCTTGGCTCGCCCTCGGG
>WNGA01022710.1_pt1 | contig 15352 bp, 13 predicted proteins | sample 5400061 | NCBI WGS metagenome assembly WNGA01 (sample SAMN13153366, study PRJNA577476) | soil metagenome | isolation source: 100 cm soil or saprolite under grassland replicate 2 | place: USA:California | collected 2016-06-15
TTTACCAATTTTGATGCGTTCGCACGTAAGTGGTCGCACCACGCCTATGCAAAGGAGGACTGGTGGCGGCGCGAGCGGCTCTTCAAGCCTGACTACATTATCATGCAGTGGCGCATGATAGTAGCCAGGCATGCACGCGGTATCCAGACGTATGGCAACTGGGCCCCTGTGGACGAGAACGACTGACACTCCCTTCTGCGCGTGCTCCGTTCACCGCGCCAGTGGATCAGGGCGCATCTGGAACCGCACGACCTTTGGCCGGTTCTCCTTGCCGCCTTCGAGGTGGAACATCGTTCTGGTGGAGTAGGTCGTCCACAGTGCCTTGCCCTTCCAGCCGGTATTCGCATCGTCGATGCGCCCTTCCGCCCATTTGGTGAAGAAGCCGATGGGATAGGGTACGCGCAGGTTGACGAACTGCCCATTCACCAGGGCCAGCATTGAGTCGTTCAGGTTGCCGGTGGCAATCGCTACGTTCCGCCCCAGTCCGAGCGAGTCGAACCAATCGACCCAGGTGTAGTAGCTCGACTCGGCGCTGCCGTCGTCCGACACGTCCTTGAACTGTGGTCCGGGCAGCCGATAGAGCGTCCAGCCTTCAGGGCAATGCTTGCCGGTCGCGTTCGGCCCGTTGAGTGGCCCTTTGCACTTGCTCCGATCGAAGCCCGCCAGATGGCCGCTCGCCAGCGACGCCCAGAACACGCCGTTACGATCGATGTCGCCACCTCGCGGCCCATATCCCGGCAATGGCGGCTCGTAGATTTCGGTGATTGCGGTGTGCGTCGGATCCGCTCCTGGGTTGACGCGCACGACGTAACCGGGGGCTGCCAGTGACGTCCCCCAGACGGTCCCATCGACCGGGTTCACGGCCACGCTGTATATGGCTGCTGCGACCCGTTTGTCCTTCGTCGGCTCGACCGGCTGATCGGGCTCGACATACTCGTCCCGCTTGCCGTTGCCATTGGTGTCAAGGATAAGCGGCGTCCAGCCCTGGGCCTTCACCTCGTCACCGGTCTCCTCGAACAGCTTCCGGTTCAGCCAGCCAACAACGCCGCTGGCGGGGCCGCCGGCGCTGGTCCACAACGTGTTGTTGGCGTCCTCGGCAAAGATCAGGTGATGGGTGGGGAAGCAGGTGCTGATGAGCGTGAACTTGCCCGTCGCCGGATCGTACATGGACAGATGGCGGTTGGCGTTTTCGAGTGGGAACACCTTTGCCGACGGATGCTCAGAGCCTTTCTTGCAGAAGTCCGGATTGGCCGGCGGACGCACCCGCGTGGTGAACCAGACGCGTCCCTTTTCGTCCATCATCGGGTTGTGATTGCTGGTCTGGCTATCCCAGATGGGGTCCGCCCCCCAGTATGGCGAGGGCGCCATCGGCGCCTCCCTGGACGACGGCGTCTTTGGATCGCGGACCGGAGCTTTCACCTCGGTCGCCGTATGCGTCACTGGATCGAGGATCGGCACGTAATCCGTGCTCTCTTCGGCTGATCCGTAGAACTTGCCATTGGGGTAGAGCGTGGGCTTGCGCCGGTCGGTCCCGATCAAATCGTGCAGGTAGGCGGTGGGGCGGCTCCAGTCCCACAGGGTGAGGACGACATTGCGCTCCATACCTTGCGGCCGCTCCGGCTTTGCGAACGGCAGTTCGCCGGCGGCGATGCGATCGGTCCAATCGGCCCATAATTTGAGCGCGCGCTCAGAACCGAGTCTGCCGACGACGTTGACCATTGCGGTCATCGCCTGTCCGGACGTGATACGCCGGGCCCACGCCTCGGTCGAATCCTTGAATTCACCCAGTTCCTTCGGCATCGTGCGCGTCCCAATAGTCCCCAGCGCATGACACGACATGCAGCCGAGGGTCTTCACGTTGGCCAGCCAGTCCGCCTGACTCTTCAGGCCCGGGGGCAGGCCGTTGCCTTGCGGTCCGGTGCCGGGAAACTCGCTCTTGGGCGGGATCTTGAGCATGGCATACCAGTAGATCGCCGGATAGTACTGCGCCGCTGCCGCCTCATGCGGCGCCGGCACCGCCGTCAGGTTGAGGATCTTCCCGGGCGCGGTCTGCACCTTGGGCGAATCGACCAGCCCGTAGCCACGCCCCCATACGCTATAAGTCGCTTTCGGAAGGTCGGGCATCACGTAGCGCCCTTGCTCATCGGTGACCACGATCTTGGCAAATTTGGTGGGCAGATCGGTCGTTTCCGCGATCACCCAGACACCGGCTTCTGGCCCCTGTGCGCTGGTGACCACGCCGCCGAGGTCGTTGTCGCCGATGCGGACTGCTTCGGCAGTGTTTTGTTGGGCACTCAGCCGGGCCGCTGAGGCGGTCAAAAGCACGACGATACCGACCGCCGCCATACCGAAGTACAACCCTCTTAGCGTTCTCATGTCCCCGCTCCTCTCGTCGCTTCCCCCTACACCCTTTAGCAATCTACACCAGGATCAATGACCAGGAGTCGAACGCAGCCTCACCCAAGAGATTTGAGAGATTGTCGATCTGGAATACGAAGCCGCGATCGTGTGGATAGGCATTTTAAAGTAGGTTTGCCTCGGTGTCCACCCGGTGAGAGTGGGACCAGGGATCTTCTTGCGTCCTACGGCGAGACTGGCATTTCAGCGCGTGCCGAGGAGGGCAAAATCAATCTGTTGACGCACCAGACTGACGTTGTCTACTCGCACGCGCGCACGGTCACCCAGACGGTAGGTTTGACCCGTATACTGCCCTCTCAGGCAAAAACGTTCTGGGTCATAGTGAAAATAATCGGACAGCCCGCTGATGTGCACCAGACCCTCGACGAAGAGGTTGTCGAGTTCGACGAATAGCCCAAACGGGGTCACACCCGTGATCACCCCGTCGTACTCCTCGCCCAGCTTGTCCAGCATGAATTCGACTTTTTTGACCTGTTCTCCCTCGCGTTCAGCGTCATCGGCGAGCCGCTCGCTCGTGGAGGTGGAGGTGGCAATCTCTGGGAGACAACAACGCCAAAACTCGCGTCGTGCCGCCGACATGCCTCCAGGCACAGCACTGTCACGCAGCAGGCGGTGCACAATGAGGTCAGGATAGCGCCGGATGGGCGAGGTAAAGTGGGTATAGTGCGTGCAAGCCAGGCCAAAGTGGCCAATGTTTTCCACAGCATAATGCGCCCGTGGCAGTGACCGTAACAAGAGATGGTTGATGAGGGGCGCTGCGGGTGTTCCCTGGGCGGCATCCAAAAGCGTCTGTACTGCGCGTGGCTGGAGGCGTCCTGTGTCCGGGAGCGTATACCCGAAGGTGCGTACCAAGGCACTGAACGGCATGAGTTTCTCTGCACTGGGAGGCTCGTGCACGCGGTACAGAGCTGGCACGCCGAGCCTTGCAAGGTGTGTTGCGACTGTACGATTGGCTAGGAGCATGAACTCCTCGATCAGCATATGCGCTCTGGTGCGCTCGGCACGCAGGATGGTGTCGATTTTGCCCTCGCTATTAAGCACAATATTAGCCTCGGGCAGATCGAAGTCGAGACTTCCAGCCGTGAGGCGCTGCTGACGCAAGAGAGACGCCAGGTGGTCCATGCGCTCCAGCACCGCGCCAATGGCTGGATTCCAACCATCAAGGGCACGTAGATTGCCATCCAGATACTCGGCCACGCGTGTGTAGGTCAGGCGCGCCTGACTACGAATGACCGTGTCCGCGACTTCGTAGCGCACTGTCCGTCCGTCCGCCGTGAGTTCGATGAAGACACTCAGCGTCAGGCGGTCTACTTCGGGCTGCAGGCAACAGATATCGTGCGACAGACGGGCCGGCAGCATTGGGATCACCTGGTCTGGCAAGTAGACGCTCGTGCCGCGCTGCGCCGCCTCGCGGTCTAGGGGACTGCCTTCGTGGACAATGACGCCGCGCAGGTCGCGTCGGCCTGTGTAGTCCTGAGGCGACACCTGCGGCGCGATGGCCTCTGCTGCGGCCTCGACTGCAGGTGGGAAAACGGTCTGGAGGCTGTATTTGCGCAGTATGAGCCGCATCTGCATGTCGGGAGCGTCGGCGTGCCCCAGCACCTCGACAATTTTCCCCTGGGGATGCTCCTGCGTCAAAGTGTAGCGCGTGATCTCTGCCACGGCCATGGCCCCACGTCTCGCCTGGAGACGTTCCTGCGGTGGAATAAAAATGTCTGGACAGATACGGGCATCCACTGGCAACAACCAGCAGGTCTTGCCAAGCATCTCGACGTATCCAACGACCTCACGCTGCCCCCGTGCGAGCACCTGCACCACGCGCCCGCTACGGCGCTCGCCGTGTTGCTGCTGTGTCTCCAACCGCACCAGGACGCGATCGCCATGGATCACGCCCTGCATGGTGCGGCGTGGGAGGTAGATGTCGTCCTCCTGCGCATCGTCTAGGACCACAAAGCCATACCCATTGGCGTGCCGCTTGACCACTCCGGCTAGCGTGTCCAGACGTTGGGGTAGGGTGTAGCGTGTGCCGTGCAGAAGCACCAATTGCCCCCTGGCAACCATGGCGCGGATAGCCTCACGAAAGGCCGGTCGTTCCTCAACGGCTACTGCGAAGTGCTGGATCAATCGTCTCATCGTGTACTGCTGTTGCACGGTCCCCTGGAAGAGCTGGAGCACTTGCCGCTCGCTCGGAAGGTTCATGGCACTCTGCCTCTGCCCACAGAGGGCGTTTTATCAAAAATTAGGGGGATACAGAAGGGCGCTGGAAGACCGGTTGCTGTTCTTCAGCCTCTGCGTGTATCTGTATCATCCGGCCATATCGTTGCGCCTGGCTCATCACCCCTCTCGCCTGCAATGCCGTCTTTATGGGCAACCCGGCGGCCTGCAGGGCCTTGGATGTCCAGGAGTTACATGTATTGAACAGGCTATAGTCGCCCTCAGCCAGATAAAATAGGCTGTACTGATGATTGTGGCCAGGACCGAGGCGGATCGTCTGACCCGTGGTATCTCGTTTATAGGTCGCGTGGATGAAGCGTGCCAGCTCTGCTAGACCCCGCTGTGAGAGGGGAATTTCGAGAATATCGGCATGGGGAAAGTAGCGCGTCACGGCAGTCGGCAACCCAATCACGAACAACACACTCGCCGGTGATTTTAAGGCCGCTTGCAGAAGGATACCGAGCCCGGCCCGTGGCGCTTGATAAAAATCGCGGTCCCCCCAGCCCACTTCCAGATAGAGGGCTTCCGGAAAATCGTCTTTTTCCGGCCAGAGATGTGGGTCAACATCATCGTACTTAACGACAAGGCCTGTATGCCAGTCATGTCTCACGATATAGATATATTGCGGTTCTTCCTGCGCCAGCACTGGATAGAACGGGGCCCTAGGCGGCGCACAGCCAACACTCCCGACCAGGACGATCACCAGCACAAGGCATTTTAGTGAGGACGGGAGCATGCAGTCCACCCTTGCCGCCCGCAACTCAGTCACACAGTCAGTGGAGGATAATTGATGAGCGGGTTTACTCTCTCAGACCGCTTTCACGCCGTTCGGCATGTCATGCGGCTGTGGGAATGGCCGTTGACCGCGACCTGGTTTGTCAGACAAACCATCCAGCCGGGACTTCTCAAAACGCTTCGCCCACTTGTAGACAAAGCGACGGCTGATACCGACGGTATCGGCAATGTGAGAGATTGGTACACCATCGGCTACGAGTAAAATAATCCGGCCACGTCTGGCACGCCCAGCAGGAATCGTGGTCGAACGCTGCCACGCCATCAACGTGTGGCGTTCTTCAGTTGTGAGACGAATCGTGAGTGCTGTCTTACGTCCACGAGCCATCAAAATACCTCCATGATAGAGTTACATTACTTGCTTTTTCGGACGAATGCAAGTTCGACTTGAGCTTTTGCACCTTTTTTTTTTCGCTATTATATGCCACTTGCACTCTCAGAAAACAAAAGAACCATGTAGAAACCCTACATAGCAAAGGCTTCTTCCCATATGATGGGGTATTATTATGTGATCTTCCTTACATTAGTACAGAGCATTGGTACAGAGCAAGTGGACTCTTCCCAGACCGCGGAGGAGTTGCGCTATACTCTTGAGATTGCCCATAATATTGCGATTCGCGTGTACGAGCAACATGTCTGATGCGGGAATAAGGATCAAAAAGGGCCATGGGAGACGCTGTGCGGCACATGTTTACCGCTATTGCTCAGCATTATGATGTACTTAATACTGTGCTGAGCTTTGGTCTGCATCACTACTGGCGCTGGCAGGCAGTCGCTCGCAGCGGGATACCGTCCGGAGCGCGCCTCCTCGATATCTGTAGTGGCACAGCCGATCTCGCCCTCGCCTTTGCTCGTCACCTGGGACACGATGGGCAGGTTATCGCGACGGACTTTTGTCCGGCGATGCTCGAACGTGGCCACCAGAAAGGGCGGCAACGAGGGATCCATCTGACATACGCCTTAGCCGACGCGCAAAGCCTCCCCTTTCGCGACGCTGTTTTTGACGCCGTGACTGTAGCCTTTGGCCTGCGGAATGTTGATAGTCTGGCGACGGCGCTGCGTGAAATGTATCGTGTGTTGCGCCCTGGCGGTACGGCGCTCGTCCTGGAGTTTGGTCAGCCGCACGGTGTAGTGTTTAGTCCACTATATCGTTTCTATGCACACCATATTTTGCCTCGCCTCGGTGGTTGGGTGTCCGGCCACCCTGAGGCGTATACCTACCTGCCACGCACTGCCGCGGTGTTTCCGGCTGGCGGACTCTTCGTGCAAGAGATGGTAACACAGGACTTTACTAATGTGCACGCCCATGCGTTCAGTGGTGGGCTCGTCTATCTCTATCGCGCCTTGCGCCCCACCTGAGCGGGATGGGGGAGAAACCAGGAGACCATAGAAAGAGCAGCTGCGTACGACGCTGGCAGGCACATTATAGGAGAGGTCACATGGCGAATTTTGAAGATATTATCTATACCAAACAGGATGGAGTGGCCACCGTCAGCATCAATCGCCCATGGGTACTCAATGCCTTTCGGCCACGGACCGTCGATGAAATGATCGAGGCATTCCACGATGCCTGGTACGATGATAGTATTGGCGTGGTGGTGCTCACGGGTGAGCAGGGGCATTTCTGTACCGGCGGCGATCAGAAAATCCGTGGCCAGGGCGGGTATCAGGATGAAGAGGGGACGCCGCGCCTGCAGGTGCGCAACCTGCATCGCATGATTCGCGAGATCCCGAAGCCGGTGATCGCCAAGGTTGATGGCTATGCCATCGGTGGGGGGCACGTCCTGCATGTGCTCTGTGATCTCACCATCGCCTCGGATCGCGCCATTTTCGGCCAGACCGGTCCAAAGGTGGGGAGTTTTGACGCTGGCTTTGGCGCCATGTACCTGGCGCGTATTGTAGGGGAGAAAAAGGCGCGTGAGATCTGGTATTTGTGTGACCAGTACAATGCTGAAGAGGCTGCTGCCATGGGGCTCGTTAATAAGGTCGTCCCACGCGAGCGCCTGGACGAGGAAACAGCTCTCTGGTGCCGCAAGATTCTCGCCAAAAGTCCGACAGCATTGCGCTTTATGAAGTGCGGGTTTAACGCTGACACGGATCACGGCTATGGCCTGCAAGCCCTGGCCCATGGGGCAACCAGTTTATTTTATGCCACAGAGGAAGGGAATGAAGGCCGCCGGGCATTTCTGGAAAAGCGCCAACCAGACTTCTCGCCGTATCGCCGGACGCCCTGGTAGAGGCTTGTCGCAGATGGTGGTAGCGGGCGAGGTGGGAAAGGATATCGTTATGTTGCAAAGCGTGACAATCTGGTATCGCGCTATCCGGCCATTTACCCTGAGTGCCGCTCTCGTGCCCGTGATTGTGGGGAGCACGCTGGCCACCCAATATGGGGTGTTTGACTGGTTCCTCTTCCTCTTAGTACTCTTTGGGTCGGTGCTGGTGCAATGCGGTACGAACTTGACCGACGAATATGCTGATCATCGTCGAGGGAAAGGCGCCGAGCACAAAGTCCAAGCGCCCTACAAAGTCATTGCACTGGGACTCCTGACGCCGGCAGCCGTACGCCGGGGGGCCATGACGTGTTTTGGGATCGCGGCGCTCATTGGCGTGTATCTCGTCTCCCGGACGAACTGGCCGCTGGTACTTGTCTGCCTGGCCAGTGTAGGTGTGGCTTACGGCTACAGTGCCGGGCCGCTTCCCTTGGGGAATGTCGGGCTCGGTGAGCCTTTAGTATTTCTCTTTATGGGGCCGGTGATGGTGCTGGGCAGCTTCTACGTCCAGGTCCAGATGCTGTCCTGGGCTGCGATGTGGTTATCCGTGCCGGTAGGATGTCTGGTCACCGCCATTCTGGTGGCTAACAATCTGCGTGATGCGGAGGAAGATCGCCATAGTGGCAAACGTACCCTGGTGGCCTTGTGGGGCCACCAGCGCGTCGCCCGGCTCTTTTGTCTGCTCCTACTGGTGGCGTTTGGGGCGTTACCCATCCTGGTACTGCATGGTGTAGTGCCGTGGGTGGGGTTACTCCCCTTCCTGCTGGTGCTGCCACAGAGTTGGACGCTCACCAGCCTGGTACGGCACAGCACGGCGCGTGCTGTGTTACACCAGGCCCTGCGCGGCACAGCCCAGCTCCATTTGCGCTTCGGCTTGTTGCTGACGCTCGCTGTCAGCCCCGCGCTGGCCTGGTGGTGATAGTGCCACGTATGCCTCCTCAAGTTAGAGACGCCACGGCTCATGGTGTTCCATGGCAAAGACATGCGCATACAGATTGGCGATCCACTGTTTCCCGGTCTCGGTGACGCGGAGATAGCGTAAGCCATCCTGAATATATGGTGTCACCACCTTCCAAAAAAAGGTGGGATAGGCGTCACGTAGATCGCCAGGGTTTTTGTATCCGAGCGTCGCATTGACACCCGTTTCTTCAAATTCATAAAACAGGGCCGGGAACTTCCGCATATGATTCGGCGAGGCGAGTTGTCCGATCAGGTCTGCGGCCCGCAGCAGCCCTGGGTAATCATCCGTCCCCTGATGGTCACTGCTATGGGGCACGGGAAAGCGTGTGCGCTCGATATTGGCGGCAATCACCTCCGCATCGATGATCCCATGTCCCCCAAAGCGCTCGCGCACGAAGCGTTTGCCGCGGTCCACATGGTAGGGCGTCAAGGCTGCATCACTCGCCCCAGAGGGCACTGTGACGGTCTGCTCGTCAACACCCGTAATATAGATACCGTTGCGGTCGTCGCGGCATACGCCACGTATATAGCCGATATCGTGACACAGCAGCGACAACAGAAAATGCATCCAATCGCCTGGGGAGACCCCGCCTGCACGAACATGTTTGCCTCTGAGGATCTCCTGGCCAACGAGAGTGACCATGAGAGTATGCTCGACATCGTGATACAGGGCATCGCTATTGGCGATGTTTTCGAGGGCCATGCGTCCAGCCCAGGCAATGATCCCTGGATAGGAGGGTTCGAGCACCCCGTACATACGGCAATACTGTTGCTGTAAGCGCTCAACAAAGGCATCGATCAACAATTCTGTTGGGTTGAACATCGCGATCCTTCCCTCGCCTACAGGTGACGCATGGGTATCTAGCCGTGACGCTGCACTCCGAGCGTGATAGTCGCACCTTCAATCGTATGTGTCTCACAATAGCTCTCCGGCGGGGCAGCAGCCATGATGAGATCAAGGCTCAGAGTCTCAGCTTTGATGTACTCTGCCCATGTGGTCACCGCCTCGGACAATTCTCCCGCCGTGAGGCTATAGGTGATGATACGGTCTTCAGTGTTGAAACCAGCCTCCTTGCGCATCACCTGAATGCGCCGTATGAGCTCACGCGCCAGACCTTCCGTGCGCAACGCTGGCGTGACGGCCGTGTCCACCGCCACGGTCACCCCTTTCTCCGTCGCGACCGCTAACCCGGTAGCGGGGTGCGTACGAATAAGCACCTCTTCTGGGGTCAGTTCGATCGCGCCGCCGTCCACCGTCAAGGTCACTGGCAAGCCTGCCTGGACCTGATGCACCACAGCCACCGGGTTGACCGCGCCAAGTGCAGCACGCACCCGGGGGAATTGCGCCCCAAAGCGTGGCCCCAGCAGTTTACTGTTGGGGAGCACCTCGAAACGTAACAACGTTTCTTCCTCTGCCACAAACTGAAGCGCTTTGACGTTGAGCTCATCGGCGACGATAGCGGTGAAGGCCTCCGAGAGAGTCTCTTGCCCATCGCGCACGTGGACCAGGGCTTTGGCGAGCGGCTGACGGACTTTGAGGTTTACGGTACTCCGGGCCCCCAGGCCCAGACTGGTGACCTGCCGCGTCAGGGCCATCTGGTCGAGCAGGATGCTCTGTACGGCTGTAGTATCCACTTCAGGCCAGTGGCAGTGATGCACACTGTCATAGGCGGTCGGCTGCACCGCGCGCACTAGATTTTGATACATCACCTCCGTGACGAATGGTGTCAAGGGCGCCAGCAGTTTGATGAGTTTCACCAGGACATGATACAGGGTGGCATACGCCGTGTGTTTATCCAGGTCATGCGTACTCTTCCAGAAACGCCGCCGGCTGCGGCGAATATACCAATTGCTCAAGTCGTCCAGAAACCCATCAATCGCCAACGTGGCGCTGTGCATGTCCGAATCTGCCAGACTCTCCATACAGCGCGCCGTCACCTGATTCAGACGGGCCAGAATCCAGGTGTCGAGCGGATTGTCACTGGCTGGGGTCGGGCCCTCGGGCACGGCTGGCACGAAGTCCTCACGGCTTGGCTCCCAGCCATCTAGATTGGCATAGAGGACGAAAAAGTGATACATGCTCCAGAGCGGAATCAAAAACTGCCGCCGCACCTCATCCGCACGTTGATAGCCAAACAGCAGATTATTCTCAGGCTTATGGGCACAGTAGAGCCAGCGCATGACGTCGACGCCCATACGACTTGCCGCCTCGTTGAACTCGATCGAGTTGCCCCAACTCTTGTGCATGGCCCGCCCATCTTCCGCCATCAGCGTGGCATAGCCAAAGCACTCCAGGAAGGGCGGACTGTCTTCCAATACCGTGGCCATGGCGAGCAGACTGTAGAACCAGTTGCGGAATTGCCCCGGAAAAGACTCGCTGATCCAGTGCGCCGGGTACCAGGCTCGCCAGTAATCACGGTCAGACCGATAGCGCAGCGTGCTGAAACTGACAATCCCGGCGTCGAGCCAGGGGTTGGCGACATCGGTGATGCGCTGCATAGGCGCCCCACACTTAGCGCAGGCAATCTTAATGGCATCGATGTAAGGCCGGTGAGGGGTGTGTCCCTGAAACGCCTCCCAGCCCTCCACGGCCCGCGCCTCGAGTTCGCGCTCGTCACCGATGACCTCATAGTTGTTGCACGCCGCACATTCCCAGAAGGGTAGGGCGAGACCCCAGTAGCGCTTTTTGCTGATCATCCAATCGTGCATGTTGCGCAGCCAGTCGAGTTCCCGGTCCAGACCAAACGCCGGAATCCAGCGAATCTGCCGGGTCACCTCCATGATGGCGTGGCGCAGCTCATCCATACGGATGAACCACTCGTCCACCAGGCGAAAGACGAGCTCGACACCGCAGCGCCAGCACGTGGGGTAGCGATGCGTATACGGTTCCACGTGGTACAGCAGCCGCTGCTGCTTGAGCGCCGTACAAATAAGTTCCGGGACCTCGGACACGTGTTTGCCCGTCAACCAGTCAAAACCGGCGACAAAATAGCCCTCGTCGTTCAGAGGCGCCACGATCGGCAACTGATACTCTTTGCTCAAGCGAAAATCCTCGGCACCACAGCCAGGGGCGATGTGCACGATCCCGGTGCCCTCGGTCTCACTCACCTCTTCCCACAGGATGACGCGGTGCGCTTCGACAGCGCATGCCGATCCACTAGAGAGGTTTTCCTGGAGGGTATAAAATCCGCCAGGGCGCTGCGCCGCTTCGAACGCATCGAAGGGAGCATCGTAGGTCCAGCCAGCGAGCGCTGTCCCAGGCATCTCGGCGAGTACCTCGTGCGGCCCTCGCAGCATGTGTAAGGTGCCTTTGGAGAGATAGAACATCTCCTCACCCTGACGGACCTTGACATACGTGAGTTGCGGGCCAACTGCAGCTGCGACATTACTACTGAGCGTCCATGGCGTCGTGGTCCAGACGAGCAGCGCTTCCCGATCTCGTCCACGTAACGGGAAGCGCAGCGTTACACCGGAATGCGTCAGCTCCTGATAGCCGTCGGTCACAATCTCCATATGACTGATACCCGTGGCACAGCGCCAGCACCAGGGCATGACATCGGCTCCTCGATAGAGCCACCCGCGTTGCCAGCACTTTTTCAAAAACGCCCAGATCATGTAATTGTTTTCATTGGAGAAGGTAAAATAGCTACCCCCCAATTCCGGCATGCCCAGGCGCCCGACGATTTGTTCCACCGTATCGGTCACGGGTCCCAGAGGGCCCTCGACCGTGAGGGGCTGCGACGGCTCCTCGACCAAGGTATCAGCCAGGCGACGGAGGTTGTCAGGATCGTCCCAGTCCATCCAATAGCCCAGCCGCATAGATTGCTCGGTCTGCACCGCGGCATAGCGCAGCACGCGCTCTTTACACTTACGGACGAAGCGGTCTAGGCCGTAGTCTTCAATGTCTTTTTTTGACCGAAACCCTAACGACTTTTCGACTTCGACTTCCACCCACAAGCCCTGGCAGTCGAAGCCGTTCGACCACCGTGGTTGCCCCTGGTGCAGCGCGCGGAGCGTGTTAAAAGCTTTTGTGTCTTTCCAAAACTGTAAGACCTGGAGTTCTTGGGTAGGGAAATCATCAACTTTTGCAGGAACATCTCGAAACGGCATGGGCGCTGTTCTCCTGATCAAAGGACGCAGAAAAGGGTAAACGTATGCATACGTGTTTGGTCTATGATGTGCTGGTAATCCTAAAAAATCAGACGTACGTTCACAAGTGTCTCTGGAGCCAGAGCCAGTGGTAGCCACGACGGTCTGCATGAGCATAACAACACAGAAGAGACGAAAGAGATCACGAGATGGCTGAGGAAGTATAGGCGAAAGACCCTCGCCCTTGGAGTACAGCCCTTCATCCTCGCCCTCTCCTTCAAAGAAAAGGATGAAGAAGCTGCATCATGCGTCACATCCACAGGGACCACCTACTAACCAAGCAGGTCGTATTTCTTACGATAGGCGATCAGATCAGCCACCGTCGTCATGGTTAAGCCATGCTTAGCCGCAAATTTCTCAAGATCAGGTCGACGGGCCATGGTGCCATCAGGATTCATAATCTCACAGATCACCGCCGCCGGATAGAGACCTGCCAAACGCGCCAAATCTACCGATCCCTCAGTCTGTCCTGGTCTCTCCAGGACGCCCCCCGGGCGCGCTCGTAGTGGGAACACATGCCCAGGGCGTGCGAGGTCCTCCGGACGACAATCCAGCGCCTTCAGAATAGTATGGGCTCGATCGGCGGATGAGATGCCAGTGGTGATCCCATCACGCGCATCGATCGACACTGTAAAAGCCGTCCCCCGTTGAGAGGTATTGTCTGCCACCATGAGCGGGAGTGCAAGCTGATCTAAATGCTCCGGGAGCATTGGCATACAAATCAAGCCACAGCCAAAGCGCGCCATAAAGGTAATCGCCTCCGGCGTCACTTTCTCGGCCGCCATGCAGAGATCGCCTTCATTCTCACGGTCCTCGTCATCACAAAGGATGATCATTCGACCTTTGCGGATCTCAGCCAGCACATCCGGAATGGGGGCAAAAGGCATTGGTGAGCCCTCCTAAGGAAATGATGCTGTCGCAACTGCCGCTCTACCTCTTCACAAGAGCTTAACATTTCCCTGGCCATACAGGCGAGCAGCATCTTGCCTAGGCATTGTATACTGTGACATGGGTACCGTGTTCGCGTTGCCAGGTGACGGTGCTGGATCTCTCCACGCCTGTCTGGCCTTTCTGGCCTCTCTCCCAGCAGGTCGTGTCGCATTCTACTGTAGAGGGGAACATTAAGACAAGAGCAAGGTGTGAGGATGTCCCTACCCCACATTACCCAGCTGGCTGTGCCTGGGACATGAGAGTCCATAGTGGAGCAGTCCAGCAAGCCAGTCAAGGGCAGGGATGATCGCACAAGGAGGGTATGTATGCAAGTGCATATTGGTTCATGCATGCTGGAACTCGTGACGGGCGATATCACCCGCCAAATCACCGATGCCATTGTCAATGCCGCAAACAGCCGGTTAGCAGGCGGGGGTGGTGTGGATGGAGCGATCCATCGTGCTGGGGGCCCCAGTATTATGGCAGAGACCCGCCAACGCTATCCCGCAGGCTGCCCGACGGGAGACGCGGTCATCACAGGTGCGGGCCAGTTGCCTGCCCGCTACGTCATCCATGCAGTGGGTCCGATCTGGCATGGTGGTCAGCGCCACGAAGCCGAGCAACTCGCCAGCGCCTATCAGAAGAGCCTGGCAGTGGCCGTGGCGCATCAGTGTCAGAGCGTGGCGTTGCCGTCCCTGTCGACTGGGGCGTATGGCTATCCCGTGACTCTGGCAGCCCAGACGGCGCTCGCAACCGTCACAGCGTTCCTCCGGGAGCATCAGCAACCGTCTGTGGTACGCTTGGTGCTTTTTGACAGCGGCACCTATGCCGCCTATGCGGCCGCCCTTGCGGAGATGCACGGCGCAGACGCTCCCACGGCATAGGCGTACACGTGTCACACGCCCGGGGAACGCCGGCGCAGCGGTACGAAGCCGCTGCCCATGCCGCCGAGGAGCACCATGACCATAATCTCCCCCGAGTGGGTCCAGTGCATTAGGGTGCGGGACTTATGGCCTAGTCACACTGGCATGACTCGTACTTCTTGATATTCGTTATCTCTGGCTTCATCTGGGTATTGCTCCGTCATGTAGAGTTCATCACCCCAGTTTAAGACTAAAGGTTGAACGGGTTGCCCAAAGTCAAAGCGCATACCGATAATCTCTCCTTGGAGAGGAGACTGCGCTAACCGCACCGAGCGCAAATCTTTTCCCATGACTTTCCCAAAGATAGATCTATGCGAGATATCGCGCAGGACTATCTCACCTGAATCGCCCAAGTCAACCGGTTCTGGCAAGATATCATCAACCTGAAGGCTCCACCCATCAGGCGCCCCGGTGAGACGGAAGACAGGTAGCGCTTCGAAAAAAAACCATAGGCATAAAGGCGCATCGCTGAGCCCTTCAAGACCGAACAGATGCACGGAGGCGCCGATCTTCCGTAATGTATGACCGATGGCTTTGCCAAGTTTTTCCTGGAGAGAGTATTTGGTTGGTGTCATCTCCCCAACGCCCTCCGTACAGAAGGATTATGCCTGCCACCCTTGAGAATCGTCACAAACTCATCTATGGGTGTCGTTACCACCATGTCTTTTCCTTTGATAAAAAGTTTTACTGCAACTT
>WNGA01007356.1_pt1 | contig 15348 bp, 13 predicted proteins | sample 5400061 | NCBI WGS metagenome assembly WNGA01 (sample SAMN13153366, study PRJNA577476) | soil metagenome | isolation source: 100 cm soil or saprolite under grassland replicate 2 | place: USA:California | collected 2016-06-15
GACGTCAGAACTGAGGAGAGGACGAGCCATCTTTTCTCCAAGTTGATCAGTGGTCCGTTTCGACAGCTCCATCTCTGGGTTATTTGAGAGTCAGCATTTGGTTAGGGAGGCGGATGGGTCCTCTCTCATTCTCGCCCAGTGCTTAGCGCCGGGTCTCAAGATCCACTTCATCTAGTCCCAAGGGACATGTCCGTTGGGCCAGAGCAGTCATCGGACCCAAGACAGATCGAAGAAACGCGAACGAATAAAGCCTTACTCCCCCGACGGACGATTAGAGTCTGCTAGAGTCTTGGCCGGGATCAAAGTAACTCCTCTCGCTTTCGAGAGCTTTGGGGTTCGCTCGATGTGCACTCTAGTCGAGACCAAAGACGTGACAGTCTTGTTAGACGCTGGAGTTGCGTTGGGACCCAGGTTCAGGCTGATGCCTCATCCAAGGGAATTCCAGGCGCGGGATGAGGCCAGGAAAAGGATCGAGGAAGCAGCAGACAAGGCAAAGGTCGTAACCATCTCCCACTACCATCATGATCATCACACACCGAATTTCGTAGACCCTGTCTGGCTGGGGAGCAGTCCGGAATCCTTCGAACGAATCTACAAAGGAAAGATCGTACTTGCCAAGGACAGTCGTCGAAAGATCAACACAGCGCAGAGAAGGCGTGGTTGGATGTTTCGCCAAGCCACAGAAAAGTTAGCGAAGAAATTCGAGGCTGCAGACGCGAGAAGCTTCGAGTTCGGTAGAACCAAGCTTAGATTTCCGAGTCCCGTTCCTCATGGGGAAGGCGAGTCAGAGCTGGGATGGGTGTTGCCCTGCATTATCGAGAAGGCAAGGGAGAAGGTGTTTTTCGCCCCTGATATCCAAGGACCTGTTGTAGAGGAAACCGTTAACCTAATTCTCAAAGAAAGACCTCGCTTGCTAATCATGGGAGGACCTCCGACCTACCTTCAAGGATATCGAATTAGTGACGAGTTCTTTCGAACTGCCATTCGGAATATGAAAAGGATTCTTGAGAGCATTCCTGTCGTGGTGATTGACCATCATCTATTACGAGATGAAGGATGGTACAAGTTCCTCGAGCCAGTCAGAAAATCAGCTGAGAATGCCAGCCACAAGCTCTTGACTGCATCCGAGCTCTTAGAGAGGGCGCCAAAGCCGTTGGAGTGTAAGAGACAAAGCCTCTACGAAGAGGAGAAGCCTAGCAAGGAATTTCTGGAATGGGCCAATCTCCCAGAGGAGAAACGGAGCGACAAGCCCCCTCCTCTAACAATGTAGACGCAGCACTCCCCATCAGTCTCAACTACACTACATATGGAAGGTTGGGAGCCGCACCGACTTATTCTAAGATAAAGGTGACGGAAAATTCAGGTTCTCGCTCGGGATTATGGCCTAATTCTTGACATGTTTGCTAAGCTCTATAAGTGGAGCAGCAAAGCACCCCGTCTATAGCTGCTAGGAGGTGTAGTAGTCAGGTGAGCCGAGGAAATTTTGGCGGTCCTAGAGAAATGCACAAAGCAACTTGTGCCGATTGTGGAAAGGAGACAGAGGTTCCTTTCAAACCAACATCAGGGAAACCAGTATACTGTAGGGACTGTTTCCAGAAACATCGAAAATACTAATCCCTAAACAAGGAAGAGTCCCAGCTTGGACCTTCTCCCAAGATCTTCCAATTTTTCGATTTCTTTCATCATGCTCATTCTCGGATCTGACCATCTGCTGGGCACTCGGCTGGTTACAAACCGCCCACCTGAATATGGGAGTTCTCGGGTCTTTGCCACTTGGGAGCTTTCGGATTGGGTTCAGCTTGCAAACCAAGCAGACACCTTTAGCGAAGACTTTCTCACGTTCATCTCTCGTAGTCTGTCAAACAGGGTGCAAAGGTTTCGGTGGAAGTGTCCTACTTCGCTCTTTCACAATAACCTAGCCGGGACATCTCCGCTAATATTCTCTCTGGCTGTCATGGTGTCAAAAGTGGATTATGTAGGGCCAATCTCAGGGTCAACGGACACAAGTCGGAATTCAGACACCGATTTCCCCATCGAACAAGTTCTGTTCAAACCGTGGACACGGCCTTCAAGCAGAGGCCAGGATCTGTTCACATTGCGCGCACGCGACCCCGAGTCAGCCATAGTACGTGCTAGACCCCACCGGATCCAGGACCTGGGCCCTAGCGAGATTACTTTCATCAGACCTACCCCCTCTAAAGAGTCATATCTGCATTCCTAGTTGCCACGGAAATGTTCGACTACACCAGACTAACAATATGGTTCGTACGAGAAGTCCTCCACGTCTATGAAAACTGGAACGGAAAAGACAACGTGCCTATGAGACTCCAAGAAATCATGCTGGTCCTCCAAATCGAAGCCTCTCACCTTAGCAAAGGGTAATTCGGCATTGAATCTGGCTAAAGAATTCACCTTCGCACGTCTCTTGCTTTATATTAAACACGCGTAGAAACAAACCCCTATTGTCAAAGATAGTCCGCGGTATCTCGTTTCTCACAGTTTCTAGACCGGACATCTACGATTACTTGAGGTGTCCGAAGATTGTTTCCATCAAGGTCTACAAGAACACTCGGACTCCCAAGCCCGAGAGGGTAGCCGTCAGAAAATCCGAAAGCAAGACGGCATTAATTGGGAAGATAGGAGAAGCGGCTACACAACTAGCATTCTCGCCGGAGCTAGAGAGTGGAAAACTTGCCTCATTGGGAGAGGAGATTGTAACTGGGAGTATCTCTTCAAAGGGTGGACCTGTCGAGGGGCTGCGAGGGACGATTCTCAGAAGCCTTTCAGCCCAAATCCACCAATTGCCCAAGAGCCTCGAACTTGACATGAAGAATGTAGTCAGGGAAACCTTCGAGGGACTTGACGAGATTACAAGAGATGTCAAAGACGCTTACGGAAACGTCACAGTAATCGGCAAGGGGGAGTCGAGATACGAAACACTTCCTACCATGGGTTATCCTGACTTCGTAGCACTCACGAACGGAAAGCCGGTCCTAATTGAAGTGAAGAACACCGTCAGGGAGAACTCCAAGTTGGATGGGTTCCAAGCATCATTCTATAATTCTCTCGCTAAGACTGTGGGAGTCGTCATTCAAGACATGGCAATTGACGACGGAGTATTGGAGACAAGACCCCGAATGGTTTTGGAGCGGGATGCGAACGCCCTGATAGTATATCCTCGACTGAAGACATGGAAATCTGTAACTGACACAGTTGACCTCGGACCCAGAGTCGTTAAGGACGTGTGGAGGGCTAAACAACTGGGTCTACTGGGAAAATCCCCAAGAACCAAGTGCTCGTCAGACTGCCCACATCACAAGTTCGACATAGAACTTCCGGAAGGAAACATGGAGATTGCCAAGCCATTACCGCTAATTCTTGCGAAGGGATCAGTTGACCTCGGGGTCGACTTTGACTATGAGTACCTCGAGAATTACCTATGGCGGGTAGCCCCAAGCCTCTCGACCGCCTTATCGGAAATGCGCTTCGGTAGGGATACTGTTCCTGAAACTCAAAGAAAGAAACTCAGAGGTATGCTACAGGATAAGTTCGACCTAGATGAGTCAACGGTCAGGAGGCTGGTCCCAAAGACGGGGCACGCGAAGGATGAGCCATATCCTTCCTACAAAGAAATTCTTCGAGAAGAAGCGTCCGAAATTGAGCCATGGGAGAAACTCCTGCCAAGGAAAATTCTGAGATCGGCATCTCAGACCGCACAGGGCCGAGCTACACGACTTTACAGACTCCCTAAGGAAAGCTCTCGGGTCATCCGTAAAACATGGAAGAAGTGGTAGGTCAAAGGGTATGGATCGCTTTCGGATTTCATAATAGAAACTATGGGGCAGGTGCGAAGAGATGGACCTTTCTCAATAAAGTCTCGTTTAGTTGACATGGTTCAACCGTATCGGTGGTATTTTGTCGGCTTTCTGATCATAGCCCAGCTCATTCCAACCCTCTACACTCTGTCGAATACCTACTCGATTGGGCACTTGAGCAAGGGGGTCCAGACTAGGGCAGAACGATACGTCCAGAAGGGGCTGAAACACTTTCGGCAGTCGCTGGCATAGTACTCCTCTCGGAAGAGGCCGTCCTTGAGATGACTACGCGAATCCTATCAAGAACATCCGCCCGATGATCTTGTGTCGCCTAGACACAAAATTGAATCTCCTTCGTCAATTCTTTCGAATTGCTAGTCGATATGAGTTAGACTCGACGTTTTCATCTCCTAGAGGGACGGGGGTGACTTTTCCATTGCAAGCTGCAAATCCAACGCCCGTTCCAGAACGTCTGAAGGAGGAGCTCCCTCAAACTGGTGAAGAACGACTTCCTTGACTGTCAGCTTATAGTAGTAATCTAGAACCTCGAATTCATTCTTCGACTTCTGCACTTTTCTTGCGAAGTCCGGGTGCACCTTGTTGATGTATACAGTTCCGAATTTCGCATCAAACCGACTTCTCTGTTTGGGGTGTTCTAGGAAGGGTTCTTCCTGGAAATTGATTCCGTACATGGACCTGACTGACCTTTTCCGATTTCCACTTGAGACCGGAGGTTTTCCTGCTCTTCGATGCGAGGACCCGCTCTCCCTGCTGAATCCCGCTCCTTTCCCTTCCTGTGCTTCCACTTCTCGCTCAGCCTTCTTTCCCGCCTCCATAAGCCCTCTCACTCGGTCGAAGTTCAACTGTTTCAGAACCTCGTCAATTCTTGAGGCTAGGTACTTGTAGAGCCGCTCTTTCGACTTCTGGCTCTCAGTTTCCTCCATCTCCCTGACCCATTTTTCAATCTCGGGTTCCAGCTCCCGTATCTTTGCGAGCAACGCTCTAAAGTTATCATCTCTAATGGGACTCTTCTTGTCGGCGGAAACACTCAGTGAATCGAAGCGAATGGAGCCACTTATCTTTCCTGACCGCCAAAGGTCATTCTCAATATCTGGAAGACTAGCAATATTGTTAACGACCGTACTTCCCCTCCTTGTGAGGGCCACTCCACCCTTTCCACCGTAATAGATTCGAACGACACAGTTCCCAAAGGGTGTAGAAATTGTTCTATCGTTTACTATTGCAGTCCCCGTCGCCATTCGCTCGCGCGTTACAGGTATTTTCCGGTCGTCTTGACGTACCTCAAGTTTGAACTTCCCCTCTAGAAGATCACTTTCGAATTCTTCCGAAAGATATTCCACAAGGCGCTCGGCGTTGAGAAGCTTCTTTTCTCTATCGATTCCGTAAATGTATACTTCAGTTCCTTGCTCATCAAGAGGACGCTCGACAGGAATTTCTTTGTAGCGTTTGAGACCGTCAAACTCCAAGGCATTTGTATCTGCCGACCCCTTTGCTCTAGTAACTATTCTGAGCTTCTCTCCGATCGTCTTGAAACCCAGAAGCCCGATGGCGTGAACCCCACGCGTATCTTCCTTCATTTTTCTTTTTATCGAGTTAGCGATATTCTCTGGAAGCTTGTGAAGAGCGTCTCGGCGCATCCCGACCCCATCGTCTCGGCACATTACGTATGGTTCAGAGGCTCGCTTGTTAACGACAACAATAATCGACGTGGCGGCCGCATCTGCGCTGTTTTCAACTAGTTCCCTTACGGGTCGTCTCGGGTCTCCTGCGTGAACTTTTGATAGAAGCTCAATGGCATAATCTTCGTCACCTATCTTCAGCGAGCCCTCAATCATCTTTTGTCTTCCCCATGTACTCGGTTGCGAGCATCCATCGTTGGAAGCCATCCTCGTCAAATAGTGCCCTCAGAATAGAAGTCACGTAACCCACCTCCACCGGGTCCACTATTTCACGGAACTTCTTCCTGTCGTTGTCATTACCCTTCTTGAAATAGTCAAGTTGGGCAACGAGTTTTCTGAGGGTGGCTCTCACTGCTAGTGCGGCTGCGGCGTTGTCGGTAATCTCTCTCGGTGCTTGCTCTGTCGAAAACGATTGAATAAGAGACTCAAGTCGTTGGGTGGTCCGTGCCAACTCTTCCTTCAAAGAACGGATATCATCAACTTCAACTTTCTGTAGATTCTCAGCCTTTGTCATCTCAATAATTCCTGATACCGCAAGAGGAGTAAGTCTTCCCTTCCAAGATTTCTTCGCGGTAGCGGCGTCCTCTGCAGGCAGTTTTACATGGAATGACCGATTGTCCCTCTTACTCCATCTATAGTCTGCGGGTACTAGGCTCCTCGAAAGCGCTAGACGCACAGCTTCTCGAATGAGAACATGTTTGTCCTTCCCCGTTTTCTTTTGCAGCCGGTCAAGTAGTTCGTCGTGCTCATTGTTGAGAATGAAGTGATAGCTAATTGTTCCCTCTGGACTCATTTGACACTTTCCCCCTCTTGGCTGCTTTTGACTTTACCGAACAAACGGCCCATGGCGTTCTGAATGCTTGACTGCTGTGCCTCTTCTCGTGTGCCCCATTTCTTGGCGCCATATTCATCTGTGTATCGCAAAAGACCTTTCGTTTTCATCGTAATGTCTTCAGAACCAAATGTCTCCACCCATTGTAGGTCCTTCGTTTCCCAGGAATTTGCATCGAGTTGAAGAGCGCTGACTATCGATTGCACCGTCTTCCGAAGTGTGACCTCTGTCACATCAGCCGCCTCGGATACGTTGCGTTGAGTGCATTCAACGATTCCTAGCTTGAAGGCAATCATGTAGAGAGCAGCTGCAGCCATGCTCTCGGGCCGCTTTCCAAAGAACGGCTCTCTGGGGAGCTTAGAGAGGAAATTGACTGTTTCTTGCAAGAGTTCCTCTCTTCGGGAGAGACCATTTGAACTCACAAGGCTTTCAGTGAGCATCATCTTAGCAACAATTTTCTCAAGGTAGTCGTTCGGATGCGAGTAAAGGTCGGGAGCGGCTAACTCCAAGAAGTCATTTGCATCTTTAGCTGTGTTCAATAGGGGCGTCACCTTTCTCTGCTTGTAACGTCTTTGTTTTGGAGCGTAAGGTAGTGGAGCCTTCCCAAGCTTGGCAAATGATTCTATGTCGCTAGGGGTGATCCCCTGTCTGAGTATCTTGCTAGCCAGGAAGTACGCACTCCAAGCAACAGTCGCCGTACCCCGCCCACTCACGAATCCAGACTTCAACAGCTTCTCGAAGTAGGAGACGGCCAGGTCGGCGAGTGATTCATCTGCTCTCAAGCTGGCAGTCGCAGCTTTGAACTTGGAAAAGTAATCATCCACGAGACGGTCCCGTTTTCGTTGAACGAGTCTCGCCTGAACGATTTGGCGGTATCTAGCAACTGCATATACTTCATACCCTTCCTTGCAATAAGCGAAAATGGGCACGTTCAGCACGTAATTCCATGCCACCTTGAATCTGGCTATCTTGCCATCATACGCAAGCTTTGCGAGCATAGTATAGGCAAGGGAGCGCGAAATCTTCAGCGACTCGCTGAGGTCTGTGGCGAACGCAGCGTCGTTTTTCTTAACGTACTGCAGGGTGAGTAGCTCAAGGTTTTGCAGGTCGTTCGTTTCCGGAAGGTGATAGATTGTTTTACTTCTTCCATCATTAAACGTGTACTGAACAACTCTCCCACTAACAACTGCGGCCTTAAGCGCCAAGTACCCGATTTGATGATAGGCGGGATGTTTTTCCCTAAAATATTGTCTAATCTCTCCTGGCGTTGAAGGCGACTTTCCTACGTGGGCAACTACTTCCTGCACTAGTTCCTCGATTTTGTCATTGGCATCATCCTCGTACCATGGTAGGAACCAAACGTATCGCTCTGTTTTCCCAGTGTGGAACACTCTTCGTTTGACCTGTTCCTTGGCCTCCATGTCCCATAGTGCTTTCTTGTATGAGTCGACAGTGTAGGTTCGGTCAAACCATCTGACGGAATCGTACGTAGCGATTTTCAGCTCTTGGAGAGCTCGGACCAACGTGTTCTCTATCGCTGATTCCATCCCTTAAGAACACCGCGTCCGCCGCTCCGACCAGTAGTCATTTTCTAGGCTTCGACTCCTTGGGTTGAAAACCGAGAGACAATCTCCGGGATCCCATTGAGTTTCTCCAAGTACTTGTTGCCAGGCCCGCTCAGAAGATAGGTGACTTTCACGCCGTCCTTACGTCTCTCCAAAAGACCTAGCTCAGATACCCTGCTAACTATGCCTGACCTCATCGCTATTGCTTCGCTCTTGTTCCACCCAGCGTTGTAGGATCTCATCAAGCCGTTCAGCTCCTCTGGAGTGGCGACACCTCGTTTCACACCAGCAAGAATTAGCTGGATCAGCTTCGCCTCTGCAGGCACCTCTGAAGCGAAATGATCCAAGAGAAATTCAATTTCCTCAGGAGAGAAAGCTGTCGAGTAATCGTCCCTGTCGATTATGGGATTAAGGAGAGACGAGAATCTAAGGCCTAAGTCGGTGATTCCCACTTGAACTACGTTCTTTTCGTTTCGCATTATGTTCAGAAATTTCAGGGTAGGAGCTGCACCTTCGACCCTGCTCCTGGCTAGATAGCCAACAAATTGATTCTTGAACCTGGTCTTTGCTTTGTCTTGGTCCTTGCCTATTGGAAGGGCTGCCGAGATTATGGTTCCCCTTTTCCGACCTAGCAATCGATCCTTGCGAAGAATTATGCGACCCATTTCACGCGCGATCTCGGCCGATATTTCTTGAAGTTCGCCCAAGGGGACAAATTCGAATCCATTTTGCCCGCAAAGATTTGCAGCAACCCTGACGACAATCTTGACTGGAAAGAGTCTGTTGTACTGGCCCCACAAATAACTCGGGCGTGGAACATTTCCTACTGGGGCTGTCTTCACGCCAGAAGCCTCGGGTTTCAGTAAGGGTTGTGCCGCAGCAGTTTTCGCCGACGGACTGGTGGCGGAAGTCTTCGGGATGTTGAGAAGATCCCGCGACGTGGAAGTCTCGGAATCGCTATCAACGTTTTCATCGGTCTCGATATAGACCTGATTCTGAAGCGCGGCCAGAATGAAATGTTGCACGGACTTGTATTTCCCGGAGCGTACCTGCTTGTTCACGTCCTCGGCGAGTTCCGGAGAAACATCAACTAGATATCTCACTCTCGATTGCACAACTAAATGATACTTGTTGCCTGCAGTTATTTAAGCATAGCTTATGTATCTAAATATAATCACTCTATAGAAGTGCCACGTGTAAGTGAGGATGGTTTAGCCCCAGGAATATGTGGGAGTCTCACGCGATTTTGCCAAGGCTCACGAAACCCGGCTCGCCTTTTGAGCCGATCAAATTCTGGCTCAACGTAGACGGTCGCAAGAATTTTCCGAGAGGATTAAGCCCTCCAAATGAAGGCCAAGTCAATCGCACGTTTTCACTAGTGAAGAACAATCTCTAGACTTCTGCACAAAGTGCGACCGAGTCAGTCACACTCTCCATGGAGTGTGGAACCTTCCTGTTCAATTTGGCACGAGTCTCTTGGAGGCCCGTGGACTCCTGGGCTATGATTCTTTCCAATTGATGTGAGAATCTTTTCCAATTCTGCCCTAAGTTTTGGAGTGTGATTTACTCGGTGACCCTGGGTGAGCCTTTGTAGTTTCGCGAAGAGTTCCGGAAACTCAGTCCAGGACAAATCGACCGCGTTTGATCCGAAATACCAAAACCTCTTGCTCACTAGGACCCACGCATTTTGCCACCCGTCTTCGCTCGTGCCCACGTCGGCCGCGATATTTCCTTCATCGTGGACAAGGTGGTCTCGAAGGGAGAAACCGCCAAACGATCTAGTCTCGTAGATATTATCTGATCTTTTCTTGTATTCTTCCGAACCATAGTATTGTGAACCATTCAACTTTGCCTTCACTTTGGCGAGATAACTGAGCTTCCAGCCGAGGGCCCTTGGGGCGAATCCAATTATCCAAGCTCCGACGTCTGCCGTGCGCCTGATCTCTGGCTTACAAATTGCCAGGGTCAAGAGCCCTCCGTCTACACTCGGGGCGCGCCCAGTGTCAACGGTGTGTATGTAGTAGCAGATCCTGTCCATCGCGTGAAACTGCGTGCAATGTGGTCCTTAAGTGCATCTGATTAGGCTCGATGCGTTGGAAACGGCAATAGACCTGCTATGCCACAGTTCAGGCTGATCCTTTACCATAAGATTGACGCAAGCTACTCTTCCACTTTGCCGGAGCTGTTACAATTGCTAGAGTCGCTGAAGGTAAAGCATGGTATCGAACTCAGAGTGATCTCTGCCGATCAACTGACGGCAGAATCCGTGCGCGAATTGAAGAAGTCACTAAGGGACCTCCCGCCGCAGAAGAGAGGAGAGATTGTCACCTCGCGGGGCAATATGCTCCCGCTCTCTGCGGGGAAAAACCTGAACCTGAGCAACACCCCGATTCTCTTGGTCGAAAAAGATGGGATACCGATAGATGTTTTTCCGAAGAGGACTGAAGATCATTACAGAGATCTCAGGGAGGGTTTGCGCCAAATGCTTGGACCGGGAATCGAGCTCAATCAAGGGTCGCCCTCAGCCGAGGAAGACGCAAGGTCAAGGTTTGTGTCAAACGTGAGCGCCCTTGAGCCAGGTCTGGAACTAACCGGAGAGGAAGTGCATGTCGAAGCGGGGAATATCGATTTGTTGCTGAGGGACAAAACAAATCGTTTCTTGGTTGTAGAGATAGAACGGGAGGCACGGGACGCTACGATAGGACAGGTCCTTCGTCTAAGTGCGAGTCTCGCCGAACGTGAAAATATCTCCCCCGATTCAATAAGAAAAGTGATCATTTGCGCTAGAATAAACAGCCACGTTGAGTTGGCAGCCCGATCCATAAAGATCGAAATCCACAAGAGTCCCTCATTATTTGTGCGAGGCTCTTAACAATGCCAACTCAAGACCCATTGAGTCTGAGACAATTGGTCGGATAGGACTCGTATTCTTGACAAGTCAGGGAGAGAATCCGAGACGTTACCTCAAGATTGGGTTTTCCGGCGACTTCAACACCGGGACTAGTCTGCATGTGCGTGATCCGAGCCGGACCCACTTCAAGTTGAGGTTCATGAACGTGGGACACGGCGATTGTGCCATCCTCGAGACAACGCTTACCCAACGGGTTGGTTTCATAGATCTTGGTTCTTTGAACCCGTCGAGGTTTCCCCTGGCGATACAAGTCTTATCGGATGCCGCCAAGGGCCGGGAAATTGACTTGGTCCTATCTCACTATCACTGGGATCATTATAGCTTTCTTGGAAGTATCGGTAATCCCCCCTTGAACCGACTCATCGTACCAGCAATACCACTTTCAGCGGCAACGGAATCGATCTCGAAATTCTTCGCGCTTGCCGATATCGCGGGATATGGCTACTACCGACTTCTGCCGAAGGCATTGATGAGCGCTAGTGAAGTGATCGCCGCTCACCGCGCTGAGCCGTTGAACCTTTTGGATCTAAGATGCGAGGTACTTTGGCCAGACTACTCACAGTCTATCCCGGTCATTCATAGCAGGGTAACAAAGCTTCACGAGAAGTTGATGCCTATATTTGCGGAGGCGGAGAAATCTCTTTCGATTGATGATAGACAATACTTCGACAAGCTGGTACGCGAGATCTCAATTTCTCTCTCGGAAGGTCGCCATTATCGCGATACTACCAAAAAGGTCTCATCACGAAGAAGCGTCGACAAATTGATCCCATTCCTAGACAAGATTGAACACCATATCAAGGAGATAGCAGACTACTTCTCACTAGCCTTCAAGCTAGATGTAGAAAACGACGAAAGCTTTGGTTTGTTTCTAGGAGATTGTCCCAGTCAAGTATTGGGCATTCTTGCACCCCCAGGAGGGCCCTTTGTTTTGGTAAAAGGAGCCCATCACGGGACAAGATATGGAAATTGTCTAGACCCTGTACAGACGATAGCGGAAGTGTTCTCTCGTGGACCTCGAACGAAGAGGATCCATGATGGATATTTGCACTGTGTCGAGTTTCAATTATTCCACTCTACGGATCTTCATGGAGACTTGGTCGTTTCATGCAATGACCCGCCTGCTACCCAAGTAACCCTACCATAGATGTGAGCCATGCTACCGACCTCACAGAGGCTTCCAGCCAGGCCTGACAAAATTCATCAAGCGTGAATGAACACTAACCCCGAAATCCTCAAATCTCATGACGGCGTCTTCGTCATTACTTTGACAGAACAGACCGCCGTCATCTCATCCAACCAAGTGAAACGTCTTCTGATGGACTTCGAGCTGTATTACGGTGCATTAGATCATGAGAAGAAGCTGGATGAAGCGCGTAATGCTTTTCGTATCTTCTGGCAGAACAAGATGATGACCGACGCTATTACACAGCTGAATGACATTCGAGATCTAGACCCGATTATCAGAATACTGGACACCGCAGGGAAGCGGACGTACAGCTACGACACAGCTGCCGACCGTGATTCTCTGAAGCAATTGTTATTGGCTTCAGGCAAACAATACGGAATACTTTACGATGTTGTAGAGGATGCGGCCAAGAAGAGATTGACCATCCGCAGGTCATTCGCCATCGCCAATTGCATGGTCAAACAGAACGTCTGGCGAGAAATGTTTAGAGCGATTAAGACAGATGACAAACTTCGGTCAAAGCTAAACGCCATCTTCACAGAGCCTGGAGCTACCGAGAGAATTGTCCTAATAAACGACTTGCAGAGACTTGACGCTAATCGCAAGAGCGCTCTTACCCGCCCGGCAGCAAATGCACTGAACGTCATGCTGTTCTGTCATAATCCTTCAACCTACACCAGCGTCGTTTCACTAACTGCCAGGAAAACGATAATCGCAGCATTTGAACTAGGGGTCTACCAAGACAATTGGTCTTATGGGGAGCAGGTCATCCACTCATCTAGTGTATTGTTGAAAGGATTCGGAGACAAGTATCACGCAAACCTAAGCCCTCGAAAGATCTCAGTATTCTTTTACTGGGAATACGTACAGCCCCTATGGGATATCGGGTCCAAAGGAACGACTTCAGAAATTAGCCCGAGCAAATTCGAATCAGCGCCAATCAAACTGAGCACCGAGATGCCCGTGTTTCACGAACTTGAGGAGCCTGAGAAAAAAGAAATCGGTGAACTGGTGAAACTGGCTCAAGATGGAGAAATAGGAATCCCTGATTTTCAGCGGAGGTTCGTTTGGACCAGACCTGACATCATAGAGCTTCTAGAGTCAATACTTCGAGGATACTATGTTGGCTCTCTTCTTCTGTGGAGCATTGATGGCGAATCACCGCTAAAAGTCACCCCTGTGTTCGGAACGAATATCCCTGAAGAGAAACTCAAACCTCGCTTCTTGGTGCTAGACGGACAGCAGAGGATTTCTTCTATCTACTATGCGACCATGGCACCTAACCAGCCTCTTTGGAACACGAAGCAACCTTATGTCTTCTTCATAGACCTTAGAAAAATCCTCGAATTTGAAAAGCACAATGAACCTGAAGGGCTAGTCGCTTCAATCTCCAGAAAAGAGGCTGAGAAAACAGGGTTGATGGGGCACACAGGACAATTCCAAAGACTCTATTTTCCAATATCCGAGTTCCATAACTTTCACGAATGGATAAGCGAATATGAGGATTCACTAAGGGGCAAGTTAGATGTCAATCAAGAAAAAGTTCCCGAGATACGGAAAAAGCTCAGGGAGTATCTCCGTCACATCTGGGAAAAGTTTGAGATCCCGATAATCAAGCTTCCAAAGAACATGAGTTTGGTTGACGTTGCCAAAATCTTCGAGAAGCTCAATAGCACCGGAGCAGATCTTACGGTATTCGACCTTTTCAACGCGAGAATGATCAAATATCAGATACACCCACGTCAGCTGTGGGAAACCGCGAGAGAGAATTTCTCTCTTCTCGAGCAGTATAGTGAAGGCAACGAGAGATTTCCAGTATATGCTCTCCAAACCCTCGCACTTTCAAGAGACAAGCCGGTGAAGAGTGAGGAGCTGTTGGAATTGCAACCAGCCAAATTTGATCAGGATTGGACTGTAGCCTGCCAGTCAATAGAAAAAGCTCTTTCAAATATCACCAATGTAAGAGATGGATATGGAGTGATATCGCCAAAATGGCTCCCTTACGTGACAATGATTCCCGTGCTCTCACATTTACTGAGCGTGTTAGAGAAACGAAACGACAAGCCAAAAGTAATTCAGAAAATAGATAGTTGGTACTGGTCCTCGATCACCACAAACGCTTACTCTGGTGCGACAGACACTCAGATTGCTATGGACTCGAAACAGCTAGTGGAATGGTTTGAGGACGATGCAAAAATTCCCCGCACAGTAACGGAGGCTAGAACAGACCTGAACAATCTAAACCTCAGACTAGTCAACAGAACATCAGACGCAATTTACAAGGGCATAATGTGTCTTATGGCAAAGCACGGCGGTAGAGACTTCGTTAAAGTCAAAATGGTCGAGCTGAGCACTCTGGACGATCATCACATATTCCCGAAATCAAGAGCAAAGGAGTTCAAGGCATCTGCCGAAATAAATTCAATCGCAAATAAGACCCTACTGGCCAAAGAAACAAATGAGTATTACATCAGGAATAGTAGACCATCGGAATACCTGGCGCGAATTATGAAGGATCAAGGGATATCCGAGGGAGAGCTAATGCACAGACTGGAGACACATCTCATAAGTCCCAAAGCCTTCGGAGCAATGCTAGTAGACAATTTCGAGGAGTTTGTTGCCGATAGGGAAAAATCGTACAAGGATACGCTGAGTCAATATATTGACAAACCGTGAGAGTTGAAAAACGCTGTCAGGACACGCCTCAAGGGTTACTATTTTCTAATCATTCTTTTTTGTGTAACTATTTTTTCCGTTAACTAATCTGTGACCCCCTTGGGCAGTCGATTTTCGCGCCCCGCGCCCTTCGTGGCCTGGAAACCGTCTGAACCTGAAATCGCCTGTTTTCAGCCCTTTTCTCGATTCTGGGATGCAACCTAATCGCTCGCCGAGGGGACCCTTCGTGATCTGCCGGAAAAGGGGCGAGTTTCGCCTTCCCATCTAAGCCAATATGATGCCCTGTTCAGCAGGACTCGCCTATTATCGGTGCCAGACAGTAAATCGTCTTGTCGAAAAAATGGGGTATTGTTCAGGCACTTTACCTGGCATGAGTGCTTGTTGCGGCTATTTTGCGGCAAAGGCGCGGATGATGGGCTAGAGGTAGTTCCAGGCCAAGTATAGTGTGGGGACTATTGCTTTAATCGTTTTTCGTTGATTTGGCGTGCTGAGGCACCATTCTTATATCGAGTGTTCGCCGCTGGCGTGTTTGGGCGGTGGTGGGGGGCTGGGAAGCCGGTCGTTTCCTGTGACCCGAAATCGACCTATGCGGGAGCCCGCTAACATTGGCGAGCGGCAACCTCGACCAGGCAGAAGACCCAGTTGTCTACTGTGACATCC
>WNGA01007361.1_pt1 | contig 15342 bp, 16 predicted proteins | sample 5400061 | NCBI WGS metagenome assembly WNGA01 (sample SAMN13153366, study PRJNA577476) | soil metagenome | isolation source: 100 cm soil or saprolite under grassland replicate 2 | place: USA:California | collected 2016-06-15
ATCGACGACGGCACCGCGAAGGTGGGCGTGGTCATCCCGCCCGACTTCGCGACGCGGCTCGCGCGCCAGGAGGCCCGGGTCCAGGTGATCGTGGACGCCTCCGATCCCTTGGTGGCGACCTCGGCCGTGAATGCGGCCGGCGCGCTCGGGGCCCAGCGCTCGCTGGAGATCGTCACGCAGACCGCGGCGGGCACCCCGGTCCCGCGCAACCTCGCGCTTCCGCTGGACGTGCGCGTCCGCGCCTGGTACAACCCCGATCTGCTCTCGGCGGTGTTCATCGTCCCCGGGCTCATCGGCGCTCTCCTGATGCAGACCACCATCACCGCCATGGCGGTCTCCGTGGTCCGCGAGCGGGAGAAGGGCACGCTGGAGGCGCTGATCGTGAGTCCCATCCGCCGCTGGGAGCTCCTGCTGGGAAAGATCATCCCGAACCTGCTCGTCGCGTACGGGCAGATGACCATGGCGCTGCTGGTGGCGCATTTCGTCTTCGACGTGCCGATCCGCGGCAGCCTCCTCCTCCTGTACATGCTGTCCCTCGTCTTCATGATGGGCACCCTCGGCATCGGGATCTTCGTGTCGACCGCATCGCGGACGGTGCCCCAGGCCATGCAGCTCGCCTTCCTGACCTTCTTGCCGTCCATCTACCTGTCGGGCCTCCTCTTCCCGGTCGAGGGGATGCCGGCGGGCGCCCAGTACCTCTCTGCCATCATCCCGCTGACCTACTTTCTCAAGATCGTGCGGGGCATCGTGCTCAAGGGCGTGGGCCTGGAGTACCTCTGGCCGAGCTTCCTGCCCCTGGTCGCCTTCGGTGGCGCCATCTTCGGCCTGGCCGTGCTCAGGTTCAGGAAGCAGCTCGATTGATCGAAAGGAGACCTATGCGACGCGCTCTGCCGCTCGGGACCCTGCTGCTCATTGTGCTCGGCGCCACCGCCGCGGCGACGCCGCTGGCCCATCGCGAGGTGCTGCCCAATGGCATCCGGCTGCTCGTCGCGCCGCGGCCGGCGATTCCCGTCGTCGTGCTGCGCGTGTACCTCCGGGCCGGCTCCGCCTTCGACCCGCCGGATGCGCCCGGGTTGGTGAATCTCACCGCGGAGTTGCTGACGCGCGGGACGGGCAAGCGCTCCGGGCCCGAACTGGACCGCGCCATCGAGTTCGTGGGGGGCAGCCTGGAGGCCGATGCCGGGCGCGACGGGACGACGGTGAGCCTCGCCGTCCTCAAGAAGGACCTGGACCTCGGGCTCGACCTCCTGGCCGAGGTGCTGCTCACGCCCACGTTCCCCGAAGACGAGCTACGGCGCCAGGTGGCCGAGATCGAGGCCGCGCTCCAGCGCTCCGAGGAGAATCCGGAGGTGGTGGCGGGGCGGGCGCTGGCGCGGCTCATCTACCCGGGGCATCCGTACGCGCACCCCGTCGCCGGCACCATCGAGTCGGTGCGGAAGCTCAACCGCGACCAGGTCGTGCGCTTTCACCGCGAGCGTTACCGCCCGGACGCGGCGGCCATTGCCGTCGTCGGCGACGTCACGGCGGACGAGATCCGGCAGGCGCTCTCGCGCCGACTGGCCGGCTGGACTCCACCGAAAGAAGCGCTCGCGGTGATCCCGCCGGCGCCGCCGTCGACGCCGGCGGCGACGGAGACGATCGCGCGGCCCGACCTGACGCAGGCCACCGTCTATCTGGGCCGCCCCGGGATCCGCCAGGACCATCCCGACTACTTCCCGCTGGTGGTGGCGAACTATGTCCTCGGCGGGGGCTCGGCCTCGCGGCTCTACACGCGCGTGCGCGAGGAGCGCGGCCTCGCCTACTCCGTGTCCAGCAACCTGTCGCCCGGCCGTTACGGCGCCTCGTACGTCGTCTCGCTCCAGACGCGCGTGGACGCCGTGGGCGAGGCGGTGCGACTCGTCAGGGAGGAGATGGCGCGGATGGGCCAGGCGCCGGTCGAGGAACGGGAGCTCCAGCTCGCCAAATCCTACCTGATCGGCAGCTTCCCCCTCCGGCTCGATACCTCGCGCAAGGTCGCCGACCTCCTCACCGGCATCGAGGAGTACGGGCTCGGGCTGGACTACCCCGACCGCTTCAAGGCCCAGATCGCCAACGTCAAAGCCGCCGACGTCCGGCGCGTGGCCGCCCGCTACATGGACCCGGCGACCTTTTCGTCGGTGACGGTGGGAAAGTAGGCACGCGGCTACCCTCCGAGCTTCCTAGGACCGGCGGAAGCGCCAGGAGTAGTAGTAGTACGGCCAGCCCCACGGGTAGACGGGGTAGAAGACGGGCAGCGGCTCTCGCGGCCAGAGCTGGAGGTATTCGACGCCGATGACCGGATAGCGATACGGCAGCTCGCCGAGCTTGCGCTCCTCGCCGCCGACGACGGTGCCGACCACGGTCACGCGCCGCTCCGGCGCATACACGGCGGGGTCGAGAAACTCCTTGGTCCGGACGAGGACTCGGCCCTCCGACAGATCGCTCCGCGCCGGTCGGTCATCGCCGGCGAGCGGACGGGAGAGCAGCTCGATCTCGGTCTCGCCGGGACCGGGCCTCGTGGCGAGGATCTCGCCGCCCACCAGGACCCGCTCGCCGACGTGGGCGCCGGGATCGCGACGCAGCTCGGACACCGTCACGTCGCGGTTCACCGAGCGCAGCGCGGCGTCGGGCAACGCCGACGCGACGCAGCCGCCGAGCAGCACGACCAGCGCGAGCGGGAACGCGCCGAGCACACCTCCACGCTATCGCGGCGCCGGGCACCTCGCAACCGCTGTGCTACAATACGCGCCACGTGAGGCGGCGCGCATGCGAGGAACCGGACGGGGCGCGTGGTGAAACGGTTCGGTTCGTGGTGGCTCCTCGTCCTGTCCATCGGCGCGTGCTTCCTCGAGGTCCAGAGTGGCGATGGGGCCTCCCTCACGCTGACACCGCAGGAGCGCGAAACGGCCATCCTGATGGGCAAGCGGAGCATCATCAGCGAACCGTTCGGCGGCGAGTGGCGAGCGGGCGGCGACGGGGCGGGCGAGGCGGTGGTCGTCATGACGCCGTTTCATCGCCTGGCCCTGGCGGCGCGGAACTCGGCCTTCAAGAGCCAGGAGCTGAAGCCGAGGGACGTCGACGCCTTGCTCAAGGAACAGGAGGGTAACCTCACGCTCTGGGCCACGCTCAAGGGCGGCAAGGCTGACTTCGCCCGGTTCTACACGCCGCTTCTCGTGAGCGGCCAGCAGCAGATCAAGGCGGCCTTCGCCCAGAACGAGCGCACGGCGCGGCGCGAGGACGACGGCAGCTACACGGCCCGCTGCATGTACGTGTTCCCGTCGGCGGGCCTCAAGCCCGGCGACACGTTGACGCTGATCGTGCGGGACTCGGACGACCAGCAGGTGGCGAAGTTCACGGTGGATCTCTCGGCCATGCGCTGAACGACAACAAGGGGGGTCGACATGAAGGCGATTCGCGTCCATACACCCGGCGGTCCCGAAGCGCTCACGTACGAGGATGTTCCCGAGCCGACGCCCGGCGCCGGGCAGGCGGCGGTCAGGCTCGGGGCCTGCGGCGTGAACTACATCGACGTGTACTTCCGCACCGGCCAGTACAAGGCGTCGCTGCCGCTGACGGTGGGGCTCGAGGGGGCGGGCACGGTGACGGCGGTGGGGCCCGGAGTCGCCGACGTCAAGGTCGGGGACCGGGTGGCATGGACCGGCGTTGCCGGCTCCTATGCGCAGATGAACGTCGCGCCGGCCGATCGCCTCGTCAAGCTGCCCGACGGGCTCTCGTTCAAGGACGGCGCCGCCGCCATGCTCCAGGGCATGACGGCGCACTACCTGGCGACCTCCACGTACCCGCTCGAGAAGGGCGATGTGTGCCTGGTCCATGCGGCGGCCGGTGGAGTCGGCTTGCTGCTCTGCCAGATGGCCAAGATGCGCGGCGCGACGGTGATCGGCACCGTGTCCACCGACGAGAAGGCGGCGCTGGCCAGGTCGGCCGGGGCCGACCACGTCATCATCTACGCCAAGCAGGACTTCGAGGCCGAGGTCAAGCGCATCACGGGCGGGGCGGGCGTGCACGTCGTCTACGACGGCGTGGCCGCCAGCACGTTCGACAAGGGGTTGAACTGTCTTCGGCCGCGCGGCCTCATGGCGCTGTTCGGCCAGGCGAGCGGGCCGGTGCCGCCCCTCGATCTACAGATCCTGAACGCGCGGGGCTCGCTGTTCGTGACGCGGCCCAGCCTCAACCACCACATCGCCAGCCGCGAGGAGCTGCAGGAGCGCGCGGGCGAGGTGCTCGGGTGGATCCGGGACGGCAAGCTCAAGCTCCGCCTCGAGCATCAGTTCCCGCTCGCCGAGGCCGCCGAGGCGCACCGGGCCCTCGAGGGCCGCCGGACGACGGGGAAGATCCTGTTGATCCCGACGTAGCGTGATCCCGAGGGGGGTCCGCACCATGCTGAAGTGGGTGGCCGTCGCGGCGGGGATCCTCGCGCTCCTCCTCGTGGCCGCCCTCGCCGCGCTCCCGTGGTTCCTCAACACGCCGGGGTTCCAGGCCTATGTCGCCCAGACCGCCGCTCACGCGCTGGGCCGCCCCGTCAAGTTCGCCTCGCTCTCCATCGCCCCGTTCCCGCTCCCCACGGTGAAGCTCCGCGGCCTCGAAGTTGCCGACGATCCCGCCTTCGGGTCCGGCCCGCTCCTGACCATGAGCGAGGGACGGATCGGCATCCGGCTCAGGCCCCTCCTCTCCGGCCGGGTCGAGCTGGCCGATCTGACCCTCGAGGAGCCGACGATCGAGCTGGTGGAAGACCGGCAGGGACGCTGGAACTGGGCGAGCCTCGGTGTACCGGCCCCGGGCGCCGGCGGCGCGCCGAGGAGTGGCGGCCGTGGGGGAAGTTCGGCTGGGGGCGCGCCGCTCCTTTCCCGGATCAGCGTCGTCGACGGTCGCATGCAGTACCGGAAGCTCGGCGTCAAGAGCTCCGAGCTCCGGGTCGAGAAGATCAACCTGACGGTGAGCCAGACAGGGCCCGGGGCCGCGCTCCGGCTCGAGGGAGACGCGGTGGCGGAGCCGGGTGGCGTCACGCTCGCGATCCGCGACGCCTCGCTCACGCCGTCCGGTGCGCGCTCGCTCGCCGAGATGGCCCTTCAGGCCACCGTGGACGTGGAGGCGCGCGACGTGTCGCCGCTGGGCGGCGTCCTCGTGGCCGCCCCGACCGTGGTCGGAGCGATGAAAGGGCGGTTCGAGCTCTCGGGAACGCCCGCGCGGATCGTCGCGACGGGAGCCGTGGGCTTCGACCAGTTGACCCTCGCCCAGGACCGGCCGCAGTGCGAGCCGCGGCGCCGTCAGCTCCAGCTGAGCGGCCTGCGCGTCCCGGTGGCTTACGCCGGGACGCAGCTCGAGAGCACGCCGCTGGAGGCCAAGGTGGCGAACGGCACCGTCTCGTTGCGGCTGGCCGTCGCCTTGGGCTCGGCTCCCGTGGCCACCCTCAAGGACATCAAGGTGAAGGGCGTCGAGCTGGGGCCGATCCTGGTGGACTTCCTTTGCCAGGCCTACGCGGTGACGGGTCCCATGGACCTCACCGGCGAGGCGAGCCTGCGCGCGACTGATCCGTGGCGAACGGCGAACGGCTCGGGCCGGCTCCGCATCGGCCCCGGCAAGGTCATGGGCAAGGACGTCGTGAACCTGGTGAACGAGGTGGTGGGGCTGGCGGGGGCGGCGTCCGCGCTGCTGAGCCCGGAGCGGCGCGGCCGGCTGTCCGCCCCGCTCGACTTCGAGGCCATCACGGCCACCTACACGATCACCAACGGCGTGGTGAAGACCGACGACCTGCTCTACCAGGGCCCCGACGTGCGGGTGGCGGGCGCGGGCACCTTCACGCTCGCCGACGGGCGCATCAACATGAACGTCACCCTGACCCAGGGACCGAACGAGGTCAAGGGGCTGGTCACGGGCACCGCGGGGGCGCTGCGCGCCGTACCGACCGACGTCCGGGTGCCCGACACGCGCGGGATCAAGAAATTCCTGGACAAGCTCTTCCGCTGAACCGGGCGCCGCCGAGCTTGCCCGCCTCCACCAGACCCACGAAGAACTCGTAGAGCCGGTTGTAGTCGTCGTAGCGCGCCCGACCGTGGTGGGCCACGGTGTCCTCCCGCATCGCGCGGTACATCCGGACACGCTCGCGCAGGATGCCGGTCCACTCCGCGGAGAGGTCCTCGGCCTCGATGCCACTGAAGCCCGCCCTCGCGAGCAGTCGGCGGTAGCCCGTGATGCTCTGAAGAGTCGTGGCGGCCATCCACTGCTCGAGGCGCCGGCCCTCGCCCTCTTCGAGGCGCGGCGTGGCGATCCAGTCGCTGAAGGCGATCCGCCCGCCGGGGACGAGGACCCGCGCGCACTCGCGGAGCACGGCGCCCTTGTCGGGGACGTGGAGCAGGCCTTCCTGGCTCAGCACGGCCGTGAAGGAGCCGGAGCTGAAGGGCAGCGACTGGGCGTCTCCGTTGACCATGATGACCCGGCGATGGAGCCCGACGAGGGCGGTGAGCCGGCGCCCGGCGGCGCACCGCCCTCGGTTCAGGTCGAGGCCGGTGACGTGGCAACCGAATCGCCGGGCGAGGAAGCGGGCGGGCCCGCCGAGACCGGCGCAGACGTCGAGCACCGAGCCGGCGGGCCCGATCTCGGCGCGCCGGGCGAGGGCATCCACCGCGGCGAGGCCACCGTAGTGGTCCTGGTCCCACTCGTACAGGTCCTCGGGGGCCAGCGCCCGCAGGTCCTTGCCTCGGCGTCCAAGGGCAGCCAGGATCTGCGCCTCGTTGATCGGGTGGTGGTCGTAGAAGTCGACGACGGCCGGGAGAACCTCGGTCATGACGCTCAGCCTTGAAGTGGCTCCGGGTGTATGGTACAAGGTAACGTTTTCATTGCACCCCCCGGGAAGGAGAGCAGGAGAGCCATGACGAACGGCGCCGCCGCCCCCCAGGTCCATCCGCTCAAGGCCGGTCTCGAGGACGTCATCGTTTCCCCCTCGGAAATCTGCTTCATCGACGGTCACAAGGGCCGCCTGCTCTATCGCGGCTTCGACGTCGACGATCTCGTGGCCCACTCCACGTTCGAGGAGGTCGTCTATCTCCTGTGGCAGGGCCGACTGCCCAGCCGGAAGGAGCTGGACGCCCACGTCAAGGCGCTCGCCTCCACGGCCAACCGGAAGCTCCCGCCCAAGGTCCTCGCGATGCTGAAGCTCTTCCCGAAGAAGACGACGCCGATGGAGATCCTGCGGACCGGCGTCTCCGCGCTCTCAGCCTTCGACCCGGATGCGGAGGACAACTCCCGGGAGGCGACGCTGCGGAAGAGCGTGAGGCTGACCGCCCAGATGCCGACGCTGGTGGCGGCCTGGGAGCGCATCCGGCGGGGCAAGGCGCCGGTGGCGCCCAACCCGCGGCTCAACCTGGCCGCCAATTTCCTCTACATGGTGAACGGGAAGGCGCCCACGCCGCTGGCCGCGAAGACCTTCGATGTCGCCCTCATCCTCCACGCCGATCACGAGTTCAACGCCTCCACGTTCGCCGCCCGCGTGACGGCGGGCACGCTCTCCGACCTGCACTCGGCGATCGTCTCCGGCATCGCCACCCTGAAGGGGCCCCTCCACGGCGGCGCCAACGAGCAGGTCATGCGCATGGTGGAGAAGATCAAGGACCCGGCCAAGGCGGACGCGTGGATCAGGAAGGCGCTCGTCGACAAGGCGAGGATCATGGGGTTCGGCCACCGCGTCTACCGGGTGGAAGACCCGCGCGCCAAGCACCTGCGCCGTCTCGCCAGCGAGCTCGGGCAGCAGGTGGGCAAGACCAGCTACGTGCAGATCCTCGACACCGTCGCCCGCGTCATGGCCGCGGAGAAGCACATCTTCCCCAACGTGGACCTGTACTCGGGCGCCGCCTACGCGGCGATGGGCATCCCGACCGATCAGTTCACGCCGATCTTCGCCCTGAGCCGCGTCGCCGGCTGGGCGGCCCACGTGCTGGAGCAGCACGGCAACAACCGGTTGATCCGGCCCCGGTCGGAGTACACGGGCCCGACCGACTTGAAGTACATCCCGCTCGCCGAGCGGTAGGCGCCCTCACCCGGCCCTCTCGCCCACGCGGCGGGAGGGAGACGCCCGATGGCGACGAGCGTGGTCCTGGTGCTGTTCAACCAGCTGGCGCTCACTCGCGCGTGTCTCGAGAGCCTCCGCCCGACGACCGTGGCGTTCGATCTCTGCGTCGTGGACAATGGCTCCACCGACGGGACGCCGGCGTACTTCCGGGAGCTCGAGCTCCCGTATCCGTTGACCTACCACCGGAACGATGCGAACGTGGGGTTGATCCGCGCGCTCAACCAGGGCGCGCGACTCTGCCGGGGTGAGATGCTCTGCTTCCTTCACAACGACGCCGAGGTGCGCGAGCCACGCTGGCTCGCGCGGCTGCAGGCGGCGCTCGAGGCCCCGCTGGGCATCGGGCTGGCCGGGCTCTACGGCGCGCGGAAGCTTCGCGCGGACGGGCGTTACGTGGGGCGGACCATCGTGCACTGCCTCGCCGGGAGCGCCACCCTCGAGACGGACATGGCGGAGGTGGCGGCGGTGGACGGCGTGTGCCTCTTCCTGCGTCGCTCCCTTCTCGAGTCGGTGGGCGGCTTCGACGAGGGGTACGGCTTCTTTCACGGATACGACCGTGATCTCTCCTTCGCGGTGCGCGAATCGGGCTGGCGCTGCGCGGTGGTGAACGCTCCCTTCGTCCACCGGGGCGGCGGCACGCGGACGGGCGAGAGCGCGCCGCGCGGCGTCGCCGCGGACCTGGCCGAGCGCCGCGCGGCGCTCAGGCGCTTCGCGGGCAAATGGCGCCACCGGCTCCCGAGCGACGTGCGGAGTGTCCGCGAGCGCTGGGGGGACTGGTTCGCGCGCCCGCGGGCGCGTTCATGATCACACCGGCGCCCGGGGCGCTCGTGATCTGCCCCGGCGGCGACCAGGCCGCATGATTCCCTTCGTCAAGGGCCATGGGCTGGGCAACGACTACATCGTCATCGACGCCGCCGACCTGCCGGCGCCGCTCGCGCCCGGACAGATCACGCGCATCTGCGACCGGAACTGGGGCGTGGGATCCGACGGCATCCTCTTGATGGTGGAGCCGTGGGAGGGCGCCGACTTCGGCCTGCGGATCCTGAATCCGGACGGGAGCGAGGCCGAGAAATCGGGCAATGGCCTGCGCATCTTCGCCAAGTACCTCCGCGACCACGGCCACGCCGCGCGCGACACGTTCACGGTGGCCACCAAGGGCGGCCGCGTCGAGTGTCGCTGCCACGTGGAGGACGGCCGCGTTCACCTCGTCACGGTGGAGATGGGGCGCTGCAGCTTCATGGCGCCGGAGATCCCGATGCACGGGCCGGCCCGCGAGGCGGTCGGGGTGCCGCTCCAGGTGGACGGGGAGACCCTGCTCGTGACCGCCGTGTCCGTCGGCAACCCCCACTGCGTGGTCTTCACCGATCGGCTGGACGAGGCCGCGGTGCGGCGGCTCGGACCGCTCGTGGAGCGCCATCCCGCGTTCCCCAACCGCACCAACGTGCAGTGGGCCCGGGTGGCTTCGCGGTCCGCCGTGGACATCTTGATCTGGGAGCGGGGGGCGGGGTTCACCCTCGCCTCCGGCTCGTCGTCGAGCGCCGTGGCGTGCGCCGCCGTCAAGAACGGCCTGTGCGACCAGGGGCTCGTGACGGTGAGGATGCCGGGCGGGACGCTCAGCATCGAGGTGAGGCCGGACTGGTCGATCCAGCTTCAAGGGCCGGCGGAGGAGGTATACACGGGGACGTTCTCGCCGGACTTCATGGACGCGCTCAAAGGCTAGGCAAGGCGAGAGCTAGACACCACGAAGGGAGACCCCAATGGAATTCGAGTACTCGAAGCGGACCAAGGAATATCTCGAGCAGCTCACCGACTTCATGAACAAGCACGTCTATCCGCACGAGCGGACCTTCGCCGATCAGCTCGCCGGCCAGCCGACCCGCTGGCAGGTGCCGCCGATCATGGAGGAGCTGAAGGCCAAGGCCCGCGAGCGCGGCCTCTGGAACCTCTTTCTACCCGAGAGCGGGCGCGGGGCCGGACTCACGAACCTCGAGTACGCGCCGCTGTGCGAGGTGATGGGCCGCTCGCCCATCGCGCCCGAGGTGTTCAACTGCTCGGCTCCCGATACCGGCAACATGGAGGTGCTGGAGCGCTACGGGACGCCCGAGCAGAAGAAGCAGTGGCTCGCGCCGCTGCTCGAGGGCAAGATCCGGTCGGCCTTCGCGATGACCGAGCCCAAGGTCGCGTCGTCCGACGCCACCAACATCGAGTCGAGTATCGTCCGCGACGGCGACCAGTACGTCATCAACGGCCACAAGTGGTGGACCTCGGGGATCGGTGACCCGCGCTGCAAGATCCTCATCTTCATGGGCAAGACGGACCCGAAGAACCCCGACAAGTACAAGCAGCAGTCGATGATCCTGGTGGAGCGCGGCGCGCCGGGGATCAAGGTGATCCGCATGCTCACCGTGTTCGGCTACGACGACGCGCCGCACGGCCACGGCGAGGTGCTCTTCGAGAACGTCCGCGTGCCGGTGTCCGGTATGTTGCTCGGAGAGGGGCGCGGGTTCGAGATCGCCCAGGGACGCCTGGGACCGGGGCGCATCCACCACTGCATGCGCCAGATCGGCGTGGCCGAGCGCGCGCTGGAGGCGATGTGCAAGCGCGCGACGACCCGCGTGGCCTTCGGCAAGCCGCTCGCCGACAACGACATCACGCTCGAGCGGATCGCCGAGTGCCGGATCGAGATCGATCAGGCGCGGCTCCTGGTGCTCAAGGCCGCCTACATGATGGATACGGTCGGCAACAAGGCCGCCCGCTCCGAGATCGCGCAGATCAAGGTGGCGGTGCCGAACATGACGCTGAAGGTGCTGGATCGCGCCATGCAAGTGCACGGCGGCGGCGGCGTGAGCCAGGAGTTCGGTCTCGCCTTCGCCTGGGCCCACTCGCGCACGCTTCGCTTCGCCGACGGACCCGACGAGGTGCACCGCCGCCAGATCGGCCGGCTGGAGCTGCGCCGACACAGCTAGCCGGAATCAGGCGCGGGAGCTAATTGGTGGACTTCGGCTCCGCCCCCTTTGGGGGCTCCACCCCGAGCACCTTGAGCTCGAAGACGAGCGTCTTGCCAGCCAGCGGATGGTTCAGGTCGAGGACCACGGTCTTGTCCTTGATCTCCTTCACCGTGACCGGCCGCTGCTCTCCGGTGGAGTTGCGCGCCAGCAGGCGAGCGCCAACGGTCAGCGCCCCCGGGGGCAGCAGGTCCCTGGGCACCTCGGTCTGTGCGCCCGGGTCCGCGCGCCCGTACGCCTCCTCGGGCGGGAGGACGACCTTCTTCTCCTCTCCGACGTGCATCCCGTCGAGCTGCTTCTCGAGCCCGGGCATGAGCTGCGCCTCGCCCTGGGTGTAGGTGAAGGGGGACTGTCCCTTGTTGCTGTCGAGCACCGCTCCCGCGTCGTCCTTGAGCGTGTACTCGAGCTGGACGGTGGACCCCTTCTCGATGGCCGGCGCCGCCGGCGCCGTGGCCTGGGCGGCGGCCGCGATCGGCGCCGCGAGGGAGAGGATCACGGCAAGGATCTGATGGGCGCGAATCATAACGCCTCCAGGTAACGAGTGGAAGATCGAGCGTGTGCACTCGAAGTGTAGCACCGCGCCGTGAGCGGGTCCAATCTTCCCCCGCCCTCGGTGATCGGCCGCGTGGTAGCGTAGGCGAACCGGGAGCGAAGCTCGGCGTCTGGAGGCGCCCATGGACGAGACGGTTCTCTACAGCGATGGCATCCAGGTCGGCATCTCGCCCTTCACGGTGACGCTGGGGTTCACGGTAGCGCCCCAGGCGCAGCCGGGGACCCAGGTGCCCATCCCCGTGGCGACCATCCGGATGAGCCTCGAGCACGCCAAGGTCATGGCCATCATCCTGCGCAAGCAGCTCAAGCAGTTCGAGCAGCAGCTCGGCCGGGAGATCGCCCTTCCCCATCAGGTCTACCAGCAACTGGGCTTGAGCCCGACGGAAGACTGGTAGTCGAGCGGCGCCACGATGCCCTCGAAGGAGCTGGGCGAGATCGTGCGAGAGTTGCGCGAGGCGAAGGGCCTCACCCAGGCGCAGCTCGCGGAGCGCGCCCAGATCGCTCTCAGCTACGTCACGGTGATCGAGGCCGGCCAGCAGGGGAATCCGTCGCGACAGATCCTCCAGCGGCTCGCCCGCGCCCTCGACGTTCCCGCCAAGCGTCTCCTCGAGCCGGACGCCTGAGTGGCGCCGTCCCTCACTGCCGCACGGACTCTCAGATCATGATCAGTCCCTCCCGGAGTCCGATGGTCACGGCCTCCGTCCGACTGCTGGCGCTCAGCTTGCCGAGGACCGACGCCACGTGAAACTTCACGGTGTGCCCGGAGATGCCGAGGCGGGCGGCGATACGCTTGTTGCCGAGCCCCTCCGCCATCATGGTGAGAACCTCGGTCTCGCGCGCGGTCAACGATTCCCTGACGGCCCGGTGCGAGCGATCCTGACCCGGCTGGACCCTGCGGAGCGCGTCCACGCGATCGGGATGGAGCACGACGAGGCCGGCCGCGACCGCTTCGATGGCGAGGACGATCTCCTCCGCCGCTGCCGCCCGCGGCAACACCGCCCGCACCCCGGCCCGGAGAGCCCGCGTCGTCCACGCCGGGCCCGCCTCACCCGTGGTCAGCGCGACGATGCGCGGCCGGCCGGAAGAGCCTCGGGCGACCTCACGGAGCATCCGCCCGAGGCGCTCTTCGCGCAGATCCACGAGGAGCACATCCGGTCGGGTGGCCGCGATCCCTCCCCCGGGGGATCGGCTACCGGACCCCGGGATCACGCGGAGCGTCGCTCGCCCCGCCACGAGCGCCTCCAGCCGGGCCCGGGCGGTCTCGGTCTCCGCCACGACGAGGACGCTGGTCACCACCCAGCCGCGTGACGAGGCGGATGGACGTCGCGCATCATCCGCCCTCGATGGGACGGGAGCTCAAGCCCGTGTTCACGGTGGTCCGTTCCACACGCTCCGCAGAAATCTTTCCACGAGGCGGCTCGGAATCGCCAGGGCCAGGCCGCCCGCGATCATGGCATTGATGCCGATCACCTCCCCGCGCGCGTTGGCGACCGGCCCGCCGGAGTTCCCGGGAGCCAGGCGCAGGTCGGCCTGGATCCAGCGCAGGGGCGTGGACGCCTCCCGGCGGCTGATCGCGTGGACGATACCGGCCGTCACCGCGCTCGACAGGCCGAACGGGTAGCCCGCCGCGAGGACCAGCTCACCGACGGCGAGGACGTCGGAGTCGCCGATGCGAGCGCTGGGAAGGCCGTCGGCGTCGATCTTGATCGCGGCGAGGTCCGACTCGGGGCTCCGCCGCACGACGCGAGCGCCGAATCGGCGCCCGTCGTCGAGCACGACGCTGACGGGGTGATGCGCCACGTGGGCATTGGTCGCGATCCAGCCATCCGGACGCCAGATCGTAGCAGATCCGATCCCCCGACCGCGGGTCTCGACGCGGGCCGTGATCCGGCGGAGATGCTCCGCCGCGGTCGCAAGTGAGTCGCTCAGGCGGCCACGGTCCGGTGGGGCGGCCGCGTGGACCTCGCTCATGTCACCGTCCCGGCCGTGGCCGTTCCCCCACCGTGATGGTCACCTCGACGAGAGCCCCGGCGCGGACGATGGACGCGCGGATGGGTCTTCCCACCCGCTCTGGACCCAGCAGCGCCTGGACATCACCCGCGTCCCTGACCGGCGCTCCCTCCACCGCCGCGACGATGTCGCCGAGCAGGAGGCCGGCGCGGGCGGCCGGGCCGTCGGGCTGGAGATTGACCACGACCAGCCCCACCTCGCCGACAATGCCGAGGGAGCCCACGAGCGTCGCGGGCAGTCGAACCGGATGGAACCCGACCCCCAGGTAGCCACGCGACACGTGCCCCTTCTTGATGAGCTCCTCCCCGAGGCGGGTGACCGTCGACGCCGGGATCGCCAGGGGCAGGTGGTGCGACAGGCCCGACGTGTTGATCCCCACGATTCGACCGGCCGTGTCCACCAGCGGGCCGCCGGAAAAGCCGGGATACAGGACGAGGTCGACCTGGATCAACTGGTCGATCTCTCCGCCGCGCCCGGTTCGCCACCGGCCGCCGAGCGCGCTCACCACCCCGCAGCTCGCGCGCGGCCCGTGGCCGAGCGCGAGGACCATGTGCCCCACCTTCAGCGACACCGGTTCGGCGAGCGCGGCCACGGGGAAGTCGGTATCCTGGACGATGAGGACGGCCAGGTCGGTGCTGGGGTCGCGGCCCCCGAGCGTTGCCGGCACGCTGCGGCCATCGGGCCGACCGACGGTGATCTCGTCGTCCATCCGCACCGTGTGTTCGGCGGTGACGACGATGCCGGGGCGCCAGTGGACGCCGGTCGAGGGGATCCGGCGGCGGGCGTTGACGGTGACGACGGCGCGGGCGGCCGCGGTCACGGCATCGGCCAGGTCATTCGACAGCGACGACAGGGTATCCATTCGCTCCTCCTGTGGGGTCCACTCTCTGCCCCCCAGCATGCCGCATGTCGAGATCGCGGAAATCAGCCGAATGGCTAGGGAGCTCACAGGGCTTCGCCCCCCTTCGCCCACTTCCCCGTCACACGTTGTTGCGGAAGGTCCAGCCGCTGCGCTAGGCTCGTGACGGCTCTCGCGGAGCGAGGGCGAGGAGGAGAGGCGAATGGGCAAGGCGCTCGAGGGGGTCCGCGTCATCGACTTCACGCACGACCAGGCCGGGCCCGCGTGCACGCAGATGCTGGCCTGGCTCGGCGCCGACGTCATCAAGATCGAGCGTCCGCCGCTCGGTGATCGTGCCCGCAAGCTCTGGTACAGCGATCGCGCGGACATCGACAGCTATTTCTTCCTCCTGCTCAACAGCAACAAGCGGAGCGTCGTCCTCAACCTCAAGGCCGAGGAGGGAAAGGAGATCGCCCGGCGCCTCGTGGGCACCGCCGACGTCGTCACCGAGAATCTCGGGCCGGGGGCGATGGAGCGGCTGGGACTCGGGTACGAGGCCGTCAAGGCCCTCAACCCGAGGGCCATCTACGCCTCCGTCAAGGGCTTCGGCTCATTCGGCGCCTACAGCGGGTTCAAGTGCTTCGAGATGATCGCGCAGGCCACCGGCGGGGCGATGAGCGTCACCGGCTACCCCGATCGTCCGCCGGTGGTGACGGGGGCCAACATCGGCGACGCCGGCACCGGCATGCACCTGACCATCGCCATCCTCGCCGCGCTGGTCCAGCGGCAGGCCACCGGGCGCGGCCAGCTCGTCGAGGTGAGCATGCAGGAGGCGGTGC
>WNGA01011941.1_pt1 | contig 15341 bp, 12 predicted proteins | sample 5400061 | NCBI WGS metagenome assembly WNGA01 (sample SAMN13153366, study PRJNA577476) | soil metagenome | isolation source: 100 cm soil or saprolite under grassland replicate 2 | place: USA:California | collected 2016-06-15
TTCGAGATTGCCAGGGCGGACAACAAATACGTCGAGGTGACCTACGACCTGGATGCGAAGCGGTTCGGTGACGTGCAGCGCATCGTGCACATCGTTTTTGGCGTGCAAGGCTGAGGCGGCGCCCGGTGCTCGCGCTCGCCGGCGAGGTGATCGAATGACGAGCCGCTCCATGGCCAGAATGGGAGCAATTTGATGCTGGAGGATCGGTTCGTTAAGCGCCTGCGAAAGAAGACTCGGAAGGGACTGCGGGGTTGGCCAGTTGCGACGATTGCGTTCTACGGTCCGAACCTGAGCCAGGCGACAAAGGTCGCTGTTGGCATCGTGCCATCCGAGAATGCAGAGGTCGAAGAGTTGCGCGACTGGAAGTTGGATCGCGGCGACATCCGTGCTGACCCGGCATCGCCCGGGAGATATTGGAATTTATCGCGCAGCATCGAGTGCTATCGGTTGCGATGACTGACGCAATAATCGGCTGCCCTCATCAGGAAGGAATTGACTACGAAGGCGAATGGTGTCCGGTTGCGAGTTTTGGCACGGACGAGATCGTTTTACGGGGCAGAGGGTTCATTAATTCTTGCGGGGAATCGACATCGGAACCGTGTGACTGGTAGGACCGTCTCCTTCAGTTGATGGATGTTCGCTGCGGGGTCATGCGCGGAGTTATCTATGGCGAAGAAGCAACCACGCATACCTGCAACCTTGCAGCCTTGGATCGATGCACGACGCAAGTTCCACCTGTCGCATGAGCACGTGCAGATGGCACGTGAGTTGGGGATGAACCCAAAGAAGCTCGGGAAGTTGGACAACCATGACCAAGAGCCATGGAAGCTGCCTCTGCGGGAATTCATTAGGCAGCTTTATTCCAAACGCTTTGGTAAGGAGCGGCCGGATGCCGTGAGAAGTATCGAGGAGTCGGCAGCGGCAAAGCAGGCGAAGAAGCAAGCGAAGAAAGCCGCCCGCGATGGCGCACGCCGGATGGTTGACCAGCGTGACGATCCAACTCTGTGACAGGAAGCGTGTCCCATCCCCATAGCGAGAAGAACTTGCGCGAGGCAGCCAAGATCAAGGGCGAAATGAACCTCTTGCAATGCGATGATTGGCGGCCTGGAGAGTCAGCTGTGGGTCATTCGCGTCGATTGTACAATATCCGCGACTGGTCCGCTAAGCCTCCAATTGCAGCCGAATTGATGCATCGCAGCGAATGGTCGCGATGTGCCATGCCCGGGCTTGGCCCGCCAATGACGGCCGGGGCCAAACCCCTCCTTCCATCCGCGCCTCAATTCGATAAAGTCCCCCAACCCTGCCCACAACGGAGACCTGCCGATGACCGAAGAAGCCGTCACATTTCCGTCCGCCGGTCTCGAGCTGTCGGGCGTCGTGCATGTTCCGAGCGGGTTGCGGCCTCCCGAGCGGCGCGCCGCCTTCCTGGTGCTGCACGGCTTCGGCAGCAACAAGACCTCATCCAACACGATGCAGCCGACCAAGGTGCTCAGCGAGCTGGGCTACGTGGTGCTGCGCTTCGACATGCGCGGCTGCGGCGACAGCGAAGGCGAATTCGGCCGTGTGATCTGCCTCGAGCAGGTCGAGGACACCCGCAGCGCGGTGAGCTTTCTTGCGAAGCATCCGGCGGTCGACCCCGGGCGCATCGGCCTCATCGGCTCGAGCTTCGGCGGTGCGGTCGCGGTCTACGCGGGCGGCATCGACGAGCGCGTCGCCGCGGTGATTTCCAATGGCGGATGGGGCGACGGCGAGCGCAAGTTCCGCGGCCAGCACAAGAGCCCCGAGGAATGGGCGCGTTTCACCAATATGCTGAAAGAAGGCCGCGAGCACCGCGCCAAGACCGGCAAGTCGCTGATGGTGCCGCGCTACGACATCGTGCCGATCCCGCCGCACCTGCGCAACAACTTGGCCAGCAACTCGATCCACTCGTTCCCGGCCGAGACCGCACAGAGCATGTTCGACTTCCGCGCCGACGACGTGGTCGGCAGGATCGCGCCGCGCCCGCTGTTGCTGCTGCACGCCGCGAACGATTCGGTGACGCCGACCGAGCAGTCGATCGAGCTGTTCAAGCGCGCGGGCCAGCCGGCCGAGCTGCATCTGATCAGCGACGCCGACCATTTCATGTTCGCCGAGAACAACACCCGCGTCTGGAATCTGCTGCGCGGATGGCTGAGCGACTATTTTCCGATCACCGCCATCGCGAAGACCCACGCCGCGGAATGAGCGGTTGACCGCCGCACTGGCCATGGCATCTTGTCGCCCGGGGGCGGCGTCCGCCCGGCGGCCACCCGTCGGGCGCCATGTGGGAATGCACCGTTGACCGAGACGCCCTCCGCTTCCGCCGACCACAACCCTTCCCGCGACGGCCATCTGTTCGGCCCCGGCCCAAAACGGATGCTGGCCCTCGACGGCGGCGGCGTGCGCGGGGCGATCACCGTCGCGTTCCTGGAACGCATCGAGCAGCTTCTTAAGGAAGAGGAAGGAAGAAAGAAACTCACTGCGTCCGATGGCGGGAAAGGAACGGCCGGATCACAGGCGGACGAGGAAAACTTTCGCCTCGGCAATTGGTTCGATCTGGTCGGCGGCACATCGACCGGCGCCGTCATCGCTGGCGCGATCGCACTTGGCCATACCACAGCCGAGATCAAGGATTTCTATCTTCGTCTGGCGCCGCGCGTTTTCGTGCGGCCGTTCTGGAGAATCCCCGGCCTCCAGGCGAAGTTCGACGCCAGCGCCTTGCGCGCGGAGATCGACACCATTGTGAAGGATCGCAGGCTCGAAAGCCCGGATATCATCACCGGGCTCTGCGTCGTCACCAAGCGCCTCGATACCGGCAGTCCCTGGATCCTCGCCAACAATCCCAAAGCGCCGTATTGGAATTCGGTCGCTGCCGATCCGGCCAACAAGAAAAACGGGCATACCGGTAACAGGCATTACCGGCTTTCGAATCTCGTGCGGGCGAGCACGGCCGCGCCGCATTTTTTCGATCCTGAGGTGCTGGCGATCATCGAAGATGAGCGGCAGGAGCCGCTTGCCGACATCAACGCCAAGCTTGCGGGTTATCCGTGGCTTTCTTTGCTGATGAGCAAGTTTCGTGCGCTTAAGGTGGCACGCAGCGCGGAGCGGGAGAAGGACGACAAAGACGTTGCCAAGCTGACCCAGGCCGACACTCACGGCCTGTTCGTCGATGGCGGAGTGACCCCCTACAACAATCCGACCATGGCGCTGTTGATGATGACCCAGCTCGCGGGCTTCGGCATCAAATGGCCGCTCGGACCGGACAAGCTCACCATCATATCGATCGGGACCGGGTCGCACCGCACCAAGCTCTCGTTCAAGGAGCTGGGTTGGTTCGGGCCGCTCAAGGTGACGGTGCGCGCGCTGATGTCGCTCATGGGCGACACCGAGACGCTCGCGCTGGCGCAGATGCAATGGCTCGGGCAATGCCCGCAACCTTGGCAAATCAATTCCGAAATAAAGGATCTCGCCACAGATGGTCCGCCGGGCGAGAAATGGTTCCGGTTTCTGCGCTATGACGTGCGTCTCGAGGTGCCCTGGCTCAAGGAAAATCTCGGCTTGGACCTTTCCGAGGGCGAAGTCGAGCGATTCCGGCGGATGGACGATCCCGGGATCATCAAATGCATCTATGGCATCGCGCGCCTCGCTGCCGAGAAGCAGGTGAAACTCGAGCATTTGATCGGCGACGACGCACAAGGAAAGAGCGGCGGCACTCAAGCGAGCCGATAACACATCTCACTGCAGCGGCTGGATCGGGCGCTGGCGGTAGATCGCCACCCATTCGGCGTTTTCCCGCATCGCCTCGATGCCGAGCTCGTGATAGAGCATCCGGGCCAGCGCCGTCGTTCCGTCGTCGATCTTTTCCGGCAGCAGCTCGTAGGCGCGCTCGAACAGCATGCGCATGCGGTCGTACTGCCGCGCCTGCGCCTTGAGGGCGAGCCGCTCCGAATATCCGGTCCACGCCGCCGCCACTCCCGGCAGCAGGCCGACGACGATGACGACTGCGTGCTGCCATTCATGCACGGCATCGAGGAGCAGCAGCGGCACGAAGAAAAACGGAGACAGCAGCAGGAGAACGTCCGAAGCGGCCTGGTTGCTCTCGGCAAGACCGTTGTGGCGGTGGGCGATGGCGTGCCCGACCGGATCGATCCGGTGGGGGGGCGCGCCTTCGGCCCGGTCGAGGCGCTCGAGCGTTCGCAGACAGATCTTCACCCAGGCAAGCTCGCTCGGCTGCTTGATCGGATAGGCATTCGCGATCACCCCGACCGGATTGGTGTCGACGGTCGAATCGTGGCCCGACGAGCCGGTCTTGGCATCGAGATAACGCGAGCCGATGCCGATCAGCTTCCAATAGACGGCGACCCGCAGCGCCTCGGCCAACGCCCGGTAGTCGAGATATCGCTCTTGATGCTGCCCGAGCACGGCCCGCAGGTACACGAGGACCAACACCACGAAAGTCGCCAAATAGGAGCCGAGGAATATCTTGTTGACGTGCCCGGCGTGGGTGAACATCGCAAAGCAAAAGAACGCGATGAATCCGAACCCGAACAGGAGCTTCCAATCCCATTTGAATTGGCCTTGCCGCTCCAGCGCCAGCGTGTCGGCGATCGCGTAGAGCCGGCACCAGAGCGGCGCGAGATCCATGGCGTGCTTTTTGGCGTCGACGTCTTCGACAATGCCGCCGTCCGGATCGGTGAACAGGTAATCGATGCTTTGCGCCATGCGTGCCGGGCCGTCGGGCTTTTTCGCGAGTGACGCGGCCTCGCGATTGAAATGACGCGTCAGATCGATCAATGCCTCGAAGCTTTCCCAGGTCTCGAGCTCACGCCTGTCCTTGATCGGCAGGCTCGAACGCTCGTCCTCGATCTCGCGCCGCGAGAGATGCGCGACGAATTCGGCGACGCGGCGCCAGCCCCTTCGGATGACGCCGCCGCGGTAGCGCCTGATGACGGCCTTACCCCACGGCCGAACCGCAACTTGATCGGTCGCGCTCGTCTCCTTCACGCGCGGCGTGACGATGTCGATCACCGGCCCGATCTCGGATGCATCGAGGCTGGCGCGCGGCGACCCGCTGACGATGAGCGGAATGCCGCCGCGCTTGAACGTCACCACCTCGGCCGACCCGCCCGCCGCCATGTCCTTGTCGTCGCCGTCCCAGAGCGCGAGCAGGACGTGGCAGTGTTGCGTGATGAAAATGCCGACCGCACGATATTGCTCGGCCCGCTTCTGGCGATCGGCGCGAAGGGTTTCCAGCGACGTGCCGTGCAGCGGAATCACCGGCGCGGCGATCGCCTGCGCGAGCAGCGCCTCGAACTCGGCGATGTTGCCGGGCTTCAGGCCGGGCTCGAAGTCGCGCCGATATTCGTCGAGCGGCATCGGCAAGGGGGCAATGAGATGCGCGCCCTGGGCGAGCGCGACCCGCGCCACCAGCCGATCCGCGCCTTCGGCCAGCGCCGAGAGGACGATGATCGGAGTGTCGCCCTTGCCGCCGAGATAGTCATGCCGCAAGCGGGCGATGACGGCGGAGACTTCTCGTTCGAGCCGGGCCACGTCCTGATCGCGCAGGTCGCGGTGGCCGGTGACGCCGATCACCAGCGGCAGCCGATCGGGTAGCAATTCCATAGTCTAGCTCCGCACGGCGGCGGCGCGTCCCCGTCGCCGACGAGTCGCAAGTCGTCGCCATTTTCGCATCCCGGTCGCAAGATCGCCACTCCTGCAACGGCACGAGCATCGCAACCGCCGGCGTTGCGACCGACAAAGCCTGAGATGCGCCTATTGACCCTGGACCCGGACGGTGGGCGTGATGTTGAGATCGAACGTGTTCGTATTGAGCGCGACCAGTTGCGCCAGCAGGCTGAGAATGCGCTTGGTATTTTCGGCGCCGCGCAGCGGAATGCAATAGAAATCGCCCTGGAAACTGACGTCGGCAAAGCAGCCTTCGCTGCTGTCGCGACGTAAGCCGAGGATTCGGGGATCTTCGGTCAGATCCAGGGGCCCGCGCACGATGACGTCGTCCTCTCGCTGCTGCGCCAGGATGCGACCGAGAAACTGGTAGATGCCAAACGTCGACCGAGTCACGATCTCGTATTTCACCGTGCCGAATCGCGTTCCAACGAGATTGAAGACGAGGGTATCGCTGGCGATGTTGGCCTCCCAGGGATCGACCTTGCACCGCGGTCGATGCCCGGATTGCTGCACCAACAAGTAGCTGAAAATGACCGGGTCATATTCCTTCTTTGCGCGTGCCGCCAACACGGGATCGAAGCACAGCCGGCCGACCGTACGAGTGCCGCCGCCTTTGCCGCCCTTGCCCCCGGTACTTTCAAGTTTGACTTCGACCGTCAAACCACTCGCTATGGCGATGTCGACCATGTGTCGAAAGCATCGCTCCTGGCCGAGCACGGTTACGCACGCCCGTTTCTCGTCGGGATCGTTGAGAAACTCGACCTGCGGGCCTACCCCGCTTTGCCGAACCGATTCGACGAACAGCCAGAACAACAGCTCGCGCGAGTAGCCTTGCCGAAGGAAGTAATTGAGGACTAGGAGATCGACCGGACGAAGCAAGCCTTGATAGAAATCCCTCGTCTCGAGCGGGCTGATATCGAAGTTGTTGGTCGCGGTCGTCGAGGCGCCGAGATTGTCCTTGTTGAATATGACGTCCCGCGCGGGAGAAGAAAGAGTCGAGTACCCGGGAATGGCAGCTCCGGGGGCGATTGGTGGTTTGGTGTAAGGCCCGACCAGAAAATTCGGCAACGCGGCGTTTCCGGAAATCTGTGTCGTGCCGCTTACTCTGGAGAACGCGACGAAGTTCAGCGGCGCATTGTGGCTGGCACGGACGATGTTCAGCAGAATCGATTCGTTGCGGGCATTCGCGGTGCCGCGATTGATGCTGTCATAGCGCGGATCGATTGCGTTATCGACCGCCGAGCACGCCGCCACGAGGGTCACGGCCAACGCGACGCAAGGCAACCCACACGTACGCCTGATCATGTACGCAACCCCCACCCCGCCGGCACTTTTGGCTAATTCTTATAGTTAATTCTTTTGGTTAATGTCGCCCATGACCGGGTTGCCGTCAAGCCGCCGAGCGGCGTTGGGCCATCACAACCGCGACGGGACCCACTGTTCAAGTCTGTGAATTGCCTGGGGCTTTTTATATCGTGGCCGGGCTGTTCTCTGTGACCCCGAAAACAGACTGCAGGCCGAAGAAACCCCAGGCAATCCGATTGAACCTCGAAGCATCCAAGAAAAAGGTCGCGGCGCTGACCGCGCCCCGCAACGCCGTGCTCGTCGGCGCCAGCGACCGGCCGGGGAGCTGGGCGGCGCGCGTGTGGCACAATCTCCGTCGATACGAATTTCCCGGCCCGATCTATCTGATCAATCCGCGCCGGACCGAGATTTGGAACACCCCCTGCTATCCGGATTTCAAATCGCTGCCCGAGCCGCCTGACCATATGGTGGTGCTGGTGCCGGCCGCCGGCGTGATCGAGACGCTGCGCAGCGGCGCAGCCGCGGGCGCGCGCAGCGCCACGGTGTTCTCCGCCGGCTTCGGCGAAGGCTTCGACACCGAGGCTGCCAAGCTCGGCCGCGAGCTCGCGGCGGTGATCGAGGAAACCGGGCTCGGCGTGTCGGGTCCGAACTGCCTGGGCAATGTCTGCGCCAAGAGCCGCTTCGTCACGCTCACCGAGGACCGCCCGCTGACGGTGCAGCCCGGCCCGGTGGCGCTGGTCGGCCAGAGCGGCGGCATGATGATCTTCACCAACCAGGCGCTGCAGGAGCGCGGCATCTGGCCGCAATACCTGATCACCAGCGGCAACGAGGCGGGCCTCACGGTCGCCGACTACATCGCGTTCTTCGCCGATCAGGCCGAGCTCAAGGTCGTCATCATCTATGTGGAGGCGATCTCCAATCTCGAGAGATTCAAGGCCGCCTGCCGCATGGCCCGCGCCGCGGGCAAATCCATCGTCGCGGTCAAGCTCGGACAGTCGCAAGCGGGGCGCGACGCCGCCATGGCGCATACCGGCTCGCTCGCCGGCAGCGTCGAAGCCTTCGACGCGGTCGCCGGCGAGGTCGGCGTGATCCGCGCCGATACGCTCGACGATGCGGTCGAGATCACCGAGCTGCTCGTGCATACCGGCGCTCCGCCCGGCCGCCGGCTCGGCGCGGTCACGCTCTCCGGCGCCTATCGCGGCCTGCTGCTCGATTCCGCGGAAAGAAACGGTCTGGAGTTTCGGCCGCTGGCAGCGGCGACCACCGAGAAGCTCAACGCCGTCCTGACCGTCGGCTCGTTGGTCGGCAATCCGATCGACGGCGGCTTCGGCGTCTTGAGCAGCGCCGACAACTTCATGGCGTCGATCGAGGCGCTGCAGGCCGACCCGAACGTGGACATGGTGCTGGTGCAGGAAGGATTGCCGCGCGCGCCGGGCTCCGACCGCACCGAGCACTACATCCGCTTGGCCGACGAATACGCCGCCACCAAAGCCCGAAAGCCGATCGCCTTCGTCACCCCGATCTCCCACGGCCAGACCGACTACAGCCGCGCCATTCGTGCCAAGGCGCCGCACGTATCGTTCCTGCAGGAGGCCTACAAGGCGCTGCGCACCATCGCCAGCGTGGCGCGGCGCGAGGAGCGCGAACGGCTGGCACGGGCGGCGAGCTGCGAGCCGCTACCGCTCGCGCCCGACCAGCGCGCGCTGATCGAGCGCGTCCGCGCCAGCGCCGAGGCCGATCCGGTCGCGCTCGACGAGGCTCAATCGAAGGACGTCCTGCGCGCCTACGGCATTGCCACGCCGCCGGAGGCACTGGTCGGCTCGGCGGCCGAAGCAATCGAGGCCGCCGATCGCATCGGTTATCCGGTGGTGCTCAAGGCGGTTGCCGCGACGCTGCTGCACAAGTCGGATGTCGGCGCGGTCGCGCTCGATCTCGCCACGCCCGAGCACGTGACGGCCGCGTATGACTGCATGTCACGAGACTTGCAACAGCATCGCCTCGCCGGAATGCTCGTGTGCAAGCAGATCCGCGGCGGGCTGGAGCTCGTTCTCGGTCTCCACCGCGACCCCGAAATGGGTCTCGTCGTGATGGCCGGAAGCGGCGGTGTCTTGCTCGAGCTGGTCAAGGACGTGACCTTCTGCGCACCGCCGGTCAGCCGGGACAAGGCGCGCGACCTGATCGAGCGCACGCGCGGCGCCAAGCTTCTTCGCGGCTATCGCGGGGGTCCCGCGCTCGACACCGACGCCGTGGTCGATGCGCTGGTGGCGCTCGGCCGCCTGGGCGCCGACTTGGAAGATGTCATCCAATCGGTCGACATCAATCCGTTCGTTGCCCTGCCGCAGGGAGCAATGGCGCTCGATGCCTTGATCGTGCTACGGGGCGTGAAAAGACCATGACATGAACGAGCCGGACAGGAGACGCACATGGCCAACGTGGAGCATCGCACCGGACGGGTGACGTCCGGCGACGTGTCGCTGTTCTATCGCGCTTTCGGGGCGCGCGGGCGCACGCCCATCCTGCTCATGCACGGCGCCAACTACTTCGATTCCTACGACTGGATCGGGGTCGCGGGCGCGCTCGCCGATGACCGCGAGGTGGCGACCTACGACAAGCGCGGTTTCGGCGAGTCCGGCTGGAGCCCGAGCAAGGACTACTCGGTCGACGCCAATACGGGCGATACGCTTGCTGTCATCCGCGCCATGGGATGGCAGCGGCCGATCATCGTCGGCCATTCGGCCTCGGGGCGGCTGTCGATTTCTTTTGCCGCCAACTTTCCGGATAGCCTCTCGCGGCTGATCATCGTCGACAGCGCCATGGGGCGGGAAGGCGGCGGCCAGGGTCCCGCCACCGGCAATCCGCCGCTGGTCTTCGAAACGGTCGAAGCCGCCATGGCGCACTTCGCGCGGCTGTCGAACCCTCCCCGCATCTCCCATGATCGCACCCGCGCCGAGCAAGCCCTCGTCAAGGTCGAGCGCGGCTACATGCTCAAGCGCGATCCGGATTTCCAGAACACCAAGGCGCAGGGCGAAGGCGCCGATCTGCCGCGCCGGCCCAATCGCGACGTCTGGCAGGAACTGGCCGCGGTGCGCTGCCCGACCATGATCGTGCGCGGCACGCGCTCGGACCGCTTCACGCCCGAGATCATCCAACGCATTTCCCGCGACTATCCGAGCGTCGAATGGACAACGGTCGATTCCCAGCATGACGTCGCCGACCAGGCGCCGGATGCCCTGGTGGCTGCGATCCGCAAGTTCAGCGCGGGCGCCTGACCGCGGCGTCGATTGAGAGAGCGAGATGGCAACCGCTTCGGCGCACGAGAAGCGACAAGACAAGCAGAAGGAAACCGCCTTCTTCGACGCCCACGCGGCCGCGGACGCCTACGACGTCTTCACCCCGGAGGCCAGTGCCCGCCTGATCGACGCGTTCGTGCGCCTCAGCGGGCTCGAGCCGGGCGCGCGGGTCGCCGATCTCGGCTGCGGCTCCGGCGCCTTTACCCATCCGCTCAAACGCGCCGGCTACGACTGCGTCGGCCTCGACATCAGCGTCAAATTGGTCGAGCTCGGCCGCCGCAAATATCCGGACATCGAGTTCATCGAAGGCGACGTCGAGCAACTGCCGTTTCCGGACGGGAGCCTCGACGGAATTCTGTTGAGCGGGGTCGTGCACCACCTGCCCGACCCGTCGCGATGCGCCGCCGAGGTGTTTCGCGTGTTGCGCCTGGGTGGACGTTTCGTGGCGTTCGATCCGAACCGGATGAACCCGTTCATGTGGCTCTATCGCGACCGGTCGTCGCCGTTCTACAGCTCCGTGGGAGTGACCGAGAACGAGCGGCCGGTGCTCGCCGGTGCGGTCGCGGCGGTTTTCCAACGCGCGGGTTTCGACGTGTCCTCGCACTATCTCTCCGGCCTCGCCTATCGCTACGTGGCGTCGAGCCGGGCGCGACTGCTGCTGCCGATCTACAACTGGGTCGATGCGGCGGTCTTCGGCCTCGGATTTATGCGACCGCTGCGGCCATTCGTTCTCACCGCGGGAGAGAAGGCGTCGCCCTGAAGGATCGGATGACACGCATGGCCGAGAAATGGCCGAAGATACGCTCACGCCGCATCACCACGCTGTCGCCGTGGACGACTGTCATCGCCCGCGAGATCGAATTTTCGCGCGCCGCGCCGGCGCAGGTCTATCACGCGGTCGGGCAAGCCGATTACATTGCGATCGTCGCGCGCACGCCGACCGGGCGGATCCCCATCGTGCGACAGTACCGGCCGGCAATCGAAGACTTTACGTGGGAGCTGCCCGCCGGCCTGATCGATGACGGCGAAGACCCGGCGCGAGGCTGCCGCCGGGAACTGCTCGAAGAGACCGGATTTCCGGCGCGGTCCGTTCACCGCCTGGGCGAAACCGCGCCGTGCACGGGGCGTCTCAGCAACCGGATTCATTCCTTCTTCGTCGAGACCGGCGAGCGCGCCGCCAAGTTCGAGCCGGAGCGGGGGATTGCGGTGAAATTGGTGAAGCCGGCGGAGCTCGCCCGCATGATCCGCAACGGCGAATTCGTGTCGCAGCTCCACATCGGCGCGCTGCTGCTGGCCGAGCTCCACGGTTTTTTGGTGCTGCCGCGACGAGCGTCGCGCGCTAAGTAGCCGCGCGGCGCACCGCTCGCCGCCGCCGCCACAGGGGCAGTGCTTCGCGCTCGACCCACGCCGCCGCCACCAGCAGGGTCAGCAGCCAGGTCAGGTAATGGTAGCGCCCGGCGGTGACGGAAAAGACGCCGACGCACTGCTGGACCAGCGTCGCCGCCGCGGTGAGGCGCAGCCACGGATCGGCGTCTCGCCAGACCGCGACCCGCGTCAGAACCGCAATTGCCGCGATATGGAGCGGCGCCGTGACGACGGATTCCGAAGGGCCGGCGAGCCAGGCGCCGAGGTGCCGGATCGCCCGCCCCAGCTGCTCGCCCGCGAAGTCGAACCGCAGCAATTCGGCGAGCGCCGCCAGATAGGCCGACGGCGGCATCAACAATGCCATCGTCGTGGTGCTGGTGAACAGCGCCAACACGCCGCCATAGACCCAGTTGTGCAGCGCCATGCCGAGCACCGGCAGAAAGCCCAGGCACAGCCCGGCGACCCGCCGGAATTGCTGCTGCCAGAGCGCCGCGAGCCCCGCGCCGGCCAGCAGGATTCCGGCGGCCGGCGCCAGGTTCGGCCGCACGAACAGCGCCAGCGCGAACGACGCCCCGGCGCCGAACGCCGAGGCGAAGCGATCGCGCGGCCCGCTGTCCGCTCGCCCGAGCAGCAACACGAAGCCGCACAGAAACAGCACATAGGCGGCCGGATCGCCGAAGCCGCGCGCCGCCCACTTGATGTAGAGCACGAGGCTCGATCCGAAGACGACGCCGACCGGCGTCGCCGCGAATATCAGCGCCAGCGCCAGCGCCCAGCGCGGCGGCAGAAAGCGCCGGAACATGGCGAGGACCAGAAACGGGAGCCCCAACATCAGCGAGAGGTAGCCGAGATAGCTCTCGCCGAAGATCACGTGCTCCAGCGCGCGCAGGTAGCGCGTGCCCGGGGTGTAGTAGAACACGCTCTCGCCGCCTTCGAGCGCGCGCGTCACGTCGCCCGCGAGCAGCTGCTGGAGCATCGCGCGGGCAAACCCGTCATAGACCAGGCCGTCGTCGCCGGCGTCGAACGGACGAACGCCGCCGATGAAATTTGCCTCGGTGAGGAAGGCCATCGCGAGCGCGATCGCCACCAACGTGAACGGCACGATCGTGCGGCGCAAGCGCACGCGCACCAGCAGGCCCAGCACGGCGGCGCCGGCGATCAGCGCGAGGCCCGGCTGCACGAGCCGCCATAGCCAGATTTTCGAAGTCGGCTCAAGAGTCATCGCCAGCGGCGGGTCTTGCCTTATCGCCACGCCGAAAATCCGCCGGCCGGCGTCGTCGGGCACCAGCGTCTGGCACGCCATCGACCGATGGTGGATCGGATCGAAATTTCCGTCCGCGCCTTCCCACAACACGTCGCCGCGCCAGCACAGCGCGCTGCCGGCGAGCTCGGCCGGGAAGCGGTACATGACGAACCACGGCATTTCGAGCTTCCAGCGATGGACCAGCACCCAGAAGCGGCGGTCGCGCGAGGCGCGGTCGACATCGCTGACTTCCGCATTCCAGTTGTAGCGGAGCTCGTTGATGAACCCGAGGCGAAGCCAGACCGGATCGGCAAAATCGATCCCGGTCACCCGCCGCGAATAGGCCGGATGATCGAGGATGCCGTCCGCCGAGAACGCGAACGGCCGGTCCGGAAAACCCTGGGCGCGCCAGCAGCCGTGATTGCGGCGATCGCAGCGGCGGTCGGGCGGATAGCGGGCGTCGAACTCCGCCGCCATGAAACGGAAGACCGCGGGCGGCAGCCCTCGCTCGAGCGCGCCCCCCGCGCCGTCCACCAGGAAGACGTTGTGGCCTTCCTCGATCCGCGGCGCCGCCAGAAAAATTTGACCGAGCACGCAAACCCCGACCACCGCGGCCGCGCCGATCCAAGGCTTGGGACGCGCCGATACCGTGCCGGCGAAGATGAGCACGGCCGCGATGACGACGAGCGCGTAGCGGAACAGGTCGTTGATCGGAAGCCCGAGCGCCGCGACCACCAGCGCGACCGCCGCGAGCTTCAGCCAAAGCTGGTAGCCCGCCGCGTCCGCGCGACCGGCCGGCCCGGCTTCGATGTCAGGGGGCGAGTTCAATGGTCGGAGCTCGATTTTGCCGGACGGTATCGACTCGGATCGCGGTTGTCGAACTAAGAGCAGTTTCACGTGTGGTGGAGTTTGAGATTACCGAGCGAGCGACGAATTCGGTCTGCTCCCTCTCCCATAGGGAGAGGGATGGGGTGAGGGGTTAAGGTCCCTCGATAGGCTTCGAACCCCCTCACCCCAACCCTCCCCAAGGGGGAGAGGGAGTGCACCGAGTTCGCGGCACCTTCGTTAATTCCACATCATTGACGAAACGAGGCTAGCGATCTCGACTATTGTCGGCGACCATCCAGCAGAGACGTCCCTCATGCACCCCGTGCTTCGGCTCTACGAAGACATCCTGTCCAACGACGCCACGCTCGCGCTGCCGGCGTTGCCGCGGATGATATTCATCGTGCACGGCTCGGTGACCATCGCCGACCACGCGCTCGATGACGGCGAGGCCTGGCATGGCGAAGACGCCGTGACCTTGCGCGCCGGCAAGACCGGCGCGACCTGCTGGCGCTGGGAGCTCACCGCGGCGGGCGCCGGCGACGGCGAGGCCGCCGGCAACGGCGTATCCTCGCGCGAAAAGCTCGCCGCACCGCTCGAGACCTTGCCGAAGGGCGAGCTGCTCATGCGCGGCGACAGCGTCGCCTTCCCGCCCGGCGGCTTCGCCTATCCCCACACCCATCAAGGCCCCGGCATCCGCTGCCTGATCGAGGGCGGCATCCGCATCGACACCCACGGCCACTCGACGTCCTATGGGCCGGGCGCCGCGTGGTACGAATCCGGGCCGGAGCCGGTGTTCGCGCAAGCCGCGGCGGATCGGCCGAGCCGCTTCATCCGGGTGATGATCCTGCCGCGGGCGCTGATCGGCAAAAGCTCGCTGCAGATGGTCAACGAGGAGGACAAGAGCAAGCCGCGGGCGCAGCAGTACAAGATTTTCGCGGATAGCCCGATCGCGTTCAGCGCGACGCGGGCGTGATGTTGATCCGTCATGCCCGGGCTTGGCCCGGGCATCCACGTCTTCCTTTCTCGCTGCATCAAAGACGTGGATGGCCGGGACAAGCCCGGCCATGACGAAGAGAGAGAACGTCATCGGCTATCGAAACGTTCTCACATCGGCTTGAAGGCGCGGTCGAGCTCGACGTCGATCAGCATCGGGCTGTTGCCCTGGAGCCCTTGCGCCAGCAGATCGGTGGTCTCGGCGAGCGTCGTGGCGCGCTCCGCCGCCACGCCAAGCGAGCGCGCCAGCGCCACGAAATCGATGGCCGGATCGAGCAGCTCCATGCCCACGTAAGTGTCGGCCTGCTCGGCGTGCCCGCGCATGGCATGCAGGCGCTGCTTGAGGATGCGGTAGGACTTGTTGTTGAGGATCACGAACAGCGCGCCGATGCGATAATGCGCGGCGGTCCACAGCGCCTGGCAGGTATACATCGCGCTGCCGTCGCCGATCAGGCCGACGACCGGCCGATCCGGCAAGGCGAGCTTGACGCCGATCGCGGCCGGCAGGCCCCAGCCGATGCCGCCGCCGCGCAGCCCGAAATAGCTCTGTGGATCATCGGCGCGGATCAACTGGCGGATGCCCGGCGCCGACGACAGCGCCTCCTCCACCACCA
>WNGA01007363.1_pt1 | contig 15337 bp, 9 predicted proteins | sample 5400061 | NCBI WGS metagenome assembly WNGA01 (sample SAMN13153366, study PRJNA577476) | soil metagenome | isolation source: 100 cm soil or saprolite under grassland replicate 2 | place: USA:California | collected 2016-06-15
GAAAAAGCGGTCCTCTATTCGATCCTGCAAACCCTGTAAATGATTCAAAAAACAATACAGGATTAAAAGATCTTCCTCCTGCCGTGCCTGCATTTATCTGGTATCCTTACGCCGCATCGCCAGATTTTCCGCAAGTTGGCACAGGCGGGCGCAACGCAATGGCAGGTCCGGTTTATTATATTGATATGTTTCCTAAAGAAAGCCGCTTTCCTGATTATTATAATGGCAAGCTATTTATCTATGATTGGATTCGCGGATGGATAAAAGCAGTTACGACATTACCAAATGGTGACTTTGATAAGATGGAGCCTTTTATGGAACACACAAAGCTTAATAATTGCATTGATTTTGAAGTAGGCCTCGATGGCAAATTTTATCTGCTGGAATATGGCAGTGGATGGTTTAGTAAAAATCCGGATGCAGGATTATCAAGAATAGATTATATAAGCGGTAACAGAGCACCAAAGATTGCTGCCATTAATGTGGATAAAACGACCGGGGTATTGCCCTTTGCAGGCAAGGCAACAGTTGATGCGAAAGACCCGGAAAATGATAAGATGACTTATTCATGGGATTTTGGTAATGGAACACACAAAGAAACTACTACACCTGAAGTTGATTTCAATTATTCAACAGTTGGTGATTATAAACTTTCTGTTATAGTAAAAGATTCGCATGGCGATTCCACAGCAAGCGATGCAGTTGAATTGTATGCAGGCAATGAAATGCCGGAAATAGATATTCAGATAACCAATGCGAATAAATCTTTTTATCTGCCGGGCAAACCGGTCACCTACGCAGTAACAGTAAAAGACAATGATACTTCAAAGATTGATCCTGCCAATCTTTTTGTTTCGCTTGATTATGTATCAGGGCTTGATAAAGCATCAGTTGCAATAGGTCATCAACAAGCTTCTGCAACTGTGAGTGGAAAAAGCCTTGCGCTTTCGCTTGATTGCAAAAGCTGTCATAAGGAAGCTGAAAAATCCATTGGGCCCTCTTTCATGCAGGTTGCACAGAAGTACAATATAAATCCAAATGCAATGGATTACCTCACTGAAAAGATTGTGAAAGGCGGAGGTGGTGTATGGGGTGAGGCGCAAATGTCGGCCCATCCAACATTGCCCAAGAATGATGTTCATCAGATTGTGCAGTGGATTCTTTCATTAGCAAATCAATCTGCAATAAAGAAATCATTGCCTGCATCAGGAACTATTACACCTTCACCTCACGGCGAAAAGCCTGATGCTTCACTTGTATTATCTGCAAGTTATACAGATAAAGGTGGCAACAATATAAAAGCTTTAACCGGCAGGGGTGCCATTGTTCTAAACAGTAACACATTTAAATTTAATGGCAATGAAAAAATGCAGACCTATACTACTATCAACTATAACGGAATGACTGTGATGATTGTGCCCAAAGAGGAAGGTTGGTTTGCAATAGACAGTATAGATCTTACAGGCGTTACCTCTTCAAATCTCATGATGGGTTGGCAAGAAGCACCCAAGTATGGATATGATTTTGAAATAAAGCTTGATGCGCCAAATGGGAAATCTATTGGAACAGGAGCTTTAACGGTGCCGCAGAACAGTAAACAACATCAAATGATGGTGCATGTTCCATTGCAACCGGTTGCAGACGGACAATTCCATGCTGTATATATAATTTCAAAACCGAAGGATGCAAAGGAAACAGGGCAGTTGGGTATAAATTCTGTGCAGTTTAATGCGAAATAATTAAGAGAGTTTTTTTGTCCCTGAGCTTTGAATGATTTTATGATTCAATAGCAGGGTTTAAATTGTATTCTGAAACGCTTTGTTTTTTATATGGCACATGAGAAGTTTGTTCATTCTTTGACTTAATAAATCTGTAGTAGTTAATATAAAGGGTTGATAATCTTTTGAAAAATTATCAAACCCTTTTATTTTGTAACAGCAACATTAAAAAAAGATGTACTTCTTTAATGTGTTAAGAAAAGTAAGCTGCAAAAAACAAAATCAGCTATCAATACGGTAATTGTAAAGATGCGTGCTTCTCTGTCTTCAAGTGTAAGTGTAGATGTTTTCATTGTAAAAAATTTTAGTTGTTGAATGATCTTTGTTGCGTTTTTAAATGCTTTCAAATATTTGATATAGAAAGAAATTCAAAGTTTATTCTTAAAAGAGCTGAACAATCAGTTTAACCAATGATTTTGTTTTATCTATAATTTCTTTAACAAAGGAGAGGATTGCTGCTGCACATCAAACAGAAAATAAAAAAATAATGAGAATAGCTAAACGATGCATTTTGGTAAGAAGAAAAGTAAATTTGTTTCAAACAAATTTTATTATGCGGGACTAATACAGCAAAAAATTTAAGATATTATAACCGGTATTAAAAGTGATACTATTTTGAAATGGTATAAGTATGGATAAGAACATAAATATGGATAAGCACTATATTTTATATAAGTAATCCAGGAATATAGGTAAGCCAATAATTTTTTTGCGACTAACATAATTTTAAAACTATTACAAAACGTTCACATTTAACACAATAACCTAAATGCAATTGTCTTAATAAATAGCTTATTCGTTAAAAAAAAGTATTTTAGCATATCAATAATTAATAATAACAATCAGGTTTTTTCAAATCAATTCTTTTTATTTGTACTGATTGAAATTATTTTTTGTTGCAGGAAAAAATAACTGATGAATTACGAGGTTAAACATATCGACAAATTCAGGTTTATAGAAGAAGGCGAAGGTGAGCCTTTGATATTATTGCATGGGCTGTTTGGTGCATTAAGTAATTTCAAAGATTTGATAGAGCACTTCAAGCATTTAAATAGAGTAATTGTGCCGATACTTCCTCTCTTTGAGCTGGATTTATTTCATACTACGGTAGGGGGTTTAGAGAAGCATGTGCATAAATTTATCGAAACAAAAAATTATCATAATATTCATTTATTGGGTAACTCTCTGGGAGGTCATGTTGCGTTGCTCCATGTATTAAAGCATCCTGAAAAAATAAAATCGCTTATTCTTACGGGGAGTTCTGGTTTGTTTGAAAATGGGATGGGAGACAGTTATCCCAAACGCGGCGATTATGAATACATAAAACGCAAAACCGAACTCACTTTTTATGATCCTGCTACTGCTACTAAACAGTTAGTGGATGAAGTATATGAGATTTGTAACAACCGTCTTAAAGTAATTAAAATAATTTCATTAGCTAAAAGCGCTATACGCAATAATCTCGGGGAAGAGCTAAATCAAATCACTCGGCCTACTTTATTGATTTGGGGGAACAATGATACAATAACCCCTCCTTTTGTTGCAAAGGAATTTAATAAGCTTATTCCCAACAGTGAACTATATTTTATTGATAAATGTGGCCATGCCCCCATGATGGAAGTGCCCGCAGAATTCAATATTTTACTCGAACAATTTCTAAGCAAACTTAAACACCCTGCTGCAACGGTGGCTTGAGTTTTGTTGTCTTTTATATATACTTTATTTAAGAATGTTAGTATCCCAGATTATAGAATCAGGTTTTCCGCACCTTTCAGTGCTTGATAAGGTTGACTTTGCTCTTCATTTAATGGAAGGGTATGATGTGTTGCACCTGCCTGTTATTGTAGAGGAAAAATTTGCAGGCATCATTAGCAAGGACGATTTACTTGATGCCGATGAAACAGCAATGCTGGCATCCTTGCAATCCCAATTTATTCATGCATCCGTATTGCCTGAGGAACATATTCTGAGCGCATTAAAAGTAGCCAGCCATTTTGAGATTTCAGTTATTCCGGCTGTAAACAAAAACAGCGAGATACAAGGTATCATTACTCAAAAAAACCTGGCGCGTTCACTTGCAGGTTTTTTTAATGTAGAAGAACCAGGTGGAATGATTGTGATTGAAATGGATAAAAGAAATTTTTCATTCGGTGAATTATGCAGGCTTATTGAAACAAATGATGCCAGCATTACACAATTAAATACCTATACAGAAAGTGCAACAGGTCTTTATATTGTTACCATTAAGATAAATAAAATGGAAATTTCTGATATAATCGCTACTCTGCAACGATATGATTATATAATCCGTTACTATTTTGGAGAAGAAGAATATGAAAACGAGCTCAAAGAAAATTATGATTTACTCATGGCATACCTCAATATATAATCCTCACTATTTATTACTTATTAAAAAACGATTGTTTGATTGTTAAAAAAATAACTTTCAAAGAGGAAAATAACACAATAGACTATTTTTACCGCTCACCACCAACTGTAGGAAAAAAATTAATGAACCATTGCAAACGGCAGATACTCCTCTGGCTGTGCTGTAGCCTATGTATATTCACTACTGCGCAAGGTATTAATCCTGTTCAAAAAGATTCATCTGCCGCAATTAATATTCTTCTTAATGCAATCACTCCAACAGTCGCTGATACGTCGCTGGTGCTTATTGCTGATATAAGTGTGCAGGGAAATAAAAAAACAAAACCATTTATCATTGAAAGGGAAATTCCTTTTAAACAGGGAGATTATATTCCGCGCAATGAACTTGACCAAAAATTAGCACTGGCCCGCCAGCAGGTAATGAATACCGCATTATTTACTCAGGTGAGTATTTATGTTCAAAGCCAGCAAGGCCCTCTTGTTTTTATTAACGTAGATGTTAAAGAACGCTGGTATCTTTTTCCTCTTCCCTACTTTAAACTTGTTGATAGAAATTTTAACCAATGGTGGGTGGAGCAAAAAGCAAGTCTTAACCGCGTGAATTATGGAATTAAATTCGATAAAAAAAACGTTAGTGGCCGAAATGATAAACTAAGTGTTTATCTTATTGGCGGCTATAGCCGGCAGGTATTGCTAAGATATGAACAACCTTTTGCTACCAGATCGCTTAAGAACGGATATAGCGTGGCTTTTAATTTCAGCAGGCAACGTGAACTGAATTACGGAACCGATTTGAGCAAACAGGCTTTTTATAAACAAGAGGGTTTTGTTATGCAGAATATTCGCGGCGAAGTTGCATATCTTTACAGGCCAGCTATAAAAACACGGCATACTTTTAAAGTTGCTTATGTAAAAAATAAGGTTAGCGATACCATTCTTTTTTTAAATCCTCATTATTATCCTGTAAGCGCCGGCAACAATATTTCTTATCCTGAATTTTCTTATTCTGTACAATATTTTAACGCAGATTATAATGCATATCCAACAAGAGGTTTTATAGGCGATGCAACTATTCTGAGAAGGGGAGTGAACAAGCAAATGAACCTCACCCAACTTCAATACACTGCTAATTATACAATGCCGATAATCAGTAAAACTTATTTAAATCTGCAAAGTGCCGGCACTATAAAATTTCCTTTTAATCAGCCTTTTTATAATCAGCAACTTTTTGGATATGGCGGTGCTTATCTTCGCGGTCTTGAATATTATGTTATGGATGGTGTGGCAGGGATTATGGGAAGAGCAACAGTTCGCAGAGAATTTTTTTCAATGACACTTAAATCTCCTCCGAAGAGTAAAAAAGAAGTAACAATTCCTTTCCGCTTTTTTATTAAAGCAGGTGGTGACATGGGATATGTTTACAGTAAAGCGCCAGGCAACAATCTTCTCACCAATAAATTGCTTTATACAGAATGCGTAGGTCTTGATATGGTCATTCCTTCTTATGATGTTGTTTTCAAATTTGAATACAGCTTTAATCAGTTAGGTGGAAACGGATTTTTCTTTCATGTACGCTCAGATTTCTAATTATAATTATTGATAGTATTTAATATTGTGTTCACCATGCTGCATGAGACCAAAGCGTAAAAAGGGAGCAATCTTGCATGACGAAGCAGCAAGATTGGAAACAACGAAAGCCTCTTCATATTTGTTACTGCTGGTCCAAAAAAAATGAAAATTCTAACAGGTATTGGCTTTTCAACTTTATTTTCTCTCTTTAAAGTCGGCGCTTAATTTTACAAATCAATTATAAGATTAATGAAAGTAGCCATTTACAGCCGCGGATTAGATCCTGACCTTAAAGCCCAGTTAATTATTCTGCTTGCAGAATTGCAGAAATATAATATAGAAATTTTGCTGCTGCATGCATTGGCTTCTGATAATTTGCCCATTAATAAAAAAGGTATACGTCTCTTGTCAAACTCTTCTGAACTTGATGCTTCCATAGATTGTCTTATAAGTTTGGGCGGCGATGGAACCATGCTCGATTCAGTTGTCCTCGTAAGCGATAAAAATATTCCTATTCTTGGCATCAATTTTGGCAGGCTGGGCTTTCTTGCAAGTATAGGTAAAGAAGAATTAAATCTCGCAGTAGATGCATTGATAAACGAAACCTATGTGGTGGATAAACGTACGCTTATTCATTTGGATGCAAGTATTCCTTTGTTTGGCAATGCGCCTTTTGCCTTAAATGAATTTGCGATTCATAAAAGAGATATTTCGCCAATGGTAAAAATTCATACTTATCTTAATGGCGAATTTTTAAATACTTACTGGAGCGATGGATTAATTGTTTCCTCTCCTACCGGCTCCACTGGTTATAACATGAGCTGCAATGGCCCCATTGTATTTCCTGAATCATCAAGTTTTGTAATTACACCTGTGGCACCCCACAACTTGAATGTGCGACCCATTATTGTGCCTGACAGTAATATTATTTCATTTGAAGTGGAAGGCCGCAGCGATCAAATAATTTGTGCTTTGGATGCACGCCGTGAAATAGTAGATAAAGACATTCAGCTTGCAATAAAAAAAGAAAGATTTACCGTTAGTTTGATTCGGCTGAATGAAAATAATTTTCTTTCCACTCTTCGCGCAAAATTGATGTGGGGACTTGATAAGAGAAACTAGTTTGTTTTATGTTCTATATTTTGTGTGAATTTTAAACATTTTAAGTAACCAACTATAGTAACTCTATCCGGCTTTTCTATTGCACATATTCTGCCTACAATAAAAAACCCTGCCATCTGCATTGGCAGGGTGTCTTTCATAGATTGGTTTAAAAAATAACCCCTTGCCGTAAAAAACAAAACCTATACCAATTTTTTGAAAATGCATTTTTTCTTTCACTGCACGATAGAAATATCTCATACTGTGTAGCAATAGCCACACTTTATTTAATATAATCATCGAGTCAATTTTCTTTACGATGCCTGAGAATTTTATATTTCTTCATTCTTTATTAAAATTGGAAGCAGCCTGATATAAAAATATTTATCCAAATAAAAAGACCTGTAAATTGTTTATATCTACAGGTCTTCATTTTTTACTTCACCTCTTTCAGAATTTCGTGATGTGGTTTTTTACAGCGGTTTAAATTTTTTATACCACTCTTTCCATTCCCCTATGCCAAGCCACCCATTAATTCTTTTTCATAAGGTGAAAAATGTCCCAAACGATGTGCATCATTTCCGTTTTAAAAATGAATAATTGAAAGTATAGAAAAGGATAGTAAGTATTGCCAAGATAAAAAACACTTAACAAATATGCAAGTATTATTCTTAAATTTTTACAAGTGAAATATTAATAATCCAGCTCAAGCTTTAGCCTGTCTTTCAATTCCTTTATAAGGGGATATTGTTCCGCAATTCTTTCAAATTTTTCGCGGCTGTTGAGTGTAAGATGTGCTGGGAGTTTTTCTTTTTCACCTTCTTCCACAAAAACTTTAAAAGTGATACTCCTGTTGTTAAATGCCTGCTGTATATAATCTGCAAGCAATATTTTTTCCTGCTCAATAAATTTTTGTTGTGTGATTGCATTTACAGTTGCTGAAAAAAAGTTGTCAGCCTCTATTTTCAATTTAGCCAATTTAAAAGTGCTTACAGATGAATGCTTTTGCTGTTCTCCAAGTTTTAAAATATATTGTTCCCAGCATTCTTTCAGCTTTTGCATTGTTAAGGCTTCCGCTTCTTTTACTTCTTCAATTACATACTCGTTCCCATATTTTTGGCGCAATCCGTCCAGCAAACTTTTTTTGTTGCCGTTGCTTGTTTTAATATTTACTTTTTTGGTTGCAGCCTCGTTACTAAAAGTTGTTTGTGCAGTAATTTTTGTATCCGGTAACTGATTAAATACTTCCTTTTCTTCTTCAATAGTTTCTGCCGGTTGTATAAAAAGTCTTGAATTGCTTACTTCAGGTTTTTTTGATTCATTATTTTTTACCTGCAAAGGATTAATCGGCTTTATTTTATATGCTACAGATGTGTTAATATGTTTTTTTTTAACAATGCTGCCATTTTCCGTTACAAGCTCAATAGCCTGTTGCAGAAAATTTAATTTTATCAGCGCCATTTCTACGTGCAATCTTTTGTTACGCGCCATTTTATAATTGATCTCCGCTTCATTCAAAATGTTCAATGCACTCACGAGATAAGAAAGATTTGTATCATGCGCAATTGTTATGTATTTCTTTTGCATGCCTTCTACAACATCCAATAATGCTGCTGCTTTTGCATCTTTACAAACAAGCAGGTTTCGAATAAATTCAGCAAAACCATTCAATACCATATCACCTTCAAAACCTTTCTTATTTATTTCATCGTACAGCAACATTGCGGCGCCGAGATCCTGCTGCAGTAAACAATCAAGCAGTTTAAAATAATAATCCTCATCCAAAATATTTAGATGCTCAAGCGTATTTTGATAAGTTACTTCTCCATTTGTAAAACTCACTATCTTATCCAATATACTTAATGCATCACGCATGCAGCCTTCACTCTTTTGTGCAATTACCTGTAAAGAAGCTTTGTCAGCTTTAATATCTTCCTTGTCTGCTATCTCCTCTAAATGTTCAACAGTATCCTTATTGGTGATACGCTTAAAATCAAATATCTGGCATCGCGATAAAATGGTGGGAAGTATTTTATGTTTCTCGGTAGTAGCTAAAATAAAAATTGCATAGGACGGAGGCTCTTCAAGAGTTTTAAGAAATGCGTTAAATGCACTCGCACTAAGCATATGCACTTCGTCCACAATATATACTTTGTATTTACCGGCCTGCGGTGCAAAGCGAACCTTTTCTACAAGAGAGCGAATATCATCAACCGAATTGTTGCTCGCTGCATCAAGTTCATGAATGTTTAATGAAATACCATCATTAAAACTTTTACAGGAATTACATTGATTACAAGCCTCACCATTAGATTGTATGTTTTCACAATTGATTGTTTTTGCAAGTATACGTGCACAGGTTGTTTTGCCCACACCACGTGGTCCGCAAAACAAAAAAGCATGTGCGAGTTGATTATTCTTAATTGCATTTTTTAAAGTGGTAGTTATATGCGCCTGCCCCACAACAGTATCAAATGTTTGAGGTCTATACTTTCTTGCCGAAACAACAAATTTTTCCATGATTGCAAGATAAGAATGTTACCGGTTTTCAATAAACAGTTACCCGTTTAGTTGTGCACAATTAATTATTTTTGCGTTGATTTTTTTTGAGCCGGAGTAAGGAATAATTATTTAGCCTACATTCTGCCTCAGATGAACTCCTGCAGTTTCAGAACTTTTTTGATCGGATGAGCAATATAATTTTAACCCTCGCAGTATATCGTTTCTAAAAACAAGTGTTTCATCATGTAAACAATCAATACAGATAAGAGATAGTCCGAAAGAATAATACAGCAAATCTTTTTATGTTTTTGATTTTCTTTTCCTGCTTACAAGATTATCTGGTTTAGGTACTAAATTCAAAACAGCATGAAGGTTTGAATTATATTTTTTCATATCAAGTTTATAATAGAAAGCCCCTTTTTTTGACGTGAGTTTTTCTTTGTCTTTTTGCTTTACAAGCAGACCTGAGGAAAGCATTTTCCTGCTGAAGTTACCTTTATCAAATTCAGCATCATATAAATTTTCATACAAATTTTTCAATTGCGGAATTGTAAACTTTCCGGGTAATAATTCAAAAAGAAGGGGATGGAGTGAAGCCTTGTCTCTTAATTTTTTTCTGGCGAGTTCTACCATTTCGTTATGATCAAAAATCAGGTGTGGCAATTGATTAATGGGAAACCATACCGGATGATAATTATTGTTTAACTGTTGCCTGTATTTTTTTACATCAATCAAAGCAAAATAGGCAATGGAAATAGTTCTTTCCACCGTGTCTCTTTTGGGTTCACTGAATGTGTGCAACTGCTCCATGTATACACCATCGAGACCTGTAAGATTCTTCAGCACTCGTGAAGCGGCTTTTTCAGTACTTTCATTCACCCTGATGAATCCACCCACAAGGCTCCACTTGCCTTTGAAAGGTTCAAAACCACGTTGTATAACAAGCAATTTCAATTCCTCATCGTCGTATCCAAAAATGATGCAATCAACTGCAACAAGAAAATGTTTCTGGCCCAAATACTGGCTCATGCTAAAACAGAAAATTTAAAAAAATTATAGAATAAATCATTTTAAAATCCGGGAAAAATAGCTTATTGGCATCACCATAAAAACAAATCTGTAACACAAAAATTTTCTTCAGACCTGTAAAATCTTTACCCCCGGAAATACAGGTAGGCGGCTAAAATCAATATAACAACAAGCACGGATACCAAAACATCTTTTATATTCCAGCTTGAACGGGTCTCTTTTCTGTTTTGTTCACTCAAGGTAGAAAAAGTAAGGCCGTTGATTTTGGCATAATCAGGTGCTTTGGTTGCATAGCTAACAACAAGAAATATTATAATGCAAACAATAGTTATCAGTAAACTGTAATACTGGAAAAAAATGTGGTTTACTATCCATAGAAATGATCCTTCTGTGTAATTGAAATTGCTAATCAGTTTAACCGGTGTATCAACTATCAGCCTGAACAAGCCCATAACAAAACCTGTAACTAAAGTAGCCAAGCAACCAGGTCCGTTTAACCGCTTCATAAGTATGCCAAAAAAGAAAACCACAAATATGGGTGGCGCCAAATATGCCTGTATCCCCTGCAAATAATCATAAAGTCCTCTTCCACCTTGTATTACAGGAATCCAAAGAAGACCGATAAGCACCATCACAACTGTTGCCGCCCGTCCAACCCAAACCAATTGAGCCTGGGAGGCTCTGGGTCTGAGGCGGGAATAAAAATCCATTGTAAAAAGAGAAGAGGAAGCATTGAAAACGCCTGCCAGGGCACTCATTAGCGCTGCCAGCAATCCCGCAACTACAATTCCCCTAACCCCGATTGGAAGCACATGCATAACCAGCAATGGAAAAGCCGCCTGTGCACGATCCCTGATCAAGTGACCCTGTGCGTCAAATAACTCCTGATGCAGGGAAGGAATTGTTCCGCTTTTGGCCAATGCAAAACATATCATTCCCGGAATAATAAAAAGAAAAACGGGAGTCAGTTTTAAAAAGCCGGCGAATATGGAACCACGCCTGGCCTCACGTTCATTAGGTGCGCCCAATACACGTTGTACAATATATTGGTCGGTACACCAATACCATAATCCGATAATAGGTGCACAAAGCAACATGCCCGGCCAGGGATATTTATCGTTAAAATACCATGCAACTCTTCCTGCTTCCTGAACAGGAGCCCACGTGCCTTTTATGCCATTGGGTACAACCGGTTTCCATAAATTAAACATTTCACTTCCGCATATTTCCCGCAGTCTATCCCATCCTCCAAGGGCCTTCAACCCAAAATATGTTACCATCACAGCTCCAATTATCTTAACGAAGGTTTGAAGAGTTTCCGTGTAAACTACTGCCCTCAATCCTCCCACTATTGTATATATGCCGGTTAAAACTATCAGTAAAATAGAGCCTATCCAGAAAGTGTCCATTCCCCAAAAATTCACCTCCGGTAATAAAGCCCTGAATACAATACCACCTGCATAAATTCCAACTGCTATTTTTGTCAATATATAGGCTATCAGCGAAATAATGGAAAGAACTGTCCTTGCCCTGGGAGAAAATCTTTTTTCCAGAAACTCGGGCATGGTAAAAACTTTTGACCGCATATAAAATGGCACCATTACCCAGCCCAATACAAGTAGGCACCATGCATGTAATTCATAATGCGCAAGTGCTACGCCATCAGTTGCTCCGGAACCTGCCAGGCCTACCAGGTGTTCGGATCCGATATTAGAGGCAAAAATGGAAGCTCCAATAATAAACCAGCCGAGATGACGACCGGCAAGAAAATAATCCTCGGCGGAATCTTTACGTTTCTTTTTTACTGCCCAATAAGAAATGGCGGCAATGATGCAGAAGTAAAACAAGATAATCGCCCAGTCCAAACCTCCGAGATAATTCATAGTATTTGATTTATTTAATGAAATAAATTATAACTATCTGTTCTGATTACCGATAATAAACATCATTCCATCTTAATTCATTTTTCAGATCATAGAGTTTTGTATTTCTGCCAATCAACACAAACTCCACCTTTGCCATATCTGCAAAATCTTCGAGGTGCTCTGCCGTTAAATTCTGGCTGTAGCAGGTGTGATGCGCACCACCGGCGAGTATCCATGCTGCGCATCCTGTTTGCATATCAGGATATGGTTTCCATAAAACTCTTGCAACCGGAAGTTTCGGTAAATCATGTTCGGGTGCAACTGCCTCTACTTCATTCACCAGTAAACGGAAACGATTACCCATATCAATTACAGATGCATTCAATGCAGCACCACCCGCCACATTAAAGACAAGCCTTACAGGATCTGCTTTTCCGCCAATACTTAACCGGTGAATTTCGCAGGATGGTTTTCCATCCGCAATAGAGGGACATATTTCCAGCATGTGTGCACCCAATACCATTTCATTGTTTGGCTCAAAATGATAAGTATAATCTTCCATGAAGGCATTACCGCCTTTTAATCCGCTGCCCATCACTTTCATCGTTCTTACCAATGCTGCAGTTTTCCAATCACCTTCTGCTCCAAAACCATAACCATCATTCATCAAGCGTTGTGCAGCAATCCCGGGTAATTGAACAAGGCCATGTAAGTCTTCAAATGTATCTGTAAAACCTTTGAAATTTCCCTGCTGCAAAAAGTTTCTTAGACCAATTTCGATCTTTGCAGCTTCCCGTAAGGACGCATGTTGTTTGCCATTCTTTTTTAAGCTGTCAACCAAATTATATTGCTCATCATAAACATTGCACAGTTTATCAATTTCTGTATCACTTACTTCATTTATCACTTTTACCAAATCACCTACACCGTGTGTATTCACTGAATAACCAAATTGCATTTCAGCTTCCACTTTATCTCCTTCCGTAACTGCCACCTGGCGCATGTTATCGCCAAAGCGAACAAACTTTGCGCCCTGCCAGTCATGCCAGCCTGCCGCAGCCCGTATCCATATATTGATGCGTTCCAGCACCTTCTCATCCTGCCAGTGACCAACAATAACTTTTCTCCTTAAACGCATGCGACTCATAATAAAACCAAATTCCCTGTCGCCATGTGCGCTTTGATTGAGGTTCATAAAGTTCATGTCAATATCGTTCCAGGGAATATCACGATTGAACTGTGTGTGTAAATGACACAATGGTTTTTGTAAAATCTTCAAACCAACGATCCACATTTTTGCGGGAGAGAATGTGTGCATCCATGCAATAATGCCAATGCAATTAGTTGCAGTATTGGCTTCAACACAAATGCGATAAATTTCTTCAGGTGTAGTTACAATTGGTTTATAAATAATCGTTAACGGAATTTGTACAGCGTCATGCAAGGATTTTGCAATAATTTGAGAATGTTCTGCTACTTGTTTTAAAGTTTCTTCACCATATAAATGCTGACTTCCTGTAATAAACCAAACTTCAAGTTTCTTTAAATCTATCATTTGAATAGTTTGAAATAATTATGTTATCTATTAAGTCCGAAAGTAACTTTATCAACTTTGCTAAATTTTCGACTTCCTGACTTTTCCGACTTTCTAACTTTCCTGACTTTACTGCAATGTTATCAGCACCACTGACATTGGTGGCAAGGAGACAGCAAGTTGCTCACCGGATTTCTTATAATCATTGAAAGCGGCAGGCTTCACTTTATCAGGTTGTTCAAAAGTGTTAATATCAGTAAACTTTGTTGACGTTATTACCTGGCCTTCTGTTTTTTTCCAGCTTGCTCCTTGCAACGAAGTGGTTACTATAATTTTTTTATTTGGATCAAGGTTAACCAATGTAATATGTATGGCACCGGAACTATCTTTTGAAGCGGAAGCATTAACAGCAGGTATAGAATCATTATTAAAAATATAATCAGGACTAAAAAAATGTACAGGCAATAACGTAGCATTCTGATGCACTTTATACAAATCAAACACATGATAAGTTGGTGTAAGCAACATTTTTTCTTTGCTGGTAAGAATAAGTGATTGCAGCACATTTACTGTTTGTGCAAGATTCGCCATGCGAACCCTGTCACAGTGATTGTTGAAAATGTTGAGTGTTGATGCAGCTATCAAAGCATCACGCAAACTGTTTTGCTGGTAAAGAAACGCAGGATTGGTTCCCGGCTCTGCATCAGTCCAGATGCCCCATTCATCAACTGCCAGTGCAACTTTTTTCTGCGGATCATATTTATCCATAATAGCACTATGCCTGTTGATAAGCTCTTCTATATGTAAACAATTTTTTAATCCTTTAAAATATTCTTCTTCATTAAAAGAAGTTGCGGAACCTTTTTTCTCCCAAGTGTTAACAATAGTATAGTAATGCATAGAGATGCCCCACAATTGCCATGCAGGAATTTTTTTCATGCATACATCCGTCCAGTTATAATCGTCTCCATTTGAACCACTGGCTATTTTCTTTAAAGGAGCGCCAGGATAATTTTCACAGAAAGATGCATATCGTTTATAATTGTCAGCATAAAATTCAGGTGTCATTTCACCACCACATCCCCAGCTTTCATTGCCAACACCCCAGAAAGAAACTTTCCATGGTTTATCCCTTCCGTTTTGTTTACGAAGATGTGCAAGTGTACTTTCACCATCATAATTGAGATACTCAATCCAGTTGGCCATTTCCTGCGGAGTTCCCGTTCCTACATTACCTGCTATATATGGCTCGCACCCTATCAGGGCACACAACTCAAGAAACTCATGCGTGCCAAAACTATTGTCATCAATTACCATTCCCCATGTTGTGTTTACTCTTTTAGGCCGTTGATCGCGCTGACCAATTCCATCACTCCAATGATATTCATCAGCAAAACAGCCACCCGGCCAGCGAAGCAATGGAATCCTGATTTTTTTCAGCGCATCAACAACATCAAGTCTTATATGATCTTTCTTTGCGACATTTAAAGAATCACTTACCCAAAATCCATCATAGATGCAACGGCCCAAATGTTCAGCAAACTGTCCATAAATATATTTACTGATAGTTT
>WNGA01007364.1_pt1 | contig 15336 bp, 14 predicted proteins | sample 5400061 | NCBI WGS metagenome assembly WNGA01 (sample SAMN13153366, study PRJNA577476) | soil metagenome | isolation source: 100 cm soil or saprolite under grassland replicate 2 | place: USA:California | collected 2016-06-15
CGGCAGCTGCAGGAGGAGGCGGTGGTTTAGCGGGGTTGACATGTGGGAGATTGTGGGGCAAAGTGGTCCCAAGTGGAAGCCCAGCTCCTGCTCGTCGGCGAGTACGAGCACACGATCGATGAGAAGCATCGTCTCACTCTCCCCGCCAAGTTCCGCCAAGCGTTCGCGGACGGGATCATCGTCACGCGGGGCCTCGACGGGTGTCTCTTCGCCTACCGTCGTGAGGATTGGGCTCGATCCATCGAGTCTCGACTCGCCGCGCTGGATCCGCTCGGCGAGGCGGGGCGGCGGCTGCGCCGCTTCTTCTTCGGGGGCGCGGCCGAGACCGACCTCGACCGGCAGGGCCGCGTGATGCTGCCGGCGCACCTGATCGAGCACGCGAAGCTCGGGCGGGAGGTCGTCATCGTCGGGATCCACGACCACCTGGAGATCTGGGATCGCGCCACCTGGCGGCGCGAGCTCGACCGTATCGAAGGGAGCGCGGAAGATGTTGCCGAGCGTCTTGCAGCGCAGCACGACTGATCACGTACCGGTTCTCGCCGAGGAAGTCAGGCGCCTCGTCGCCGTCCGCCCAGGCGAGACGATCGTCGACGCCACGTTCGGCGCGGGCGGCCATGCCGCGCTGCTCGCGTCCGACCTCGAGGGCCGCGGCAGGCTGATCGCGATCGACCGCGACCCGAACGTGCGGCCGTACTTCGAGAGCTTCCGGCGCCGCTTCGGCTCGCTCCAGGCGCGCCTCCTCCGCGGCGAGTTCTCGCTCGTGCTCGAGCAGCTCGCCGGGAACGGCGTCGAAGCCGACGTCGTCCTGCTCGACCTGGGGATCTCGTCGATGCAAATCGACCGCCCCGAGCGAGGATTCTCGTATGCCGTCGATGCGCCGCTCGACATGCGGATGGACCCGTCCGCGGGGCTCTCGGCGCGGGAGCTCGTGAACGAGGAGAGCGAGAAGGAGCTCGCGCGCATCTTCAAGCAGTACGGCGAGGAGCGCTACGCGCGCCAGATCGCGCGGGCGATCACGCAGCGGCGTCCGCTGGAGACGACGGCCGAGCTCGTCGACGTGATTCGCTCCGCGATCCCCGCGCCTGCTCGTTTCGGCGAGGGACATCCGGCGAAGCGCGTCTTCCAGGCGCTGCGGATCGCCGTGAACGACGAGCTCGGAGTGCTCGAGCGTGCACTTCCGGCTTCGCTCGAGATGCTGCGGCCGGGAGGACGTCTCGCCGTGATCTCGTTCCATTCGCTCGAAGACCGGCTCGTGAAGACGTTCATGCGCGACGCGGAACGCGGTTGCACCTGCCCGCCTGACTTCCCAGTCTGCGTGTGCGGCAACGAGCCGCTCCTGCGGGCGGTGTCCCGCAAGCCCGTCCGTCCGTCGGCGGACGAGCTCGCGCGCAATCCGCGCTCGGCGTTTGCCCGGCTTCGCGTCGCGGTGAAGACTTGATGGCGACCGCTGCCGCGCGCACTCAAGTCGCGGCTCCTGCGGCGCCTCGCCGTCGCAGCCGGGTCGCCGCCAAGCCGGTTAACGCGCTGCGAAGCGGCGTGACGTGGATCGTCCTCCTGTCCGCGCTGCTCGCAGGGCTCGTCGCGCTCAACGTGGCCGTCCTCCAGCTCAACGTCCAGATGGACCAGGTCTCGACGGAGCGCGTCACGCTTCGCGCCGACAGGGCGTCGCTCCTGTCGCAGTTGTCGAGCAATGCCGCGACGCCTCGAATCGAGTCGCTGGCGCGGAAGCGGCTCGGATTCGTGACCGCCCCACCCGACGCCACGACATATATCGACCTCGCCGGTCCGTGAAGCGCAGGCGCCGGAATCCGGTCGACAGCAGGATCCGGCTCCTCCTCGCGTTCCTGATCGTCGCGTTCGCGGTCCTGCTCGGGCGCGCAGCGTGGCTCCAGGGCGTGCGCGCAGCGTCGCTCGCGCGCATGGCGGAGCAGCAGCATCGACAGACGGTCGCGATTCCGGCGTCTCGCGGAACGATCTACGACCGCACCGGCGTCCAGCTCGCGATCGGCGAGCAGGCGACGACGGTGTACGCCGATCCTCGGCTCGTCCGGGAGCCGCGCCGGGTCGCCTTCGAAGCGGGGCGGATCCTCGGCGTCGACGCGAGCGCCCTGTACCGGGCGCTGCTCGACCGCCGCACCAGCTTCGTGTACGTCCGGAGAAAGGCCGACCCCAAGAAGGCGAAGCTGCTCGAGCGGAAGCGCCTCGCGGGTCTCGGCTTCTATGCGGAGGAGCGGCGCGCGTACCCGCAGGGGCACATCGGCGCGCACGTGCTCGGTTATGCGGGCGTCGACAACGAGGGCCTCGCCGGAATCGAGTTGCGGTTCGACCGCCTCCTACGCGGCCGGCCGGGCAGCGAGACGGTGGTGCGCGACCCCTTCGGGCGCGCGATCGACATCGTCTCCGAGCGCGCGGAGCGGGAGGGACGGGACGTCTTCCTCACGCTCGACCATACGATTCAGGCGGACGCGGAGCTCGTCCTGCGTCAGACCGTCGAACGCTGGCACGCGAAGTCCGCGAGCGCGATCGTGCTCGATCCGAGGAGCGGCGACGTGCTCGCGATGGCCGTCGCGCCGGAGTTCGATGCGAACCGCTTCGGCGCGACGTCGCCCGACGTCGCGCGGAACCGCACCGTCACCGACGTGTACGAGCCCGGCTCGACGTTCAAGCTGATCACCGTCGCGGGGGCGCTTTCCGAGCGCCTCGTCACGCCGCAGACGTCGTTCGTGCTGCCGTACTCGATCCTCGTCGCCGACCGCTGGATCCACGACGCCGAGAAGCGGGACACCGAGACGATGACGGTCGCGCGAATCCTCTCCCACTCGTCGAACGTCGGCGCGATCACGCTTGCTGAGCAGCTTGGAAAGGAGCGGCTCGCGCGCTGGATCGAGCGCTTCGGGTTCGGCCGGAAGACGCGCGTCGGCTTCCCGGGCGAAGCGCGAGGGTTTGTGCTTCCTCCCGATGAGTGGTCGGGGTCGACGATCGGAAACGTTCCGATCGGACAGGGCATCGCCGTCACGGCGGTGCAGATGGCCGCGGCATACGGCGCCGTCGCGAACGACGGTGTGTGGGTCCAGCCGCACCTCCTCACGCGCGTCGAGAATGGCCGTCGCGTCCGGCCGCGACGCAGGCGCATCCTGCGGCCCGCGGTTGCCGCCCAGTTGAACGCGATGCTGCAGAACGTCGTCTCGGGCGGTACCGGGACGTCCGCGGCCGTGCCGGGCTACAAGGTCGCCGGGAAGACCGGCACCGCCGAGAAGCCGTCCCCGACGGGCGGCTACGGCACGGGCAAGTACGTCGCCTCGTTCGTCGGGATGGTTCCCGCGAGCGACCCGCGCCTCGTGATCCTCGTCGCAGTCGACGAGCCCACCGTCACCTACTGGGGCGGCGTCGTGGCAGCGCCCGCCTTCGCCCAGATCGCGCAGTTCGCACTCCAGTACCTGGAGGTGCCGCCGGACGCAACCGGCTGAGCGCGGTCGCTTGGACGCGGTCTCGACGAGGGGGCTAGCCTCCTCGTGTGCAACTCGAGCGCCTCATCGACGCGCTCGCGCCGGCGGACGTCCTGCACGGAGCGCCGGTCGAGATTGCCGACCTCGCCTACGACACGCGGTCGCTTGGTCCCGGCTCGCTGTTCTTCTGCGTCCCGGGAGCACACGCGGACGGCCACGACCTCGCGCCGGAGGCGGCGGAGCTCGGCGCAGCCGCGTTCGTGGTCGAGCGGCCCATCGCGCCGCCGCTGCCGCAGCTCGTCCTGGAATCGGTGCGCGCGGCGATGGCACCCGCGGCCGTTCGGTTCTTCGACGAGCCGAGCCGTGCGCTCGACGTCGTCGCCGTCACCGGTACAGCGGGGAAGACGACGACCACCTACCTCCTCTACGAAATCCTCCGCCAAGCAGACCGCAAGCCCGGCCTCCTCGGCAACATCGAAAGACGTGTGGGCGACGAGAGTCGCGCCGCCGACCTCAACACGCCCGAGGCGATCGACCTCCAGCGGTTGCTGCGGGAGATGGTCGACGCCGGCAACCGCTCGTGCGCGATGGAGGCAACGTCGCACGCGTCGGCGATGGGACGCCTCGACGGAACGCGCTTCGAGGTGCTCGTCTTCACGAACCTCGCGCACGAGCATCTCGACTTTCACGGGACGATGGAGGAGTACTTCGCGGCCAAGGCGAGGCTGTTCGCGCAGGCGGAGCGCGCGGTCGTGAACGTCGCCGATCCCTACGGTCGCCGGCTCGCGGAGGCGTTCCCGCACGCGGTGACGTTTGATCCCTCACACGAACGCCTCGACGCGGACCTGAAGCTGCGCGGCCATTTCAACGTCGAGAACGCACTTGCCGCCGCCGCCGCCGCGCGGGCGCTCGGGATCGACGAGGCCTCGATCCGCGCGGGCATCGAGGCCGTCGAGGGGGTTCCGGGACGGTTCGAGGAGATCGACGAAGGACAGCCTTTCCGCGTCTTCGTCGACTACTCACACAAGCCGGCCTCGCTCGAGAACATTCTGCGCGCGGCGCGCCAGCTGACGAGCGGACAACTCGTGTGCGTGTTCGGCTGCGGCGGCGACCGCGATCGCGAGAAGCGTCCGGTGATGGGACGGATCGCGCGCGAGCTCGCCGACGTCGCGATCGTCACGTCCGACAACCCGCGCAGCGAGGATCCGATGGCGATCATCGAGGACGTACTCGCCGGCGCGCCTGATCTCGATGTCGAACCGGATCGGCGCGCGGCGATCACGAGCGCGATCGGCAAAGCACGTGACGGCGACGTCGTCGTGATCGCAGGCAAGGGCCACGAGCAAGGTCAGGAGATCGGCGGCGTCAAGACTCCGTTCGACGATCGTGAAGTCGCTCGTGCCGTCCTGCGCGCCGCGCGGATCCGCGCATGATCCCGCTGCCAATCGACTTCGTCGCGGAGCTCGGCGACGTGGATCGGGTCCCGTGGACGGACGAAGTGACCGGCGTGCAGGTGGACTCGCGGCGGATCGAGGAGGGCGATCTCTTCGTCGCCGTGGGCGACGGCGCTGCGTACCGCAAGCACGCCTTCGCACGAGGTGCGGCGGCAACCCTCGTTCCGCGGGACGAACACGGAGCTCTCGCGGCGCTCGGCGCCGCCGTACGCGACCGGTCGTCCGCGCAGGTGGTCGCGATCACGGGGTCGATGGGGAAGACGACGACGAAGGACGTCCTCGCTGCGATCGCCTTTCCGCAGCGGCGGACCGTGGCCGCGGAGCGGAGCTTCAACAACGAGATCGGCGTCCCGCTCACGCTCTGCCGGATCGAGGAGGACACCGAGCTCGTGGTGCTCGAGCTGGCCATGCGCGGGTTCGGGCAGATCGCCGAGCTGTGCTCGGTCGCGCGCCCGCAGGTCGGTGTCGTGACGATGATCGCGCCCGTGCACCTGGAGAAGGTCGGCGACCTCGACGGCGTCGTGCGGGCGAAGAGCGAGCTGATCGCAGCGTTGCCTGCAGGTGGAATCGCGGTCGTGCCGCAGGGATTCAGGGTCGAGCGCGACGATCTCGACATCGTCCGCGTCGGCGACGACGTGCGGCTCGAGGCGTTCGAGCCGCCCGCGCTGCGCACGTCCGTGGGAACGATCGAGGTCAACTTCACTGCTCGGCACCTTGCGCAGAGCGCGCTCGTGGCGGTCGCCGCCGCAACCGCGATCGGCCTCGAGCTTCCCGATCGGCTCGATGTCGCCTTTGCCGAGTGGCGGAACCAGGAGCTCGAGCTTCCGGGCGGCGGCGTCGTGATCAACGACGCGTGGAATGCGAACCCGATCTCGATGCGCGCGGCGCTCGAGCACCTGACGGCCGTTGCCGCAGGGCGGCGGCGCGTCGGGGTGCTCGGCGAGATGGCGGAGCTCGGAGCGTACGCCGACGAGGGCCACTCCGAGGTCGCGCGCGCCGTCCAGGAGATCGGCGTCGACCTGCTCCTCGGCGTCGGAGAGCGGGCGCGTGTCTATGGTGGCAGGACCGTCGCAGACGCCGACGAAGCGATCGCCGTGTTGCGCGACGAGCTGCAGCCCGGCGATTGCGTGCTCGTGAAGGGCGCGCGCGCTCTCGGCCTCGAGCGCGTCGCCGCGGCGCTCGCGACCGTGCCCGCAGCGTGAGTCGGGTTCTCCTCGCGGGGATCATCGCCGGCGTCGTCTCGATCGTCGTCGGCCCGCGCTTCATCGAGTTTCTCCGCCGTCGCGAGCTCGGACAGCAGATCCGCGAGGAGGGCCCGGAGCGGCACGTGCAGAAGCAGGGGACGCCGACGGCCGGCGGCGTGCTGATCGTGCTCGCCGCGGCGTTCGCGTTCCTCGTCTTCTCGAAGTACCGCATCACCGGGCTGACCGTGCTCTTCCTCACGCTCAGCTGCGGCGCGATCGGCTTCCTCGACGACTACATCAAGTTCACGCACCGCCGCTCGCTCGGCCTCGCCGGGCGATGGAAGCTTCTGCTGCTCGTGGGAGTCGCCGCGGTCACGGGTTACCTCGCGCATCGCGCGGCGCTCCCGAACCTCACGGACGTGCTGATTCCGGGAACGGGAACGCGCGTGCCGCTCTCCTGGTTCTGGTACGTCTTCATCTTCGTTGTCATCGCCGGCGCGGTGAACGGCGTCAATCTCAGCGACGGCCTCGACGGTCTCGCCGCCGGCACCGCGATCATCTCGCTGTTCACGTTCACGACGATGGCGGTCGTCGCGTTCATCCGCTCGAACCCGCAGAACCCGGAGCTGCGCAACCTCAGCCGGCTCGACCTCGCGATCGTCGGGGCGGCGCTGATCGGGGGGGCGATCGGATTCCTCTGGTACAACGCGTTCCCCGCGGAGGTGTTCATGGGCGACACCGGCGCGATGGCGCTCGGGGGTGCGCTCGCCGGCTTCGCGATCATGATGAAGGCCGAGCTGCTCCTGCTGCTGATCGGCGGCGTCTACCTGATCGAGGCGCTGTCGGTGATGATCCAGGTGTTCACGTTCAAGTACCTCGGGCGGCGCGTCTTCCTGATGACCCCGATCCACCACCACTTCGAGATGAAGGCGTGGTCCGAGACGAAGATCATGGTGCGCTTCTGGATCCTGTCCGGCATCCTCTGCGCCGCGGGGTTCGCGCTCTACTACCGCTACTACCTCAAGTTCCGCGTGTGAAGAGGGCAGTCGTGTACGGCCTCGCGCGCTCCGGCGTCGCGGCTGCGGCCGCGCTCGAGCGTGACGGCGTCGACGTCGTGCGCGTCGATCGTTCACTCGGCAACGAGGACGATCTCGAGCTGCTGAGCGGTGCCGACGTGCTCGTCAAGAACCCCGGAGTTCCGCGCGAGCGGCCGCTCGTCGAGGAGGCGCGCCGCCGCGGGATCCCGGTCTGGGCGGAGGTGGAGCTCGGCTACCGGCTGCTGCGCCCCCGGCCGTTCGTCGGCGTCACCGGGACGAAGGGAAAGACGACGACGTCGGAGCTGCTCGGGGCGATCTTTCGTGCCGCCGGTCGTTCCACGGTCGTCGCGGGAAACGTCGGGCGGCCGCTCAGTGCGGTCGACGCGCCCGCGGACGCGTGGATCGTGTGCGAGCTCTCCTCCTTCCAGCTCGAGGACGTGCACGAGCTCGAGCTGGAGGTTGCGCTGCTGCTCAACCTCGAGCCGGACCACCTGGACCGTCACGGCACGTTCGGGCGCTACCGCACGGTGAAGCTCCGGGTGTTCGAGCGCGCGCGGCACAGGATCGTGCCGCGCGGCGGCGGGTTCGAGGGAATCGAGTTCTCGGCCGACGATCCGCTGCCCGCGGAGCCGCTGATTCCCGGCCGCCACAATCGAGCGAACGCCGCCGCCGCCGTTGCCGCAGCCAGGGTGACGGGCGTCGGCGACGTCGCGATTGCGGAGGCGCTGCGGACGTTCGCCGGCGTGCCCCACCGGCTCGAGACCGTGCGCGAGCTTGCGGGCGTGCGATGGGTGAACGACTCGATTGCGACGAACACGTTCGCCGTCCGCCAGGGGGTCGCCGCGTTCGATGCGCCGGTGCGCCTGATCCTCGGCGGCAGGGCGAAGGGGGAGGACTTCGGCGCGTTCGCACGGGAGCTGCCCGAGAACGTCCGCTCGATCTACCTGATCGGAGAGGCAGCCGACGAGCTGGCGACGGCGCTCGACTCCGCCGGCCGACCGTACGAGCGCGTCGGCACGCTCGCCGGCGCGGTGGCGGCCGGAGCCCGAGACGCGGAGCCCGGCGACGTCGTCCTGCTCTCACCCGCGTGCGCCAGCTACGACCAGTTCCACGACTTCGAGGAGCGGGGCGAGGAATTCAGGAGGCTGGTGGCGAATCTCGCCTGAATGGAACGCGCCGCAAAGCGGGGTGCCGAGTGGCACGTCCTGACGCTCGTCACGCTCGGCCTCGTCGCGTTCGGGATCGTGATGGTCTACAGCGCGACATCCGCCTCCGCCGCGGTCGGCGGCGGCGACCCGATCGAGTACCTTCAGCGCCAGGCGACGTTCGCCGTGCTCGGCCTCGTCGCGATGATCGCCGTCACGCGCATCGACTACCGGCGCCTCAAGCTGCTCGCGCCGGCGCTGGTCCTCGTCGCACTTGCGGGTTGCGCCGCCGTGCTCGTCGTCGGCGCGCCGGTGAACGGCGCCCGCCGGTGGATCGGGTTCGGGCCCGCGGCCTTCCAGCCGTCCGAGCTCGCGAAGCTCGCGCTCGCAATCTGGCTCGCCGCGTACCTTGCGAAGCGAGAGCCGCCGCAGCGGCTCGCGGAGCTGTGGCGGCCGATCGGGCTCCTCGTCGGCCTCTTCGCGGGTCTGATCCTGCTCGAGCCCGATCTCGGCACCACGATCGCGATCGGCGTGATGGTGATCGCCGTCCTCCTCGTCGCCGGAACGCCGATCGCGACGCTCGCCGGAGCGGTAGGGATCGCTTCGACGCTCGCGCTCGCGGCCGTCTGGATCGAGCCGTACCGGCGCGCGCGCGTGCTGTCGTTCCTGAATCCGTGGGACGACGCCCAGGGCGCAGGCTTCCAGATGGTCCAGGCGCAGATCGGCCTCGGCTCGGGCGGCTTCTTCGGCGAGGGGCTCGGGCAGGGCGTCCAGAAGATCCACTACCTGCCCGAGGCGCACACGGACATGATCTTCGCCGTGATCGGCGAGGAGGCCGGACTCCTCGGCACCGGACTCGTGATCCTCGCCTACGCCGCGTTCGCGTGGGCCGGTCTCGCCCTGGCCCTCAAGTGCCGCGACCCGTTCGGCAAGCGCCTCGCGGCGGGCCTCACCGCGCTCGTCTGCGGCCAAGCAACTGTCAATCTCGCCGCCGTTCTCGGCGTCGCGCCGCTGACCGGGATTCCGCTGCCGTTCGTCTCGTACGGCGGCTCGAGCCTCGTTGTCCAGCTCGTCGCGGTCGGGGTCCTCCTTAACATCGCCGGCAGTGGAGCAACGGCTCACCTGCGTGATCGCAGCCGGGGGGACGGCAGGACACGTTCAACCCGCGCTCGCGGTCGCGGACGAGCTCCGGAGCAGCGGCGTCCACGTGACGTTCGCAGGGTCGCCGGATCGCGTCGAAGCGCGGCTCGTTCCTGAAGCCGGCTACGAGATCGACTTCTTCCGCAGCGCGGGCTTGCCGCGGCGTCCTTCGCCCGAGCTCGCGCACGCGCTTCTCGTCGACGTTCGTGCGCTGCGTTCCTGCGCGCGGATCCTCGAGCGGCGGCGACCCGACGTGGTGCTGGGCGCCGGCGCCTTCGTCGGCGGCCCGATGGTCTACGCGGCGTGGCGCAAGCGGATCCCGACCGCGGTCACCGAGGCGGATGCGCACCTCGGCCTTGCAAACCGGCTCGCCGCGACGTTCGTCCGGCGTGTCTATCTCGCCTACGACATACCCGAGCGTCGCGACGGCAAGTACCGAGTGGTTGGACGGCCCGTGCGCGCGTCCACGGATGTTCCGCGCGCAGAGGCACGGCGGAGGTTCTCCCTTCCGCCGGCCGGTCGCGGACTGCTCGTGCTCGGCGGTAGCCAGGGCGCCGCTGCGCTGAACGAGGTCGTACTCGAGGCGTTCGCACGCGTCGGACCGCCCGTGCTCCATCTCTGTGGGGAGCGCTACTACGAGCTGCTGCGCGCGCGTCCGCAGCGGCCCGACTACAGGCTGCTCCCGTGGACGGACGACCTCGGCGCGGCGCTGGCTGCGGCGGATCTCGTGCTCGGGCGCGCGGGCGGCTCCGTCTGGGAGGTCGCGGCGGCCGGCATCCCTGCGGTGCTCGTTCCGTCACCGAACGTGACCGCGGATCACCAGACGAAGAACGCGCGCTACTTTCAGAGCGGGGGAGGCGCCGTGATCGTCCCCGAGCTCGAGCTCGGCCGAATCCCGGACCTTGTCCGCTCGCTGCTCGACGACCCGCGGCGGCTCGCCGAGATGAGCGACGCGATGCGCCGGCTCGCGAAGCCGGATGCGGCACGCGTGATCGCGCAGGACCTGCTGGAGCTTGCTCGAGGGTAGGCGCATCTGGTTCGTCGGCATCGGCGGCGCCGGTCTCTCCGGCTACGCGACCGTGGCGGCCGATTGGGGCGCGGAGGTGGGCGGCTGGGACCGCGCCGAGACGCCGTACCTCGAACGGTTACGGTCGCACGAGCTCGTGATCGCGCCCGAGCCCGCGGTTCCCGAGGGCTGGGAGGTCGTCGTGTCGACCGCGTTCGCCGGCCGCGTCGAGGGACGTTCGCGCGCCGACTTCCTCGCCGAGCTGGTCTCGCTGCGTGATTCGATCGTCGTCGCAGGTGCGCACGGCAAGACGACGACCAGCGCGATGATCGCCTACGTCCTCGACCGGCTCGGGCGCGACCCGGCGTTCGCGATCGGCGGCGACGTTCCGCAGCTCGGCGGCAATGCCCGCGGGGGTGGCGGCTGGTTCGTGGTCGAGGGCGACGAGTCGGACCGAACGATCGCGTCGCTGCGACCACAGATCGCCGTTGTTCTCAACGTCGACCTGGATCACCACTCGGAGTTTGCGTCGCTTGCGGAAGTTCGGCGCCTCTTCGACGAGTGGACCGAGGACGTCCCGCACGTCGTTCGCGCGGAGGAGCTCGATCCGGTCGAGCTCGAGCTCGGCGTCGAAGGGGAGCACAACCGCGTCAACGCGGCAGCGGCACTTGCCGCGCTCGAGCTTGCGGGAGTCCCGCGCGCGGAAGCGGCTCCGGTGCTCGCCGGCTTCACGGGCACCGGACGGCGCTTCGAGCTGCGAGGTGAGGCGCGCGGAGTGCAGGTCTTCGACGACTACGCGCACCATCCCGCGGAGGTCGCGGTGACGATCGAGACCGCGCGTGCGCTCGCGGCCGGCCGGGTGTTCGTGCTGTTCCAGCCCCACCTCTATTCGCGCACGCGTCACCTCGCGCACGAGTTCGGACGGGCGCTCGCGGCCGCGGACGCCGTGGCGATCGCCGACGTCTACGCGGCACGCGAGCAACCGGTCGCGGGAGTGACCGGGAAGCTGATCGTCGACGCGGTGTCGGACGCGCGGCACGGAGCTCGTGTCGCGTGGATGCCGAATGCCGAGGACGGCGCGCACTGGCTCGCCTCGCTCGCGCGCACCGGCGACATCGTCCTGACGGTCGGCGCGGGGGACGTCGACGCAGTTGCGCCGTTGATCGTCGAGGGGCTCCGGTGAACGTGGAGGAGCGTGTCGCGCTGGCACGATTGACGACGCTCGGTACGGGAGGTCCCGCACGTTTCTTTGCGCGTCCGCAGACCCTCGACGAGCTCGAGGGGGCGCTTCGCTTCGCGACCGAGCACGGCGTCGGCGTCACCGCCGTCGGTCTCGGCTCGAACCTGCTCGCGGCCGACGAGGGCGTCGACAAGCTCGTCGTGAAGCTCTCGGGCGAGCTGGCGGCGGTCGAGGTGGACACGGAGCGTGTGAGCGCAGGCGGCGGCGCTGCGAATGCCGTCATCCTCCATCGCACAAGGGCGGGTGGCCTCGGCGGCTTCGAGTTCGCCTGCGCGATCCCGGGGACGATCGGCGGAAGCGTGTGGATGAACGCGGGCGCGTACGGCGGCGACATCGCCGGCGTGCTGGAGCGGGCGCTGGTGGTGACGGCGACCGGGAGCGAGTGGCGGACACCGGAGCAGCTCGGCCTCAGGTATCGACATTCCGATCTCGAGCACGGGCAAGTCGTCGCACGCGTCGAGTTGCGGCTCCATCCGCGTCCCGTTGCCGAGATCAAAGCGACCGTGGGAGAGATGCAGCGCAAGCGCAAGGCGGCTCAGCCGACGAACAAGCGCACGTTCGGGAGCGTGTTCAAGAACCCGGAGCACGAGCTGACTGCGGGGCGGATGATCGAAGCCTGCGGGTTGAGGGGCCATCGCATGGGGGGCGCGCAGATCTCCCCCGTGCACGCCAACTTCATCGAGAACGCCGGCGACGCGACGAGCGCGGACGCGCTGGCGCTGATGAACGAGGCGCGGCGTCGTGCGTGGGAGCAGTTCGGAGTCGATCTGCGCCACGAGGTCGAGTTGCTCGGGCTGCCGGAGCTACCGGCGGTGGCGTAGGAGCGCGCCGCCCGACGGCGAAGTCGGACGCGTGCCACTCCTCTCGCGCTCGCGCGCCGCGACCGCCGAGCTCCCACGCACGCCGCGCCCGCACGCCCTGGTTCCGAGCGCGCGGTCGCTCGCGGTCGCCGGTGCGCTCGCCTTCGTTGCAGTTGCTGCGTACTTCGGCGCGCGGGAGTCGTCGGCCTTCGCGCTCCGGACGGTCACCGTTCGAGGGGCGGACCCGGCGCTGGCGGCGGACGTTCGCGAGACGCTCGAGCCTCTCCTCGGCACGAGCCTGCTCGCGCTCGACGCGGAGGATGTCGACCGACTCGTCACCTCATTGCCGCAGGTTGCATCGGTCCGGTACGACCGGGCCTTTCCGCACGCGATCGTGCTCACGGTGCAGGCCGAAGAGCCGCTCGCGGTGGTGCGGCGGGGATCCGAGGCATGGCTGGTCTCGCGCCGCGCCCGCATCGTGAAGCGGCTCGATCGGGGCAGCTTGCCGCCGCTTCCCCGGATCTGGTTGTCACATGACGTCGACGTCCGTCTCGGCGGGACGCTCGGCGCGGGCGCCGGGGCGGAGCAGGTCGCGGCGCTCGCGCCCGTCGCCGACGCGCGGTTCAGCGGACGCGTGGCACAGGTACGCATCGAGCGCGGCCAGATCAGGTACATCCTCCGCGGCGGCCTCGAGTTGCGTGCAGGGCGCCCGGTGAGCCTGCCGCTCAAGCTCGAAGCTGCGAAGCGAATCCTGGCAACGGTCGCCGTCAGCCGCTACCTCGACGTGAGCGTCCCCGCGCGGCCGGTGGCGGGCATGATCCTTCAACCTCAAGTCGAGGTCGAGCGATGATGCCTCAAGTTCCTGTTGACACCACGGGCGACGGTCCGTACCCTGAGACTGGAAACGGCGCTCGACTGCCCCTATCCTCCACTACAGCTTGAGGTCGAGGCGAAAGATGAGAGATCAGACCGGCAACTACATCGCGGTGATCAAGGTGTGCGGCGTCGGCGGCGGCGGGACGAATGCCGTGACGCGGATGGCGGAGGCGGGCGTGTCCGGTGTCGAGTTCATCGCCGTCAACACCGATGCGCAGGCGCTCCTCATGTCGGAGGCGGACGTCAAGATGCAGATCGGCTCGAAGGCAACGCGCGGCCTCGGCGCCGGCGCCAATCCCGAGGTCGGTCTCGCCGCGGCGAGCGAGAGCCGCGACGAGCTGAAGGAGACGCTGAAAGGCGCGGACATGGTGTTCGTCACAGCCGGCGAGGGCGGTGGGACGGGTACGGGCGGCGCGCCGATCATCGCCGAGCTCGCCAAGGAGGTCGGCGCGCTGACGGTCGGCGTCGTGACGCGTCCGTTCACGTTCGAGGGCCGGAAGCGCGCGCAGCAAGCGGAGCAGGGAATCGGGTCGCTCTCGGACCAGGTCGACACGCTGATCGTGATCGAGAACGACAGGTTGCTCCAGGTGGTCGAGAAGCGGACGTCGATCATCGAAGCCTTCCGCATGGCGGACGACGTCCTGCGGCAAGGTGTTCAGGGGATCACCGACCTGATCACGGTGCCGGGGCTCGTCAACCTCGACTTCGCCGACGTGCGGACGATCATGAGCGACGCCGGATCGGCGCTGATGGGGATCGGGACCGCGTCCGGCGAGAACCGCGCGGCGGAAGCGGCGCGCGCGGCCGTCTCGTCGCCGCTGCTCGAGGCGTCGATCGAGGGGGCGACGGGCGTGCTCCTGAACATCACCGGCGGACCGGAGCTCGGACTGTTCGAGGTGAACGAGGCAGCGGAGGTGGTCACGAGCGCCGCCGACCAGAACGCAAATGTGATCTTCGGCGCCGTCATCGACGACGCCAAGGGCGAGGACGTCACGGTCACCGTGATCGCGACGGGGTTCGGCGAGCGCAGGCGCCGCCGCAGGCGCGAGGCGCCGGCGATTCTCACCGAGGAGCAGCCGGTTCGTCGGGAACGGGAGCGGGAACGCGAGCGCTTCGAGACGCCGGAAGACCTCGACGTTCCGAGCTTCCTCCGCGACTAGCACCCACCACCGCGGCCAGGACCCGAAACGGGGGCCGCCCCGGCATTCGGTTTCGAGAAACCAGACATCGGGGCGGCTGGACCGGGTCGTTGGGTCAACTGCGGCGTCGACCCTATGAGGGCATCCCCCTTCTCGCCGGTGCTGGCGACGCCTAAACCTCGCCGGAGGAACTTTCTTCAGGTGGCCAGACCACTAGCATCGCGGCGTGGCCCAGACGCTGCAGCGAACGCCGCTCCACGACCGTCACGTCGCGCTGGGAGCGCGGATGGTGCCGTTCGCCGGCTGGGAGATGCCCGTCCAGTACACGGGCGTGATCGAGGAGCACCGCGCGGTTCGTCTCGACTGCGGCGTCTTCGATGTCTCCCACATGGGAGAGGTGATGGTCGAGGGGCCGCGCGTCGAGGAGCTGCTCCAGAGCCTCCTGTCGAACGACCTGACGAAAATCGGAGACGGCGCCGCGCAGTACACGCTGCTGACGAACGACGCGGGCGGAATCCTGGACGACCTGATCGCGTATCGCGAGGCGCAGACGCGGTTCCTGCTGGTCGTCAACGCGGCGAACGCCGACGGTGACTTCCGGTGGCTGAAGGAGCGGGAGATCCGCGGCACGGAAGTCACCGACGTCTCAGACGAGTACGCGTTGCTCGCGGTGCAGGGGCCGCGTGCCTTCGAGCGCCTCGGATTGGACGAGGGGAAGCCGTTCACGTGGGAGATGGGTGAGGTCGACGGCGTCGAGGTCATGATCAATCGGACGGGCTACACCGGCGAGAAGGGCGTCGAGCTCGCGTGCATGGCTGAGGACGCGCCGGGCCTGTGGGACGGAGTGCTCGAGCGCGGAGCGACACCTT
>WNGA01007365.1_pt1 | contig 15335 bp, 13 predicted proteins | sample 5400061 | NCBI WGS metagenome assembly WNGA01 (sample SAMN13153366, study PRJNA577476) | soil metagenome | isolation source: 100 cm soil or saprolite under grassland replicate 2 | place: USA:California | collected 2016-06-15
AAAGATCCACTCGATATTCTCGTATTAACGACCTTGCCTGTTGTGCCACTGACTTTAATGGAAGCAAAAGTAATTGGTGTGATGCAGATGATAGACAGTGGCGATGCTGATGACAAAATAATTGCGGTTGCACTAAATGATCCCGGTGTAAATCATTATAACAACATTGAGGAATTGCCCAAACATTTTTTTGATGAGCTCAGGCATTTCTTTGAAGAATATAAAACGCTTGAAAATAAAACCGTGAGTGTGGAAGAGTTTGGAGACAAAGCAAAAGCTTTACAAATTGTGGAAGACGCAATAAAACTTTATAAAGATACTTTTACCAAGCAGTGATTTTTCGGTAAATAATTCTTCCTGATATTAACCGGCACATTATTTTTGCACAAAATTTTTTTACATATGGAAGCCAAAAAATCAAGAACAAAGTATTGGGTATATTTCTTTATATGGTTCGCTATTATAATTTTTATTTTAGCAACACCAAGTATAAGACAATTTTTCTGGATAGCATTACCCGGCGTTTGCACATATTTTGCTTTGGCAATGGATATTATGTAATGTAGTAGGATTTTTTTTCTGAGCCTGACTATAATACCAAAGGCATCACTTGTTACGCCCGAGACGCATTCTTCAGCGTTCTGAATTCTTTTCCGCATTTGATTTCAGCAATATTGCATCGGCAGAATTAATGCATAGGAACTGCCCTAACGTTATATGTTGGGGCAGTTCTTAATTTATCGCTACTTTATTTACTCCTATGGATTAATGGTAACTGTTTGATTATATTCATCGAGTATAATAGTGTAAGGACCTGTTGAAGCGGGAGTTTTAAAATTATCCCCACCCTCCCATTTAATTTTTCGTGGTGTACCCGTTGCGGTACTTCCACCGCTGTTGTCTTCATAGTCAAAAGCGCCCCACGCATCGCCGGCAAGAAATTTAATATCCTTACCAGCTATTAGCGTTGCCGCAATTTGCCATTTGCCACTACCTAAATAAGTCATTTGCGGACTGTTTGCCGGATCCCATGCATTTACACCCTGTATGCCATCTCCTACTAATCTCATTTCGCCAGCGGATGACATTTCATATTTTATATTATCCGGATCACGACCATCCCAGATAACCCTATATCTTCCAGCTGTTGCTATATTAGGGAAATTAGTTCCATTTACTTCCATTGTGCTTCCGCTTCCACCAGTGGATCCATAGCTCCTCGTTTCATCTACAGCATTGCTGCCGTTATTCCATTGATCATTATCTATAAGTTTCCATCCATCAGTTGTAAAATCAGTAATACCGACAAATAAATCTGTTGATGGAGTCCCCATAGCATAAGTTGGAAAAACATTTGGAGGATTCCATCCTGCGCCTGTTGCACCGCCTACAAAACCCATTCTTCCTTCACGTATATCATATTGAAGTGTACTCCTGTTTATAGTAATTCGGTAAACACCGGATGTTACAACTGAAAGATTAGCACCTCCAGCAGATAATGTTCCACCTGAACCGCCATAATTTATATCCCAGCTTCTGCCTTGTGTAATTTTAAATTCTGCTCCTGCGGGTAAATAAATATAGATGTAATACATTTTATTTAATACTTCAGTGCGAAGGTCTCGAATAAATTCAGGAGCAGTGCCCGGATCCCAATCGTTTCCATTTCCTGTTGCAGCCTGATAACCGCCTGGTAAATAAAATCTTAACAAAGGAACATAGCTTTGAATAGAAACTAAAACAACATTTGAATAAACAATTGCATTTGAAGCTGTAATTGCCTTTATCCTGTATTCCACCGTTCCCGAAGTACCTCCGGCTACACCTGAATTTAATGCGGTCTCATTTAATTCACCCTGAGTCAATGATTTATTATAAACTGCTGAGCCAACCGTTATCTCTTGTGGTGTTACGAAATTTTTTCCTGCAGAGTCATATTGTATAACATAATTTACAACTCCGGAATATCCATTAAAAGATGGTGTCCAGGAAAAATCTGCAGCATTTTCAGAAGCGGTGTTCAAATCACAGACAACAGAACTGGCGGAGCTTGTCAATACAGAAGAATCTCCGTAGGGAGTCACCTTTATATTTATAGTATTGGAAGTATATTGTTCATTGTTGTTAGCATAAGAAGAAACTACTCTAACGTCAAGGTTGTAGGGATTACCCAATGCAAAACCATAATTCAATAAAATAACATTGAGATCTTTGCCTGTAAAACTTGCATTTAAGCTGCCTGTGACAGTTCGGCTTACAGCATTTGAAAAATTTCTTCCTGCAGAATCTATTTCTATAATAAACTTTACAGTACTTGAATCTGTTGCATACTTTGGATTAGTCCATGAAAATGTAACAACGGTATTGAGAGAATCTGCAGGTTTAGGTGCTATTTCGGTTACAGAACTTGACAATACCGGTACACTGCCATTGGGATAGAATGGGAGATCTGGTACCTTATTGCAGGCGGCGAAATATGCAACCACTGCAAAAGAAAAAAGAAAATATTTTAATATATATTTCATAGCAGATTTTTTAAGTGTATCAGATTACTGTTTTGTTACAGTAAATTTTCCTCTTTGAAAGTCTACTTCTATTTTATAAGTTCCACTTGCAGCAGGAGCAAGCAAGTCGCCCCCTTCTGCTTTAAAATCATCTCCATTTACATTATTAGAATTATTGCTGCCAACGCCGCCATACTTATGACTCCAATCACCATAAACGGGAACAAATAAATATGATCCACCACCAATTAAATCAACTGTTATTTCATAAAATGTTGGACTAACCTTTGAAAATTTCTGGCTGAGCAATTCAGGATCGCCGCCGGCCATCCAGCTTGCGGGTGTAGCGCTACCTGTTATGTATAATGTACCTGAAGAAGGTGGCGTTACCTTAGGAGGAATAGTATAAGGCTTGGCACTTACACTTATTACATTGGAAAGTAAAGGAACTGCGCCACCAGCCAAAGTAGATTTTACTCTTATTTCCAAATTGTGTGACATAGTACTATCCAATTGTAACTGATTAAGCAGATAATCATTAAACTGGCCTTCTGTAATTGAATAGCTTAAATCTTTACTTATAGCAATTGATTGTCTTTTAGGGTTTGTAAAATTAGCGCCTGCGGTATCTATTTCTATAAGATAAGACACATCTTGCGAACTTATGCCTGTTGTGAATACATAATTTGGATTTGTCCATGAAAGACTCAATACTATTTTATCGGCATCATTATAATTCAGGTCTAAATCAGTGGTTGAAGAATTGGTTACCGCAGTTAATACCGGTTCAGTGCCTCCTTTAAAATATTCTTTTACTTCATCCTTTTTACAAGACCAAAACATTGTAAGCAGTAAGGAAGAGAATAAAATTAGTTTTGATATATGTTTCATACTTAAAATGATTTGACTTTAAAAATTAATACCCTGCATTTTGAGTTAAGTTAGGATTAGCCGTTAAGTTAGCAGCAGGTATGGGAAATATGTTATACTTACTGTCAACCCCTGTACCTGATGATACGCCTCCTTTCCAGGGCCATAAATAAATATTTGAAGTTAATAATCCATACCTTATTAAATCTGTTCTGCGATGACCTTCCCAGTATAATTCTCTTCCTCTTTCATCAAGGACTGTTTGCAGATTTAAATCACCGGAATTTAATTTACCAACATCACCAGGACCATAACTATCACCATAGGCTCTGTACCTGATTTTGTTGAGATATTCTAATGCGGTAGTTGCATCTGCACCCGCACCACCACGTAGATGCGCCTCCGCATAAATCAAATACATTTCTGGTAAACGAAAAACGGGAAAATCAATGTCGGCAAAAGTTTTTGTAACATCAGATACAGGCTTTCCGTCAGAACGAATGTTTACATATTTTTTTACATGCACGCCATTACTAAAATCACTTACATCGTTTATAGCAAATTGCGAGGGACTGGCATCATATTTAGATGTATTGAATAAAGCCCTTTTATCAGTATTGCCTGATGGATCAGGGAATAAGTTGGTTAAGGCTGATGTAGCTCTATAACCATTCCAGCCACCTCCTACTCCATAATCATCGTGATCATCCCCACAGGGAGCATGTACAAAAAACGTTGTATTGCCATAAGCCTGCGTATGCAAGCCATCACAATTGATGGCCCAAATTATTTCATCAGTATATTTATCATTATCTGCCATGAATAATTTGGAATAACCTGAATGTAACTGGTATCCTGCATCTATTACTTTCTTTGCATAAGTGATAGCTTCAGTATATTTTGCAGTTCCGGTATAAACTTCTGCATTCAGATACAAACGGGCCAGTAAACACCATTCAGCAGCCTGATCAACTCTGCCATATTCTATAGTTTTTGCCGGAGCGAGATCAGCATCAATTGCAAGTAATTCACTCTCTATATAATTAAAAAGATCGGTCCTGTTGATCTCTCCCGGCAGATCAGTTCCTATGCGATTCTCTTCGGTAATAAATGTTGACTTCCCAAAAAGATCAAGCATTACCCAATAATTATAAGCCTGCAAAAAACGAACTTCTGCTCTTGACTTTTTAATATCATCGGCCTCTGTTCCAGTTATGTTGCGGGAAGCTAATTTATCATCAGCTGATTCTCTTAAATACTCATTGATAAGTGTAATGTCATAAATAGCTCTTGCATAAATCCCTTTTAAAAAAGGATCAGCACTTGTCCAGCTCAAATTGTGGAAGTCATGAATCGTCTGGTCGTTCCATGCAACTACTGCTTCATCTGTTGGCAACTCTTCACAATTAAACAACATTCTTATAAAAGCAACCTGTGAACCTTCATCGAGACCACCTGCTATATCCGGTGCGCCTGCCGGGCCTGTATTACCCGTAATGGCTAACGTGCCATATATTTTTGCCAGTACACTTTTATATCCTGCTGCGGTTGAATAAGTTTTTTCCGGAGTGAGATCATTTTGAGGAAACAGATCTAATTTTTTGGAACAGGATACTGCAAATGCTGTTGCAATAAAAGTAAGTAGCAAGTTTTTTATTGTAATTCGTTTCATATAATTCGATCATTTATTTAATTAAAAATCCAGGTTTAATCCAATAGAATATATTCGTGGACGCGGGTAGATAGTATATTCAAGACCGGATTCATTAGCATTTTCAGGATCCATTCCTTTGTATTTTGTAGTCACAAAAACATTTTGAACGCTGGCCAATACATGTAAATAAGCCTTGTTGTTGAAGACTTTACCTGCATTATATCCTATGTTAATATTATCAAGCCTCAGGAAAGAAGCATTCTCGATGTAGTAGTCGGATAAATAAGCGTTCGTACTGTTGCCGGAAAAGCCTGTTTCGAGATAATTGACAGACCCGTTTTGAATAAAACTAAGTGGATTTTTTATAGCCCTTAAAACACCATTGTTTGAATTAAACTGATTATAGATATAATTGCCAAAAGAACCATGGGCTGTTAAGCCAAGGCTCCATTTTTTATATACAACATCTGTATTAATGCCTAACAAAACATCCGGAGCAGGTTTCTTATATAAATAACGATCTGCATCATCCACTTTACCGTCGCGGTTCATATCTTCAAACAAACCATCAATAGGCTTACCCGTTTTTTCATCATATATCTGCTTATACACATAAAAAATATAAGGAGCATATCCCACAGCATATTTGCCTATATAATTCGATAAGCCGCCACCAACTCCACTAACATCAATTCCTTTAAAATTTGGATCCTGTTGTTTAAGCAAGTTGGTTATTTTAGATTTATTGTAAGTAATGTTGAAACCAACATCCCATACCAAGTTTGTGTTTTTTACAGGCGTAGTATTCAGTGTGAACTCAACACCTTTGTTTTCCATATTACCCACATTGGTCAATAACGTAATATCGAAATTAGAACCAGGCGCAACGGGTATTACGCTTAATAAATCTTTCGTTTTTTTGTAATAAAAATCCACTGATCCTGAAATTCTATTATTTAAGACTCCAAAATCAAGACCTGCATTGGAAGTAGTTGTAGTTTCCCATTTAATATTTGCATCGTAGGCTGAAGGACGTAAAAAACTGTAGTATGTATTTCCAAATTGGTATTGAGCAGTAGAAGTACTTTGAGAGTATCTTGGTAAATAAGGATACAAATTACCAATATCCTGTTGTCCTGTAACACCCCAGCCCAAACGCAATTTTAATTCACTTAGCAAACTGCTACTCTTAAAAAATTCTTCTTTTATTTTCCATGCTACTGCCGCGGCAGGGAAATATCCTATCCTGGTATCAGGAGAAAATTTAGAACTTGCATCTCTTCTTATTGAAGCAGTAAGCAAATATTTATCAGAAAACGTATAATTTAATCTTCCCAAATAGGACTCAAGACGATACTCGGGTTTATCAGTTGCAAATGTTGGGGTTGTTCCAGGTATTAAACTATCATTTTGACCATAGGAAGGGAAATTACTTACTTCTGTAATGAAGTCCTGATATTCATGCGTTACCAATATATCAAATTTGCTGTTGATGCTTTTCAACTCTTTATTGTAAAACAAAGAAACTCCATATAAGTAGTTTTTCTTTTTCTGTTCGTAATGAGTAAACCTTCCGGCAGTTTTGTAATTGGTTGCAGAAACAGAATCAATATTATCATCACCTTTACCACTTGCATTATCCACACCTAAATTCACCATTACATGTAAGTCCGGCAAAAAATGAAGCTTATAATCCAATTGAATATTCCCTATTATTCTGTTTACATCAGAATTATTATTTCTTAATTCCAATAATCCAAGCGGGTTACGTGTTGCAAGATCAATAGGTTTATTATCAGCTTGTAACCATTCATAATAACCACCATATTTGTTATCTGCTTTTACCGGCTGAGTAGGATCAAAAGATACTGCTGCACCTATTGCACCCTCATCTGCAAAACGGTAGCTTGGTCTGCTGGCCTTTACATTTAAGTTAATTGACAGATGGTCACTAAAAAATTTTGGAGATAAGTTTAGAGAAGATGACCAGCGATCAAAATTGTTTGTTTTTAAAATACCATCCTGGTTTAAATAACCCAAAGAAATTCGAAATGGCAAATTGGCAACACTTCCACTTGCACTTATGTTATTATCAAAACCAAATGCTGTTTGAAAAATCTGATCCTGCCAATCCGTATTTGCATCTCCTAATAAGTTTTTATAAGTGTCATTACCTGTGGATGCTGCATCAGCATTTATTATACTTCTTATTTGATCTCCTGAAAGTACATCTACTTTTTTGCCCACAACTCCTGCTGATTCCAGTGTATTAAAATTAAATTTCACTTTACCCTTTGTACCTTTCTTGGTTGTAATTATTATTACACCATTTGATGCTCTTGAACCATACAAAGCAGTTGCAGATGCATCTTTTAATACGCTCATTGATTCAATGTCATTTGGATTGATCGTATTTAAAAAATTTGCCGAGCCCGCAATACTATTACTTTCTACCGGCACACCATCTATTACAATTAATGGATCATTGCTTGCATTTAAAGAGGCACCTCCCCGGATGCGAATCTTGCTTCCGCCACCTGCTGAGCCACCACCTGTTGTAATCTGCAGGCCGGCCACTTTACCTTGCAACAATTGCTCTGCCGAAGCAATCTCACCTTTCTGAAAATCTTTGGCAGAAACAGAAGTAACGGCCCCGGTTAAATCAGCTTTCCGGCGGGTGCCATAAGCAACTACAATCACATCTCTCAACGAAGCATTTGTTTGCACCAATGCCACTGTGATATTTCCTGTACCAATTGCTACCTCCTGCTGTGCATATCCAACGTATGAGATAACCAAAGTTGTAGCTGAAGATGGCACTTTCAATGAAAACGTTCCGATGCCATTCGTTTGCGTACCATTCTTAGTGCCCTTTGCCAGCACAGATACTCCGGCAATAGGCTGTCCATCCCTCGAGTCTGTAACCCTTCCGGTTACAACCTTTTCCTGCGCTAAAGCTGTAAAGCTTAGTAATACCAGCGGAAGCGCAAGCATCATAAACAATCGTTTAAAGTTCATAATGTTAGTTTTACTGTTTTGTAAATTTTAGAGGTTCATTATATACGTGTAAGCTTAAAAAATAATTTTTATGCAGGCAGTGTTTTTTCGGTTTTGAGCGGTTAGTTATTTCCATAGCGAGCAGTCGTTACTTTTAATTAAGATGTAAAAAATACACATTAAAAGCAAATATTGTATTTTTTACTAAATGGAAAAAAATTTTTATACGAAAGCTTCTTTTTAAAAAAATATTATTTTCCAAAACACTATAAAAACCATACTAATGCAGACATATTTTAGAGATCAATTGCTGCAATTTTTTGAGGCAATATTTTTACATGCAGAGGTAAACGCTTATAATAAAATGCAGAATTATTGAGGCAAAGCTAAAATCAAGCCCTAAAAATCGATGCCGCTCCATTTTTTCTTGGTGTGATTATATTTATGAAAATCGAACTGGTATAATTTACCGGGACGATGCGGAACATCATCTTCAAATTCGCCGGTATCAATAAGAAAATCCATAGCAAAGAATTTTTTTCTAAAGTTGCGGCGATCCATTTTTATATCGAGGATGGCTTCATATAAATTCTGTAATTCACGAAGTGAAAATTTTTCGGGTAAAAGGTTGAAGCCAAGAGGATGTTCCTGGATACGCTTTTGCAGCCATGCATAACATTCGTCTAAAATTTCTTTATGGTCGAATGCCATTTCTTTTATGTTTTTTACACTGTGCCAATGCAGTTCATTATCCATTTTTTTTAACTGGTGATGCTCAATATTTAATAATGAACAATATGCTACCGTAAGAACCCGTCCACCGGGATGTCTGTCGGGCCGGCTAAATGTTTTTACCTGTTCAAGATAAACATCCTCCATACCCGTTCTTTCGCGTAAAACCCGGTCGGCAGCATCATCCAGCATTTCGTTATCGGCAGCAAAATCGCCCAACAACGACCATTTGTCTCTGAACATTTCAATATCACTGCGAATAAGCAATACTTTTAATTCATTCTCATCAAAACCAAAAATTACGCAATCAACAGTAATGGGAACACGGGGATATGATTCAACAAGTTTTTTTACATCTTTGATTAATCCGTCATGTTGAAAACGGGGTGCAATGAGTATAGCAGAATCTTTTTTCATTATGGCAAACAATTTTAGCGAAAACGAATAAGAATAAAATGAATCTGGCCTAAAATTAGTCAATTTAATTTAATGTGTTTAAAGTACACTTTAGAAGTTTTCCGGATGATCGTCTTATCCATTCAAAACTTACATCTCGTTTTTTTCCACCGCATCAAATTCATGATGATCCGATGTAACAACTGTTGCGTTATTAATTTTTGCTGTTGCCAACAATAGCATAACCTGTTTCGCCTCTTAAAAGAGCAATTATTGCACCGGCATCCAAAATAAATTTTTTCATCCTTTTACCTGTCTAATAATTTTTCTTCTTGTTTTCTTCTCATAAACTCTTCTGTTGAACTTAAAGAATCAGCAAACTTTCCGGAAGATTCTCTGATTGTTTTAAGATATGCCCCTTTCTTTTCCTGCTTTAATTTTTCAATCATAGATACTACCGTAGGCAATTCTTCTTCAGGCATATTTTCAAGCAGCTTTAAAATTTGCTCCTCATAGAATTTTCTCGCACGCATAAAGTTATATTTTCATTCAAATTTACGCTATTACTTATAATCTCTTTTATCTTTACCTAATCCTTTAGTTATGTACACATTACAAGAAACAAAACGCTTGCAGGAAACAACAACTGACTTCCTAAAGCGTACCGATCTTTCATCGAGTGATATCGAATCTTTACGCAATGTGCTTCGCTTTCATGAATACAGATATTATATTTTGAATGACCCATTAATTGCAGATGCTGAGTATGATACACTCTACAAGCAACTGCTGCAATTGGAGAAAGAACATCCGGAATTGATTACTTCCGACTCTCCTACCCAGCGTGTTGGCAGCACTTTAAACAAGGCATTCCCAACAGTTCAGCATCTTGTTCCCATGTTAAGTCTTGACAATAGTTATGATGCTGAGGACTTGCTTGATTTTGATCGCAAAGCAAGAGAACTCACCGGTTTGAAAGTAATAGAATATTGTGTGGAACCAAAGTTTGATGGAGCCAGCATATCATTGATATACGAAAACGATCAGTTGGTTCGTGGTGCCACCCGCGGTGATGGAGTGGAGGGTGAAGATATTACCACAAATATTAAACAGGTTAGATCAATTCCGTTATCGGCACCATTTTCAAAATATGGCATTCAGCAAATCGAAATTCGTGGAGAAGTGCTTATGAGTAAAGCGTCATTTAAAAAATACAATGATGCTTTGGCAGAGCAAGGCCTGGGCGCGTTGGCTAATCCACGTAATGCAGCAAGCGGAAGTCTTCGCATAAAAGATCCTAAAATTGTTGCAAAGCGCAGCCTTGAAGCATTTCTTTATCACATAAGTTTTTATACTACCACCACCGGTTTGCAATTCTCTGTAGAGGGTGAAACAGGTGATCATCCTGCTCATATAAAAAAAGATCTTTTAAGTACACATAGTGGTTCACTGGAATTGTTGTGGGAGTGCGGTTTCCGCTCACCGCACAGAGAAAAAATGGTTTTGAACGGCATTGATGAAGTAATAAAACATGTACATGATTTTGAAGAAATGCGCGATACATTGCCTTATGAAATTGATGGCATGGTAATAAAAGTAAATGACATTGCTCTGCAGGATAAAATGGGCATGACCACGCATCATCCGCGTTGGGCAATGGCTTTTAAATTCAAAGCACGGCAAGCTACAACACAATTAAAGGCAGTAGAATTTAACGTTGGCAGAACCGGTGCAGTAACTCCTGTTGCCAAATTAAATCCGGTACACATAGGCGGGGTAACTGTATCAAGCATCTCTATTCACAATGAAGATTATATAAAGGAAAAGGATCTCAAAATCGGCGACCACGTTTTAATTGAAAGAGCCGGTGATGTTATTCCGCAGATTGTAAAATCTTTACCCGAGTTAAGAGATGGAAGCGAAAAAAAGATTTTGTTTCCCAAACATTGCCCGGTTTGCAACAGTGAATTGTATAAGGAAGCTGGCGAAGCGGTATGGCGTTGTATCAACATCGAATGTCGTGCACAGGTAGTTGAACGCATCATCCATTTTGTAAGTAAAGATGCGATGGATATAAGAAGTTTTGGCGCTGCAAATGTGATCAAGTTTTATGAGCTGGGTTTGCTGAAAGATATTCCCGGTATTTATACTTTGGATTATGATGCTATCAGCAAACTGGAAGGTTTTGGAAAAAAATCAATTGAAAATTTACAGAATGCGATTGAAGCTTCAAAACATCAGCCGCTGCATCGTTTGGTATATGCGTTGGGTATTCGTTATGTAGGTGAAACAACAGCTAAAACACTTGCCAACGCTATAGGAAATTTATTTGATCTTACTTCGATGAATGAAGAAGATTTGCAACAACTGGAAGATATTGGTGTAAAAGTGGCACAAAGCGTTTATAAATTTTTTCACAACGAACAAAACCTGCACATGCTGCACCAGTTAAAAGAACTTGATCTGCAGATCAAAAATGTAAAGAAACAGGCAGTTGATGGAAACACTTTAAATGGGCAAACTTTTTTATTTACCGGCACACTAAACAAGCTAAAACGCAATGATGCAGAGGCTTTGGTAGAGAAGCATGGCGGCAAAATTGCAGGCAATGTCAGCAGTAAACTGGATTACCTTATAGTGGGTGAAGATGCAGGAAGCAAATTAGAAAAAGCAAAAAAAATAAATACAGTAAAGATTATAAGTGAAGATCAATTTCTTTCGTTGATTGGTGATGGCGTATAATACAGAATTTGATAAAGTCTAATTTTTTTGTACCAAACGTTTGTATTACTATGAAGCTTTTGTTGCGTCGCACTCTTTTACATTTTGTTCTTTTTCAGCAAAACAGATTTAAAAACTACTGTTCGTTTATTAATGCATTATTGTATCGCTAATTTTTATTTTGAATAATCATTATCAAAAAGAACATTGTTTCTTTGCACCTCAAAGAACAAGGCGTTGAAGTGAGTGACACAACTATGTTGAATAACATTCCTCAAAGCTGACCTCAAAAACTACAACCACAAACTTCAAACTACAAACTATTATGAGTTACATTTCCGACATCCATGCACGGCAAATATTAGACAGTCGCGGCAATCCCACTATTGAAGTAGATGTAATAACAGAAAATGGTATGCTTGGCCGTGCTGCAGTGCCAAGCGGTGCATCAACAGGAATGCATGAAGCCGTTGAATTAAGAGATGGCGATAAAAAAGTTTACGGAGGCAAGGGCGTATTAAAAGCCGTATCAAACGTGAATGATGTGATTGCCGAACAACTTACCGGTTATCCTGTAAATGACCAGGTTGGTATTGATAAAAAATTAATTGAACTCGATGGCACAGACAATAAAGGTAAGCTTGGTGCAAATGCTTTGCTCGCAGTTTCAATGGCTGTTGCAAAAGCGGCTGCACTGGAAAGTGACCTTCCTTTGTTCCGCTATCTTGGTGGCGTAAACAGTACAGTGTTGCCCATTCCCTTCATGAATATTCTGAATGGAGGCGTTCATGCTGATAACAAAATAGATTACCAGGAATATATGATTGTGCCTGTTGGTGCAGAAACATTCAGCGAGGGCTTACGCTGGGGTGTTGAAGTGTTTCATCAGTTAAAAACCGTGCTGAAGAAAAAAGGTTATAGCACCAATGTGGGTGATGAAGGCGGATTTGCTCCCGATATTCAAAGCAATGAAGAAGCAATTGAAACGGTACTGCAAGCGGTTGAAGCTTCAGGTTATAAAGTAGGAGAAGAAATTGCCATTGCCTTGGATGCTGCCAGCAGTGAAATGTTTGACAAAGGCAATTACAAATTTTATAAAAGCAGTGGCAAAGTAATCAGCAGTGATGAAATGGTTGCATACTGGACAGAATGGATAAATAAATATCCAATCATCTCTATCGAAGATGGCATGGCTGAAGAAGATTGGGAAGGCTGGAAAAAATTAACGGATGCAATTGGTAATAGAGTTCAGTTGGTTGGTGATGATTTATTTGTGACCAACACAAAAATTTTACAGCGTGGAATTGATAATGGTATTGCCAATAGTATTCTTATTAAAGTGAACCAGATTGGCACTATAACAGAAACCATTAATGCAGTACAACTGGCGCAGACACATGGCTATACAACAATCATTAGTCATCGTAGTGGTGAAACAGAAGATACGACTATTGCAGATTTAGCTGTAGCCTTGAATTGCGGACAAATAAAAACCGGCTCTGCCTCCCGTACTGACCGTTTAGCCAAATACAATCAGCTTATACGCATAGAAGAAATGCTGGGTGAAAATGGTGTTTATCCTAAAGGGAAAATAAAATTTAGTAAGTAGATTTTGAATAGTTCCAAGGCTTGATGGAGCAGCGGTTTTAAATATTTTTCTAATGTGTTTGGTTTTATTCCAATGACTATAACCGTTACCTAAACTGGCAGCTATAAATTAATTATCAACATATTAACATACTACTTTAAATCGTTGGTCGTTTTTGTAATTTTACAGGACCAACGATTTTTTTATGCGGACAGCAGGAAAAATATTCTCCATTCTTAGCAATAAATATTTTATAGCACTGGCAGTTTTTAGTGTTATTATCCTGTTTACGGATCATAATAATCTTTTTGAGCAATGGGATAGGAAACAGGAGCTGAAAGAATTACAGGCCAGGAAAGCATATTACCAGGAAGAGATTGAAAAAACCAAAAGAGAGCTTGCTGATTTAAGCACTAACCCTGCTGCTCTTGAAAAATATGCCCGTGAAAAATTTTATATGAAAAGGGATAACGAGGATGTGTTCATTACCGATAGCATCAATGTCTTAAAAAAATAGTTTGCCCATACAATATAAAAAAATCACCATCGTTTAATAAATTACCAATTCCTTTGAAAGATCATGGATGCACACAGGTGCAGCAGATTATTAATAAAAAAATTAGATTGCTCATGATCAATTCTACACTTGAAGATTTAATACGCTACATGTACAACGAAACAAACGCCTCTCAGAAAGCTCAAATTGAAAAAGAGTTAAGGGAAGATTGGGTGTTAAGAGAAAAATTTAATGTGCTAAAAGAATCCTTTGAACGATTAAACAGCACGGAGCTTCAATCACCAAGACAGCAAAGCATTGATGCTATAATGAAATATGCCTGCTTCACTTCCAAAGTTTGCTTACAGTAAAACAAATTGTTCAATTTCTGAAAACATAATTTCTTTGCGCCTAATATTATGACACGCAAAGAACGTTTTCAATTTGTTATTGATTATTTTCAGCAACATATGCCCATTGCTGAAACTGAACTGGAATATGAAGATCCCTACCAATTGCTTGTAGCAGTAATTCTTTCTGCACAATGCACCGATAAGCGGGTGAATATAACTACACCTGCTATCTTTGAAAAATATCCTACCGTGCAAGATTTAGCCAAAGCCACATTTGATGAATTATTTCCTCTTATCAAAAGCATTTCTTATCCAAACAATAAAACGAAACATCTCATTCGCATGGCCAATATGGTGGTGAAAGATTTTGACGGCAAAATTCCTATGACCGTTGAAGAGCTGATGAAACTGCCGGGCGTTGGAAGAAAAACAGCAAATGTTATTACTTCAGTTATAGATTCGCAGCCCAATATGCCTGTAGATACGCATATATTTCGCGTTGCTGCAAGAATAGGCCTAACTGTAAATGCAAAAACACCGCTTGCCACAGAAAAACAATTGTTGCAATTCCTTCCAACAGAACTCGTTCATAAAGCGCACCACTGGCTTATTTTGCATGGACGTTATATCTGCGTTGCCCGAAATCCCAAATGCCTGGAATGCGGTTTAAGACCTGCATGTAAGTATTATCAAACAGTAAGGAAAAAAGAATTGGAGAAAGTGTAGGGAAATTTCTTTAGTTACAGAGCATTTAAAAAAACATAAAAAATTTTAATTGTCAAATGCCCACAATAAAATTTAGAATTCAAATTTCAAATTTTTCTACAGGATTGTTTTTTTACCAGATGTTCTGTACTTTTAAAGCCGCTGAATAAAGAACAGAAAGTACAAGTGAGTCTATATGTAAAAGGTTTCGGTGCAGCGGCAGTCCGAGAATCAAATCACGGCTGCAATGAAGAACTTTGCTAATTATTAATTTATAAATTAAAAATTATGAAACAGCAAACTTCAGCCACTACCGAAA
>WNGA01012287.1_pt1 | contig 15334 bp, 7 predicted proteins | sample 5400061 | NCBI WGS metagenome assembly WNGA01 (sample SAMN13153366, study PRJNA577476) | soil metagenome | isolation source: 100 cm soil or saprolite under grassland replicate 2 | place: USA:California | collected 2016-06-15
CAGGATGAGCGCCGCGGTCTGCGGGTCGATCGGTGGCCGGCCCGGCGTGTGCTCCTTGCCGTAGGCCCACTTGCGTCGGACTAACGTGCGGTGCCAGCGCAGCAGCGTCTGGGGTGTGACGAGAAACGACGATGCCTACCGCTGTCGGGGGAGCACCCGGCTGGCGGCGGCGAGCAGGATTCGGTCGCGTACGGTGAACCTGGGACGGCCGCTCTTGCGGCGCAGCACCCGAAGCTGATGCCGCAGGACGAGGATCTCCAGATCCTTGACGCCGTCATCGGCGTGCGAGAGGACCAGGAGGCGGACAGCCAACAGAGCATGAAGAGCATCGACGGATGGTACGAAACGCCTGCTCACGGTGCGAATCCGGGTTTCCGCGCCGCACAGGCACCCAGAGCCATCCATGCTGGCGCCGAGACGGACCTCTCCTGTTCCACGATGGACTGTGTGAACGTTCCGCTCCCCTTGCGCCGGCGGGTCCATAGGTGCTGCCCATCCAAGCTCTTCGCACCGTCCGTGGTCTTCGCCCAACCGAAAGAGGCTCGACTCCCGCTCGTTTCCCGCTCTCGCGGGGATCTGTAACGACGCTGACTCAGGATTCCTCATCGTACGGACCGCTCACTTGCTCGCCGCCCACCGGGGGAGAACACCCAGCCTCCGTGCGGCCAGAGCCTGCCCTCCAGCAGGGAGCAGGGTCCGGCCAGGACGGCCCGGCTGGAGCAGGAGCACGGGCAGGCGTCAGCTCGCCTCGGCCGCTGGTCGTCAAGCCGGGTCCGGCCCTGAAGCGGGTCGAGGGCAAGCACGGCGTCGAAGCGCTCGCGGGCGCCGGCGAACACCTGGCCGCCCCGGGGCGCCATCATGGCCGTGTGCGCCGCTGCGGGGCCAGCCGGATGGGCATTTCCGCAGCTAACTGCAGCTGCCGGGTTGCGAGGATCTGGTCGGTGCCCTGCCGAGCACTTGAACCTGCAGACCATCACGCCATCACCGCAGCTCACCGCCACTGGCTCGCGAGGTGACCGTCATTCGCAGGTGTCGGTGCCCTCCTCCAGCTTGCTGGCGGTGATAGATCAACCAGCCGGCCCATGATGGTGATGTGACAGCCCACGCGCGGCTATGCATGTCTCCACGCGAACCTCTACGCGCGATGCCAGCGCAGCAGCGTGCTCGGCTGCACCAACCGTCCCCGCCAGACCGATCGTGGCAGCAGCCGTGCCAGCCCGGCCAGCACCGCCCGGTCCGCCCAATCCATCCGTGGTCGGGCCACCTGGCGGCGCAGCACCGCGACCTCGTGGCGCAACACGAGCAACTCGGCGTCCTTGGTGGCCGCACTCCGCGCCAGCAGCGCAAGCCACCGCAGCACCTGGCAGAACAGCAGATAGAGCAGACGCAAGGTCATGCGCCGATCATCGCGGCCAGGTGACTCCGCTGCGGACTTGCAGCTCAACACCCACGACCGAGTTTCTGGCACCGACAAGGTCGGGCCGGGTCCGAAGACCCGGCCCGACGCGCAAGTCATCTACTAGGGCGATCACACAAGCCCACCCCAGGAGGACTGGGCGCTCGCCGGGATGTGGTAGTTGCGGGCGACGGCTTCGTCGAAGATGACGACCAGGCTGTCCGGGATGTAGGTGATCTGTCTGACCTCGTGTGCCTCACCCAGCGCGATGACCAGGCTCGGCGCATCCCTCAACATCAGACGCAACGCCCACACCGCCTCGGGGCAGTTCTCATTCGGCACGTGCCAGGCAAGCCCGACCGCGGTGATCGGGTTGCCGCTGATCCGACGCCACTCGACAGTGTCGCTGACTGTCAACGCTGTCAGGTGCCGATCGGCAAGCGGGGCTGGCGTGCCCCGCGCCACCGCCAACCCCTCGTTGAACCCCTCCATGTACCAGAACACCGAGAAGACGCCACCCGCGGCGGTCAGCAGCTCCACGCCCATGTCGACCTCGTCGAAACCGGCGAAATGGCGACGCTCAACGTGGTCCGAGCTGGCCGGGAACAGGTACTGGGCCCCCTCAACTGTGTGACCGAGCATCGCCCGGACGGAGCGCTCAAGCGCCCGCCGCCCCGCCTTCGTCACGGGCCACGGAGCGATCAGGTCCGTCATCGGAACACCCCGAAGTACTGGAACTCCCCGCTAGGATCGAAGGACGCTCCTCGTCCGTCAGGAGCAATGAAATACGTCCCGCCCTTGAAGTTGCCAGCGGTGATCGGCTCCGTACGTGTCCCAGGGTCCGTGAGGATGTCATCGAGCTGTTCTTGTCCCATCTGGCTCTTCATCCTGTCTCCCCCACGCAGCATCGGGAAGTTACCTTCACCCTGGTGGTCCTCGAGTTTTTGTCCCGCGCGGGTAAGCTCACCCCTGATGATCCGCTGACCGGAGGCCGACAGCGCCTCCAGGTTGGGGCAGTTGTGCACTAGAACCGAGGTGCCTCCGGCCTCCACATAGTAGGTGTGGATCCCGTCGACGGTGAGGTCGTACATGTGGGCGTGACCGCTGGACGACCGGACGCTTGTGACCGTTGCGGCAGCGCCAGTCTCGGTGTGCAGCCGGTCACCCGACCGCAGCCTGGCGGCGTCGACCCAGCCGGCTTCGGTCTCGTCCCAGAAGGGATGATGCTGCGTCGTATGCAGCACGAACAACCGTCCCCGAGCGTCCCGAACGGTCAGATCGGCCAAGTCCGTATCGCGGTTGAGGTGCAGCGCCGTCACCGTACGGATGACGGTCTTGCCGGTGCGCGGGTCGGTGGCCTTGACCTTGTCGCCGAGCCTGACCTTGCTGATTGGCTTTTTGGTCCCATCGGCCATGAGCACCAGCGTGTCGGCCCGGAAGCTGTGCAGGCACACGATCTGCTCTAAGACCGAGGTGTCGGAGCGGCTGCCTCTCAGTCGGAGGCCGGAGATGGCGCCGAATCTGCCGGCCGCCTGGAACCCACCTTGGATGGCCATCTGGGCCGTGAACTCCGCGTACCGCTGGCACGCCTCGCTGCAGCCCTTCGCCTCCGCCGCGTACCTGGCCAGCACCGCATTGAGCCCCGACGCCAGGAAGTTGGTGCAGACACCCTGCTCTGTCTCGCAGGCGTGATACATGGCCGATGCTGTTCTCTGCCCGCGATCCTTGATCTGGGAGTTGAACTCGTCCGAGTAATACTCGTCGAATAGCGACGCGAACCTTTCGATGTTCGTGACCTGGTTCGGGTTGATATAGATGCCGTTGATGTAGGTATCGTCGCCGCGGTGTGTGTGGACTGTTGTGACGTTCGTGCCGTGTGGGAGCGTCGAGGTCGAGGTCGGGGTCGGGGGTGGTGGGGTTGGGTGGGTGCGGTCGTAGGAGTACTTGCCGAGGGTGGCGGCGTTGATGGACGCGTCGCTGGTGGTGCTGCTGCCACCGCCGCCGTCCCAGTGGGCGACGTGGCCGTCGGATTCGGCGTAGCCGATCGGGTTGGCGGCGGCCAGGGCGTAGCGGTTCTGGTTGAGCGGGTCGGTCGACAGGCCGAGATCGTCCAGGGCGCCGCGGTACAGGTCCTGCTGCAGGAAGCGGCCGCTGCCAAGGTCAAAGCGCCGCGCGCCGGTGTCCAGGGTCTGGGAGCCGGTGTCGTAGCGCTTGGCGGAGAAGCGGAACGGGTTGAGTGGGTTGTCGTTGCGGGTGGTGCCGTTGACCCACAGCTGGTCGCCCTTGCTCAGCACCTTGGACGGGTCGGTCTGGTTGGCCTGGCTGGCCTGGTCGTCCTCCATGCCATAAGGGGTGTAGGCGTACACCGCGCTGGCGGAGGTGGCGGTGTTGCCGTCCTTGTTGATCGTGGCGACACTGCCGTGCACGTCATGGCCGTAGTCATACCTGGTCGGCGCGGCTGGCTGGGTGGGCGCGGCGCAGCTGGCGCTGCGGTCGCCAAGGGTGATCCGGTGGCCGTAGGCGTCATATAGGTAGCTCTTGTCGGCGGTCAGCGTGGTCTGCACCCCGCTGCAGACCGCTTTGGTGACCTGGTGGTCGTTGACCGCCTGGTTGGACAGGCCCAGATAGGCGAAGGTGGTGGTCCGGTCGGGCACCGTGCCCTGGGTGTGGGTCTCCCGCTCGGTGGCGATGCGGTCCAGCGCGTCGTAGACGTAGGTGGCGCTGTCGGTCTTAACACCAGACGAGCTGTAGCGGCGGGTACCGATCAGGTGGTCGAGGTAGTCATAGGTATTGACCTGGCGCAGGGTGGCGTCGGCGGGGGCGCCGTCGGAGTGCTCGCACGCGCTGCGGTTGCTGACGGCGGTGGTGGTGATGCACCACAGCCGGCCGAGGTCGTCATACCAGTACCTGGAGGTGATGCCGGCCGGGTCGGTCTGGCTGGTCTGCTGGCTGCCGGCAAAGCAGCGGGTGGTGGTCTTGATGGCGGTGCCGGTGACGGCGGTCTCGCTGGTGACGTTGCCGGCGCGGATGCTGGCGTCGGCAGAGGGGGGGCAGCCGGTGGGGGGGCCGTCCAGGGTATAGCTGGTCTGGGTGCCGTGCCCGTCGTTTGTGGCGATGAGCTTGTCGCGGGCGTCGTAGACGTAGCTGGCGGTGCAGGTCGGGGCCTGGCCGGTGCACTGGGTGGAGCTGGGCCCGTTGAGCGAGAACCGGTCGCTGGTGCGCGAGCCGCTGTTGTAGATGCCGGTGGGGTCGTCGTAGCCGACGGTGTGGGTCTGCAGCACCTGCCCGGCGGCGTTGCGCACCTCCAGGGTGTTGAGCTTGCCGTTGTCATTGAACGTCCAGTTGGTGGTCTGCCTGGTCGTGTAGTCGCCGGGGTTGCTGCTCTCGCCGGTGCAGCTACTGGGCATGCGGGCGACCACCCGGCGGGACTCCCAGCCGGTGGGCAGGTAGCTGGTCGCGATGTGCTGGTCGCCTGCGCAGGTGGTGGTGGTGGTGCCCTTGTCGTACTGATGGGTGAGCCGGTCAGCGCCGTCGTAGACCAGCTCGACCCGGTCCGGCTGGCCAACGATCCGCCCGCCCGATTCGATGCCGTTGTCAGCACGGCCGGCCAGCTGCCCGTCGTCGGTGTAGCCGTAGGTAGAGAAGGTCTTGGTGGTCTGCCCCTCCAGCTGGCGGGTGGTCTTGGTGACCTCGCCGTAGCCGTTGTAGGCCGCGGTGACCGTCACGGCGGCCTGGCTGGGGTCGGTCACGCCGATGTTGCTGACCGAGTTGGTGAGCTGGCTGGCGGCGTCGTAGGTGTAGGTGGCGGTGTGGCCCTCGGGGTCGCTGCGGGCACGCAGGTTGCCGCTGGAGAAGTAGCTCCACAGCTCGGTCTTGGACGCCTGGGCCGGCGGGTTCGCCGGGGTGCGCTCTGCCTGCCAGCCCTCCGCGGTGTGGTCGAAGCGCACCGGCGGGTTGGGCCCGGTGGTCTGGGTGCGCACCCAGCCCGGATCCCAATAGCCCACCTTGGTCTGCGCCGCCGCGCTCAGCGTGCTGGACGGCTGGGTCGGGTTCGTGCCGGACGGCGCGATGCTGACCGGCAGCGAGGTGCTCGCCAAACGCCCGTCGGCGTCATAGCTGCGGTAGGCGTAGCTGGCCGGCGTGGCCTGCCCGTTGCTGGCGGTGCCGGTCGGTAGGCTGACCACCGCCAGCTGGTCGGCCCGGTCATAGGTCAAGCGGGTGACAAAGTCGTTGAAGGTGGTCTTATCGGGGGGGCTGGCGTCGTAGGCCCGCGGGCTGATCACCTGGGTCTGGTTGCCGTCGGCGTCGTAGCGGTACAGGGTGGTCAGCTTCCGCGACCCGCTGAACGGCTCGTCGACACGGGCGGGCAGGCCACGCTGGTCGTAGTCATAGCTGGTGGTCTTGCCGGCCTCATCCACCCGGTCTTTGACGGTGCCGTCGGGGTAGTAGTGCGTGACCACCGTCCGCACGGGCGGCGCGTCCGCCGCGGTCTGCGGCTCGACGGCGAGGGTGGGCCGGTGGGCCAGGTCGTAGCCGTACAGCGCGGTGTGCGCGGCGGCGTTGGCGGCCGTCGCCTCAGGGCAGCTTGCTGGCGGGCCTGACCGCCCCGCCAGCGGCTGGTAGACCGCGACGAGGTTGCCGACATTGTCGTAGCAGGCAACCGAGGTGCGGTGGCCCCTGACCGCGCCGTTGCCGGGGTCGATGTCGTTGACGGTCCGGGCGATCACCCGGTTGACGCTGTCGTAGGTGTTGACCAGCGTGGGGTTGGGGCTGGTCCCGCCGACCTTCATGGAGATTGGCCCGATGATCCGGATGAGGTTGCCGGCGTCGTCGTAGTCATATCTGGTGCGCGTGCCGAGCGGGTCGGCACTGGTGTCCGGGCTGGTGACCAGCGTGCGGCGGTCCATCAGGTCATAGGCATAGGTGGTCTTGGGCGTCTGGGGATCCTCGCCGGGGTCGTCGCGGCCGTAGACCGGGTTGCGCGCGACGATGACGTTGTCGTTTGGGTCGTAGCTGACCGTGGTCCACACCAGCAGCCCACGTGCGGACCGGGTGCTCTTGGGCTGCGAGCGGCGGCCAAGGCGGTGGAAGCTGTCATGGTCGAAGTAGGTGCGGTAGCTGCGCGGATCGGCGCCGCTGTCGCTGGCATGGACAGGGGTCTGCACCCACAACTGCTGCCCGTCGGCGTCAAAGCCGTTGCGGGTGACGCGATCCAGCGGGTCGGTGACCTGCTGCGGCAGCCCGTTGGGGTCGTAGCTCTCATAGCGGATGACCCCACCGTTGGGGCTGGTCGCGGTGGTCAGCTGCCCGAAGCTGTCGTAGTCGTACAGCGCTGCTGTGGTCTGCCCCGGCGCCAGGACCGACCGGAGGTTGCCTGGGGTGTCGTAGCCGAAGGTCCAGGTGTAGTCGTCGGTGGTGGTGGTGGCGGTGCCGCGTGGGCTGGTCTTGGTCTTCAGCAGGCTCCAGTGGGCGCCGCGGTCGGTGGCGTCCAGCGGCCGGTCCTCATAGGTCAGCACCGCCTGGTCGGTTTGGGTGGCGCTGGCGGCGGTGGTGACGCTGGTGACGTAGCCGTTGGCGTTGTAGTCGTAGTCGGTGTAGGCAGCGGGGTTGGGCTCGGTGACCCGGTCGAGCATGAAATCGCCCGTCCAGGCCAGTCCGGTCGTCTCGTTCTTGGCATTGGTGACCGAGGTCGGCTTGCCGTCGCTGTCGTAGCCGTAGGTGGTGGGGTGCTGTAGCGGGTCGGTGATGGTCGTCTGCCGCGAGTACAGGTCGTAGTCGTAGCCGGTCGTCTTGCCAGCGCGGTCGGTCAGCGACTGCAGCTTCCACCGTTTCAGGGCCGAGCCCGGCCCGAAGTAGGCGAAGGTGGTCTCGTGGCCGTTGGGGTCACGCACGCTGTACAGCCGGGTCGACTGGTTGGGGGTGCGCGGGTCCGGGTCGGCCCGCTTGGCGGCATCGCTGATCGCCGCCTGGTCACCGGCCGAGGTGGTGTAGGTGAACACCCAGGCCCGGTCCGCCAGGAAGCCACCCGAGGCGGTGGTCCCGCCGCGCTGGGTGATCCGCAGCAGGTTGCCGTCCTCGTAGTAGTCGAAATGCCACACGTGCCCGCCGTGGTCGGTCAGGTCACGGAGGTTGCCACGGATGTGGGGGCTTTTGGCCTCGTCCTTGCTGTAATAGCCGACCGTGACCGCTCGGCCGCCCGCGTCGCTGACCGAGCTGGCCCGCTTTTTGGGCCCACCCGGGTCCTCCCCCGCCGGCACCGGGTCCTCGGCGATGATCAGGGTGTTGCCGTTTTTGTCCACCACCGCGGTCGGGAACCCGTCCACGTCGTAGTAGAAGGTCACATGGTCAGGCCGCGACAGCGCCCAGTAGCGCGGGGCGGCCGGGTCGGTGGTCACCGACCGCAGGTACAGGTGCACCCCTGGCGGCGCGCTCCAGCTGGTCGTCCCGTCAGCATTGGTGGTGCCATTGAAGCGGTGGGGGGTGCCGTCCCCGTCGATGAACTGCACGTACTTGTTGGACCGCCCGGAGATCGTGTCGGCCTGGTTGGGGTGCACATCCAAGGGCTCGCCCAGCCGCGTCAGCGTCGACAAAGACAGCGACCAGTTGTTGCCCGCCGGGGAGTGGCTGTGGTCCTCCAGGCTGTTGTAGGTCAACCCCGCCACCGTGGCCAACCCCCGCCCCACCTCGCCAAACGGCGACCAGTGCACCAGCAGGTTGCCGTTGGCCACGTTGGCCAGCCCGGTCATGCCCCCACCCAGCGCGGTCTGCTGGTAGCCAAAGTAGCGCTCCAGCCCCAGCGCATCGTCCAGCTCCCGGGCCACCACCACCGGGTTGTCGATCTTGGGCTGGTTGCCATGCTGGCTGAACCAGCCGGGCTTGGGCGTGGCCGCGGAGGCGTCGGTGTCGTAGACGTCCAGCCGCAGCCGCACCAGCGACAGGTCCACCCCCGCCGGCAACGCCGGCGGGTTGATCACCACCGCCAGCGGCTTGGTCGCGGTGTGGGCCTGCACCACGTTGGGGAAGTTCTCGGCCGCCGGCCCCTCGTACAGGATCTGCCCGTCGACGGTGTAGAAGCGATACCACAACCGCAGGTCGGTCCCGCCCGGGTTCTTCCAGTCCACCTCCGAGTCGTTGTAGACCGTCACCGTGGGACAGTACGCGCTGGCCGGGCAGGTCGTGCTGCCCGCGGTCGCATCCGCCAACGAGGCCGACCCCGACAGGGTCGCCGAGGTGGCGCTGGTGCCCTCGACCGGCGCCGAGCCCAGGTTGCGCCCACCACCACTGCCGTCGTAGGGGTCGGGCGAGCTGGCGGTGGTGTTGCTTGGCATCACCGGCGGGGTGTAGGCATCTGCCGCCGACCCGTTCAACACAAACCGCGCCCGATACCGCGTCCCAGCGGTGTTGTTGACATACACGCTCACCGAGCTGGTGGTGACGTTGCCGCTGCGGTCGTAGGCCTTGACCGTCACCGTGTGGGTGGTCCGCGCCGCCAAGGGCGGGTCGTCAAAGGCGGTGTGCAGCAAATCCAGGGTGTCCCAGGAGGTGGTGTAGGGCTCGGCGGTCTTGTCGTCCAGGTGGCGCCCGTCGGCGTAGAACTCCACCTTGGTCACGCCCACGTCGTCGGTGGCGGTGGCGCTGATCGGGACCGTCGTGGGCACCGTGGTGCCCGCCGCCGGGCTGATATCCGACACCACCGGCGCGGCGGTGTTGTCCACCGTCACCACCACACTGGTGGTGGTGGAGTTGCCGGCCTCGTCGTAGGCGGTCGCCTGCACCGTGTGCTGCCCGTTGACGTTGGCGACCGCGGTGGTGTCCCAGGTGGCGGTATAGGGCGGGGTGTTGGGGGTGGTCAGCGGGGTGTTGTCGACCGCCAGCTCCACCCGACTGACCGCACCGTCATCGGTGGCCGCCGCGGTGACCGGCACCGTCCCGTGCACCCTGGCCCCCGCCGCCGGGGCAGACAGCGCCACGCTGGGGCTGACCGTGTGGCTACCATCGGCGAAGCTGACCACCAGCTTGGGCCGCTGGCTCGCAGTGGTGGCGTCGTCGGAGAAGTAGTTGAAATAGGGGTTGTCGGCCGGGATCGTCACTGGGAAATCGATGTGGAGCTTGAGCAGCATGCCCAGGTTGGGCGCGGTGCCGGTGACGCTTGGGTCGTTGACCCACTCCCGCACCAGCGCCGCCACATTGAAGGTGTCGGTCCCAACGCCGCTGGCGGGGTTCCGCGACTTGGGTGGAGTGGTGACGTCGGGGGTGGGGTCGTAATCGCCGCCGCCCTTGGTGGTGGTGTTGCTGGTCGCGCTCCAGGGGATGCCGGCCTGCGCCTCCCGCCAGTCGGCCCCGCTGCCGTCGCACTGGCCACCGTAGGGACCCCTACCCTCCTGCCAGGCACGGGTCACCCGGTGCAGGTCCACCCCCCGATCCGCCAGATTGGTCGGAGCACTGGTCGCCGGAAAGGTAAGCGTCAGCGAGGCCGAGATCACGGTCGCCTTGGGGGGAATGGCGCGCAGGTCGAACTTCAGCAGGGGACGATGCACCACACCGTTTGCCGCCATCCCGATACGCAGGTCAGTGGAGGCGCCATAGTTGTAGGAGTCATAGCAGCCGGCCGGGCTACTGCGATCCCCAGCGATGTAGGTCGCCGTGCCCGCCGCGGCCCCCGGCTGCAGGGTCAGCGTCGCCTGCCCGGCCAGCGGCATCGTCACCTTCTGCTCGTTGGAGGCATCGGTGCCGTTGACCACGACCTTGTACCAGAAGTTCTTGGTTGTGGTCGCGCTGGACGGCGCCGCAGTCGTGTCCACCCACCTGGTGGTGTCGACATCGCGGATGGTGGCCAGCAACGTCGATCCCGGCCCGCTCGACACCGGGGAGAACCCCGTCGCGCTGCCCCGGTGCACCTCGTAGCGGTCGAACACCGACGGGCCGGCAAACTTCGACCACGACAGCTCCGCGCCGCTGGAGTGCACCAGCGACGGCACCTCCAGCATCACCGCATCACCAGTCGCGGCATGGGCCGGTTGAGGGCGCGGCGGCACCCCCACCACCGTCAACCCAACCGCCAGAACGATGACCAGGCACACGCGAAGCGAACGCGACCACACCATTGAGTGACCTCACACAGCCAGGCGGCGATCAACGCCGTGAAGGAGAACCGCTGACCAGCTGACCAGCGGTGGCACCAGCACATCCCAGAACCGGCAACGGACCGGCCATCCGCGTTGCCCCCGCGCGACCGGAACCCCGTCCGGCGGCGCACGGATCCCCCGGCTGCCACCACGCCGGCGGGCGACCCTACCCACCGCTGCGGGCGGAGCGGCCTCGGTGGCGGCCAATTGCGCCACGCCGGGGGCACCCTGCCACCAGCGCAGCGCTGCCCACACCGCCAGCCACCAGCCGTACTCGTATGCACCATCCGCCCGCTCCGACAAGGATTTGCCGGAAAGTGTGATTGCCCTACTCGGAGCAGGACAAGGCAGAACACCGGCAGCTTCCCGGCAGCTTCTTCCTATTTGAGTTTCGCGGGTTGTGAGTTCCCCCCACTTTCTCGGAGGCTTCTGAACCTGGTCCACTGGACCAAAGGAGGGAGCTTCGATGGTGGCACCACGCAAGTACCCGGTGGAGTTGCAGGAGCGAGCGGTGCGGCTGTGGCGCTCCGAGCAGCCCCGCCGGCCGATCGCGTGACCGGCTGACCACAGAGCAGTTGGAGGAGCTGCGGCTGCACAATGAGAACGCTGAGCTGCGGCGCACCAACGACATCCTCAAGGCGGCGAGCGCCGGTTTTCGCCCAGGAGCTCGACCCGACCCGGCGACGGTCATGACGCTGGTGGAGCGGTTGCGTGACCGCTTCGGGGTCGAGCCCGTCCTCCGGGTGCTGCAGATCCCCACATCGACGTTCTACGGCTGGATGGCGCGTCGGCGCCGTCCCAGTCCCCGCGACATCGAGGAGGTCTGGCTCACCGAGCAGATCGAACGCATCCACACCGAGTCCGGCGACACCTATGGGTCACCCAAGGTCCATGCGCAGCTTGGCCACGAGGGCATCCGCGTCAGCCGCAAGCGGGTGGAGCGGCTGATGCGCCAGGCCGGCCTGCAGGGCGCGTTCATGCGCAAGCGCCGGCGCTCGAGCACCCGCCGCGACCCTGCGGCCACACCGGCGCCGGATCTGGTCAACCGCAACTTCAACACCGACGCGCCCGACCTCGGGATTCGCATGCGCTCGTCCAGCGTGAACTCATCTTGGAAGCCACCATCGCGCTGCTCTGAGCGTCGGCAACCCCTCCCGTTCACCGGGCACGCCCCGGCGGCTCCACGACCTCACACTCCACGCCATCGAAGACTACCTCACCGCCCGCCGCAAGCGCTGGCTAGCTCTGTGGGTGACTCGCGGCTCTGGCGCGCGTTCAGTCATCCGGTGGTCATCAGGCTGCGGTGTGACTACTTCATTGCTTGCAAGACCTGCGCGGCTACCTGCTCGAGTTGTTGGGTCGCGGCACGCGGATCCTTGGGTGGCACCAGGATGACAACGTCCGCCCCGGTCCGGTGGAGCCGCTGTAGCTCGATGTTCTCGGCGTTGCAGCGTCGTGGACCAGATCGCCACGGGTCAGCGGACGATCTCCACCAACAGCACCCAGGCGTTAATCACCGCGACCACCAGGGAAAACACCACCCCGGGGACCAGCCAGTACAGCCCGCCGCCGGCCCGTACAAGCAACGACACCCCGGCGACGATGAAGGGGAGGGTCCCCGCCTGGATCGTCACCAGCGACACGACGGCCAGGTAGCGCGGCTGGCCCTCAATGGGGACGCGTAGCGCCCGAACCTGGATGGCGGTCAGCATCAACCAGACCGCGATCCCCACCGCAAGCAGCTCGGCGCCCAGCACCCAGCGAGGCTGTCCTGGCACCAGCGCGAAGGTCGCGACAACCAGCACGGTGACCAGCAGCACGATCGCCGCCCCGGCCACGCCTGCGACGCTCCGCAGGGCGAGGATCCTGTCGAGGTTGATGGACACCGCCACAAACAGCAGCCCGCCAAGGGCGGCCGAGGCGCCCGCCTCCGCCAGGAACAGCTCTTCCCAGCCCGCGGTCGTATAGGCGTTCACGAGAGCCCCAGTCGGAGGTGCACGGCTTGCATGTTCCCAGCCTCCTCTTCCGACACCGTCGTCCACTGCGTCGCCGACGATCGCGTCCAGATGCGCTGGCTGACGATACCCTCCTGCGTGAGCAGGAAGGGAACAGCACCACACCGGGCTACTCCCTGCCACTGCCCAGCCGAGCGGTCGCACGACGATCGACGTACATCCGCTGCCGCGCCGCAGCGACTTTGCAACCGAGACAGGTGGTCACCGAGGACGATCCTCACCCCGCACGACACTACGGTCCTTGCGGCAATAAAAGGTCGGGAACTCCTCACGGTGGCGTCTCAGGAGCGGTGTAAACGGCTCGGGCAGTACGCCAACAACCGCGTCGAGGCCGACCACGGCCGTCTCACGGCCCGACTGATGCGTGGGCTCCAGCAGGACCGCAATGCCAGGGTCGTCATCGGAGGGCACGCCTTGGTGCAGGACATCCGTCGAGCGCACTACGAGCTGGCGGTCCAGAAGCCGGTGACATTGCGGCGGCCGTCGCGTTCGGCGAGCTGGCCTTGGCGATCTGATGCCAGACCAGTGTCGTCGATTCAGCATGCCGGGCACTGACCAGATGCAACACTGCCGGCACCGCCCCCATCGAAGCCTCCGGCGGTGATGTGCGCCGCCGTCGGCTGAACCGGGGAGGCAACCGGCAGCTCAAGACTGCCCTGCATCCCATTGCGGTCTGCCAGATTCGCGACCCAGTCCAGGACAGGTCTACTACCAGGACAAGCTGCGCCAGGCCAAGACACCCCGAGGAGGCCGCCGCGCGCTCAAGCGGAAGCTCTCCAACGTGGTCTACCGGCAGCTGGTGGCTGACCATTGCCGCCGACACACGCTCCCGAGTTGACATACAGAGGGGCTGTCAGGTCCGGCAGGTGGTCGTGGTCGCGGGTTCGCCCGCTCAGGAAGTAGGTGAGCATCTTCCCCTTGCCCTTGACCTGGATGCTTCCTCGCTCCCGAAACAGGTAGCGCTCCCCGAGCAGCTCGCGGGCGCGCTCAGTGGCCTGGATGCATCCCGGGACGCCGGTCGTCTGCATCCGGCTGGCGGTGTTGACGGTGTCGCCCCACAGGTCGTAGCTGAACTTCCGCGTGCCGATGACCCCGGCCACCACCGGCCCCGAGTCGATCCCGATGCGCAGCCGGACCGGCCCGCCATCCGGGAGGCTGCGGCTGGCGGCGACGTCCAGCATCCCCAGGGCCAGCTCGGCCACCGCCACGGCGTGGTCGGGCGTCGGGTCGGGCAGGCCACCGGCCACCATATAGGCATCCCCGATGGTCTTGATCTTCTCCAGCCCCCCGGACCCGGTCAGCGCGTCGAACTGCGAGAACAGGTCGTTCAGCAGCGCCACCGTCGCCTGGGGCGGGGTCCGTTCGGCATACGGGGTGAAGTCGACGATGTCGGCGAACAGCACCGTCACCTCGGGAAACGCGTCGGCGATGACCTCCTCCCGCTGCTTCAGCCGCTCGACGATGGAGATGGGCAGCATGTTGCGCAGCAACCCCTCGGACCTCGCCCGCTCCACCTCAAGCAGCCGGTGCTCGCGGGTCAAGGCGCGACGGGTATGCACCGCGTCGCCGAGCAGCAGCGTGCTGGCCGGGCTCGACCACCACGAACTGGCCCATCATTCCCGAATCCTCATGGAAGAGCAGGTGGCAGTGGTACATGTAGGGGTGGTCGGGGTCGGCGTAGTCGGCGAACCGCATGATGATCCGGATGGAGACGTGCGGCGGCAGGTACACGGTGTCCTTCCAGCCGGCCAGTGGCGATGGTGGGGCCGCGCCGCCGACGCTGAGAACCTGGAATTGCACGTCGTGGACGTGGAAGCTGTGCGGCTGCGTGTGGTGGTTGGTCACCTCCCAGACCTCGCTGGTGTCCTTGGTGACCACCTCGTCGATGCGGTGCATGTTCATCTTCTTGCCGTTGATCTGGCGTCCGGCAAGCCGGAAGTCCCGCGTGGTCGCCGCCGCGGCGGGTTCCAGCCGGGGAACCTCCGCCAGCCGCGCCGGCGGCGGCGCGGAGCGGGCCAGCGACGAGGCGGCGCGCAACTGCAGCACGTCGAAGGAGTCCTGGCCGCCGGCGATTGCCGTCATCCCGCGGCTCGTGCCGAGCGCGGGCGGAAACGACCGCAAGACCGCGTTTTCGCCTGGCTGCATCGCCACCACGATCTCGGCCCGCTCGCCGGGGGACAGCTGGATGCGGTCGGTCTGGTAGGTCGCCGGCAGCAGTCCCCCGTCGCTGCCGATGAGCGCGAAGCGGCGGTGGTCGGCCAGGCCGAAGGCGTAGACCCGGGCGGTGGAGGCGTTGAGCAGCCGCAGCCGGACTTGTTCGGTGGTGACATTCAGGTACGGACCGAGGGTGCCGTTGACCAGCAGGGTGTCCCCCAGCAGGCCGGTCGCCAGGTGCTCTCCCTCGGCGAGCCGGCCATCGTCGCCAAAGCGCTTGTCCTGCACGACGACGGGGATGTCGTCGATGCCGTAGCGGCGGGGAAGCTGTGGGCGCGGAAATCCTGATTCATCATGCTGCGACCTCGTGATACTCATGGATAAGGCCGCCGAGCACATCGCGACGCCTCACCTCTCGAGGGTTGACCTGCGGTGAACTCTGTTCCCGCGCCTCGGGAGCGGCCAAGGCGAGGCTGCGGTGCGGTCGCTGCTGGTTGTTGCGACCCGAAGTCGCACGTTGTGAGTGAGCTCGTGAAGGAGGTTCGACGGATGTCGAAGGCGTAGCTCCGGGTCTGTGTTCGACCTTGTCCCCGCCGTGGCGTGCGTGTCCGGTTCCTGATCGGTCGGGTGCGAAGCCCACGGGA
>WNGA01007374.1_pt1 | contig 15328 bp, 16 predicted proteins | sample 5400061 | NCBI WGS metagenome assembly WNGA01 (sample SAMN13153366, study PRJNA577476) | soil metagenome | isolation source: 100 cm soil or saprolite under grassland replicate 2 | place: USA:California | collected 2016-06-15
TTCCGCACGCCGGCGATGCTCGTGAAGTCGATCTTGAGCATCATCGGGTAGACCATCAGCCAGATCAGGATGGCGATCGCGGCGTTGATCTGGCTTCCCTGCCCGAACTCGAGCTTCCGAACGGCGCCGGTCAGCCCCGGGAGGAGCTTGCCGATGGAAACGCCCACGACCATGCAGAGGAAGACCCAAAGGGTCAGGTATTGCTCGAAGAAACCGAGCCGCTTAGCCCGCATAATTCACGAACGACTTCGGCCACTCGAGGGCTTGCTCGCGCGGATGAAGGCGCTCCGGAACTTCCCGTCGATCTCGGACTCGATCGCGCTCACGTCGATGCCGGCGCTCGTCAGGAACTCCCGCGCCTCCTCGACGCGGTAGATCCGCGTCGGCTCGACGGAGATCTCCGTGAAGCCGGCCGCGGAGAGCTTCGACACATACTCCTCTTCGGCGAGCGCTCCGGCGACGCAGCCGATCCAGAGCTCGATACTCTTCTTGACCTGCGCCGGAATTTCGCCCTTCGTCACGACGTCGGAGACGGCGAGCCTCCCGCCCGGCTTCAGGACTCGGAACGCCTCGCGCAGCACGCGGTCCTTGTCGGCCGCGAGGTTAATGACGCAATTCGAGATGATGACGTCCACGCTGTCGCCGGGGAGAGGGATCTCCTCGATCGTCCCCTTCAGGAACTCTACGTTCGTCGCCCCCGCCTTCCTCTGGTTCTCGCGGGCGAGTTCTAGCATCTCGTCGGTCATGTCGAGGCCGTAGGCCTTTCCCGCCGGGCCGACACGCCTGGCCGACAGCAGGACGTCGATCCCGCCGCCGGAGCCCAGGTCGAGGACGACCTGTCCCGGCTCGAGCTTCGCGAGGGCCGTCGGGTTGCCGCAGCCGAGCGATGCGAGGACGGCCGTCTCCGGAAGGGCGCTCGTCTCGTGCTCCGCATAGAGGTTCGAGGTGATCGGATCGCAGGAGAGGCCCGACGCCGACGGCGCGCTCCCGCAGCAGGATGCGCGCCCGTCCTTCACTTGCAGGGCGGCCAGTCCGTACTTCTCCCTCACGATCTCCCGGATTTCGTTCTCGGCCATAGGGTCCTCCTTTTCGATCAAGAAATCCGGATACAGACATTGAGCTCAGACGACATGAGCGTCCCTCGCGGCTGTCACGCGAGACGACACGGCCGGCAGCGACATCCAGATGCGGATCCGGGCGGCCATGTCGCGCGCCGGCTGCTCGAAGGCTCGCCGTTTCTTCTCCTCGTCGCCTTCGACCGCCGCAGGATCCTCGAAGCTCCAGCGGATCCGCTCCGGATCCTCCGGAAAGGCCGGGCAGGATTCCGCCGCCCGGTCACAGACTGTGATGATGTAGTCGAACCGCTCGCCCAGGAACTCCTCCAGCGGTTTGGGGTACTGCCCCGCCATCTCCAGGCCAAAGAGGTCTTTCATTGCCTGGCGCGCCATGGGATGGATCTCCGGGCGAGGCCGACTCCCGGCGCATGCGACCTCGATCTTCCCCCGCGACATGTGACGAAGCAGCGCCTCACCCATCTGGGATCGCGCGGAATTACCCGTGTAGAGGAAGAGGACCCGCAGAGGCTCCGTCTCCATTTGAGGATCCTCCTTCTCAGCAGCAGGCCGCTGCGGCCTTGCCTGTCTCGGCCTTCGGCGTGCAGCAAGTGGTCCCGGCTCCCGCTCTCTGTTCGATGTCATCGAGGACCGTGTAGACCTCCCAGCGGTTGCCGTCGGGATCGGTCACCCAGAACTTCTCCTGCAGCGCGTAGCAGCAGGCCTCGCGCTTCTCTTCCTCGGTCGGCAGGCCGCGCTCGGCCAGAGCGCTCTTCCACCGGCGGACCTGCTCGGCCGAGTCCACCCGGATGCCCAGGTGCGACAGCGCGCCGGCGGGCCGGCCCCCGACGTAGCCGGGCTGCAGCGCCAGATGGATCTCCGGGTCTTGAGCGACGAACTTCACGTAATCGCTCTTCAACTTCTTCGGCTCCCCGAAGAAGCGCCGGTAGAAATCCGTGGACCGGGAAAGATCCGAGACGTTCAAGGAGATGTGGACAGCGGACGACATGGTGACCTCCATTCGATAGATCGCGAACGATCGATTTATCGGCTCAAATTTTTTAGACTGCCTTGGCGACGGCCTCCGCGAGGCCGGCCAGGGCGGCTTCGTTCCTCCGGTAATAGATCCAGCGTCCCCGTTTCTCGGCTTCGACCAGCCCGGCGCGGCGCAGCAGATCCATATGATGCGAGACGGCCGCCTGCGAGAGCCCGACCGCTTCCTCGATGTCGCAGGCGCAGAGCCCGCGCTCTTCCCGAGAGATCAGCTCGCAGCAGGACTTTCCGCGCGACCGAAGCAATTCCAGGATCTTCAGCCGCGTCGGATCCCCGAGGGCCTTGAAGGCCGGGACCAGATCGGTCGGTTTCATAGATCGATAACCATAGATCTAAAGGCAGGCCGTTGTCAACGTCCCAGCCGCCGCGCAATCGGACAGCTCGATTAGCTCCCGCCGTTGCCGCGAGCGATGGGACAGATCGATGGAGAGGTGTTCCTGGGCGGCGAGCCAACCGCCGCAACGCCGTAATGCGAGCGTCTCCATCCCGCGGCTGGGCCTGCTATTGTTCTCCCGAAGGAATCCGGAATGAAACGCAGATTGCACACCCTCGTCTTGTCGGCGCTGCTTCTCCTGTCAGGGGCGGCGGCAGGGCAAACGCCGGCCGCGCCCTGGAAGTTCGTCGTCGGAGGTGATTCACGCAACTGCGGAGACGTCGTCATGCCGGCGGTCGCCGCCGGCGCGGCCTTGGATGGCGCGGTGTTCTACTGGCACCTGGGCGACTTCCGTGCGCTCTACGACTTCGACGAAGACATCCTCGCCCAGCGCCGGGTCTCCGGCGCGGGAAAACTCGCGATCACCGATTATCAGAAGCTCGCCTGGGACGACTTTCTCCAGAACCAGATTGTGCCCTTCGGAGCGATGCCGGTGTACCTGGCCGTCGGCAACCACGAGCTCGTGGCGCCCAAGTCGCGCGGCGAGTTCCTCGCGCAGTTCGCCGACTGGCTCAATGCTCCGCCGATCCAGAGTCAGCGGCTGAACGACAACCCGAGGGACCACCGACTCAAGACCTACTATCACTGGGTCCAGAACGGGGTGGACTTCGTCGCTCTCGACAACGCGTCGAACGACCAGTTCGACTCGGAGCAGGTCGGATGGCTGGAAAAGCTGATGGCCCGCGACGCGGCCGACCCCTCCGTGACCACGATCGTGGCCGGGATGCACGCCGCATTGCCCGACAGCCTCGGTTCCGACCACAGCATGAGCAACTGGGCGCAGGGAGAGCAGAGCGGGCGCCGCGCCTATGCCGCGCTGCTGAAGGCTCAAGGCGCCGGGAAGAAGGTTTACGTCCTTTCCAGCCACTCACACTTCTATATGAGCGGAATCTTCGATTCGCAATACTGGCGATCCCACGGCGGCGTCCTGCCGGGCTGGATCATCGGCACAACCGGCGCGATTCGTTACGCTCTGCCGCCCGGCGCCGCCCAGGCGAAGGAAGCGAAAACGAACGTCTACGGGTACCTGCTGGCGACGGTGAACGCCGATGGCTCGATCCGGTTCGACTTCAAGGAAATCAAGGAGCCGGATATTCCGGCGCCTGTCGTCTCGACGTTCACGCCCGCGTTCGTCCACGAGTGCTTCGTGGGGAATATCCGAAAGGAGTGAGCCCGCGCCTCGTCCTCCCTGTCATCCCGAGCCCTTCGCCCTGTTCTGTACCCCTTCGCTCTCTTCCTTCGCTCTCTTCCTGTCATCCCTTCGCTCTCTTCCTGTCATCCTGAGCGAAGCGAAGGATCTGCTCTTCCCTGTTCGAGAAGTATCTCCCTGCTCAGGGCAGGCTCTGAGCGAAGCGAAGGATCTGCTCTTCCCTATTCGAGAAGAGGGCAGACTCCTCGCTTCGCTCGGAGTGATACGACGAGCGGAGGGGCTCCTCAGGATTACGAACATCAGTCGCGCCACCAGGCGCGGTCCACTCCCTTCGGCGCGCGCGCGGCGGCGTGCTGCGCCATCTGCTTGATCCGCTCGGTGAGTGAGAGCGGGCCCGGCCAGCAGTGGGGCTTTCGCGGGCCGTAGAGGATCGTTCCTCCCCAGGGAGGGTTCATCGTCGTGGACAGGAAGTCGTCCAGTCGATGCACGGCGTTGTTCAAGTAATAAGTATCCATCTCCCCGGCGGTGATGTGGATCTTTCCTGCGAGCTTGCCGCCGATCCGACTCCAGTGCTTCTGGAGATAGGCGGTCAGGTCCGAATGCTCCCGCCAGTAGGACGCGACGCTCTTGTCGATCGCGCCCGTCTCCGGATCGAAGAGCGGCTGGAAATAGCCGTCCTTCCCGAGGGGACCAAAAACCGCCTGCCAGCAATCCCAGTCCTCGCCTGAGCGGCCGTGGGGACCCAGGGCGCGCTCGTATTTCAACTGCTGCTCCATCGTCGAGCGGACGACACCCTCGGTGTCGCGCTCGCCCGGCAGCGGCACGCGAAGAAACCCCGTGTCCCGGTGCCAGGCGTTCTCCCAGTCGTACACGTTGACGATCTGGAAGCTGTGAAAGTCCACCGGATCGGGACATGCCGAAAAAGCTCCGCCGAAGTCGTCGGGATGGAAGATCTGCAGCGCAAGCGACTCCCATCCCCCCGTGGACCCGCCCGAGAGAATCCGCGCCCAGGGCTCGCGGATCGCGCGAAAGTGCGATTCGATGTACGGGATCAGCTCCGTCAGGATCACCTGACCGTACGGCCCGTTGTTGGGCGAATCGACCGCGTAGGAATCGTCGTAGTAGGGCGTCGGATGCTGGAACGTGACGTAGAGCATCCGCGGAAAGCGGTCGGAGAGCCAGGCCTTCGTAAATTCCTCCCGAGCCCGCGCCCTCTCCTTCTGCCGCTCGGTTGCGCCGCCCGGAAGCTCGACACGCTCGCCGAAGCCGCCGGGGGGGCCGGTCGAGAAATGCCCCTGCTCGTAGTTGACCGGGTAAGAAACGTTCTTGTCCTTTTCATAGCCGCGTGGAAGGAGGACCGTCGCCCCGACGAAGATGGGTTGTCCCCAGAACTTCGAGAGAAGCGCGCTCTGAAACCGTACGCGCTTGACGTACTCGCTGTCCGGCGGGATCTCGACCGGCGGGATCTTCCTCGCCAGCGTGAGGCGCACGGCTCCCCCGCGGATGGGGTCCAGGTGCATCTTCTGGACTTCGCTGTAGAGGTTTCCCGGGGAGACTTGAAAGTTCTGCCCCTCCCACTGGTCGGCGTGGAGCTTGACGGTGTGTCCGTCCGCCCGGTGAAACGTGGCGTAGATGTTGAGCATCCCCTGGACGAAGTAATCGCCGGGCGGGATGTCCGCGAGCCTCGCGACCGTATATCCGAGCGCCGAGCCACCGACCACGGCCCATTTTCCCGGCGCGAGATTCTCGACGTCCTCGCCGAAGAACGGCGTCGAGCGGTACTGGTCTCCTTCCTTGCCGAACTGCAGGCGGGGCTCGGGCTCTCCTTCCCTTGAAATCACGACGAAAACGCGCCCGTCGGCGGCCTCGCCGCGGACGCTCGCGGGGAAGGAAAGCTCGAACTTCAGCGACGCGGCGGCCGGATCTGCCGGCCCGGCGGCGCGGCCCGCCATCGAAGCGGCCAGTCCCAGAAAGACCGCGAGATTGAGCCGGATGCGCGAGGCGATGCGCCCTCTTCTCATCGCGTTCCTGTTGCCGAACCCAACATCCAGGCTCAGGATGACAGAGAGAAACCGCGAATGGATGACAGCTTCTCCAGCTTCGTTTTCCGTGAGGCGATGAGGACCTGGGCCACCATGAGGAGCATTGCCGCGTCCCGGACGAGGACCCAGCGCATCTCCGTCAGCAGTTCCTCGCGACTCTTTCCGGCCGAGTGGACGTCGAAGCAGCCGCAGTCCACGGCGTGGCCGCGGGCGAGGTTGAACGCGATCGCCGCGATAAAGACGAGGAGCAGGAGACCGACGACCACCGCCGCCTCCCGCCGCCAGACACCGAGGATGAGCGCGAGACCGGCCAGGAATTCCATCCAGGGCAGGACGAGAGCGAGAGCGTTGACGGCAAAGCCAGGGACGGCGCGGTAGTTGTAGATCATGTGGGCGAAGGAGGGAGGATCCGCGATCTTCGGGAGCGCCGCCACGAGGAAGATCGCGCCCAGGCCGATCTGCACGCGCGCCGTCAGCCAGGGGTGCGTCAACCAATCCGACATCGGCCGCGTCACGGCTTGGGTCCCTTGGTGATCGGGAGCCCGCGCTTCTGCCAGTCAGGGAATCCATCTTTGTAGACGAAGAGGGCGTTGAAACCGACCATGTAGAGCTTCTCGGCCAGCATGTGCGAGTCCTCGCAGTCCCCGCCGCTGCAGTAGAGGACGATCGGCGCGTTCTGGTCGCGGGCCTCCCCCCCTTCCTCGTAGAAGGCCTTGACGCGATCGGCGATGTCCGACTCCCAGACCGGGAAGCTGCGAGCGCCCGAGATGTGCCCGTCGGCGTAAACCGTCGTGCGCCGTGCGTCGAGGAAGAGCCGCCCCTGCCGGAACAGGCTTTCCGCCCCGTCCGTGCTGATCTCGACCGAGGCCTTGTCCGGGTGCGGAGCGAAGCTCCCGGCGGCCTCCGGAACGGATGCCGCGCCTGCGGCGGCGCCGGGCGTCGCCACGGGGACCGGCGCGGCAACCGGAGTCCCCGGCACGCCTTTGGCGGCCGAAGCCGGAGCGATCTCCAGCGCCCGCGAGTAACTGCCGACCCAGGGAAGCTTTCTTTCACGTGAGGCAGCGAGGTTCGAGACGCCCGCGCAAATGACCGCCAGCAGGATCAGGATCAGGATCTTCGTCCACGCGCGCTGTCTCATGCCGTCAGTTTCTCGGGCTCTTCAACACCTGCCCCCAACATCTTCTTCCGGGACTCGACGGGTTCTCCTGTTTGATTTGAGACGAGGCTTCTCTCAGGACCTCCCCGCTTGCAGGACGAGTCTCTCGACCGCCTGGGCGCGGGCCACGCCGTCGGCGATGATTCTCACGTAATAACGGCTCATCGAGCCGTCCACCTGAGGGGCGACTCGTGAAAGATCGGGAACGGCGCCCGCCGCGAGCCCCTCGAAGGCGTCCAGGCCTCCCCTGTCGATCAACGGCCGCACCCAGACGACCGGCTCGCTCCCGATGTCGGTGACCGCCACGCGGCGCACGGCGCCGTCCGGGCGAAAAGCAACTCCAACGCCGACGGGACCATGTTGCGAGGACATCCACAGGAAGATGACGGTGCCGACGAGCTGGCCCTGCGCGTCCCGCCCCACGTAGACTTTCGTGTCTTCCTCCGAGGGAGCCCAGCCGGTCGCCTTCCGGATGGCGGCGCCGTCGCCGCGGGAGATCATCATCTCCTTCTCGAAGAAGTGCGTCGCTCCGGGAAGGCCCTGTTTCAAGAACTCTCCCCGGGCGACGAGGGAGACATTGGGCGTGATGTGAGCCGCGAGCGCCAGCGGACAGAGAAAGCCCGCGATCGTGAGCAACGGCTTACGCATGAGTATTCTCCTTTCCGGGTAACCACATCTGGACCATCGCGACGATGAACACGACGAGATAGCAGATCCCCATCGCGAATCCGCCGCCGACCGCGAGGGCGCCGAAGACCGCCCCGAGGTTGGGAGCGAAGTGGGCGCCCCAGAGACCGACGAAATCCAGAAAGGGCGCGGCAAACGCGCAAAGCACGAGACCGGTCCTCGCACGCGGGGAGAGCCGGAGGCCGAAGAGGACGAGCGCGAGGAAAGCGGCGGTCATCGCATAGACGGGTATGTGAACGTGCGTGTCCTGGACGAGCAGATCCCGCGCGATCCGATGAGTCGGATGATCGAGGCTCGCCGGCTCGACCGCCTTCTCTTGTATCGTGGTCACGCTGCAGCACTCCATCGCCATGGCGTGATGCTGCTCGGGCGCCACGGTGGCCGCCACGCCTCGCGGGGTGAATGCGGCGAAGTTTCTGACCTGCCAGGCCCCGAAGAAGTCGGCGATCCCCAGGAGTCCCAGAAAAAGAGTCACTGCCAGCCGGACCTCGAGAGGACTCTGCGGAAGTCTGCCCATGGCTCCTCAGTTGCTCCGGCCGTTCAAAACACGTAGACGACCTGGAGGGTCGCCGACTTGTTGTCCCGGCGCGCTTGCCCCGTCTTCGAGGCGAAGACGCGCTCGGTGGACCTGTCGTATCGAAGGTCGAGGCGCACCGTGACCTCCGGGATGCGCAGCGACGTCCGGTCGAGCGTGCGGTACAGGCCGAAAAAGCCGCCCCCGATCAGGTATTGCGGCGAAAGGGTGAAGGAGCGCACGACCTGCGGCCGCCCCATGCGGGATCCTTCCATGTCGTCGAAGTAGTCGGCGCGCAGAGTGAGCGCCCAGTGCCTGCCCAGCCGGTGGTGCGTGAAGAATGCGTCGCCGAACCACTTCGCCGTGCCGCCGTCCTGCGCGGAATGGGGCTCGCTTCCGTAGACGAATTCCTCTCCCCAGACCCACGAGTCGGTCTGCTGGACGAGGATCGTGGCGACGCCGGTCGTGCGCGGGTCGCCGGTGCTGTCGTCCTTCTCGGCCCCGTGGATCACGCCCAGGCCGAAATGCGCGATCGGCCAGGGACTCCAGATCCCGTAGAGCGCGCCGGTCTTCGCGTGATTGTTGTCGGAATCGACGTCCCAGCCGTTCGACAGAATCGCATACCCCTCGAACTTCGGCGAAAAGGTCTGCCGCGCCATCAAGCCGGTGAACTTGACCGGGCGCCCGAATTGAAAGACGAAGGATGAGGTCGCCTGGAAGTTCAAGGGCGCGTCGTCTCGTTCGATCGCGAGCGGCGAGTCGAATTTTCCGAAGACGATCGAGAGACCGTGCCCCGGGTCGGCCGCCCAGGAGACCTGGAGGTTGTCGATCTCAGTCGAAAACGAGCTCCCGCCCTCCTCCTCCTTGTGCACGGTCACCTGACCGAAGAACGCGACCCGGTCCGAAAGCGCGCGGAAGAGCGAAACGGCGAGAACGGAAGACTCGAAGCTGTTCTCATCGGTGTTGAAGTTGTAGTTGAAATTGACGGCCGCGAACCCGTTGATGACGAGTCCGAACCGCCGGCTGCCGCCGGTCAGGGAGTCCGGGTCCACGGGCTTCTCCTGCTGCCCGGCCGCCGCGCGGGCGAACCCGGACATCAATACGATCGCCGGCAAGAGGCGGAAGATCCGCCGGATGAACCTCACGCATTCCTCCTCTGGACTCTCAAGACGCGCGCATTGGCGCGCAGGCGGCCGCGTCAGCCGCGGGGAGGAGGATCGAGGACCCGGAAGGCTCCGGAGACAGGAGGAGACGCCTCGGCTGCGGGAGCCAACGAGGCAGGAGCCGGCCGCATCGGAGCGGTGGAGCCGGGAAGGAGAAACACGCTCATCGTGGACAGCAGCGCGTCCTGTTCATCGGCCTCGCAACTGCGCATGGAGCAGGAGCCCGAGAGGGGACAGCACACCATCCCCCCGCCCCGCCCACACAGCAATCCATGCCGGGGTCGGACGCCGCCGCGCCGAGCGGCGCATGAAACGCCGCGAGGAGCGAAAGGAGCAGGACGGCCGCCGACACCTTCATCTTCACCCCGCAAGCATAGACCCAGCACCCAGTGACGTGAGCCAGAGATTCACCGAGCAATTCCGCGGCTTCCCGTCATCCCGAGGTCGCCGACGCGCCAAAGCTGCGATGGCGACGGCGCGAGCGAAGCGACGAGGGACCTGCTCCGCAAATACCGGGAAGTACGGGGCAGATCCCTCGCTTCGCTCGGGATGACAGGAAGGACTTGGTTCACGGACATTCCCCTGCCCCGGACGCGGAGCGCGGAGCAAGGGACCAGGCGAGCGATCGAGGCCGCATCCGGCCGAGTCGCTCGCCGGTGCGCCCGGCGCAGGTCCCTTGCGCAGCGCGGAGCGACGTTAGCGGGCGTTGCTCTTGGGGAAGAGCGCCCGGTCGGGGGAGGCGTTCAACCGCTTCAGGATCTTCTGGATCAGCTCGGTCTTGACGCTTCCGGCGTGCCGCGGATCCACGAGATATCGCACGATCGCTTCGAGCCACGTGTTGTCGCTCACCCGGAAGATGACTTCGGGCTGCTCCTTGACGGAGAGCTCGTCCACCGGCGTGCGGGCCAGAAGCTCCCGGTAAACCTTCACGCGCTTGGCCATCTTCTCGCCGCGGTGCTCCATGACGACCTGCTTCATCGTCTCCGCGACGAACTCCAGGTCGCTCTCGTAGGCGATGTGAACCTTGATCTCGTTCCAGATGTAGGGAAAGAGCGGCCAGGAGTAGTTGTAGACGGTCGAGCTCAAGACTTTCGAGTTGGGGAACTTGATGAGGCGGCCGCTCGGATGGTCCGTCGAGAGATACTGCCCGCCGAACTCCCAGAGAGTCGTATCGAGGTATCCGACCTCGATGACGTCGCCCGTCGCGTCGCCGATCTTGATGCGGTCTCCGACGCGATATGGAGCGCGGATGAGAATGTAGATCCATCCGATGAAGCTCGTCATCGGAGTCTGGACGGCGAGGCCGACGATGATCGAGATGACTCCCAGGGAGACCAGGCCCGTGTAGAAGTTCCCGAAGAGGATGGACCCGACGGCACCCAGGAGCAGGACCCCGGTCGCCAGCCGAACGACACGCGTGAGGTTGTAGCGGGTGACGGTATTTTTGATCTTCTCGATCCCGAAGGTCTCGATGACATGCTCAACGAAGAGCAACCCGACCACGAGAACCGCGGCGAGAGGGAGCCTGTTGAGAAAGCTGTCTTTCCAGCCGGGCAGGGAAATGACGCCGTTCAGGATCAGGACGTAGAGAGCGACCGAGACCACGAGCAGGCCTGCATAAATGCCTACCCACGTCAAGCGGCGGGCCTTGGAGACGTGTTTGGGCTCCGCCTCCCCCGGCGTCGTCTGTTGAAGAGCCTTCTTGACGTCCCCGTGCTGGCTGAGTCGATCCGCCGCGGCCTTCTGTGCCTGGGCCATACCCCCTGAGGATGCAAGCCTTGTGCGCAGGGCCGCCGGCGCGGTCCCGGCCTCGGTCTCAGCCCCGGTCGGAAGGCTCCTTCGGCACGCGCAGAAAGACCGCTGTCCAGGCCGTTCCGGCGAGCCCGAGGGCCGTTGCCACGAGGAATGTCAATGAAGGGTTGACCGTCCAGAGCGCGCCGCCGGCCGCCGCGGCTCCCGCCACCGAGAAACCGCGGATCGCGTAGTAGAGGCCGATCGTGCGGCCGCGGGCTCGAGGGTCGGAGAGATCAACGATGAGGGCCTTGCGGGCCGGCTCGCCGATCTCCCGCAATCCGCCGATCGCGAAGGCGCCCATCAAAGCCGGAAACGAGCGGGAGAGGAATACGGCCAGCGGGAAGAGAGAGAAGAAGAGGTAGGTCAGCAGGACGAACCACTTCTTCTCGGCGCGCTCGGCCAGGGCCGCGGCGGGCACGTACGAAACGATCGCCGTTCCCATCAGGACCGATGTCAGGAGTCCGAACCGAAACGGTGAGATCTTCACGACCTCGATGGCCCAGATCACGAGGAAGACCTCGGGCATCCCCTCGCAGAACCGGATCAGGCAGTCGGCGATCAAGAGCTGCCGGAGCGCCGGCGCGAGTTTGCTTCTCTCTCTCCCGTCGCGAACCACTCCCTCTCCCGGCGGGAGAGGGGCGTCCTCTCTCCTTTCTTCCTCTCGCAGTCCCTTCCGCAGCGCGAAGAGCATCGCCATCGAGAGCAGGATCGACACGGCAAATCCGACCCGCATGCCGTGTCTCATTCCCAGCTTTTCCAGGAGCAGGCCGCCCAGCGGCGGAGCGAGGACGATCGGGACTCTCTTCAAGACCGCCTGCACGGTGAAGCCGACGATCCGCCGGCCGCCCTTGAGCTCCTCGCCGATGAGCGCGAAGGTCGCGGGCAGCCCGAGCGACTGCCAGCACATGACGAGGAGAAGTCCGAGAAAGACGCCGAGAACGGACGGCCAGAAGAGGTAGACGGCGAAGCCGGCGGTCGTGAGGAAGCCGAAGAAGAGGAGGGAGCGGCGGGTCCCCAGCCGATCGGAGAGCACACCGCCGGGATAGGCGTAGGCGGCGTCCAGGAGATCCCTGGCCGTTCCAAAGAGACCCACGGCGAAGGCGGAAGCCCCGAGCACCCGCAGGTACTCGGGCAGGTAGCGAAACCAGAGCTCCTCGCCGAAGCCATAGACGAAGAGCGCCGCCGCCAGGACGGCCACGCGGCGCTCCAGGCCGAGCCGCCGGCGCCAGGAGGCGAGCGCGGAAAGGGCCATCATTGCCGTATATCAGCTGATAGATTTCTATGTCAATTGATAGACTCCCGCTCGGGAGGACCCCCGATTGAATCTCACGAAGAAACGCCTCCTGCTGATCAGCAACTCGACTCTTCACGGCAGTGGGTATCTCGATCACGCCGAAGCCGCGATCCGCGGCTTTCTCGGAAAGTCAAGACGCCTTGCCGGTGGAAGAGACACTGAGGGAGTTGGAGGATTGACCACCGGTCATTCGGTTATCCTTACGAGGCTCGCTCCTTATGAAGAAGGCTCTTCTCGCGCTTCTGCTTCTCCTGCCGCTCGCCGGCTGCGCCCACCAGGGAGGCGGGTACGCCGGAGGTGGAGCGGGGTATTTCTATGATGGCGAATGTCTCTATCCCGACGACTGCTACCGCCCCGGCTACTTCTATTACTTCGGCGGGACCCAGACGCCGCGCGTCATCGAGCGAGCCCGAGTCACGACGGTCGAGCGCGCAAAGACCACTCGCGTCGTCACCCGACAGCCCGTCAGCCGCCCGGCTGTCACCCGTTCCATTTCGGCTGGAGGCGTTCCGCACACATCGAGCCCGCGTTCCGCGCCGGCTTCCGCAGCTCGCGCCGGTGGCGCCGCTAGAAAATGAACTCTGACTCGAGCGAGCGACGCAAGGGGCCAAGGCGCAGCGGCGTCGGGAGGCGCATCGCCGGCGACCGCCGCACGGAAGAGCGAGCGATCCTTTCCGGCTGGAGGCCACGACAGGGACCGCGGCGCCTGGAGAAGCGACGATCTCTCTCCGACCGCCGCTCCCGCGACAGAAGCTGACGACAGCTCCTTCCCGTTGCGGCCCGCCCGCCGGAAACCGGATGGAGTCTAAGGGCCGGCAGTGTGATCCTGCAACGCAGTGTGATCCTGCAACCCTCGTCGTCTCCCACTACGAGAATCAGAACCCTGCCCGAGCAGAAATTCCGACCTCCACCACCGCGCTCAGTTCACGCCTCGACGCGAACCGCGGCAGTCAGGGGTGCCTGGCGCGCGCCTCGTCGAGAAAGCGTGCGAGCGCGGCGCGCCCGCGGTAACCCTCGAACCTTGCGATCTGGCGGCCGTCGCTGTCGGCGACGATGAGCGCCGGGAAGGCGACGACCGCATAGCGCCGCCGGAGCTCCTCGATCCCCGGAGGGTTCTTGCCCTCCTCGCGCACGCGGTCCATCACGCGGACCGGCAGGAAAGAATCGTTGACCGTCGCCGCGATCTTGGAATCTCCCCAGCCTTCCGCGTCGAGCCGGTGGCAGGGAGGGCACCAGGCGGCCGTGAAGTTGTAGAGGACGAGCTTGCGGGTGGCGCGTGCGGCGGCTCCCGCTGTCTCCAACGCTTGCCAGGCAATGGGAACCGTCCCCTCGTCCTTCTTCTCGCGATCCGCCACTCCGACGAATTCGTTCTTCTCCGTTACGCCGGAGGCTGGCTCGCCGTGCCGGACGTCCGCGTCGCTGATCTTCACGAGAGCCTTCGGACGGTCGCGAGAGAGTCTGGCCGCCTGCGCCGGATTCTGCGGCTGGGCCACCGCGATGACCGCGTCGGGCCGCGCGGCGGCGCGGGAGGCCTTCGCCGCCGCCGTCGCTTTCACGTCGATCTCTGAGACGGGCACCGAGATCAACGTTCCGTCCACGCGGGTCAGAAGCGCCGCGTTGCCCCGCCGTTCCCAGGGTCCCTTCAGCTCGATCAAGACGCCGCCCTTGAGCACGACAACGTCGCTGGCAAAACTGAGCAAGGCCGCGCCGAACACCAGGAGAACCGCCCCTGCCAATCTTGCCGTTTTCATTGCTCCTTCCAGTTCTGGTTGAACGTCTTCAAGGTGACTGGGCCGATTGGAGACCTACCTGTTGCTCGGCTCGGGAAGGCAAAGCCAGTGCACCATGGGCGCTCTCGCCTGCGGTAACGGCTGGCACAACCGACCAGAGGCCAGGTGATCTTACTTCGCTGCCTCGACGTGAGGCGAAGAATGGTGATGGGCGATGCGCCCGGCAATACGTAGAACTCTGTGTCTGGAAAATCGGGGGGCAGACCAGTATGCTCACGTCCACCCACATGCCATTGTGAGGAAGGGAGGACACATGAAGGTTCGACCAGTATTGTTTGCCATCGCCCTTTCGCTGCTGCTCGGAGGTGTGGCCGCCGCCCAGGACCACTGGACAGAAGGTCCGGTCTGGGAGATCTCCTTCTACCGCACCGCTCCCGGTCACTTCGACGACTACCTGAAGTACCTCCGCAAGAACCTCCTGCCCCAGAACGAGGAGGCGAAGAAGCAGGGCCTCGTCCTCGACCAGAAAGTCTTCGTGAAGCCTCCAACCGGGCCCGGTGACTGGGACATCGCCTTCGGGACGCTCTACAAGAACATGGCCGCACTCGATTACAGCGCCGATATCGACAAGAAGCAGAAGGCCATCGCCGAGAAGCACTACAAGACAACGGACGAGGACAAGCAGCGCGAGATGGCGAAGCCCCGCCTCGACTGGCGGACATTCTTGGGAACGCAGATCGTGCGCGAGGTGAAACTCAAGCCGCTGCCTTGAACCGGGGGCCGGACCGGGAAGCCCCGGGCCAGACCCCTCGCTTCGCTCGACGCTCGCTCGAATGGCGAACCGCTACGAACGCCTTTCTGAGGATGCTTCTTCGGGACGCGGCAGGTGTTCTTGGCTGGTCCTAAAACGGAGGCGACTCCCCACGAAATCCCCCGCACACGGAGGAAAAGAGCGCTGCTCTTGTTGCGTAAGTCTCTGAGAGAAATGGCTCCTCAGGTAGGATTTGAACCTACAACCCTCCGGTTAACAGCCGGATGCTCTGCCGTTGAGCTACTGAGGAAAAGAGCGGATCGGGAAGGGTAGCGGACGCGGCCGGGGGTGTCAACCTTCGACGCGGTGTCTGTGGTAAGCACGTGAAGTGTCCGGTGGTAGGAGCAAGTGAAGTGTCCGGTCTAAGGTCGTGGGCTGGGATGGGGTTTCATGCGGCTGGGGGTGCCGATGGAGCTTTATCCGGGCCGGGCGTTGGAGCGGGCGATGAA
>WNGA01007376.1_pt1 | contig 15326 bp, 10 predicted proteins | sample 5400061 | NCBI WGS metagenome assembly WNGA01 (sample SAMN13153366, study PRJNA577476) | soil metagenome | isolation source: 100 cm soil or saprolite under grassland replicate 2 | place: USA:California | collected 2016-06-15
GTCCATGCCCCCGACCGGATCGCCGCCAATGCCCACGCATGTCGATTGACCGATTCCGAGCGCGGTCAGCTGGCCGACGGCCTCGTAGGTGAGCGTGCCCGAACGGGAGACGACGCCGACGTGGCCGGGCCGGTGGATGTGACCCGGCATGATGCCGATTTTGCAGCCGCCGGGCGTGATGATGCCGGGGCAATTGGGACCGATGAGCCGGACCGAGCGACCCTCCAGCCAGCGGCGAACGCGGATCATGTCCATCACCGGGACCCCTTCGGTGATGCAGACCACCAGCTGACAGCCGGAGTCGGCCGCCTCGAGGATCGCGTCGGCCGCGCCGGGGGGAGGCACGAAAATCAGTGACACGTCGGCGCCCGTCGCGGCAACCGCCTCGGCGACCGTATTGAAGACCGGAACCTTGCCCTCGAAGGTTTCGCCTCCCCGCCCGGGCGTCACGCCGGCGACGATTTTCGTGCCGTACTCCAGACACTGACGAGCGTGGAACGACCCCGCACCGCCGGTGATCCCTTGAACGATGACGCGAGACTCGGCATTGACCAAAATCGACATGACTAACCTCGCGCCCCGATGGCTTGAACGATCTTCTTCGCACCGTCCGCCATGGTCGATGCAGCCTGGATCGAGAGACCCGACTCACCGAGCATCTTGCGACCTTGCTCGACGTTGGTCCCTTCCAGCCGTACGACGAGCGGCACCTCGAGGCCCATCTGCTTGGTTGCGGCAATGATGCCTGCCGCGATGACGTCGCACTTCATGATGCCGCCGAAGATGTTGACGAAGATGCCTTTGACTTTGGGGCTGCGCATGATCATCCCGAAGGCTTTGGCGACCTGCTCCTGGTTGGCGCCACCGCCGACGTCGAGAAAGTTCGCCGGGCTGCCGCCGTAGGTCTGGATGATGTCCATCGTGGCCATGGCGAGCCCCGCTCCGTTGACGAGACAACCGATATCGCCGTCGAGCGACACGTACGAGAGCCCCGCCTCTTTCGCTTCGAGCTCGACCGGATCTTCCTCGTCGCGATCGCGCAGCTCGGCCCAGTCTCGATGGCGGAAGTCGGCGTTGTCGTCGAAGTTGATTTTGCCATCGAGCGCCACGACTTCGCCCTGCTTCGTCACGATGAGCGGATTGATCTCGCAGAGCGAGCAATCCTCTTTCACGAAAAGATCGTAGAGGCTCTGCAGGAGCTTCACGAATTTGCCGGTTTGATCCTTGTCGAGGCCGAGCGAGAAACCGATTCGCCGCGCCTGGTAAGCGGCAAGGCCCACGACCGGATCGACGTGGGCACGTTGAATTTTTTCGGGCTTGTCGTGGGCTACCTGCTCGATGTCCATTCCCCCTTCGGTGGAGGCCATCACCGCCACGCGCCGGGCGTCGCGGTCGAGCACGAGAGCGAGGTAGAGCTCGCGACCTATATCGAGCCCCTGCTCGATGTAAAGGCGCCGCACGATTTGGCCGCCGGGCCCAGTTTGATGCGTCACCAGTGGGCGGCCGAGCATCTTGTCGGCGAGCTCGCGCGCTTCGGCCGGCCCTTTTTTGGCGAGCTTGACGCCACCCCCCTTGCCGCGCCCGCCAGCATGGATTTGTGCTTTGACCACCACGACCGGGACCTTCGTCTCGTCGATGAGCTTTTTGGCAGCGATCTCGGCCTCGGCGGCCGTGTTGACGGGATAACCCTTGGGGATGGGCACCCCGTAACGGGCAAATATCTGCTTGGCTTGATACTCGTGAATCTTCATGGCGATGATCGATTCGTTGCGAGGGTTTGACGCGGCCCTTCCAGGCTGGCCGAAGCTACCACAGATACGGTAGGCCAAACCTTCAATCCGCGCTCGCGCCGAGACTGGCGAAAGGAGTGCTGCGCCATTCGAGGAAGGGGGCGTGTGCTACACCGCCGACGAATGGCAAAGGGCAGGTCGATCCCGATAGGAGGCGCGGCTCATCTCCTCGTCGCGCTCGTCATCGGCATGCCCCTCGTCTTTTCGGGCTGTGGGCCGACCACGCCCAGGGCCGGCCATCCGATGCCCTCGGGCCCGCTGCCCGCGCCGTCTGCGTCGGCGGTGCATCGCGGCGAAGCGAGCGAGGGCACCGTTGCGGGACTTCGCACGGGCGAGCTCGCGCCGGTCGAGCACCGCGATCCGCTCGAGGCGCGCGTCGTCGGCCGGTTCGCCGACGACCGATACGAGACGCTTGCGTTGGAGGTGGTGCTCCCGATCAGCGGTGCCTTCGACGGCTCACAGCGAGCCGGCTGCCGGATCAGCGTCGACCGTCCCGCCGCCGGTCCTTATGCGTTTGCCGCGCTGCCGGACGATGTCGCCGCGGTCGAAGGGCGAGGGCTCGCGACCGCGACAATCTGGGTGCGCCGCGCCCGTGACCTAGAAGGCCAGCCGGTGACCGGCACCGCGTTCACGCCGCAACTCGGGAACGAGCCGGGGCACAAGGTGGCGTTTCGCGCGCGGATGGAAGTGAAAACGAAGAGCGACCCGAAGGTGCTGGCGCGCTGGGGCTCGGCACTGGCACTGCACCTGCGCGGCTTGGCAACAGGGCCTTGGCACCAATTTGCGGCTGCGCGCATCGAGGACGTGTTCGGCGACAAGAAGAGCCGGGCGGCCGCGGTGAGCCCTCGGCCGCGAGCTCCGAATCGCGATGAGCTCGCCGTCTCGATGGACACGCTGACCGGCCTGCTCTCGATTCAAGAGACGTTGCAACACGACCGGCCGCTGCTGCTCGCGGCGGCAAAGGAGAAGCGGGCGACGCCTCTCACCAAGCTGACGCCTCCCAAGTCTGCATCGCATCCGTGGGACGACATGCTGGGCGGTCTCTCAGCATCGGTTCCGGCGGAACCGCTCGCCCTCAGCGTGCCGGCGGAGTTCTGGTACTTGCGAGCAAGCGATTTGGCCGGCCTTTTTCGAATGGCCGATCAGCTGGAGGCCTGGGGAACGCCGGCCGCGCAATTATTGGATGGCAACCTCGAAGAGCGCGATCTCGGCAGGCGGTACGAGACCCAGCTCGGTTTGTCGCGCAGGGCGGTCGCGCGCGCCCTGGGTCCCGACGTCGTCGAAGGCGTGGCGCTCGCCGGTAGCGACCCCTATCTGCGCGAGGGGTCCGACGTGACGGCGGTCTTTCGGGTCAAGCAAGCCCCGTTGTTCGATGCCGCGCTCGATGGAACGCTTGCCGCGCACGCGAAGGGGCACGGTGGCGTCAGCAAAAACACCGTCGCGCATCAGGGGCTCGATATCGTCATATCCTCCTCGGCCGACGGAGCGGTGCGCCAACATCGGGTCGCGGTGAACCAGCTCCGCGTGGTATCGAACAGCCTCGCTGCCACACGCGCCGTGCTCGACGCCATCCAAGGCAAGCGACCGCGTCTCGCCGACGAGAGCGACTTTCGTTACATGCTAGCGCGCGACGCGGGAAAGCCGAACGAGATGCTCGGGTTTTTCGGGGATCGCTTCGTGGCCGAGGTGGTCGGCCCGCGGCAAAAGGTGTTGCAGGCGCGCCGACAAATGGCGGCTGCCGAGCTCATGACGCCCGGCTTCGCCGCGCTCCTCTACGGCTGGGTCTACGGCAAGAGTCCCGGAAGTGTCGACGAGCTCCTCAGCTCCAAGCTCTTGCGCAAGGACGAGCTGAAACACGGCGCCGGCGCCTCGATCGATTGGCGTCCCGGCGAAGCTGCGCGATCGAGCTGGGGCACGCCCTCGGCGCTGACGCCGCTCATCGACTTGCCCGCTCCCGACGCGGTCACCGAGTCCGAACGAGCCGCGTACGAACGCTTCAGCCGCACCTACGAAACGTACTGGTCCCATTACATCGACCCGGCCTCGTTGCGACTCGCGTGGAACGGAGCCGAGACACTCACGGCCGACCTGCGCGTTCTACCGCTCATCGATGGGACGCAATACCGCGATCTCGTCGAGCTTTCCGGGCAAGCTCGGGTGAAAGTACCGCCGCCCGCCGATGGAATGCGGGCGGTGCTCGGCATTGGACCCATGGCCGGGCTGCGGCGGGAGCTCTCCGAACTCGGTCGAGGGGCCTTGAGGCGACAAGGTCTGAAGTTCGATTTCCTCGGAGACTGGGCCATCGTCGGCATGGCCGATCGCCCGCGCGTGGCGGAGGTCGTACGACGCCTTCGTCCTGGGCTACTCGAGCGGCCCGAGTCGAGTGAGCGCGAGCCGATCGACGAGATGGCCGAGGCGGCGCGCGCGCCCGCGTACGCTGCCATCGGCATTCGGAGCACGAGCGGCGCCGCCCTCGCCCTTACGGGACTGCGCAAGCTCGCGGAAAGCACGTTTGGAGACATGTTGTCGTGGAGCGACGCCGGCGCGGAGCGGGGAGCCACCATCGTTCGCGTGCGCATTGGCAACAGCGCGGCACGGGCGCTGCCGCAGGCGGACCGCGCGCCGAGCGAGATCGTATTGTTTTACGCTCTGCTCGAGAAAACGCTGGTGATCTCGCTGGACGAGCAGGTTGCGCGTCGGCTCATTGGCGAGTTCGCCGACGGACGGGCCCCTGTCGCCAAGACGGGGGGCGACGGCGCGCAGCTGGTGTTCGATCTCGCTGGTTCCAAGGAGGGTGCACTTTTCACCGTTCTCGGATGGCTTCTCTCGGAGCAGCTGGTTCGCGCCGGCGAGCCGGCCCGCGCCCACGCCGAGGCTTTGCTGCGCGGCGCTCCCGAATACGCCGCCGACGCTGCAAAGATCCACACGCTCTCCCTGGCCTATTTCGGCGCCGCTCCCGTCCCACCGTACGGCGGGTCCTACGCGCTCGGGCCCGACGGCGTCAGCGATCCGGTGCGCGGAACGGCGAGCTCGCCGAAATGGCCGACGTTGCCGGTTTCCGGTTCCCTCGTCGACACGTTGCTCCGAGCCGTCGGTCGGGTGAGAAGCGAGATCGCGTTCGATTCCGAGGGACGCGACGCCAAGACCGGACGCACCATGCAGAGTCTGCACGTGCGCACCAGCATCGGCTTGCGATAACGCCGCGCTCCCTGGTAAGAGGGTCTGGCTCTTTCCTTATCTGAAATAGAGGTCGTGATGCAGGCCGTAGCCACGCAGTCGATGATGCGAAGCGCGTTGCTGGTGGGCTATTTTTTCTGCGCGAGTGCTTGTACGAACGCGCCGAGCCACTCCGGATCGCTCGACGGCGGTCTCACCGGTGCGGGGGGCGCCCCGAGCACGACGGCGACGGGCAGCACCACTTCGATGACGACGAGCTCCACCAGCGGGTCCCCGAGCACGACCACCGCCACGGGAACCACGGGATCAGGCGGCTCCGGCATCGGAGGCAGCGGGGTCGGCGGCTCCGGCGGCAGCAGCGCGCCACCGGACGCGGGCACGCCCAGTGCGCTCGGCAAGGCATGCAGCGCGGACCCGGACTGCGGCGCCGCGCTCCAATGCGTGAAGGCCACCGACAAGACCTGGCTCAACGAGGCGGGACCCGCGCACGGGTACTGCAGTGTCGCCTGTAGGACGGATGAAACCTGCGCGCCATTCGGGGGCATGTGCGTCGACATGGGAACGAACCCCTCCGGTCCCCCGAACACGTGGTGCGTTCAGACGTGCGAGTTCGGCGGATCGACGACGCCTACCCCGGCCCAACGCGCCGCCAAATGCCGTGGCCGAACCGACGTCGCCTGCTCGGTGTTGGCCGATGCATTGGGCAACGTCGTGGGCACAGCGTGCATTCCAACCTGTTCGCAAGACGTCGATTGCCCCCCCGGGCGCAAATGTGATCCGCGTAGCACGCAATGCGTCGACACGACGCCGGTCGGCGACCCGCTGGGAGCGCATTGCCCCTACGGGCCGGACGCCAGCGCCGATCCTTGCGCCGGTTCCTGCTTGCCGCTGCCCAATGTCGCGGGCACCGCTTTGGCCGCGTCGTTTTGCAGCCAGCCTTGTGTGATCGGCGCGATCAACCAGTGCAACCACACCTCGGGATCGCTGGCGACCGGCGGGGCGCACGGCCTTTGCTATCTGTCGATCGATAACGCCAGCGTCGGCGACACCGGCTACTGCGTTCAGGAGTGCGAAACGGCAGCCGACTGCAGCGACCAGATCGATCCTGGCTTGACTTGCGACACCACCATCAAACCCCTGGCGCCTGGCCTCCACGGCGTCTGCACCTGGCCGTGAGGCGATGATGCCACGCTGGCTCGCTCGTTGCCGCATCCTACTCGCGCTCGCGTCGGCGTTATGCGCGCGTGTGGCTTTCGCCGACGTGACGCAGCCGGATGGGACCGTCGTGCCGAAAATCTCCACCCCTACCGCGGGCTGCGATACGGGACTCAATGTCCAGGCCTGTCTCGATCGAGGGGAGATCGCGCTCGGAGGTATGGCCGGATCGATCAACGCGATTCGTGACGCCACCATCAACCAAGAAACATTCGATCCCAATTGCCAACTTACCTTCACGACCATCTCCAAAGGCGGCTCGACGTACCGAAATATGTTCGGGTGGTACCCCGCCAAAGCAGGCAATGTTCCGCCTCCACTCCGTGATCTACACGTGTTTCTCACGTGCGCCGACGTGCAGGCCTTGCCTACAGCCATCACGCGAACGCTGGTGTTGCCGGCGGGTGTCGGCAAGGTTGGCTTCTTTATGGCCAATGGGCAGGGCTCGGTGTGCGTCCCCACGGCGGCGGATGGGACGCTCATGGCCGAGCCGAGGTACATTTTTTACACGGAGCGACGGTTCAATGGACTGGATCGAATGGGCAATCCCATTGCGGGGCTCGCGCAAAACATCATCCGGGTTTTGACCTGGCAGAGCATCGCCGAGCCCGGCGCGTTCTACTTCGGATGGGAAGACGATGGGCAATTCACCGACAACAACTTCAACGATTTGGTGACGCGGGTCAGCGGGATTCAGTGCAGCGGGGGAGGCGGCCCCTGCGATACCGGTCTCAAGGGCAAGTGCGGGCAAGGCACGATGCAGTGCCGCGCGGGAAAGCTCACCTGCGTCGCCGATCAGCCGCCAACCGACGAGAAGTGCAACGCCGTCGACGACAATTGCGATGGCCAAATCGACGAAGGCAAGACCATTTGTCCACCCACTTTCGTCTGTTTTCGCGGCAACTGCGTCGAAAACTGCGGCCGCGGCGAATTCACCTGCCGTCCGCAAACGGCGTGTGAGACGAGCGCAGGCGTGTGCGTCGAGACGGCTTGCCGCCTCGTCACCTGCCCGCCGGGCCAGCTTTGCCGCGGTGGGCAATGTGTTGGCGAGTGCGTCGGCGTGAAATGCCCGTGGGGACAAGCCTGCCGGCACGGCGGCTGCGTCGACGTGTGCTCGGCATTCGAGTGCGACAAGGGGTTCGCTTGCACCGTCACGTACCCGAACGGCGCCGACAAGGACGCCGTCGCCGTTTGCACCGGTTGCTCGTGCAACCGCTGTGGCAATGGTTTCGTTTGTCAGAACGACCGCTGCGTCGCCACCGATTGTGCGAGCGTGACGTGCGGCCAGGGCCAACACTGCCAATCGGGCAGCTGCGCGGACAATTGTGCGGGCGCCGTTTGCCCCTCCGGCCAAAAATGCGACAGGGGGCAATGCGTGCAAGATGGAAGCGCGCTCAAGGACGCCGGCCCTCCCGACGTCGGCCCGATCGTCATCACCGGGACTGCCGGCACGATTTTCACGACCGGGGCTGGCGGTAGCGCCACGGGAACTCCTCCAGGCTCCGGCGGCGCGGGAGCCTCCGGCGCGAAGGATGGTCCGGGGTGCGGCTGCCGCGTCCCGAGCCGGCCCTCATCGCAGCGCCCGCTGCTCTTGCTCGCGGTACTCGCTTTCGCCGCTACCGTACGTCGCCGCCGGTCGGAGGCTCACCGGCGCAGCACCAGCGTCGTATCGCCGAATTCGTGCTGCAGATAGCCCGCTTGCTCCGCCGACTCGAGGGCAGCCTCGAGTAGCGCGCGCGGCGCGAAGGCTTCGAGCAACGCGAAGTGACTGGTCCCGCGCTCGTGCATGCCCGACAGGATTCCATCCACGACCCTCGGACGAAAACCCGGACCGATGACCAGCCGCGCTTCGCCCTCGCCCGGCGCGAGGACGGACCTTTCGGCATAGCTTGCCTCGAGGGCACGGACGACCGTGGTGCCCACCGCGATCACCCGCCGCCCGCGCTTTTTCGTCGCTTCGATGGCATGGACGGCTGGCGCACCGATGTCGTACCGCTCGGGAAGCGGAAATCGGCGATCGAGCTCGGACGAACCCATCGAAGAAAGGCCGGCGGCGTGCGTCAAATGCGCGAGGCCGATACCCCGCGCGTGAAGAGCGCGCAGAAGCTCCCAGTTGAAACAGTGACCCGCTGACGGAAGCTCGAGGGCCCATGGACGGGCCGCAAACACATTCTGGAAGTGCCAAAGCTCGAGCTCGCGGGCCAGGTAAGCGTATTGCACCGGGCGCGCCGCCCGATAGAGCGCTCTCCATAACCGCGCTCCTGTCGCGAGGAACCGTATGTCGATGAGCCGGGGCAACTCGGGATCGATCGAAACCACCTGGGCCACGAGCTCGTCGCCGAGCTCGAGCCGCTCGCCGACGACGACGGCGGGCGGATCCGTTCTGTGCTCGGTCGGCGTGCGGAAATCCCCCGGTCCGAAGAGAACTGCGGTCCAATCGGAATCCGTATCCTTTCGGCGCGCGAGACGAAGCTCTCTATCGCGACCGATGACCCGCAGCGAAGCGGGCAAGGTCGCCGCATCGTTCACCACCACAAGGTCACCGGGCTCGAGCAGCGCGGGCAGCTCGTCCACGCGGCGATGCCAGTACGTCTCGGCGGGCGCATCGACGTGAAGCAGCCGTTCCGTCGACGGCTGCTCGCGCGGGGCGATCGCGGCTCTCATCGCGTCACCTCCCAGCGAGCGGCTTCGAGCCGCGCCCCACTCGCAATCGATTCGCGTTCGATCATCGCGACGATGCGCCGTGCGACCGCGGTCGGGTCGGCGAGCTCGCTGCGATCGGCATCGGGAATCGCTTGAGCGTGCATCGCGGTGTCCATCTCGCCCGGGTCGACGCTGAAAATGCGCACGCCCCAATCGGCGAGCTCCGCCGCCCAGACGCGCGCCAGATGATCGAGCGCCGCCTTGGAAACCGAATACGCGCCCCAGCGCGGGTAGGCCGCGATGCTCGCATCGGAGCTGACGTGGACGATGACGCCCGTACCCCGGAAGGCCATCGAGCCGGCGACGACCTTGCTCAGCCGGAAGGGCCCGATCAGATTCGTCTCGAGAACGCGACTCAGATCTTCGCATTCGGTGTCGAGCAGCGGCCGGAGGGGTGTCGGCCCGAGCAGGCTCGCGTTGTGAATCAGAACATCGATCGGCCCGAGCAGCGCGGCAGCTGCACCGGCGAGCGGATGGATCGCGGTTTTTTCGGAGATGTCGGCCGGCAGGGCGTGGGCGGTGCCGCCCCGGGCACGAATTTCGGCCGCCACCTGCTCGAGCGCCTCTTCCCCCCGGGCGACGAGTGCCAAGCGCGCCCCCCGCGCGGCAAGCTCTATGGCAAGCGCGGCGCCGAGCCCCCGACTGGCACCGGTCACGAGTGCGGCTTTTCCTTCGAGCGTCATGGGAATACCTCCTGCCCGAAAGGTACGGCGTTGTGAAATTATGTTGGCAGAAATGATATTATATTGGCATGATGCCATCGAGCCAGCATGAACGACGAGCTCGCCGGGCGTCTAGCCCGCAACGTCAAACAGCTCCGCCAGGCGCGCGGCCTCACTCAGACTCAGATGGCCAAGATCTCCGGGCTGCCGCGCGCCACCTGGGCGAACCTCGAGTCGGGAGCGGCCAACCCGACGCTGGCCGTCTTGCACCGAGTCGCGTTCGCCCTCCAAGTATCGATCGAGGAAATCATCGCCGCGCCCCGCGCGGGGGTGAAGCACTACCCAAAGGGTACGCTTCCCAGACGCACCCGTGGCGACGTGATAGTGAGCTCGCTCCTTCCCGACAAGATTCCCGGCATGCTCATCGAGCGGCTCGAGCTTCCGCCCGGTGCGCGCCTGGTCGGCGTGCCCCACACGCCGGGAACGCGCGAGTATCTCACTTGTGAAGCGGGCGAGATCGAGCTCGTTGCGTCGGCCGAAGCGTGGCGGGTCGGCGAGGGCGACGTCGTGGTATTCCGCGGCGACCAGCGCCATTCGTACACCAATCCGACCCGCCGCCTGGCCATCGGATATTCGGTCGTCATGCTGGAGCCCGTCGGCTGAGCCGTTCATTCGCGTCGCCGCAAGCTCGCAGGGTTCTTCCACGGTGATGACGTACCTGCAGGCGCCCGCCGAAGGGAGCACCCGCCGCCGGCCGATCCAAATACTTGGAAGACGCATCTTGGGATGGCTATCCGCCCGCGGTTCGGCTCTAAGCACGACGGCGACGGCGCGGGGTGGTGTGATAAAGTGCGCGCACGCGCTATGGCGAATCGAAAGAACCAACGTCTCTTCGGATGGACACTCGGTCTTTATCTGGCAGGATGCGGCGGGGAAACGGCGCTCAGGCCCGCGCCGCCGCCGCCTCTGCCGCCGCCGGATTCGGTGGGCAAAACCGCGGCGACAACCGCCGGGCCGGCTGCGACCGGTCCGGCGGTTCCCCCTCCCCTCACGAGCGACGAAGGAATGTGGCTGCTCAACGATTTCCCGTCCGATCGGCTGGCCCGGCTGCACGGCTTCCGGCCGACCCAGGAATGGCTCGATCACGTGCGGCTCTCGGCCGTGCGCCTGGCCGGAGGCTGCTCGGGCAGCTTCGTCTCGCCGAACGGCCTGGTGATGACCAATCACCACTGCGCTGCGAGCTGCATCGAGCAGCTTTCCACGGCCAAGAGGGATTACGTCGCCACGGGGTTCCATGCCCGATCGGAAAAGGACGAAGTGAAATGCCCCGAGATCGAGATCAACCAGCTCGTGGCCATCACCGACGTGAGCGATCGCATGGCGGCCGCCACGCGGGCTCTCGAGGGTGCACGCTACAACGAAGCCAACAAAGCCGAGCAATCCAAGATCGAGAAGGAATGCGCGACGAGCGACGACTTGCGTTGCGACGTCGTCACCCTTTACCACGGCGGCCGGTATCATCTTTACAAATACGAGCGCTATCAGGACGTGCGGCTGGTATTCGCGCCCGAGTTCGCGACCGCATTTTTCGGCGGCGATCCCGACAATTTCATGTTCCCCCGTTACGATCTGGATATCTCGTTCGTGCGCGTCTACAAGGACAAGAAACCGCTCGACGCGCAGCACTATTTCAAATGGTCCCCGGCGGGGGCAAAAGAAGGTGACCTCACGTTCGTGGCTGGCCACCCCTGGGGTACCTCACGGGAGCTCACCGTGGCGGAGCTCGAATACCTGCGCGACGTCGCGATCCCCGAGCGGCTGTTGCGCCTCTCCGAGCAGCGGGGGCTGTTGACGGAATTTCGTACGCGCGGGCCGGAGCCGAAGCGCATCGCCGCTGCCTCCCTTTTCAAGGTCGAGAACTCGTTGAAGGCGGTCAAAGGTCGAGTCGCGACCCTGCGCGACCCCGAGGTGTTCGGCGCCAAGGTAGCGGCCGAAAAAGAACTGCGAGCGCGGGTCCTCGCCGATCCGGCCATGAAACAGAACTATGGCGGCGCCTGGGATGCGATCCGGGAAGCTGAGAAGAGGCTTCGCACACTAGTCAAACCGTACTTGCTCCTGGAGCAGGAAGTCGCTTTCTGGTCCGATAGCTTCGACCATGGTCGCCGGATCGTTCGAGCCGGCAGCGAGTTCGCCAAACCGAACGAACTGCGGCTACGCGAGTTCGCCGACTCGCAGAAGCCGGCGATCACGCAGAAAGTGCTCTCGACCGCACCGATATACGACGAATTCGAGATCCTCACGCTCACCTATTCGCTCACGCACTTGCGCGAGACGTTGGGGGCCGATGACCCGTTCGTCAAGAAAGTGCTCGGCAAGGATTCACCTCGCGAGCTCGCGACACGGCTCGTCAAAGGAACTCGTCTCAAGGACCTGAAGCTGCGAAAGGCGTTGTACGAGGGGGGGACCGCCGCCGTCGAAGCATCGAAGGATCCCATGATCGAGTTCGTGCGGCTCATCGATCCCGACGCGCGTGCGGTCCGCAAGAGCTACGAAGACGAAGTCGAAGCGGTAGTGAAGAAGAACGCCGAACTCATCGCCAAGGCGCGCTTCCAAATTTACGGCACGAGCGTCTACCCCGACGCCACCTCCACGCTGCGCCTCTCGTTCGGCCAGGTCCGCGGCTGGGAAGAGGATGGCAAGCCCGTCGTTCCCGTCACCACTTTCGGGGGCGCGTTCGACCGCGCGACCGGCCGCGATCCTTTCGCTCTGCCGGAAAGCTGGACCGCCAAAAAAGCCAAGCTCGATCTCGCCGTGCCGCTGAATTTCTGCACGACCAACGACATCATCGGAGGCAACTCCGGCTCGCCGATCATCGACCGCGAAGCGCGCTTGGTGGGGATCATCTTCGATACCAACATTCACGGCCTCGGCGGCGACTACCTGTACGATCCCAAGAACAATCGCTCCGTGGGTGTGCACAGCGCGGGAATCGTCGAGGCCCTCGACAAGATCTATGGCGCCACCCGAATCGTGAACGAGCTCAAGGGTGAGAGCCCAAGCTCTCACCCTCTCCCAGCGGTCTCTAAACACTGAGCACGATCGAAACCGTCAGCCCGACCACGGCGGCGGCGCTGAAGACTTTGGCGACGTCGGAGCCGAATCCTTTTCCGCCGCCGATCCACGCGATCGCCGCCTTCACGATGGTGTTGCTGATCACCGCAACGATGATCGCGATCGCCGCGACGCCCACCGCCGTTTCACCGGCGGCCGCTTGGCGTATGGCCGCGAGCGTGATCGCGTCCACGTCGACCAAGCCCGACACCGCCGCGGCCCCGACCAGCCCAGCGTTGCCCATGGCTCGCTTCGCTACCGAAGAGAGGACCAGGATCACGGCAAACATGGCGCCCCATTTCAGGGCGGGCACCAGAGAGAAGGGATTGGTGAGCTCGAGTGGCTCGCCCTGCCGAGCCAATGGTTGGCTCGCCCGCATGGCTTTCCACTTCCAGAACGCTCCTGCGATGGTGCAGGCGGCCATCGCACTGAGGGCGGGCGCTACCGCTTTGGCAACCAGCCCGCTGATGAGAGACGAGATGATGAGCACGCGGCCGAACATCACCGTGCTGGAGAGAAATGTCGCGAACTGGCCGGGCTCCCTCATCGAAGCAGACTCTCTGCTCTGCTGAGCCATGGCCACGGTGACTGCGGTGGAGCTGGCGAGCCCTCCCACGACGCCCGTCACACCGGCGCTCCGGCGACTGCCGAGCAGCCGGTTCAAGATGTAGCCGACATAGCTGATGCCGGCGATGAGCGCGACGAAAATACCTATGCGCCGTGGCGAGAGGGCACCCCAGGGGTCGATGGCTTGCTCGGGCAGGAGCGGCAGCACGATCGCCAGCAGAATGAGCAGCTGGAGCGTGGACGTGAGATCCATCCGCCTCATGCGCGGAACGAGCCGTCGAAACCAAGGCTTGGAGATGAGAAGAAGGCTCGTTGCCAGGGCGAGCGATACGGAAAGCGCTCGCTCGTGATGGACCAGCATCCCGAGCGTGAAGGTCGTGAGCGCGGCGACTTCGGTGGTAAGCCCACGCTTCTTGTCGCTTCGGCGAACGGCCGCAACGACGATGAGGGCTCCCAGCACGAGCAGCACGGCCGCGGGCAGCCAGACGTACGATTCGCCCAGGGCGCCGGTGATCCAGCCGAACAGCGCGAGCAGGGCAAACGTGCGCACGCCGAGAAGCGACTCGTGTGTATCGGCGCCGAGCGCCGATGCGTCGCTACGCGCTTTGTGTTGCGTCGTATCGCTGTGCTCCCGCTCGAGCCCGATGAACAGGCCGATGCCGATGGCGACGACCCCCTCCGCGAGAAGCTGCATGGTTCGATCGCCCAACGCTCGACTGCTCTACGCAACCTCCTTCGAAGACTAACGGTAGTGTAGCTCACCAGCGCGAGGTGACGAGCAACAAGGCTCCCCCTACGAAGGTCGATGCAAGTGTGACCGGCACCCCGACCTTGAGGTAGCGGAGAAAACCGATCTCCCGTTGCGAGGAGGTGGTTTCGATGACGATGATGTTGGCGACCGACCCGAGAAGCGTGAGATTGCCGGCCAATGTCGAGAAAAGCGCGGTGCTGGTCCACGCGAGATGAGGGTCGGAGAGCGTGCGCAGCCAGGGTTCCGCGAGCAAGATGAAGGGGACGTTGCTGACCACCTGGCACCCCACGATGAGCGCTCCGGCAATCGTCGCGAGCGCTCCGGCGCGGCTGGCGGGCAGCCACGGTGTGACTTGCTCGAGAGCCTGGGCAGGAAGCCCGGTCTTCTGCAGGCCCGCCACGACGATGAAGAGCGCGCCAAAAAAAAGCAGGACCGTCCAGGCCACCTTGTCGAACAGGTGACCGGGATCTCTTCCCCAGAGAAGCATCATCAAAGTGGCTGCGCCGAGCGCGCTCCACGCCAAGTTCCCGCCACAGAAAAAGAGAATCGAAACCAGCACCGTGCATCCGACGGCGACACGAAGGCGCCTCGTGTTTTCGGCCGGTTGATGAGCGACCGGCCCGAAAGTGACGGTCAGCGCGGGCTCTTTCAACTCGGCGCGGAACATGTAGTGGAGCACCGCGCCGGTGGTGAGGAGGGCCGCGGCGGCCGGCAGACCCGCTTTGGCCAGGTACTCGCGATAGGAGATGTTGGAAAGGTGCGCTACCAACATATTCTGCGGATTACCGGCCACGGTCATCGCACTTCCCGCGTTCGACCCCATGGCAAGTCCGAGCAGATAGGGCACGCGGTTGCGGCCTGCTCGGCGAGCCGTTTGGTCCACCAGAGGTCCCAACAGCAGGCAAACGGAATCGTTGACGAGCAGCGCGGAGAGAACACCGGAGCCAATCACCACGACGTAAAGCAGACTTCCCGGGGAGAAGCGGCGAGCGAGAAGCCAATCCGCGGCAATTTCGAAAAAACCTGCGTCGCCGAGCGATGCGGCAAGAAGCATCATGCCGAGCAAAAGCGCAATCGTGTTCGGTTCGACCGCGGCGAACGCTTCATCCGGGGACAGTCCCCAGCGTGGGTAGGGGACGGAGAGCGCGACCATGGCGCAAGCTCCCATGAGAGCGCCTGCCGGGCGGCCGATAGGCAGCATGCTGAGTCGCCGCGCGCTGATGAGAACGTAGGTGACGACGAAGATCGCGACGACGGGCCACAAGGTATCGGAGCACGATGAGAGAGCTCCGTTCACGTTCTGTCAAGGTCGAGGATGGGCGCGTGTCTATCTGGACCGCGCAGCCAAGA
>WNGA01018489.1_pt1 | contig 15322 bp, 15 predicted proteins | sample 5400061 | NCBI WGS metagenome assembly WNGA01 (sample SAMN13153366, study PRJNA577476) | soil metagenome | isolation source: 100 cm soil or saprolite under grassland replicate 2 | place: USA:California | collected 2016-06-15
TTCACCAACACCGGCACCCCGGTCGCCAACCTCCGCGTGGCGGTCACCTCGCGCGTCCAGGAGAAGGATGGGACCTGGCGGGACGGGGAGACCTCCTTCCACAAGGTCAACGTCTGGCGCGACCAGGCCCAGAACCTCACCGACTCGCTCGGCAAGGGCGACCGGGTGATGGTCACCGGCCGGCTGCGCCAGCGCTCCTGGGAAACCCCCGAGGGCGATAAGCGTTCGGTGACCGAGATCGACGCCGACGAGGTCGGCGCCAGCCTCAAGTTCCACACCGCCAAGCTCGAACGCGCCGCCCACCGCGGCAACGACCAGCGCGCCCAGGGCCGCGAGCGCGCCGCCGAACGCGGCCAGTTCAACGACGACCCGCCCTTTTAGCCGATCCGACCATCCACGGCGCCCTGACGTACCTCGTCGGGGCGCCTAGTTCTGCGTCTCATCTCGGTCGATATGGGCTGCACATGGCCATCGAGGGCGGCGAGCCCAGCGTTGGAGATCTAGCCGGAGGTGTTGACCTCCAGGCCGGTGATCACGATGGTCTTGTGGGTCGCGGGGACCTCCACGTCGGCTGCGACCTCGTCATCGAGATAGTCGGCAAGCTGGGGCGGCCGGTCGCCGAGGTAGGTGTCCTGGGAGAGCATGCCGGCTGGGAACCCAAGCGCTTCGAACGACGTGACATCCCCGACTAGGGCGGGGACGTGACGGACCCCTCGCCGAAGGAATCCAAGGGCGCGGTGGTAGCCGTCGGTCAGGATGTAGCGCCCCCGGTAGCGGGCGACCTTCACAAGCGAGGTCGTTATCGTCACCGTGAAGCCGACGACTGGGCCGCCGTCGCCGGTGCCGATCCCGGCTCCGGTGATGCGGAGGTTCGGGTTGGCGGAGGCGAAGATCCACGCCTTCTGCTGGGCGTCGAAGTTGACCGGAAGCTCCTGTGGCGTCGCGGTCGGAAGGGAGATCGCCGCAACCGACGCGAGATCGTCCGGGTCGGCAGGGGCAACGCGCTCGTCAGCATGGTCGACGTGGACCATCGGTTGTGCAGCACAGACCGACCCCAAGTCGACCACTGCTGCCCACCATCCGGCCGCGAACAGGGCGGCGGTGGCAGGATCGGCCTGCAGGGCTTTGACGTGGACGTCCAACTCGCCTGGGGCATCGTGGACGATGCCGGACTGGTCAAGGCCTAGGGAGCGGCTGGCCACGGTCGCGACGGCCTGTTGCGCCCGCGCGACCTCTTCAGCAGACGGTGCGACGTCCTTTCGGCGGGAAGTGAACCACAGGTGGGCCTCGTCGGGGGGCATCCAGCCGATGAGTGCTCGCGCCGGTCGGTGGACCGTCGCCATCGGATCGGTTGGCGGAGGAGCGAGGGGAGGTTGGGCACTCGGCGCAGGCATGGCCGACTCCTGGTGTGGAAGGCGCTGGTGAAGGAGGGGGAAGCGTGCAGCAGGGTACGCCCAAGGTCCGACAAGGCGAGTTCCGCGTCGCGTCGCAAACGAGGCCCGGTGCTGCGGCAACTTGCGGCTGGGTGTTAGGTGGGGATCGGCTGCCGCGCGGGACCGCCCTCCCAGGCTGGCCTTGACTTGTAGAGCAGCTCCTACCTCTACGACTCCTCCGCCTGACGTGCAGAGCGACGGCTTCGACACCAAGAACCTGTGCCCGGCGGAGGTCCTCGTCGTGCGGTGGATCTCTGGTGTTCAGGGCTCGGTGGCAGGCGCCTTGCGAGGACGCGGCCGGTTGGGAATGCCGATCAGGATGTTGAGGCCGCAGTGCTCGTTGAGCAGGTATTTCAGCCGGTCTCCGTCGATGAGTTCGATTCGTCCCTGCCGCTTGGCATACGCCCAGCTCTCGCCGCCGTACCAGGAGGTGGTGACCATGATGCCCTTGGCGGCGCGCTTGTCATCCATCACCCCGGCTAGTGCGCGGACGGCGTCGGTCTCCACGCAGCGGCGGTAGCGCTTGGCCTGGATCACGCACAGGCCCCCGACGATCGGGTCGGGGTTGGTTGCCACCGCGTCGACGCCGTCGTCGCGGGAGGCCTGGGTGATCCAGGCCTGCATGCCCATGTTCTCGAACAACTGGCGGACCAGGTGCTCGAACTCCACCGGGGACAGCTCGAGCAGGTCCAGGCGGCCGTCCAGCCCCGCGATCGCGTCGATCTCTGGGATGAAGCGGTACTTGGTCAGGTCGAACTCCATCACCGGCCGCACCGGTTCCAGGTCGTAGGGGTGGGGGGAGACCAGGGCGTTGAGGTAGCGCAGGCACTCCCGCGGGTTGACGTCTTGGAGGACCAGCTCGCTGAAGGCCTCCCGGCTGGCGGCGACGCTGAGGATGTAGGGGTCGCGCGGCTGCCCGGTGGCCGGGTCGGTGGTCGGCACGTGGCCGTTGAACACCACCTCGTCCAGCAACCCGGGCGCCTCGACCGCGAACAGCTCCCACACCGTCCGCAGCGCGACCTGGCTGACCAAGCGCTCGTAGCCCGCGCGGACCTCGGCCTCGGGACGCGGGTAGGACTTGATCAGCTTGCGCGACTTGACGTACTCGAACCGGCTCTCCGTGGGGATGACGTCGCGGCTGGGCAGCTCGTACTCGACCACCAGCTGCCTGCCGTTGGGCAGGTACTCAAGCGCCCAGCGGCGCGAGAAGCCGGACGGGTAGGCCGACCGGCGCAGCACTAGGTCGAAGTAGCGCTGGACCGCCTCCGGTTGGCCGGCGCGGAACTCCTGCTCGAACCGGTCCACCGCCACGTTGTGCCGGGCGGCGTCCTCCCGCTGCGCCGTAAGTTGTTCGGCGTGCTGACGTTCCGCAGCCGCCAGACGCTGCTTTCGGTGCTCCTCGACCACGTCGTACTTGGCGCGTGCCCGCGCCAGCTGCTCGCGCGCCTCCAGGACGGCCTGCTCGTAGCGGGCGCTGCCGAACACCCTGTCCAGCCGTGACGGCGGTGGTGGGGCGAAGTCCTCCCACCGCGGAGCCCGCCGCGGCTTGCCGAGCGGCCCAGGATCAAACGGCCGCGCAACCACCTGCCGTTTGAGCTGGGCGAAGTCGACGTGGGGCCGGGTCGTCAAGGCTGAGACCAGCAGGCTGTCCAGCGCCTGGATGCGGCCGGCCACGGCCACGGTTTGCCGTTCGGCCTCGGCCACCTGAGCCAGCTCGAGCTCGCGCCGTCGGTCCCGCTCGGCCTGCGCCGCCGCGCGCTCGGCCGCCTTGCGCTGCTGCTCCGCAAGCCGAAGCTGCTGCTGCGCAAGCCGCACGGCATCCTTCTGCTGCCGCTCGGCCGCCTTGCGCTGCTGCTCGTGCTGGTAGGCGACCGCCTGCCAGTACCCACTCCCGCCCCGCCGGCTCCCCCGTCCCATGCGGCATCCCCCTGCCCGCCGTCGCTTCCCCACGCGGTCCCAGCCAATTCGACTATAACGTGCGAGCATGACGGAACGTACACCCAGGCGGTACCCGGCCAGACGAACCTTGCGCCAGCTCAACCAGGCCCTGTACACCGTGGTCCCGATCAGTACATCCCAAGGTGACTCACAGAATGGCCGTCCCAGACGAGGAGTGGCCCTTCTTCGTGGCAGGACCGCCAGACGTCTCAGGCGCTCTCGGCCCCTTCCGCGGTGGCGGGGTCAGCCAGTGGTCGTAGGACCTGGGCACGTGCGTCGGCGCCGTCGAGCTCGACGGCGGGAGCGGCAGAGACGCCGACGCCGCTGTCCATCCGGACGTTGACCAGCAGAGCAAGCCCGCCTGAGAGAACGAGATCAGAATCCGGCGCTTTGCTCGACTCAGAGATCGGGAATCGGCGGATAGAACCTAACCTGAAATGATGACGTGCCACTTATGGCGTGACAGTCTGCTGAAGCCGAGCGCATCGATGGGCATCCCTCGGCGAGACTGCATATTGCCAGCCGACCGACGTGGTTGGGCAGGAGAGTCGCAAGTCTCCTCTCAGTACGGCTGTCACGCCAGGCGAGTACGCTACCTATCTAGCTCAAGAGGGGATGGGATGACGGCTGTATCGCTGAGGGTTCGCCTCTTCTTGGGCTCCTATGCCCCGCTCTTCGCGATGCTGGCCATCCGGTTCAACGATCGTTGGCTTCGGTTCGCCTGTGCGGCCCTTGCAATCTTCGCTATAGCCAGCATGTGGCTTATCTTCCGGGCAGCCCGCCGGATCGAGCCCGATCCTCACAAGATCGTCAGTATCACGGACCGTGGCGGTGACGTGGCCGGGTACCTTGCGACCTACCTCCTTCCGTTTGTCACGGTAAGCACGCCATCGGCGCGGGATGTGGTCGTGTATGCCCTTTTTGTTGTTATTGTGGGCATTGTCTATATTCAGTCTGAGATGATGCAAATCAATCCGCTTCTCTACCTAGCCGGCCTCAAAGTCTTCTCGGTCACCACCGGCGATGGGTGGTCTGGATTCCTCATCAGTCGGCGCCAACTCCGCGTCGACAGTGAGGTGTTAGCATCCCGGCTCGAGAACACGCTGGCCCTAGAACGGGCCAAGAGAGAGTCGAGTGGCGCTGATGACCGAGAGCTGGCAACCCGACCTAGAATCAATCCCGATTGACGAAGCACTCACCTTTGCGATTGCCTGGAAAGCAGGAAATAAGATCGTGGCAGGTAAGGTCACTACTGCGGGCAAAGTCACCTCGGCGATGCGAACTGCGTGCCGAGCCACCGTCGAGCGTATCCAGCAGCTTGAGCTCAAGCAATACGACCCCGATACTCATCTAGCCCGTGAAGAGTGCATGGCCGTTCCTGGCTCGCTGTTTGCAGGTAGCGATTCAGCGCCGATGAAACTTCTGCATGGAGCGGCCGGACTTGAGCTTGTTCGAGCCGACCAACTCCCGAGCCGCCCGCTTTACTTCTATGCGGTGGTGGTTGGAGATAGCCCTTCCAACCGAGTAGCATTCGTTCGTAAGACCAACCCCCACAAGTCAATAAGGCGTGGCGGTATAGTGGCCACACTTGGTAATACGCTAACAAGGGTTGAGAACCCCGTCTTTATCCTTGACCCAGACTTTGATCTCATCGTGCTCGGTGAAACGATCCTGGTGCTCAACCAGGTAGCCTTTGAGCTTATCTTTCGTGATGCCGCCGCGCTGGTTGATCGCTATCCTGACTGGGTCAAGGAGATAGCAGATCATCTACCCTTTGATGGCGATGGCGTAAAATTGCTAGTGGAAGCGGCTAGTCGAGATTCACGAGTTTCCCGACGACTCAGGGCCATCCATGAACGCGGATACTTTCGAGATGGCAAAGTCAAGATTGAGCACGTAAAGAAGGTGGCCGAGAAGGAGGGCCTGGACGAGAGCAAGCTCATAAGGGATGGCAAGCTGGTCTTCGACCCCTCAGACCGGTTCGTCCTCCTCAAGCTGCTCAACGAGGATCTATTTACCGGTTCTTTGAGCGGCGAACGTTTCGAGGTAGACCGCAAGTCAACGCGTGATCGCTGAACCGATCGACGCAGAGCAGTCTATTGGGCCCACTACTGGAGGCCATTCGGCCTGGCGCCTACCCTTCCGTCAGCTTACCTTTGAACAGCTGTGATGCTGAGTTACAGCTCATCGTAGAACACGACTGAGATCCCTTGGCTGTCGAGTGTCTCCTCTATAAACTCGGCTCGCCCTGGATAGGAGGGACGGCGCGGATACACGAGCGCGGCCTGTAACCCGGCCAGTTCTCCAGCATCCACACATGGCATGAGGGCGTCGAGGTAGTTCCAAACCTGACGAGCGTGCCGAGAGAGGTTCGGCATAACGCGGTGATCCGCACGAGCATCCCAGTCCGTGTTCTTCACCTCGATGACAACAAGAAGCGGCCGACCGCTGTCATCGACATCGATCAGGAGGTCAATGCGTCCATAGCGCCTGCGAACCGCGGGGACCGGCACTTCGGGGGCGGCGGTGCCGTCCACCATGCCCTTGGGGTATTCAGTGGCGACAAGCCTTCCGAACGCCTTACCGATTCGTAGGACGTCTGGCTCGAAGCGTGGGTCTTCCATGTCGCCTCCCTCCGCAGTCACAGACTATGACCCTTGGCCGCCCGTTGATCTGACGGAGGGCCTTATCAGGCGGCGATGGTGAAGGTATGGCGCCGGTGTTGTGCTGGAACTCTCCGAAGCCATCGGTCGGCTTCAAGGAGTAATGTGATCAGTGTCTCTACGGAGCCGTTTCCGGGTAGCTTGCGAAGCTGCTCGGCTAGCCAGTTGGACACACTGAGGTTGCCCACACTTCCTACTCCAGCGAAAGACACTAATGCAGACCAGTCAAATCTCTGTATCTGCACCTGCTTCTGCGCTATGTGATCTTTATATTCGCCGGTTGTCGTATCGGTGACCCTAAAATCACCCATCTGGTAGATGACTCTTCGGGTGGCCAATGTGATGTTAAGTGTCACTCGGTCTTAGCCTCCGCTGGACTCGTTCACGGTAGGCGGGATTCTGCCGCCGGCCAATGATGGCCGCCGCGGGCGGCCTTGAGGATAGTAGAGCAGATTCTCGCTGCGGGCTGCGCAGCCGACTTCTCGCTCACGGCCGCCGCACTGACGCTCATCGGTGCGCGCGGACGCGGCCGATCGGTGTGGCCGGGCCGGTAAGCGGACAGTGAGTGCTCGCACTCGGGGTGGTCGAGGCGCTGCTGCACGTTCCGCGCGCCTCCCCCGAGGGGCGTCTTCCGGGCTGGGCTCCAGCGTACTGCGCCCGCTGCCACGCGGCCTGAACCCGCTCGGCGTCCGAGGGGTTCAGCAGGTCCGGCGCGCCGAGGACCTTGTCATGTTCGGCGCCGAGGCTGGAACGCCAGACCGTGGGCGGTCACCCGCCGGGCCGAGCAAGCGCAGAATCTCCCCCGCCAGGGCGAGCACCGCGCCGCGCGACGCCACGCGGCGTTGCGGAACGCGTTGAAGGCGGCCAGCGAGGACCCCGATGACCGACCCGACGCCAAGGTAGAGCCCTCTTGCCTGGATTGATCCATCAGGGCCGGCAAGGCAGTGGCCCAGCAATGCCAGCACCATGACCGCGCCGAGGCCACCCAGCACCGTCATGCTTTGGAGCGCCAGTCGAGCCCAGTCCATGGCTCGGGCGTGTCGCCTGTCGTGCTGGAACTCAGCCAGTATGGCCGCGGCCGTTCCCGGGTGCAGCTGCTCCCAGGCGGCGACGTGTGCGGCGGGCGGCAGCGCCTCGTGCGCCCCGTGCCCGCCCCGCGATGTGGGCATGGCAAGCAACCTCCTGCGAGGTTGCGGGGCGCCCATCTCCCGCGGCTGCGACACACAGCGGCTCAACGATGCGGTCTGACCTGCCGCTATCATACCCGACGCTGCTTGGAGCAGTTCCAGGCGACCGTACTGGCCTTGGCGGTGGTTCATCTGAAAGCTTTAGCCTGGCACCTCGTACAGGTCTGTTCGAACCGGTCGGTGCGAGCTACCTCAACTTGTTTGAGCGCCTCCCAGGCGCTTCTCGGACTAAAGTAGGCTTAGCCACTCCCCGACAACATCGGCGGCTCCTTGTCGGCGTATACAACCCACCCCTCGGTTGGAGCGAAGATCTCGTTATGAGGCTGCTGTTTCAACCATTCCCGATGCCTCCGTCGCCCCTCATCGTATTCGCGCAGGCTGTCAGCATGCTGAGTGAGGGTCGCGGCATGGAACCAATCGTACAAGTCGTTAGCGCGGCTCATGTACTCGTCAACGACAGCTCTGACCGGAATCGGGATACGCCGATGTATGAGAGACTCTCGAATCGACTTCCTCCAACCGTCCCATTCGATTAGAACCGCCGTGTCTAAGAAGGTCACGTTATCGAGAGTCCCGTCGGGTCGCTGCAAAGTGCTAGTCCCGATCGGAAGTCGCTGGTAGTGAAGCGCATAGTTTCGAAGTTCCTGCATGAATATAACAGTCCCATGACTTGTAAGGTAGCGCTTCACCGCCTCTGCGTAGTCGCCTTTCTCGAAGTCGTGTCTTTTCCCCACAAGTCCCGAACCAGATTGCGCGTGTGGTCAACGAGGGTCTTGACAGCTGCAAGAAAGTTGTGCATGAGGCGTACGATCTCTTCGTGAAACTCTTCAGGATCTCGGTCGCCCCAAATCTCTGCTATGTCGAACTTCCTCGCCGACTTCCATTCCTCCATCTTTCTTGGACCAGTGATCGATGCAAGTTCATCGGTTAGCTCTGCCGCATTCCGCTGCAGTAACCGATGCGTGGCACTCAAGGCATCGATTCCGAAAGCGACGCGCCCACCAGGCGAAGACCATAGCTCATTTTGTCGCTGTCGTATCTCATCGATCAGGCTCATGTGCTCATGCTACGAGCACATGCGCTCGCCACGCTCGCGGCCGACGGACAGCAGCCGCTGGCGAGGCTCAAGGCCAGCCCAGGCAACCTGGAGTGGTGTGGGCAGGCCAGGCCGGGAGCGTGCTCAGCCGCGGTGGATGGAATCACGAACCGGAGCGGTGCGCGGCTTGTAGTCCGGTTGTCCAGTTGCCCAGCTGATGAGCTGCTCGACCTGCGCCTCTGTCCACTCCTCCGGCACGAGATGCTTCCACGGCTTGCCTTGATGGTGGGCACGAAGAATCAGCTCAAGCCCGACGATCTCCAGGTCGTCGACCTGTGAGACCAGATACAGCCCGCGTGGCCGGCGCGAGACCGTGCCGATCCTACGTCCCCCACATCCACCGCAAACAATGTCGGCCACGACTGGGCCGGCCTGCTCGGCGGCGTGGCGGATCGCACGCCGGTACTCCTCGGCGGTAACCAGTGCAGACTCCCTAATCGGCAGCAGCGTCAGATCGAGCTTAGACGTCACGCCGCGGAGCCGGACGGCGTTCTACGGAGTGGCGCCTATCGAACTGTCATCCACCTGCGGGTTTCACGCGCATTCGATCGGATGTATGCGGAGATGGACGTGCTCGGCAAGGATGTCAGGGGTGTAACGCATGTGGTCGTCTAGCCGCTTATCTGTCTAGACGCGGAGGACTCCGCGGGGGGGCGCGTGCCTTCCCACCCCGAGCGTATGGTCCCAGGGAGGGATGCCGGTGTCCGCGATCCGACGAAGCAAGCTGCTGTTGATCGCCGTGGCGATCGCCCTGGTCGGAGGCGCGTCGCTCGCGAACCTTGCGACCGCGGCGCCGAACCCGCCGGGCAACAACGGCACCATCAAGATCGACGGGGTGCCGTTCGACGACGCGCCGAACAACGAGCCGCACGTCGGCTGCACCTTCCAGGTCGACTTCTACGGCTACGACCAGGGCGACCTGTTCGCCGACGTCCTCTTCGAGGCGCACCCGCCGACCGGCCCGGTGCAGACGCTGCTGACCGACACCGTGTTCATCGGTGAGGACGACAACGCCGGCGGCGGCAGCGAGGCGGGGCTGGACGCCTCCGAGACCTACACGCTGGACTTCGACGGCATCGAGCCGCACCCCAACCAGGGGTTCCACGTCAAGCTGACTGTTCACGCCGACGGCTCGCAGGGGGCCGACACCAAGTACAAGGTGTTCTGGGTGACCGGCTGCGAGGTGCCCCCGACCACTACCACCACGACTACGACGGTCCCGACCACCACCACCCTGCCGACCACAACGACCTCCTCGACCACGACGAGTTCCTCGACGACCAGCACCAGCGGGTCGACGACCTCCACCAGCGGGCCGACGACCAGCAGTGAGCCGACGACCAGCAGCGAGCCGACGACCAGCAGCAACCCGCCCACGTCGAGCTGACAAGGCCTCGGGTCTGGGACTCGACCGCTGTGGACTGCGACCCGGCAGGGGTGTGCGGCATGCGTCGCCGCCCCCGCCGGGTCGGGAGCTTCTGGCCATGACGGCACTGACGGTGATCCTGCCGTGCTACAACGAGGCCGAGCGGCTGCCCGCGACGCTTGAGGCCTACCTGGCCCGCCTGCCGCACACGCCCGGCGAGGTCGAAGTGCTCGTCGTCGACGACGGTTCGACCGATGCGACCTTGGTGGTCGCCGACGCCGCCGCCGGCGGCGATCCGCGGGTGCGGGTGCTGCGCGGCTGGCCCAATCGTGGCAAGGGGTTCGCCGTCCGCACCGGCATGCTCGCCGCCGAGGGTGCGCTGGTGGTGTTCACCGACGCCGACGGATCCTACGGGCCGAGCGACGTCGACCGGGTGATCGGCGCGCTCGCCGACGCGCCGGTGGCGATCGGCAGCCGCGACCTGGGTGCGGCCGGCGGGAACCTCATCCGCTCGGTCGCAAGCCTGGCGTTCAACCGCGCTATGCGCGTGGTGCTCGGGCTGCCCTTTCGTGACACCCAGTGCGGCCTGAAGGGCTTCCGGCGGGAGGCGGCCCAGGCGGTGTTCGGTCGCGCCCGGGTCGACGGCTTTGCGTTTGACGCCGAGGCGCTGCTGCTGGCCAGGTGGCTTGGCCTGGCGGTCGCCGAGGTCCCAGTGCGTGCCTATGAGCGCGCCGGCAGCAAGGTACGGCTGCTGCTCGATGGGCGGCGCATGCTGACCGAGGTGTGGACGATCCGCCGGGCCGCCGCCATCGATGGTTGTGCCCCCCCGCCAGCCTCCAGCGCCATTCGCCCGAGTTCTGCCGTGGATGGCACATGAGTCGGGCATGCTCGCGCCGTCCCAGCTCAGGCGCACCCACAGCCATGGACCAACCTGATGTGGCACGTGAGATCGTCAACGGTTCCTGCAGGTCCGCTGGGATCGGGACTCCGGCCGGTTCTTTGCGTTGGTGCTGCTGGCTTGTGCGCTGGTCTGCCTCAACCGGCTCTCGTCTTCCCGCCAGGCCGTCGGGTCGGCTGTCGTGGTGGGGGGATACAACGGCTGAGGACGAACCGCCGTAGGGAGCGCGGGGGTGCTGGAGGGGTTGGAGGCGGTCAACTGGGCCGCGCTGCGGCACGCCTACGGATCGGCCGAGAACGTGCCCTGGCTCTTGCGCCAGCTGCGCTCGGCCGACCCCAAGGTCCGCAACGACGCACTGTCTGAGCTGTACTCCACGATCGTCCACCAGGGCACCCGGTACTCGGCGACCGCCCCAGCCGTCCCGTTCCTGGTCGAGCTGGCCACCGCGCCCGACACCCATGACCGGGCTTGGCTCGTCAACCTGCTGGCCTACGCGGCGGTCGGGTACGACCGGGCCAGCCTGCCCGACGGCATCACCACCCTCGACCAGCTGCGCCACACCACCAGCACGCGCGGCGGCGGGCAGCAGTTCGGCGTTTGGGCGCTGGGCGCCTACCAGGCCGTCCAAGCCGCCCTGCCAGCACTGCTGCCATTGCTTGACGAAGGTGACGACCGGCTGCGGCGGCAAACGGCCCACCTGCTGGCCTGGTTCCCGTCGTTCGCGCCGGCCAGCCTGCCGCGCCTGCGCGCCCGGGTGCACCTGGAACCAACCCGGGACCCAAGGCCACGATGGTCGTGGCCGTTGGCCTGCTCGCCGGCGCCACCGGCCAAATCAGCGACGCCCCCTGGCTGTCGGAGCTGCTGGCCGGACCCGATCCGATCCTGCGGTGGGCGGCGGCGACCGCGCTGGCGCGCCTGTTCCCCGAGCACCCGCCCGAACCCGCCGTCCAGGAGCTGCTCGGCTGGGTCACCGATCGGCCCGACGCCAACGCCTTTACGCTCAAGGCCAACCCCAACGCCTTTCCATCCCAGGACCACCTTCCGTTTGGCGAGTACACGCTCAAGACCCTGCTCCGGCCCGGCCCGGCCGCCCGCCAGCGCGTCGCCGATGCCCTGTTGGCCAAGCTGCACGGTGCCTCGGGCTGGCAGGCCGAGCGGCTGCTGTGGGACCTGATGGTGGTCGCGTTCGAGGGTGACCCACCGGCCCCACGGCTGCCCTTTGCTGGGCTCAACCCGCTCCAACGGCGCATCGTGGGTGCGCTCACCCGGATGCCGTGGATCTGGCAGGCAGGGCCGGGCGGGTACGTCCCCGCCCACAACCCCCTGTGGGCCTACGGGCTACCCAGCACCCAGCAGGGCCTACGAACCTACGCCAGCGACGTGCAACCGAAGTAGTCCAACCCGTCAGCACCCACCAGCACGCGACCACCCAAAGGGAGTGAAACGGCGTCTCAACCTTCGCCCGGCGAGCTGGTCTCCGCAGATCCGCACTGGTCCTCAGGGTGTGCACACTGCCAGCTCAGCAGCCTTGCTCTTGGAGTTGTTCTGTCAGCGATCAGGCCGCGGCGGTTGGGACTCAGTCGCCGTCTCCTCCGGGCTCGGCCGACCAGACGGCCGCATCGAACGGGTCGATGCCTTCACTCAGGGCTGAGAGGCCTCGATGTGCCATATCACGGAACAGATCCATCGTTTCACGGCACAAGGCGGCAGCACGATCAACTGAGGTCTGCCGACCAATCGGCACGGGACCGAGCCTCGCGAGGTACCGGTCAATGAGCGAGTCCGGAAGGCTTCCCGGGGCGTTGGGCCGGATCGGAACCCGCAGCACCCAGAACTCTCGGCCTGCGCGGGCGACATAGAGCCCAAGGTAGAGATGCGAGATCCCAAGCTCGGGAGCCGGCTGAATCGTAAAGAGGATCGGTGAGCCAGTCCCTCCGTATGTCGGATTCTTCTCGCGATCGTACCCAGGAAAGCCGAACCGCGGCTCAACATGGACGAGGTTGCTCAGCTCTGGGCCCCCAGCGGTCACCGAAAGCTCTACCGCTCCCTGCGACGCGCCGGTCCACGCTGCAAGCTCATCACGGATTTCGGCTGCGATCCGCGAAAGGGGACCAATGAGGTGCTCGTACACCCACTGGTCGATTTTCTGCTCATCCAGGCGCCGTTGCGCAACAGCCTGGAACGCGGGAACCTGCCGGACCCGCCGCGCTAGGCGTAGGGTCTCGTCAGGGCTCGCTCGCCTTCGTCGTGGTGCTTCGCCTCGAAGGACACCCTGGAACGACCCCAGCTCGTCAATGACAACCTGCCAGTCCGACAACCGGCTCCGGGGATCGGAGTCCAGCAGCTCATCAAGGAGGTAGTCGAGGCCCACAAACCGCTGGTCGTCGTGGACATTGCGGAGTCGCAGCTCCGGCCTGCCAGCAAGCTCTCGCGCGAACGGACCACGGTTGGCCAGCACCACCCAGGTCATCTTCCCGAACGCGTAGAAGTCTGCGGGGCGCTGGTCCACCTCCTCGTTGATCCCCGACTCGTTTTCCGGGGCGATGTAGAAACGCGAACCGATTGCCTCCGTGGTCGTCGTGAGACGCTCCGCCTCATCATCAATGGGCAGGCACAAGCCAAAATCGGTGAGGAGCGGACCGCTCTCGCTCAGTAGCACGTTGGCAGGCTTCAAGTCACGATGCGCAACACCGGCATCATGCAGCTTCTGCAACTCGGTTGCCATACGGATCAGCAAGTCGAGCCCATCAAGCGGACGGTCCACGAAAACCTGTTCATCGACCCTCGACTGAAGCGACCCACGCTCGTACCACGGCATCACGAAGTACGGGCCCTTGCCCTCAAGATCGTGTGCAACAACCGGCGGAAGCGCGAGCCCTGCATCATGCAGACGGATCATCTCTGCCACTTCGCGGGCGAACCTCTCTCGCCGCTCTCGCCGGCGCGTGTTCTTGAGTCGCTTCAGCGCAAAGATCGACTCGTCGCCTCGCCGGCGCACCTGGTACACGAAGGACTGGCCCGATTCGTGCGGCGTGGTACCCAGGACCACTCGCCAGCCGGTTGGTAGTGCCATGCCCAGATCATCGAGCAAGGCCCACAAACCAGGCAAACCAAACTGGTGTCGCCTGCGTCGTGGTTCCGGCGGAGTTACGCGTAGCCATCCAGGCGGCGGTTGATCTGAGCGGCAACCTCCCGCGCCCGCTCCAGGGTCAGCGACGGCGGCAGGCTGCGCAGAAGGCCGGGCAGGCGGCGGGCAGGCACCACGGTCACGCCGGTGGCGGTGACCTGCCCGTAGGGCACGGTAGCCCCCACCACGGCCACGATCGGGACGACGGCAATGTCGGCGGCGCCGAGGCGGGCTTGGAGCTTGTCCGCCTCCCACCTGACGGTGCTGAGCGCCGGGGAGAGCAGGTAGCGGCCGTGCCACAGCAGGCCGTCGCCCGATAGGCGCAGCCGGACGCGGTAGTGCTTGGCGTCGATCACGAAGACGCCCGGTGGACCGATGACGACGTGGTCGATGTTGGCCTTGGAGCCGGAGACGTGCAGGTCATGGTTGACGCCCCAGCCCTGCTGGACGAGGGGTTCCAGCAGCCGGGCGACGTGCCGTTCGCCGGCGGCGCCACGCTGCCATGCTCGGGTCTCGGGGCTGGGGCGGAACCGCAGCCGCCACCACGCCCCGCCCGCGGCGGCCACGCTGACGGCAAGGCAGGCTGATAGGGGCAGGCCCAACACGGTCGCGGCCAGCAGGCCGCCGACGCCGGCGAGCACCATGATGACCACCCGGAGGGGCTGGGTGCGTGCCCAGGCGGCGTGCTCGACCTGGCGGCGGCGCTGGTACTCGGCCTCGGCGGAGGCGCCCGGCGTGCCGAATGCCTGGCGGCGGCGCCGTGGGGGCGCCTGGCGGCGCGCGGATATGGAGGGCAGCCGGAGGGGCGGGTCGGTGTCGGGCTCGTCGGGCATGCTCGCCAGGATCGCTTCCATGTCGGCCTGGGTGAGCGCGTGGACGGACAGGCCGGGGGTGTCGTCGTCCTCCCAGGCGAGGGGGAACCGCTCCTGATCGTGGTCCCGGTGAGGATGAGAGCTGCGGGCCATGGGGTCCTCCTTCGGTGGTGCTAGCCGGCGGCCCGCTCCGGACCCTGCCGGCCGGGCGCGTTCCGCTCAGGACGGGCGCGCGCCGGGTACTGCTGCTTGCGGTCAGACGGCGACGGGCGGCTGTCCGAGGTCAACGACTTCATACGCATGGACTCGTGGGCGCGCTCGGCGACGCGCTGCTTGTGGTGGACGCGCTCGACCGCGGCTCGGGCGCGCTGCCAGTCGGCCCGCTGCGCCGGGTCGCGCGGGGACGGGCCGAGGGCGCGCTCGGGGTCGGTAACGCGGTAGACGGTGCGGTACTCGCTGATCGCCGCGGCGGCCTGCCGCCAGGCCCGCTTCCCCCTGGTGCTCTCGGGGACCGGACCAGGGGCGTCGCGAAGGTAGCCGGAGCGGTCGTAGTCGACCGCCTCGCACGCCAGCCCACGGACACGGCGCTGCCACGCCAGGGTCCGGACGACCTGGCGGTAGGCGCCGACCAGGGGCGCGTGCTCCTCCAGCCAGCCGGCGCGGCGCTGCTGGTGGGCGCGCAGCTCCTGCTCCCGGCGCGTCGCGCGGTCGGCCTGCTGGCCGGCAACGGCAACCACGCCCGCCTGCTCCGCCCGCCCATGCCCACGAAGCATGTTGGCGGGCTGTTCGCGGCGGGCGGCGG
>WNGA01059276.1_pt1 | contig 15322 bp, 8 predicted proteins | sample 5400061 | NCBI WGS metagenome assembly WNGA01 (sample SAMN13153366, study PRJNA577476) | soil metagenome | isolation source: 100 cm soil or saprolite under grassland replicate 2 | place: USA:California | collected 2016-06-15
GAAGCAATGGTCCAGGCGGGTCGCGGCCGTTCTCGGAGCGCTGCTCGGACTAGTGGTCTATTCCTACTCGGCCGGACGCTTGCTCGGTCCACTTTTTGCGCTGGGTCTGGTCTTCTTCATGACGCGACAGGTCTGGCGCGGAGTTGTTCTCACCTGGTTCCTATTCGCTTTAACCCTGGCGCCCCTGGCATTTTTCAATGTGCGCCATCCCGGCGCGCTCGGGGAGCGCTTCAAGTATGTCACCTACGTTAAGCCGGGAGATTCGCGTTCTGCCATTGTCGTTCGTTTTCTGAAGAACTACGCTCGCGACTTCAGCCCCCGCAGTTGGCTCATTACGGGAGACCCTGAGCCGCGCCATCATTTGCCGGGCATGGGCAGTCTGCTGGCCGGCGTTGTTATTCTCGGCGCGCTGGGTCTTGCTTTGGTCCTCTCACGGCTTCGGCGCGAGGCGTGGTGGCGTTTCGTTCTTTATGGCCTGTCGGTCTCGCCCATTCCAGCATCGCTCACGCTCGATCATTTCCACACGCTGCGTCTGATAGCTATGCCCGTGTTTCTGCTCGTGCTCGCGGTGCCGGCAATCGAATTTCTCTATACTGAGCGCAGCAGCACGCGACGTACTGCGGCTCACAGCGGAGATCCTAGAAATTCCAGGAGTGTCGAAGGTGGAGATGAGCGGCCGTGGCAAGGTGCAAGGCAAGCGTTGCTCGCGGTAGTGGTCGGGTTGACGGTGGTTCAAGGAGCAATTTTTCAGTGGCAGTTTCATACGGCGCCGCCACGGGTGGACGCTTTTGATAGTTATTACCCGCAAGTGCTCGACGCCGCACTGGCGCGATCTGAACGCCCTATTTACCTTCTCGACAAAACTCAGGCTGCTTACATGTACGCGTTCTGGTACGCGACGCTTCGCGGCCTTGACTTGAATAACTTCCAACGCGCCAACAAGGATGCACCACCGCCAGCCGGCGCTGTGGTCATCAGCCACGAGTTGCCCTGCATAAATTGCGAGATGATTTTTGAGCGCGGGCAGTTCAGGGTGTACCGGCAGAACTAGAATGTGATGAGTAATGAGTGATGAGTGATGAGTTTGAGAGCTTCTTATGGTTATTACTCATTACTCATCTCATCACTCATCACTTGTTCTACGATTCGCTTGCGGTGCAATTCAGGCAGTTCGCGGAACGAAGAGCGCAGGCTGCAAAAGAGGTTGAAGCGAACCACCAGCCAGATTGCAATAAGGCCGTCCTTCATCAGTATTTTCTTTCCTTCTGCGTATGTGCGGCCATAGTAACTGATCGGCACTTCGTAAATTGCTACTTTCAACTTTGCGATCTTGGCCGTGACTTCCACTTCAAATCCGAAGCCGCTGGAAACGATCACCATGTTGCGAATGATCTCGCCGCGAAATACTTTGTAACCGGTTTCGATGTCGGTCATGTTCAGGTTGGTTAGCGCGTTGGAAAGAAAGGTAAGAAACTTGTTGGCGAGGTAGTGATAGAAATAGAGAACACGCGCCGCTCTCCGGACGAGAAAACGGGAACCGAAGACAACATCAGCGTGGCCATCGAGAATCGGCCGAATAAGACCGAAAATGTCCGCCGGGTCATATTCGAGGTCGGCGTCCTGCACGATGACGACCTCTCCGGTAGTGAGTGCGAAACCGGTTTTCAAGGCCGCGGTCTTGCCGGCATTGCGCTCGTGACGAACGAAGCGCACTTGCTCATACATCTCGGCAAGCTGACGCGCCTGTTCTTCGGTTCCATCAGTTGAACAGTCGTCAACGATGATGATTTCGAGGAGACACGGCACTAATAATAACTTGCGAACCACCACACTGAGCGTTGCTTCCTCGTTGTACACCGGAATGACGACGGAAAGGCACGCGGAATTTTTCGACTCTGGCTTTATCAGTTGTTCCTCCAAAAATTTGCCCCACCTAAGTCAGATTGAAAGCTCATAAAAGAACACTTTCACTTCTCACCTTCCTTGATCTTATTGTATTCACCGGACAGCATGAAGGCGCGTGTCACTCGCCCGGGATCGCCGCTCTTTTCCAGTTCTGCACGCCAGTAATTGAAGCCGTCCCAATCTTTATCAGGAGGATCATCAGGGTTACGCCTAAGGTAACCGAAATAATGTAGCAGAAGCAGCGCCGTGTTGCGCTCGCGCTGGGTCACCGTTTCCCTTGAAATCACTTTCAACAACACAGAGGCGCGCGTCTCCGCCCCACTCTGGAGTCCCTTGACCAGTTCACTTCGCTGAGTCTCGTCAGGCTTCACGCCGGCGTTAGAGAATAGTTGGTCCACATACAGTTCGGCGTTCTTACCAGCGTACGCTTTCTTGAACGCCGACCTTTCCGTCCAGCCTGCGGCAAAAGAGCGGAAGTTGTTCTGTAATTGCTGCTCCCAATCCAGTCTGAACAGCACAACGCCTCGACCGGTTGTTTGGGCGTCCGCGATGAACTCGTCGTATCGTGGAACACGGCCATACGAAACCTTGTAGAAAAGGTAGAGGGGCAAACTCCAGCGCTCAAACTCGGTTACCAACAACGTCGGATCATTGCGCGCTTCCACACTGAGTTCGCGCGGCACTAGGTACGACGGCAGAGCCGTTACAGCCTGCGTGTCTGGTTCCGTCTTGGTTACCGCGAAGAGGTGCGCGCCATCATTGCCATTGATGCCGGTACCGGCGAATTCTCCGATGAAGTGCAAACGTCCGGCTGCTACTCCCCGCGCCAACATATCCCTGGTGGCCGGGCGCGCTTCCGGTGGCAATGAGGAATTGTGGACAACAAGATAAGAGGCCGGAATCTCTTCGAGAAGATCAAAAAAACGGTCAGGGATGGGCTCGAAATCCTTCACGATCGGTGTGGCAAAACCCGAGAACGCAGTTATCAGCGGACGCCGGTGGTCCGCCTGCCGCAGCACATAACGGTGATTACTCGCTTGCACACCTGAAGGCAGATGTGCGATTCCTCCGCGCATGGGCGTCTGCTTGAGATGGATCGTCACAGCGTCGGGATCGACCTCTCCGCTAAAGAGCTGCAGCGGGGCGGAACGCGACTCAAACAGCAAAAGACCGCAGAGGACCGCATACACAAACGCGGGACGAATGCGCGGTCGCCGGGCGGCAAGCGCCTGTGCGATGCTCTGGGCACCGAGTCCCGCCAACAAGGCCACGCCGAGCATGGCAATCATTGCCCAACGCGCTGGCACACGGATGCTCCGAAAGATGAAGAGATATTCGAACAGCAGGCGATGAAAGAAGAAGTTCATTCCAAGCGACCCAAAGAACCCGAGAGTAGTCCAGAGCAAGCCGAGAAAGAACGCTTCCGAGCGACGTTGAATCGTCTCAACAAGATTACGGTCGCGCCCAAAACGCAATAGTTGAGGATAGGCCAGACACAGACGCACGAGAAACACCAACAGGAAGACTCCAATGGGCCTGGTTTCATCCGGAACGTGTAGTTGCTTCAAGCCGAAGGGCATGATGCCTCGGTAGCCGTAAGCTATCACGGCCACAACGAGCGAGGTGATCGACAGCACGTCCAGCAGGGCCAGAAGTTTCCTGGATGGTTCGCGTTTACCGTCTTGCTCAATGTCGCCTTGATTGGGGTCTTCTTGCTCGCATTGATCTGGCTCTGTATTTCTCTGCGCGCCCGGTGGGCGAAAGAGAAAAAAAGCCGACAGCATCAGAAGGATTGGAAGCACACCCGGAAAGAGGTGGCGCTCACCGGTATCCGGCGTCGGACCAAAGCCTCTCCAGAGCTTGTTCATAGGTGTAGCCGCGAGCCAGTCTCTGGCTATTGCAGAGTAGGTTGCAGCCTCCGCACTGCTCCGCACTGTACCCTGAAGTTTTGCCGCCCGCTGATAAGGCAGCAGGAACGGCAAAAGCACGATCCCTGACAGGGCGAGAGACACCGAGAGGCGCTGCCACAATTGACGATTTCCCCACAGCCCGTAACGCGTCAGCAGAAACGCGCCGGACAGCGCGAAGGGTATCAACGTCAGCACGAACCAGTGAATACAAGTGAGCGCGTTCATGGTGAAGGCTAACCCCAGCCACGCCGCGCGCCGCCAGTTCGGACGCCGCATAAACAACACGAGTGCTTCGAGCGTTAAAGGTATCCATCCGGCGAAGAGGTAATTCAGGTGTGAGATCGTAGCAAAGCGATAAAGGGCAAAACCAAAAACTACACCAGCGACCCAGGCGGCACCAGATGAGGCCGTCAACGTGCGCGCCAACCGGAAAGCGCCGTAACCGGAGATAACAAATCCGAGTAGGGTCGCCAGCCCTGCTGCGGTTAGCGGTCTGAGGCCGAGTGCATACAATGGGAAGAACAGCAAGGCTATGCCGTAGTTATTCTCACTATAGGCGAGTGTGTAGCTATACGGGTAAAAGATAGGAGCATGGAAAAGATTCACGGGATCGTGGAACGTCTGGTAATAGTCCCACCACATGATCCACGCGTTAAGGTAGGGGTCGCCCGGGTCCGACACCGCATCGCGCAAGTGCAGCACCCACGGCCACGTCATGACGACCGTTATAACAACAAAAGCGAGGAAGATCAGTGACTCGCGGACCAGTGTTCGGCCACCAGACCCAGTTGCATCTGGTGCTTGTCCTTCATGCATATGTCTCGAGAGCCTTGCTTTCATCTCCCGGGTTCTATGATGAACGCAGAGCTTGGATTCTCACTCGGAGTTTGCATGAGCCGGAACTTGCGCGCACTAGGAAATTTGCTGTCGCACTTTTGCAGTTGGAGTTTCTTTCGATCTTTCTGGTTCGTCCTTAAACCCAAGCCGCTCACGCAACCCGCGCGTGGCTGTCCGCGGCCTGAATTTCGCGAAGTAGGTCGGGAGTTGCACCGTGGCTGCCGTCGTCAACATAAATGATCTAGAAGTTTATACCTTCGATCGCTCCAAGTGTGGTGACGAGTTCGTGGTTAGTCTCAACGATGACCTGTTCTTCGTTGTAGCAGGGGACGATTACGGAAACGAGCATCTCTAACGGGCACCTTCAGACGCGAATCACAACTGGGCGTGCGACTTTATCATACCCGAGAAGTTTCCGCGCGCGCGCCGAACGGCGAATGGCGGACGCGCCTGGACTTTGCGAGCAACTCCTTCGTGGGACCGCGGGCGCCCTCGACCGCGATGCGGCGCAGACGCAGAAGATTATGACCAGTTGTTTTTCGCGCTTCGCGCTCGCTGCGGGCGAGCGCGCCCGCGGTCCCGGTAATTGCGTTGAGTCGTTATGAGATCTGTTTCCGACTACAGCGAAGAACTCTTGCCTTATCTCGCGGCGTACGCGGAGATCACTCTCTTCGTCGACGGCTTCGAACCGTCGAACCCGCAGATACGCGCTCAGTTTACCCACTTTGATTACCGCCGCAATCCTGGCGTGCTGCAAACGCTTGGTGACTACGACGCGGTCGTCTATCACATGGGCAACGATCACCGTTATCACGGAGGCATGCTTGAAGTCGCGCGCGAGCATGCGGGCATTATCGTCTTCCACGATTTTGCCTTGCAGGATTTCTTTCTCGGTCTGGCCCAGGCGCGCGGCAGCATAGAGCTCTACCTGGAAGAGGTAGCTGCATGTCACGGGTACGAGGCGACACGCGAAGCGGCCGAGTCGCTGGAGCGCGGCACCACTCCTCCGCTGTTAGCGCGGCCAACAGACTTTCCGCTTAACTGCCGTTTGGCTCGCGACGCGGAAGGGATCATCGTGCATTCGGAATGGGGACGCACGCGCTTCGCGAGAGTTGCGCCTTCCGTCCCTGTCGCACATATCAACATGCCGATTAAGCCGCCGCCCGTCAGCAGTGAAGCGAAACCTGGACCAGAAGAACGCGGCGCTGCGAGCGATGTCGTGCAGATCGCCAACTTCGGACTCATCACACCCGGCAAAGGAATTGAAAAAGCCTTACGCGCGCTTTCGTCGCTCAAAGCGGATCACAATTTTCATTACACGCTGGTCGGTGAGACGAATTCGTTCTTCGATGTGCGCGCGCTGGTCCGCGAATACGGCATGGAAGGCCGCGTTACGATTACCGGTCACGTGCGACTGGATGAGTTTGAGCAGCGCATGGCCGCCACCGATATCGCACTCAACCTGCGCGAGCGCACCGTGGGTGAAACGTCCGCGAGTCTCTGCCGCATCATGGCTGCAGGCGTTCCGGCGATCATCTTTAACGTCGGGGCGTTTTCGGAGTTGCCCAATGACGTGGTGGTGAAAATAGACCACGACGAATACGCCGATGCACTGCTCGAGGCTTATCTGCGCCGGCTGATCGAAGACGCAAGCCTGCGCGAGCGGATTGGCCGAAACGCGCGCCAGTACATTCTCGCGAGACACGACATAGAACAAGGCGCCGCCAGCTATCTCGCCTTCATCCGCGAGGTGATCGCGCTGCGACCGCGAAGGCAGTTTCTCCGCAATGTGGCGGATGAAATGTCCTTGCTTGGTGTGCGCGCAAACGATGACTCACTGCTGCGTGGCGTCGCTCGAGAAGTCGCCATGCTTGTCCCGGGCGTAGAGTTTACAAATAAAGTTGTTGCAAATCCTGGCAACGCTGCAAACCTTAATCCTCCTTCTGAAACTCCTGCAGCGAGTATCGCCGCGGGCAACGGCCATGATGCGTCAGCCAAGCCGCGGGCCAACTCCGACACCAACTCCGTGGGCCGGTTGCCCAAAATCGAGGGCATTGATTACAAGCGCGCCGCGCTCGACTATCCGCGAATGCTCGACGCTGAACGCAGTTATTATCTCCGGACGAAGCCTTTTTATAACCTTGCTAATAAGCCCTTGACGTAGGCTGCGGCTCAGGTTGGCTTAGCGAATACTTCGCGCGTCTCGGCTATCAGGTAACGGGAATTGACCTCAGTAACGATCTAATCGGCATGGCTCGCGACCGTGTTGAGCGCGTTCCTTATGACGTGGATCATGAGACGCCGCTGCGCTGCCGTTTTCTAAGCCAGGACATCGAGATCGAGCCGCTCCCGGAAAAATTTGACGCAGTGATTTGTTACGACTCTCTGCATCACTTCGAAGACGAACGAACGGTTTTTAAGCACCTCACCGCAATGTTGGACGTAGGCGGGTTGCTATTCATTCTTGAAGGCCACAAGCCGTCAGCGGGTTCCGCAACCGAAGATGAGTTGCAGGATGTGATGCGCCGGTATGGGACGCTCGAATCGCCTTTCAGTTATGACTACCTGTGCGCTTTGCTCGATGAGCATGGGCTGGCAGTAGTTGGAGATTACGTCAGCGTCAACGGTCTGTTCGAGCGGCAGATGCTTGAAGGTGATCGTTTACCACTGCGCACGCTCGCCACTGATTACCATTATCTTACCTGCATTAAAGTCGCCGATGGCGCGCCCGCGACAAGCGTGCCTGATAGCCGAAGCCCACGCGTGCTGCGCGCCGAGTTCAACCTCTGTGGTAACCCGCCGCGACACGTCGAAGCAGGCGCGAAACTCAACCTGGTGATAACAATTAGAAATGCCGGCGATACGCTCTGGCTGAGCGGGCAAACCTTGCGCGCCGGCGTAGTAATGCCGGGCGTTAGGGTCATTGATGAGCGCGGCGAAATCGTCAGCGAAGTTCACGGTCACCCCATGCTGCCGCGATCGGTCGCGCCCGGCCAGACCATAGCTATGAGCATCCCTTGCCTGGCGCCCTTAGCTCCGGGTACATACACGTTCAAGATCGATCTCGTGGACCAGCATGTCTGCTGGTTTGAAGAAAGAGGATCGCGGCCACTTCTGTTCGCCTTCGAGGTAATAGAGAAAATCTGAATTCATCGGGAACCAGCGGGGGCAAGCCCGCCTTCCCAACCACGAGCTTCTGACAGTTGAGTTTGAATTCTTTAGTGAAAGTCATTCAAGGCCGGAATGACCGAACTAATTACAGCGGCTCTCAGGTCAGGAAGGCGGGCTTGCCCCCGCTGGTCCGCCAACACTCACCGAGGGTCCTGAGTTCAGTCTCGCACCGCAACGATCGTCGATCTCTCCTCGAGCCTGTCTCCATACATATAGTAATACTTCGAATGACTAACCTTCGCGATGCTGAACCCAAGCATGGCAAACACTTCGCGATAAACGCCGAGCGAGTAGGTCCACCAGGTGAAGTCAGCTTCAGGATTACTGGCCAGGGCTTCGAACCTGGCGATTCGCTCATCGGTCGGAAGCAGCGGCGAGATGAGCACGATCGTCTCCTTGGTAAGCCGCGCGATTGAAGCCAGCGCTGTGATCTGATCGCTCAAGTGCTCCAGCACCGAACCCAAAATCGCAACGTCAAACTTCCCGAGTTCCCTGGGAAGGTCATAAACGTTGCCGTAGTAAACCTCGGCCTTCGACTCGAGCAGCCGGTGACAAAGCCAGTAGGCGTTTTTCCATTGCTCGAGTTCCGCTCCATACACTTCGGCCCACCGCTCGGGGTCGCGGTAATAAAGTTTGTCTTTGAAAGGAAGGAACGTTTGCTGCCGCGCGTCGCTCATATCAAACGACAGCACGCGTACGGCGCCTCTTTTCTCCGCTTCGAAGCTCAGGAAGCCAGTGGCCGCGCCAATGTCCAAAACGGATTTGCCCGCGACTTCCACTCCACCAACATACTCCTCAAACCTTCCACGCAGATCCCAGTGTGCTCGCACTAAGCCAAATCCCGGCAACTCCATAGCGTGATAGAAAAAGCAGTCTTCGAGCCGGTCAACAAAACGCGGGCGCTCAAGGAGCGAGCCGCTTTCAATCGTTTCACTCATGTTCAAGTTCTCGCATCAGACCAATCAACCAGTCCCCCGCGGCGGGCGGCAGATGATGGTAGGGATCACGCCTCAGGTTTCATGCTGACCGCTGCTTCGCAGGTTTGGATAACAGGCGCGCACCCACGCCAGCTGCCCATAACAATAGCCATGCCAGCATTAACAATGAAACGATTGAACCAACTAGCACTGACTTAGGTTGATAGACAAACTTAACGAGATGATTACCAGCGGGGAGTGTGACGCCTCGGAGGTTGTAATCAACGCGCAAGATGTCGACCGCGCCGTCGTCTATGTAGGCTCGCCAGCCCGGGTAATGGTTCTCACTCAACACCAGGATCGCGGGGACGGCGGAGACAGTTTTCACTTCGACACGATTCGGTTCGTATCGGGTTACCTCCACGCTACGGGCGGTCGCGCCCGTGCCTGGGTTGATTCCGGTCGGCGCTTCGACGAGCGCTGTCTGAAGAGGCTCCCAGGACTGTCCACTCGGAAGCTTGCCGGTTCGAATAATATCCAACTCTTCCTGTTCCGGGCCCACGAGTTCGGCAGTAGTGAGCCACGCGCGGGGCAACGAGCGTGTGTTCTCGTAGATCATTAGATATTCGTTTTCGGCGGCCAGGCGCCATCGTCGCTCGCCCATAGAGATCAAACCGCCCACTGTCGCCGAGTCTGCGTCGCCTTCTCGCGCCGGAAGCTTCTCAACCCATTCGCCGCGCAGAGGTTCGGCAGCGGCATCCTTAAGAAATGAAACGCGCTTCACGTCAAGCGTCAGGTTCGGCAGGCCCTGGATTCCAGCGACTTCGATTTCGCCGCCTACCAGCCGGACTGTTTCCGGTAAGGAAAACCTGGCGACGTAGGTGTGGCTATAGAAAGTCCCTGAGGAATCGACAACAGCAGAACTCGTTGCAACCGGCGCGCGCCGGTGAAGGATCTGCAGGTCCGGACGGTCATGCGACCATTCCGATGTATGTTCGCCAGCGCGTAGTTGAAACTCAAAATTCTTTCCATTCTCGGTTCGTAAGCGCACATGCCCGACGACTTCCCCATCCTTAACGTCGGCTGACCAGGCAAGACTGGTAATCAGCGCGATGCTGTTCATTTCTATAGCGGGCATGACGAACTCCAGACGTTCGCTCTTAACCAGCGACGGTGCCCCCAGCTCCTCTTTAGCAAACGGTATCCCACCCAGGCTTATTGTCGCCGGCGCCGCATCCGATTGCGGCGCGGCAGCCAGCGGACCGCGCTCTGCCGCCCGTCTTCTTGCTTCACCCTGCGGGCTCTGTTTCACCAGGTAGCGCACGTTGAGAATGTCAAACTCGCGCCCGGGACCACGCACACTGCGTCCTGGGTCCGTCAGTTCGCCCCAAAGCTTCATATCCCCTGCAAGCTTGCTGTAGCGCGTCAAGCCAAAGCCATCGTAGCCCGCAGCGTTCTCCACTCCATGCAAGCCCGCAGCGTTCTCCACTCCATGCATCATGTAGGTGTCCGGCTGCAACGACAACATGAATTCGCCCAGTCTGAATTTCTCCTCCTCGTCCCGGCCCGTGTTAATGAAGAAGGGCTGAACTTCCGTGAGAATTCTATAGGGCGCGTTTCCATGATCGCGCTGCAGGTTGCGAATCATTCGGACGGATTCCGATTCGTGCCAGAGGGGATGCGCGCGTGTCGGCGAAAGGCGCCATCCGCTCGCCTGTCCCCAGAGACAAAGGTCAAGAATAAGCACGCCGAGCAGGAAGACGAGACTGCGCCCGAAACGGCGTTCGCAATTGCGGGCAAAGATCCAGAGTGCCAGGGCACTCAGCCCAGCGATCAGGATCGGAATGAAAAGTTCAGGGGCGCGCAGTATGCTTACCGGTGCAACTCTCCCCAGTTTAAAACCGGATGGTCGCCACCAACTCACCGTAAGACACGTCAGCAGAAAAACTAACCCGCCCGCGACGCTCACGGAACGTAAAGTCTTAGCGCTGGTTTGCGGTGAAGCGATGGCCGTCAACCCTCTTCCCGCAAGGACGGCAAGCGCAAATTCAACTTCCATGAGGTGACGGGCCGGAACACGGAAAAGGTTGATAACGGGTACGTAGTAAACCAGCTTGTAGAGATTGAGTGGGAGGAAGCGCCCGAATGCGAGAGCCAGGCAAACAATAACCACAAGCGCCCAGAATTTCGTACGGGTATCCGGCTTGAGCAGAAGCGCAACGATCGCCAGCATGATGGTGGCGGCTCCAACGTATGCAATGTATTCGCCGACGAACGCCGGTCCAATATAAGGGGCGCGAAACAGTCCTCCGTCGCCCCCGCCCATAATGAAAGGCGCGAAGAAAGTCAGCACGAAACGTGGTGGCAGCGAGAATGAGCTGAAGAAATCATAAGAGGCCGTCGCGCGCAGACTATTGCGCAGCAATTCAATGGTCGGCAGGATCTGGACCGCCGCGGCGATTACTCCGGCCGTCAATAAACCCACTGACCAGAGGTAGGAGGTGCGCTCGCGGCCAGACGAGGCTCGCGCCATGACTAGTGCATAAGCTGCAGCAAGCAGAAACGAATAGGCAAATGTTTGTTGATGACCGGCAAAGATTTGCAATGCGATGAGCACAGCGAGCAGAACGCCGCGCATTCGTTTGCCGCTCATCCCGTATCCGTCTACGGCCCAGAGCACCCAGGGAAGAAGCGCCGCCGTTTGGACGACATTTGTCTGGCCCACTTTTGCCACCATGAAAGCGCTCCACTGCCATACGAGGCTTGTAGCCACAGCCCCTGCGATGCTGGCCCCACTCCTTCGCGCGTACAGGTAGGCGCCGAGTGCGGCGAGCATATAAGTCGAGAGCATCATCAGATTCGTCGCTACAGGTATACTGAAAAGGAGATAAAACCAGTTGAGCGGAAAAAGCACTCCAGCCTGGGCCGCTCCGAACAGCGGCATGCCGCTAAACATGTACGGATTCCAAAGAGGCACGTAACCGGCATGGATTAGATTGGCTACGGCGACGCGGATGGGGATATTAAAGATTACGCCGTCGTCTGGAGAGATAATGAGATTTCCGCGCGTGGCCGGGAAGAAATAAATGAGCGGCAGCAGCGTAACTCCGAGTGCTGCGAGAAAATCAGTCTTTATCCTCAAGCGAGGGTTGAATGGAAGAGTCATCTAGTCAAGAGGCTACCCCTGAGGCCATGTTCGTTGACATTGAGCCGCGTCAAGCGCTGGCAAAGGCGCGGCGTTGGGCGCGCGCACGATGCGTCCAGCTGATTTGTGCCGCATTGCTCGGCGTCATGAGCTTACAGATGTTGGCAGCGGCTTGGCACAAAAGCATCAGCACTGACGAGGTTGTTCACATACCCGCGGGATATTACCACCTCGTTGGCGGCGACTTCCAATTCCTCAACTTGCACCCGCCCGTGCCGATGATGATCGGAGCTTTGCCGCTGCTCTTCATCCAACCAGGCGAAGTGTCTGCGATCGAGCAGAAGAAGATCCCGCGCGATGACAACTTCGTTTTCGTGGTTAGCGAGCGATTTTGGACCCCCAACAACTCTCTCTTTCGGACCGTCTCATTCTGGACGCGGATACCGATGATCGCCTTCACAATGTTGTTCGGCATAGTTATCTTTCTATTCGCGCGGCGGCTGTTCGGTGAACGCGCGGGGGTGATCTCGCTCGCCTTGTTCACGCTCGAGCCGACGGTGCTCGCGCACGGACCACTTGTCCACACCGATATGACCTCAGCTTTCGCCCTGTTGTTGTTGGCTTATGCGTTCCACGTGTATGTTTCTGGACCTTCGTTGCGACGCGCATTATGGCTGGGAGGAGCGACAGGACTGGCTCCGCTGATGAAGTTCTCGATGGTCGCGGTGGCGCCGCTGGCAATCCTGGGCGTGGTCGTGCTGTTGGGCCTGAAACTAAACCGAAAGGTTGCGTTCGCGCATGCCGCCGCGATCGTATCCACCTCGTTATTAGTCATCAACGTGGGATACTTCTTCGACCACCGGCCGTTCACCGAAGCTGACAACAATTGGATCGTCACATCGTTCCCCGCGCGCACCGCGCTGGCTTTGAAGGGAGCACACTTCTTGCGATACATCGTCCCGACGGATTTTTTGTTGGGAACGTACTGGCAAATCTGGCACAGCTCGGTGGGGCATGACGGTTCGATCTTTGGCCAGCAAGGCAGATTCGGGTGGTGGTACTACTTTCCCGCGGCCTTTGCGCTGAAGACGACCATTCCCTTCCTCCTTACCTCGGTCGCGGCGATCATATGGGGCTTGTGGCGCGTGCTGAAACAACACGACCGGATCCCACTCTTCGTGCTCATTCCGTTCCTCCTCTTCACCGCCCTGGTAATGGAAAGCACCATCAATATCGGTGTCCGCTTCTATCTTCCGGCTTACTCATTCCTGTTCATTATCTCTGGTGCGCTGTTGGACCGGCTCAGCCGAATTCGCACACACAAGTTAGGAGTCAGCGTCGTCTCTGTCGTGCTGGTGTGGTGTGCCGCTGAAACGCTAAGGACTTATCCCGACTACATTCCCTACATGAATCAACTGGCATTCTCGCGGCCGCATTGGTGGTATTTGTCTGACTCAAACGTCGAATGGGGTGACAGCATGTCCGAACTAGCGTCGTACCTGCACGCGCGGGGATGCGGCGGTGTTGGGCGCCTGGCCGCTGGGCCGCTACGGCATAGAGTACGTAGATGCATTAGCGGCGCCCGGCGCGGCACAGCCCGAGACCAAATACATCGCGATTGGCGCCAGCTTCCTGAATGGATCCACCGTTCCGCCTGGTCCGCCGGGCAGCGGTCGCGAGACTACCGAGCAACGAGTCAATTACTTTGACGACTACCGGTACCGCACACCTGAAGCATTTATCGGCAATTCCATTTATATCTTTCGTATGCGATGATAAACCGTCCACTCACGATTGGGCTCTCCGAGAGAAAATGCTGAACATGGGCATGAGCCGGCGCGTCCACCGGCGACACTTCAAACAACCCGCAGTGAATAGGTATTCCGTCGCCGCGAAGGAGAGCCGGGCCTGAGATGCGTTGCCTCATCGTGTTGCCCACCTACAACGAGCGCGAAAACCTCCGGGCCATTATCGAGAGCATCCAGCAGCACGCTCCAGCAGCTCACGTCGTGGTGGTAGACGACGAATCGCCAGATGGGACGGGCGCGCTGGCAGACGATCTGAGCAAAGAACAACCGCAGAAAATCTTTGTCCTCCACCGGCCGCGGAAAGAGGGACTCGGGCGCGCCTACGTCGCCGGCTTCAAATTTGCACTGGCAGGTGACTATGACGTGGTGGTGCAGATGGACGCCGACCTTTCTCATGATCCGAGCTACCTGCCAATATTTTTCGAGACAATCGGCGAGAACGATCTGGTTCTCGGCTCACGCTATCTTCAGGGCATAAGTGTGGTCAACTGGGATTTGAAGCGGCTGATACTCAGCCGGGCGGCGTCGGGCTATGTCCGGTTCGTTACGCGGATGCCGCTGACGGATGCGACGAGCGGGTTCAAGTGCTGGCGGCGTGAAGCGCTGGAGGCAATTGATCTCGAAAAAGTTTTTTCCACTGGCTATCTGTTTCAGGTCGAGATGTCCTACCGGACTTATCAGAATAATTTCAGGATTGTGGAGGTCCCGATCGTCTTTACCGAGCGTCGTCTGGGGCGATCAAAGATGGACTGGGGCATTATTGCTGAAGCCATTCTGGGCGTCATTCGCATGCGCTTGCGGCGTAGATGACAAGAGGGTGAAGCCGAGCAAACTACACTCGGGACGGAGTGTCAGTCTTATCCACGGACAAAGTCGTATGGAAGAGTCCCCAAAAAATCGGGAGTCTGAAGCCGTTGAGATTGGGACGGTCGGGTCGCTCGGGCGGCAGCCGGAAGCATTTATCCAGTCCCTCCAATCACACCAGACTGAGCTAATGTGCGCCGGTCTGCTGATCCTTATGGCTGTGAACATGCTTGCGGCCATCTCTCACAAAGGCATTACGAACGACGAAATTGTTCACATCCCAGCAGGGTACTATCATCTGGTCGCAGGTGATTTTCAACTCAATAACGAACATCCACCGCTCATCAAGATGTGGGCTGCTTTGCCTCTACTTATCATTCAACCTAACGAGTCGCCGCCGACAGCGGAAGAGAGACAGGGTACTTTCGATGCGTTGACATGGAGTTACGAGCACCGCTTCTGGCAAGCCAACCGGCAACAATTCGAAACGATACTCTTCTCGACACGGGTGATGATGATCGTCCTTGCGCTCGGTCTCGGGGTCCTCATCTTCGTATATGCACGCTCACCATTCGGTTCCCGTGCAGCCGTAATCTCGGTTGCTCTGTATACGCTCGAGCCGACAGTGCTTGGCCACGGGCGTTTAGTCCATAACGACCTTCCCGCCGCGCTCACATTTCTTCTCTTTTTTTTTGTGCTACAAATCTATTTGAAAGCGAAGACGACGCGGAATGCTCTGCTTCTCGGACTGGCAAGTGGCCTGGCACTGCTCACCAAGTTTTCCATGATTGTGCTTCTGCCGGTCATCGCCTGCCTGGCGGTCGC
>WNGA01007383.1_pt1 | contig 15321 bp, 13 predicted proteins | sample 5400061 | NCBI WGS metagenome assembly WNGA01 (sample SAMN13153366, study PRJNA577476) | soil metagenome | isolation source: 100 cm soil or saprolite under grassland replicate 2 | place: USA:California | collected 2016-06-15
CAATTCCAGCACATCGCGGCGGTTTTCCGGAGAGATCTTTCCGGAACCGTTATGCGCTCCGCTGTATTGCAATTCGTCGCTTTGTTCGAATAACCGTCGCAGCCGCTCGCGCGAATCGCCGTTGAGTCGAAACGCATCCGCTGCGGTATCTACGTCCACCGTGTTTGGATCGATCCCGCGATTGCGGGAGGCTAGCGCAGCTTTTACGCGAACCACTCTGGAGGCTTCGGCAAAATATTCGCGGGGCGATGCGTCGCTGCGATGCAATTTGCGCATTAATTCGGCAACTTCATGCTCAAGGGCGGCGATGCGTCGCGCCTCGCGATTATCGATCCTGGCCTGCCGAATTTTCCATCCGATAATTCCAATTAACGCGAGCAACGGAATCAACTGCGCTGTCCAGAAAGTCTGGCGCGCGTAAAGTGGCGCAAACGATTGCGCCCCCTGGGGTCGTTCGGTCAGCTGATACAAAATGTCCTGCTTTGCTGTAGCCGGGATCGCTGATCCCGGCCGGGCTGCTGTAGCCGGGGTCGGTGACCCCGGCTGAGCCGCGGCCACATTCGGAGTCGTTGCCGCGCCCCCTTGCACAGCGATAGCAATCGGGTCGCTGCGCAGCGTCACATATTGCTCTTTTACGGGATCGAAATACGAAAATGCCATCACCGGCACGTTTTGCTTTTTTTCGTTCGGCGAAAGCACCGTTTCGAAAGTTTTCGTGCCACTTATGCCCACGTCATCGTCCTGCTTGAACTTGGAAGATGGCGGATATTTGTGCCAGCCGTGCTCGTCTTCAACCACCGGCGCATTGACTCGATCGAAATTGCCGCGGCCGGAGATCGTCGCTGTGACAGTAATTGGATCGCCAACCTGCACACTTTTGGGCTTCGCTTCAGTCGCCATCGTGAAATTGCCTATCGCACCTGAAAAACTCGGCGGTGCTTTTTGCGGCAACGGTTTTACCTCAAAAGCGACAGGTTCGCTGTTGATCTCTACCTCGCGCCGCTCAGCAAGTTGTCCAAATGGATTGGAAAAGAACGGATCGGAGAGCGGATCGTCCTGATCGAACAAGTCAAATGGCGAACGGGAGCGCGACCGCGACCGGGGCGAACTTGGCCTCCGTGGGATTAGCACCTGCGCCTTTGCTTTAACCGGTCCGATCTCAAATTTTCCCGCGCGCGCCGCAGCAATCGCGGTTTTATATGTCACCACCTGGTACGTTCTGCCGTTAATTGTGTCCGGAGTTTCTCCAGATTCCTGCAACTTTTGCGCGGTAAATCCTTGCCCGGTGATTTCCGGAGGCTCGATCAGCCTTGGACGGACGCGTGGATCAAATCCGAGACGAATCTGAACAGGGACGATTTCGCCAACAAAGGCAGACTTCTTGGGCACAATCAATTCAGCGAAAATCAGCTTGCTCGCGCTGGCCGATTGTGTGTCCCGACCTGCGCCAGAAGAAGACGAACCTCCAGCGGAATCTGCGACATTTAATGTTAACTCCGGTGTCCGCAGCGATTGGCTGCCCACGCGGATTGTTTGGGGTGGGATCGTGAATCGGCCGGCCTGGAGCGGCAGGATTGTGTAATTGTAACTTACGCTCGATGTGGTCGTGAAATTGCGCATTTCGAATTGGCGCGATGTTCCGGTCGCGTGAATCTCAAGGCCATCGACTGAGATGTTCTCCGGTGGTCTCGCATCCCCGGCGCCGCTTAACTTGATTTGCAACTGGACCGTTTCGCCAACGGCGGCTTCCGAGTTACTCAACACCGCGGTCACGTTCGGCGAATCGGCAAATGCACGATCGTTCCCTGCCAGCGCGATCAACGCGAGCGAAACTGCAATGGCGATCCGTGATCCGTACATCGACGTGTTCAATCAAGCATTAAACTACCGTTACCAGTCGTTATAGACATGGCGCGTCGCCTTGCGTTCATCAAGTCGAACGCGAGCTTCCTCATCTTTCATTGATTCAAGGAGCGCCAGGGCTTGACGTTCGCTCATCTGACCTTCTTTTTCCGCTTCGGCCTCTGCAGCCTGCGCGTTTTTGTCCGGTGGTTTCTGCGATTTGTCCTCCCCAGCTCCTCCCTTCACTTCGCCGGCGAATTTCTTCTGCAGTGATTCCTCCGGAGTAGCGGACGGTGTCGGATTCTCACCTTCCCCTTCGCCCGGTGATGGCAAAGGCGTTGCGTTTTCTCCTTCGCCCGGGCTGGGTGATTGCTCACCCTGCCGTTCGCCGGGCGATGGTGAAGGCTGATTGCCCTGCTGCTTCTCAGCGCCCGGCGAAGGAGAGGGGCTCTCGCCAGATTGTTGTTGTTGCTTTTTTTGCGGCTCGTTCTTTGCCTGGGATTGATCGTTTTTCTCTTCCTTTTGATCTTTGCCATTCCCAGATTGGCTTTGTGACTGCCGATCTTTCGATTGCTGCTGCTCTTGATCTTTTTGCTGTTGCTGGCCCTGGCCCTGCTGCTGGTCTTGTTGTTGTTGTTGCTGGTTTTTCTGCTGCTGTTGTTGCTTCTGCTTGTCTTGCTTGTTCTTCTGCGGCGGCGACGGGGAAGGGGAGGGTTGTTGTTCTGTTTGCTTTTTGTTTTTTAGCTCCTCGATTTTCTTCTTTACGTAATCGTAGTTTTCTTTTGCTTCTCTGTTTTGCGGTTCCAGCTTGAGCGTCTGCTCGTAATGAGCGAGCGCGTTTGTCCAATCGCTGAGTTTTTTATCGTCGCTTTTCTCTGCTTCACCGCGCTCGTAAAGTGTGTTGCCGAGATTGTAATGGCCCTTGCTTTGCAATCCCGTATCGCGCGAGAGCAATGCCTGACTAAACGATTCCAGAGCTTTGCTGTAATCCTTTAATTTGTAGGCGGCCGCGCCCGAATCGAACTGGAGTTTGTCTTCAGCGCGCGATTGCGGATGCGATTTTAACGTCTGTTGAAACTGGCCGTAAGCGTCTTCGAACTTACCGTTGCTGTAAGCGTCCAGACCCGGGGCCGCGCCGAAAGCGACCTGGCAGAGAAAGATTACGAACGCAGCCGTTGCGGCTGTCATCTTTGCGGGCGCGGGAACGTGAATTCTCTCGCGCACGCGTTTGCGTTCGCCAATCAACATCGACAATGCGAGTGCAGCCAGCGCTCCGCCCAGCGGCCACTCATATCGTTCAATCGGGCGCCGCGACAAACGCACATCGATCTCAGCAGCTTGCATCTTTGCCAGTCCTTCATTGTAAATCTGCTGCATTGCGCGCGGCCCGTTTTCCAGATGGACATAAAATCCGCCCGTAGCCTGGGCGATTTCGCGCAAGCGTTTTTCGTCCAGCTTTGATTTCACGACTTGTCCGGCTGAATCTTTAACGAAAGCCGTCTCGCCATTTTCGCTGGTTATCGGGATGAGCGAACCTTGCGGCGTACCTACGCCAACCGTGAAAATGCGCACCCCCGCGTTGGCCGCCGCTTTCGCCACTTTGACGGCATCCCCGCTTAATTCTTCGCCATCGGTAAAGAAGATGAGCGCGCGATTTCCCGTTGCACTTTTCCCGAAGCTCTGCATGGCGAGATCAATAGCGCTCGAGATGTTGGTGCCGCCTTCAGGAATTGTCGTAGTGTCGAGATCGTTGACTGACTCCATCACCGCTTCGTAATCGATCGTGAGCGGCGCCTGTAAAAAGGCGCGGCCGGCAAAAGCGATCAGGCCAACGCGGTCGCCCTGTAGCTCGTTGATCAAATCCTGGATCGCAAGCTTGACGCGCTCAAGCCGGTTAGGCTGCACGTCATTGGAAAGCATGCTGCGTGACGTGTCAGTCGCGATCAGAAGGTCGAGACCTTTCCGCTTCACATCCTCAAACGTATAACCCCAGCGTGGTTGTGCCAAACTCAGGAGGGCGAGAGAAAGGCCGAGCAACACCAGCGCGAATCTGAGCACGCGCCGCGGCCGATTGACCGTTCCAGAAAGCTGCGGCAACAACCGCGCCGAAACAAACTCCTGCAAACGCCGGAGGCCGCGATGCTCCGCGCGGATAAATAACGCGATCAGGATCGGGATCAGAAGCAATCCCCACAGCCATTGCGGTGCGCCAAAACTCATGGGCTCGTTAAAACGTTGAAACGTTGAAACGTTGAAGCGTTACCGCGCGCAACGTTCGACCGCTTTAACGCTTCAACGGTTAAACACTTCAACGTTTTCATCACGGCAGTTTTTTCCAGATCGTTTGCGACAACAAAATCTGTGCGAGCAGCAACCCACACCCGCTCATGAGGCAGAGCGGAAATAAATCGCGGTACTGCTGATATTTTTTCACGCTCACGGTCGATTTTTCCAGCTGGTCAATGTCGTGATAAATTTGTTCGAGCGATTGGGTATCCGTCGCGCGAAAAAATTTGCCGTCCCCAATTTTGGCGATCTCTCTTAGACCTACTTCATTAAATTCCACGCGTTGATTTTCATAGAGCAAATTGCCCACGACATCGGTTAATGGACCTCTTGAAGTGAATATCGGCGCCGGAGCGATTCCATTGATTCCCGCCCCGATGGCGTAGAAGTGAATTTTTAATGCCTTCACCGCTTCCGCAGCGGTGTTCGGCGGAATTTTTCCTGCATTATTTTCTCCGTCGGTTAAGAGCACGAGCACCCGGCTCTTTGCGCGTTTATCGTTCAACCGGTTGGACGCCGCTGCCATGGCCGACCCAATTGCGGTGCCGTCTTCGACAAGACCGATGCGCACCCGCTCCAGATTTTGCAAAAGCCAATCGTGGTCCAGCGTCATCGGACTTACAACATAAGGACGACCTGCGAACGCAATGATGCCGATCCGATCGTTAGGCCGGGCCTCGATGAATTTGCGTGTCACTTCGCGAATCGCATCGAGCCTCGTTGCCTCCTGACCACCGATCGCAAAATCTTTTGTAAGCATCGATCCGGAAACATCGAGCACCAGCATGATGTCGATGCCGCTGGCCTCAATCTGAGTAAGACTTTTCCCAAGCTGCGGACGCGCGAGCGCAACAACGAAAACTGCGATCGACGCCAGCAGCAGCGTCCGCAGAATTTTCCCGGCGCGCGCGGCAGTCTGTTTTCCAATGGCGCGAAGGCTGGTGGTCGATGAATACGTCAACGCGGCGGCCGGTCCGCGTTTTCCGCGCAACCAAGCGAGTAAGGGGATCGCCAGCAGAAGCAAGAGCAACCACGGATGCGCGAACGTCAACGCGCTATTTGCTGACCACCAATCAGACAGTTGCAAGTTGTTGTTCTCCTTTTACAAAACGGGTTGCTTCTTCCAGTAATAGCTGGCTGTCCGCCGAAGTCGCCTCATAGCGCGCGAATTTGATCATGTCGCATCGATTCAAAAAATCTTCGAGCAGCGACTTCTCATCGCTCGAAAACTGCGACGTCTTGGTCAGCGCGTTTAGAAATTCCACCGAGGTCTGCCGCGTCACCGGGAAACCATGTTGCTCGGTCACGTAGCGACGAAGAATATCTGATACGCGGATGCTAAATTGATAAGGACTAAGCCTATCGATTTGATCTCGCATTCGCTCAAGCGCCTCGAGGGCGCGGTCGCGTGGCAACTGAGGCGGTTGTGGTCGCTTCCGTCTTTTCGCAATCAACCAAACGATCAATCCAACAATTGTTAGCGCGAAAAACGTCCCGGCAAAAACCACCCATGGCGGTATCAGCGAATAATCGACTGGTGGCGCGATATCGTGAAATTCTTCAGAAAGTAAGATCGGTATTGTCATTTCGGAACTCCAAAAGTGCGGAACACAGGCCTTTGACCTGTGAGGCGAGCGAAGATTTTCTCCGCTACCTTTTCAGATCCACCGGAGCAGAACTCCGCTTGCCCGACAGACTGAAAGCCCATATTCCGCCTCATCGAATAGAGAGCCGGCGCTCGCGCTGTTTGAAGAATGAGCGCAGCGGCGGCAAATAATCCTTCCCGGTTTGCAGGGCGATTCCGTCAATATTGTTCCGTCGTAGCGTGCGCGAAAGTTCCGTTTCATGTTCATTGACCAAATCCGAGAAACGCGCCCGTGTGGTGCGATCAGCGGTGTTGATCTCGATTTGGTCGCCGGTTTCTGCATCTTCCAGGGTGATGATACCGATGTTCGGCAAGACCTTTTCACGTTCGTCATGAATGTGAATGGCCACGAAATCGTGCCTCCGCCCGCTCACCGCCAGCGCCCGCGAAAAATCGGGTGCTTGAAAGTCCGAAATGAAAAAAACGACTGCACGGCGCGTCACGATCTTATTTAGATAATCAAGCGCCAGCGCCGGTTCTGTCCCGCGTCCTCGCGGTTCAAAAAACAAAATCTCGCGGATGAGCCGCAGGGTGTGCGAGCGGCCTTTCTTTGGCGGAATAAAAAGTTCGACCCGATCGGTGAAGAGAATGAGACCGACTTTGTCGTTATTCCGGATCGCGCTGAACGCGAGCAAACACGCGACTTCCGCAGCCAGCTCGCGCTTGGATTGAGAAACACTTCCGAAATTCCCGGAAGCGCTGACGTCGACAACGAGCATGACGGTAAGTTCACGTTCCTCTGTAAATTTTTTTATAAACGCGGTGCCCAGGCGCGCCGTCACGTTCCAGTCGATCGCCCGAATTTCATCGCCAGGTTGATATTCGCGCACGTCTTCGAAATTCATTCCACGGCCTTTAAACACGCTATGGTAATCCCCGGCGAAGGCGGTTTCGACCAAGCCGCGCGTTTTGATTTCGAGTGTCCTGATCTTTTTGAGGATCTCGGTCGTGTCCATTACCGGTGAGAAGTGATTGGTGAGAAGTGAGAAGTAGTTATGCATGCGAAAAACTCGTCGATGTTGGATCGCTGTTCGCTCGTCGAGTCCTTCTCTTCTACGCGCGGAATGGCGCGATAATCTGTTGCTGGAGAATGCTTACAGAAGTCGTCCGCGCGGTCGATCATTCGCGAAAGCATTTGCCCTATCGAAATGTATTTCGAATCAAGCGCGTCGAATTGCGCAGGGAGAAGATAGGTAGAATCTCGCGCGTCATCTAACCAGGACTGGGTCTCCGTAGCCTCGCCCAGCGCTTCATCCAGCTTGTTAACAAAGACTGCTTTGTAACGACGCCGTCCCCAGGCCTCTGCAATCATCGCCTTAACCGCACGCGAACTTCGCCGAATCTGATCTGTTAAAGAATAACGTTCTTCCGCAGGAAACCGCCGACTCAAGACGAATATTGTCCCGGCTGCTTCTTGAGCTTCCTGGTAAACCTTCAAATCTCGAAATGACCTGGCAATCACTGGCAGCGACTTCTCACTAATCACTAATCACTCGTCTGCCAGATTACGGAACCGGCAGCCCTGCAAAAATCCGCTCGATGATCGTCTCGCTGGTGACAGCTTCCGCCTCGGCTTCGTAGCTGACAATGATGCGGTGTCGCAACACGTCCGGGCCGATACTCTTCACGTCCTGCGGGGTAACATAACCGCGGCCATTCAGGAACGCGTGTGCACGCGCCCCGAGAGCGAGATAAATTGTCGCCCGCGGCGACGCGCCGTACCGAATCAGGCCTTCCAACCTCAGGTTGTACGCCGCAGGCTCGCGCGTCGCCCAGACAACATCGACAATGTAATCCTTAACTCGGTCGTCGATGTAAATGCTGTTGACCACATTGCGCGCAGCGATGATTTGATTTGGTTCAATCACCGAATCGACCTGCAAATCGGGTGCCGAAGTGGCCATCAGATCGAGAATTTGTCGCTCTTCCGATTTTTGCGGGTAACCAATATTCAATTTTAACATGAAGCGGTCGAGCTGCGCTTCGGGCAATTGATAAGTTCCTTCCTGTTCGATTGGGTTTTGCGTCGCCAGAACGAGGAACGGATCGGATAGAGGATAAGTTTGCTCACCGATTGTGACCTGCCGCTCCTGCATCGCTTCGAGAAGCGCACTCTGCACTTTCGCGGGTGCACGATTGATTTCGTCGGCAAGGATCAGATTGGAAAAAATTGGTCCGAGCTTGGTCGTAAACTCTCCGGTGCGCGGGTTATAAATGAGCGTGCCAATCAAATCCGCAGGCAGAAGATCGGGCGTGAATTGCAGTCTCTGAAACCCGGTTCGAATGCATGCGGCCATTGTTTTCACTGTCAAGGTTTTAGCCAGTCCGGGAACGCCCTCGAGCAGGATGTGACCATTCGCGAGCAGCCCGAGCAAAAGGCGGTCGACCAGATATTTCTGGCCAACTACCACGTGACCAACCTGCTGGCGCAATGCCGGAATCCATTGGCCCAACTCCCGTACTTCCTGCGTAATTTCCTGCGTCGATTTCATACGGAGTGGTCAGACACGTACCGCAAGGAGAATGTTCGATCAAACCGCGCTCTGTGGTTTCCGCGAGTTGGCGTTAGGCTCGGAAAACATGCTAAAAGTCAGATCGACAATGTCAGTTCTCAAACCATGGCACCGAGCGATTTTGATGGTCGCATTTGCCTGCGTGGCGATGTCGATCCTGGCGTGGATCGCGTGGCATGATCCGGCAGTCAATTTTTTGCCGCGCGATAGACGAGCGGAGTGGATCATCTTTCCCACTACGCCTGATGCGCGCGCGCATTGGTTTGCCAACCTCGATGCGACATTTCGCCGCGAGTTTGTTTTGACGAACCAGCCGCGGACCGCACTTTTGGGCGTCCGAGGAATGCGGCGCGCCGAAATGAAAATCAACGGCATCCCGGTTCGCTTTCTGCCAAATCGCAATTGGAAAGAGATCATGACCGCCGACGTCGCCGAGCAATTGCACGCCGGCACAAACGTGATCGAGGCGCGCGTCTTTAATCACAATGGACCATCAGCGCTCTGGCTCATTTTGACTGCTGATCAACTCAGCTTGCGTAGCGACAAAAGTTGGGAAGCGTCGTTTGCCGGTTCTTCCTGGCGTCATGTCGCACTGGCCGCGGCACCGAAGACTCCCGGGCGCGGTAATTCCATTGCGGGCGCCGAACGCACGTTTGATGGGTTGAAAAAAACTTGGCCGCTCTGGGCTGTTCTTATCGCCATCGCCTCAGTAGGCACGTCTCTCTGGAACGTCAATTTCAAGGGGTCCACGGCGCTGCGGCTTAAACAGACGCTCCCGCTCATGTTTGCAGGGCTGTGGTTGCTCTTGTTCTGGAATAACGCGCGGCTGTTGCCCTTCCATGCCGGGTTCGATTCAAAGGAGCATCTCAATTACATCAACTACATCCAGGAACACCGGGCGCTGCCGTTGCCGACCGAAGGCTGGGAAATGTATCAGCCGCCACTTTATTATTTGATCGCCGCCGCAACCCTTTCAGCGTGCAAACTCTCGGTCAACGATCCGACTTCGGTATTCCTTCTGCGTTTGCTCGGAGCATTCTTCGGCATCGCCCAGTTCGTCTTGGTTTTTTTGAGTTTGCGGCTGCTGTTTCCCCTGCGGACCGCGTTCGTCGGACTTTTGCTGGCTGCGTTTCTGCCGATGCATTTGTACCTTGCACATTATGTGACGAACGAAATTCTGGCCGCGACTCTCGCAACAGCGGCTCTTTATCTCTGTTTGCGTCTGCTGAAAAGCGACACGCCGCGCGCGTCGCAATTTGCTTGGCTCGGATTTGCAATCGGCGCGGCGATGTTAGCGAAAGCGACCGGAATTTTGTTGCTGCCTGTCGTGCTGGCTGCAATCGCAGGTAAGCTTGCTGTCACGCGAGCGCCAATCGCAATTTGGCTGCGCAATCTCGGACTCCTGCTCGCGATTTGCTTCGCGGTGTGCGGTTGGCACTACGCACGCATCTGGCTGAGGTTCGGCACACCGCTGCTCGGTAACTGGGATGTAATCAGCGGGTTTACGTGGTGGCAAGACCCCGGTTATCACACCACGGCTGACTACCTCCGTTTCGGCCGGTCATTAGTCAATCCGCTCTTCAGCAGTTTCGCCGGATTTGCAGACGGAATATATTCCACGCTATGGGGTGACGGCTTGTGCGGTGGTGTATCGAACTTGAGCGTTGCGTGGAACCAGCAACCGATGGCGGCTGGTTATTTGTGGGCGATAATGCCGGCCACGCTGGTTCTCGTCGGTGTAGCCGTCGCGATGGTTCAGTTCATTGGGAAACCTTCGTGCGAATTGTTCCTACTGCTCGGTTTCTGCGCAGTCGTTGTAATCGGCCTGATTTTCATGACGCTAAAAGTTCCCTCCTACGCGCAAGCGAAAGCCTTCTACGGATTGTCGGCCCTCACGCCGCTTTGTTTCTTTGGCGCACTCGCTTGGGAAACGCTGACTCACGGGCGGGCGCTGCTGCGTTTCATTCTTGGTACACTCTTATTCGTCTGGGCGATGAACAGTTTCGCCACGTACTGGATTGTTCCTTCGGTGCCGCAGCATCTGTATGCCGTAAAAGCTTTAGGCTCCCAAGGCAAAATTGACCGCGCCGCCGCAGAAGCAGTCAAGGCCGTGAAGGCCGATCCCTCCAACTCAGCCGCAAGAGGGTTTCACGCACTGAGCTTGAGCGAGCTAGGGAATGACGAGGAGGCCATCAAGGAAGCCGAGCGCGCAATCCAATTGAACCCGCCCGATTCTGCTGCTCACCTGCACCTGGCCATTTCGGTAAAGCGTACCGATACAGAGCGCGCGATCGCGGAATCCCGCAGTGCCATCGAACTCGGCCCGGAAAATTCTTCGGCCTACCAACTCCTGATGAATTGTCTTTTCGAATCGCACCGCTACGACGAAGCGATCGAGCTCGGACGCGAATGGCTGGCTTTGTGGCCGTATGATGTGGCTGCCCATTCCGCCCTAGGTGTGGGTCTGGTGGAAAACGGTGATCTCGGCTCAGCCGCCCGGCACATGGGCTACGTGATGATGCTGCGGCCGGAAGTTGAACAAGCGCATGCGCAACTGCGCCAGATTCTGCTGTCCCTAGCCAAGGAGCCGGATGGGTTGCTGCGACTCCGCGAAATCGCTGCAAATGCACCGGATTCACCACGAATGCTGGACGAATTGGCGTGGTTGCTTGCGACGTATCCCGATTCGAAATCGCGCGACGGAGCCGAGGCGGTTCGTCTTGCGGAGCATGCTTGCGCTCTAACCGACCGCCGGATCCCGGCTTTCCTTGACACGCTGGCTGCGGCTTACGCTGAGGCTGGAAATTTTGAAAGTGCAATCAGCGCCGCCGAGGAAGCGCTCAAGCGCGCTCACTCCTCCGGCGACACCGATGCCATCACGCTGAGCGAAAACGTTCTTGCATCACTTCGCGAAAATCTTCCCTACCGCCAGGAGCCAGAGTAATTGCTCATCAGTTGTCAGCGTAGCGGCGGCCCTATGATCGCCGAATCGCAGATCCTTTTCTCTTTTACGCGCAATTCCATGCGCCACTCCTTTGACTCCGTGAGCCGCAAAGAGCGGTGTAGCGGTGGAGGCCACCTGTTTATTTGGCTCGCGAGCGCGAAGCGTGTGCCACATTCTCGGTGCGCGGACGCAGTGTCAAAATGATCGGTAATCCGGGATAGGGTTGCGCCTTGCGAATGCGAGTTTCTAAATAGCGACGATAAGTTTCGCTCAGTAAGCGAGGGTCATTTACAAAAAGGACGAACTCCGGAGGTTCGACTACTCCTTCTGGATTACCGCTCGCCTGCGCAGCGTAAAATAATTTCAGGCGCCGCCCGGAAATCATTGGTGGCGGGTTGGCGGTAAAAGCCGACCGAAGCAATCGATTTAGGACCCCGGTGCCAATACGCTCCCGTGCTGCGCGCCGGACTTTTTCGATAAACGCAAATAACTTGCCGATGTTTTCGCCGGTCAGCGCGGACGCAATCAAGACCGGCGCGTAATCGAGAAAGAAAATTTGGGCGCGTGTTTCATCGGCAAGTTGCGCGATGGTCTGCTTTTCCTTGCGCTTTGGTTTGACTAGATCCCACTTGTTCAAAACGACGAGCGCCGCCTTGCGCGCCTTTTGAATCAGGCCCGCAATCCGTTTATCTTGCGCGGTGACGCCCATCGTAAGATCGACAATCAGCACGCAGAAATCAGCGCGGCGGATGCTTCGCTCCGCGCGCATCACGCTGAAGACTTCAACCGACGTGGAATGTTTGCCGCGTCTGCGGATTCCCGCAGTGTCGATAAACAAAAACTCCTGACCATTCCGCTGGTAAGAAATGTCGATGGCGTCGCGCGTTGTTCCGGGCAACTCGCTTACGATTGCGCGCTCGCTGCGTATGATTGAGTTGATCAGCGAAGATTTGCCGACATTTGGGCGGCCAATGATGGCAATGGAAAGTGACTGGTGACTAGTGACTGGTGATTGGTTGGCTGCCGAAGGGGAGGGGAGAAGTTGATCAATCGCTTCTATCAATTCCGAAATGCCACGACTGTGCTCAGCGCTGACTGATTGACTGTGCGAGAAGCCGAGAGAAGCAAAATCGGCGGACAGATTCTCCTTTTTGTCAGTATCGATCTTGTTTATGACAAGAACGACTGGCTTGCGCGACTTGCGCAGCAGCCGCGCCAGCTCCTGATCGACCGGGGATAACCCATCCTTTGCATCGACAATGAAAAGCAGAACGTCGCTGTCTTGAATGGCTTTTTCGACTGCGCGGCGAACTTGCGCCGTCAATTCAGATTCACCTGCGCCCGCAACGCCACCGGTATCCCAGAGCACAAATGGCCGCGTGCCGCGGGTGCAGACCGCCGAGATCCGATCGCGCGTAATCCCCGGTTGATCGTGCACGATGGCGATCCGGCGGCCGATCAGACGATTAAATAGCGCCGATTTGCCGACATTCGGCCGGCCTACGATCGCAGCATTCGGCAGGGTGTTCGCAGCGCCGTTCATCGCGTGAAAACGCTTGCCTCAATGCCTTGTCGCGTGCGCGTGGCCTTCAGCTTGTAGCTGCCGTATCCCGTCCGAGACGTAAACGATTCCTGAGATAAATGTGAAGACTCCGGCAGCGATAACAACGTAGAGCAGGGGAAGAAATCGAAACTGCAGCATGACCCATCCAATTGCGACCATCTGCAAAACGGTCGCCACCTTGCCTGTCCAATTTGGTTTCACGTGCACTTTGCCGTTAAGCAAATACAAGACGACAGCACCGACAAGAATGACGGCGTCGCGCGAGATGACAAGCACCGGGAACCATGCCGGGAATCTCCCGTACTCAGGATCGATGTCGCTCCAGTTACTGATGCTCAAAGTAATGATGCCGCTGAGCAGCAAGCCCTTGTCGGCAATCGGGTCGAGGATGACCCCAAGCGAGCTCTTCTGATTGTAGTGACGCGCGACGTATCCATCCAGACCATCGCTCACTGCAGCGATCAGGAAAATGGCGATGGCAGTGAAGCGCATCCATTCGACTCGCGCACCCTGTTGAATGCTCTCACCGTAATAGATGGCCATCGTGACGAAAGCCGGAATCATCAAAATCCGAACAACCGTGATTTTATTGGCAGTCGTCATGATCCACGGGCGTGACAAAAGAATTGTAGGGCGTTTGATTCGCTCGCGCCAGCTCGCTCACCCTTCGGCTTCCCGTCTATGTCGGTCGGCGCCCGCCGGCTTCATTCTGTGAAACGCCAATCTGTGATTGGTGCTACACAGACGCCCTACAACCGCTATATCGTGACTCCCGCGCTACAATCTAGGTCTCGAGTTCAGCTGACCCTGCCGTGGCCATGGCTTCATGCCGACCTTCACAGAATTCCTCGATCATCTTCTTATTGAACGCCGGAATATCGTCTGGCTTTCGGCTGGTCACCAATCCATTATCCACCACGACTTCCTGATTGACCCAGTTTGCTCCGGCATTGCGCATGTCCGCTTTAATTGCGGGCCACGAGGTCATCGTTCTTCCGCGAACCAGACCTGCACTGATCAGGACTTGCGGCCCGTGACAAATGGCTGCCACGGGCTTGCCTTCCTGAAAGAAATGCCGCGTGAATTCCAGCGCATCCTCATTCGAGCGCACTGCATCAGGATTGAACAGCCCACCGGGGATCATTAGTGCGTCGAATTCCTCGGGACGCGCTTCATCGAGCGTAAGGTCCACGTCAAATCTGTCGCCTTTATCAGCATCATTCATCCCCTGGATTTTGCCGGACTTTAGCGAAACAATTTTTGTCTCTGCCCCAGCTTCATCCAGCGCCTCACGCGGTTTTGTCATTTCCACCTGCTCGAAACCATCCGCCACAAGGATAGCCACTTTTTTTTCATCAAGTTTTCGTGCCATAAGATTCCCTCCCGTTAATGTTGCTTGGTTCGGCCGTGAACATCGACCGTACTAAAGCTACGAAGCGCATGCGGCTATTGGATGTAGTCGCCAAGTTCTCGCTGCCGCGCTCCGGCGCTGCTGTTCACAACGCGAATCTTGATAAGTCGCTCCGCCGAAACTATTGTTTTTCTGTGGTCATCGAATCCATTCGCAAATTCAATCACGCCGTACCCTTCGTGCCGTACGAGATTCACACTGTGAGCGGAGAAACTTATGAGGTCCCGCATCCGGACTTCATCTTGGTTTCCCCGAGGGGTTCGTACGTCGTTGTTATCGATCCCAAAGATCCAAGAGAGGCTCCGAACCACATTAGTGCATTGTTGATTGAGCGCGCTACGGTGCTCAACGGTCAGAAGCGGCGCAAGCCGCGAAAGGGTTCTTAACGAGCGCCATCTATACCGGAACGGCGCGTTTTTCTGGCTTAGGGATTTTGAATCCTTCGACTTGCTGCTTAATTTCGTTAGCGAAACTGGCCGCGCCGGCGCCGTTTACGACGCGATGATCAAACGTAAGCGAAAGCGTAACGACTTCCGCGGTTTCATTTTCCTTTCCGTTTGGAGTTAATTCACGATGTGCTGTCCCAACGAACAGCGTTCCAATTGATGGCGGGACGACAATCGGCGCTCCGGCTTTCACCCCGAAAGCGCCGAGACTCGTGATCACGATCGGCGCGTTCATGGCATCCACGCGACCGCCACGCGTCGCATCGACTGTTTCATTATAAATTTTCACGAATTCGGGCCAGGTTTTTCTATTTGCTTGCGTGATCACGGCGGTCGCGAGGCGATCGTCTTCCAGCGAAACCGCGATGCCGAGATCGAAGTCCTCGCTTTCAATGATCTGATCGTCCTCGAGAATCAAACGCCGGAACGGCGGGTGTTTTTCCATGGCGCGCACGACTGCCCACGCAATCATAACGGAAGGGGAGGGGGCATTCTTGCCGTCCTTCTTTTTCGCTGCGTCGCGGGCTTTTTGAATTGCTTCCCAGCGAGCATCGATTTGCAAGTTGGCAGGAATAACGCGGCTAAGTTTACGCGTGATAGTAGGCGAAAGCGCAGGCTCGATTGTTGTAGCCCGGCGGCTGCCGGATGACCCCGGCTGGGCGAACTCGCG
>WNGA01007385.1_pt1 | contig 15319 bp, 8 predicted proteins | sample 5400061 | NCBI WGS metagenome assembly WNGA01 (sample SAMN13153366, study PRJNA577476) | soil metagenome | isolation source: 100 cm soil or saprolite under grassland replicate 2 | place: USA:California | collected 2016-06-15
CGAAACGCTCGGCGAATTCCCCTACCTCGGACTCAAGTGCCGCGACGAGTTTCCGATTACGCGTGGTGCCGTGAAGCGCGGCGGGTTCGTGGCAGCGGTGAGCGGCAAGCGGCGCGGGAAGGGGTCCTCGCGCGAGCAGTCGCCCTACGCCGAGATGTGCGCGGGCATCAAACTGGTCGTGGCCGAAAGCATCGAGCGCATCTACCGCGAGAACTGCCAAAACCTCGGCGTGCTGACGACGACCGACTTCTCGATTCTCGACAAGGTGCGCCGTGGAGAGGTCATTCCGCTGTCGGTGTTCACTGCGGGAGAGGGCGAGATCACGCGCGGCATCATCGAGCATGGCGGGTTGTTCAACTACAACATGGCGCGGCTCAAAGGGCAGGTCGTGCTCCATCCGCCGGCCACTCCGCGGCGCCCGATGACGCTCGGGGAGAAGATCCTGGCACGCCGTTGGGTCGTCGATCCGGCGAACGGGAAGATCGGCGTTCCCGCCGTGAAGCCGGGCGATGAAGGGTTCGTGCTTACCGACATCCGCTTCAGCCATGAGTACGTCACGCCGATGGCGGCGATCTTCTTTGAGCAGCTCGTCGGGAAAAACGCGAAGGTCAACGATCCAGGCTCGATCCTCATGTTCCGCGACCATCTCACGTTCCTCCCGGAAGCGATGACGCCGGAGCGCGTCAAGGAAGGGTTGCTCGACGTCGCGCTGCAGCTCGAGAAGAAGCAACGGGAATTCGCCACGGCGCAGGGGATCAAGCTCTACGGTGAGCTGCGGCTCGGCCACCACGGCTCCGAAGCGATCTGTCACTCGAAGATTCTCGAGTCCCACGCGCTCCCGGGCCAGGTCATCATCGGCTCCGATTCGCACACCCCGCATGCCGGCGCGGTGGGCTGCATCGCCTTCGGCGTCGGGACGACGGCGATTTTCAATTCCTGGATCACCAAGGACGTCCGCCTGCAGGTGCCGGAGACGGTCAAGGTGGTCATCCGCGGCCAAAAGCCCGACAACGTCACCGCGAAGGACTTCATGCTGGAGGTCCTGCGCCATCCGTACGTCAAGACCGGCAAGGCCATCGGCAAGTTGGTGGAGTATTGTGGCGATGCTGTCGAGTCGCTGTCGGTAGACGAGCGGGCCACGATGACCAACATGACGGCCGAGGTTGGGGGCTTCACGGGCTACGTCGCGCCGGACGCCAAGACGGTCGACTACCTGATGGACTACCGCAAGATGTCCCGCCAGGAAGCCGAACGGCTCTGCGACGGGCTCACGAGCGATCCGGAAGCCGAGTACTGCGAAATCATCGAGATTGATGCAGCGAGCATTCGGCCGATGATCGCCCTTCCCGGCGACCCGGGGAATGGCCTCTACATCGACGACGTCACGCAGCGCATCAAGGTCGACATCGCGTACGCGGGCTCCTGCACGGCGGGCAAGAAGGAAGACATGGACATGTACGCGCGCGTGCTCGCCGAGGCCGCGGGACGAGGTGAGCGTGTCGCGCCGTGGGTGCGCTTCTTCATTCAGTGCGGCTCGCAGGATGTGAAGCGCTACTGCGAAGAGCGGGGCTACCTCGATGTGTTCCGGCGGGTGGGGGCGACGTTTCTCGAGCCATCCTGTGGTGCCTGCATCAATGCGGGGCCGGGGGTGTCGAAGACGCGCGAAGAAGTCACCATCAGCGCGATCAATCGCAACTTTCCGGGCCGCTCAGGTCCCGGCCAGCTCTATCTTGCCAATCCCTATACCGTGGCCGCGTCGGCCATCACCGGCTACATCACCGTCTGGGAGCCGGGAATGGTGCTGGAGAGCGCTCGCTCAGGGTAGCGTGCCGCGGATCTTCACCTTGACGGCGCGTGCACCGCTTCCGAAATCCAGCGCGGACGTCACCGTCGTACTCGAATCCGGCACCGACTTCCCATTGATCGTGAACTCGCCGCTCACCGTGCCGCGAGACACGTTGAACGTAGACCCCCCCTGACTCGATCCATACTGGCTCGACGTCGTCCGCAAGTGCCCGCCGCGCGACAACCACTTCGTCACCGTCGAGTCCGTCGCCTGGTTGATCACGAAGCCCGTGCCTGTTCCCGCCGTGTCGAGCGTGAAGCGCGACCATAACGAGTCCGTGATCGGCGCTCGACCCGATCCCAGCAAGAAGAACACCGAGTCCATCGTGCGCGTGGTCGCGTGGTAGCCGCGCCAGGCCAGGATCGCGGTCAAATTGCTCGTAACCCGCGCCCCGTGCTGCGTCGCGTCGATGTCGAATTCTATGCCGACGATGCGCGTCGTGTCGGACCCCTGCCCGATGCGCGACGCACGATCCATGAACGGGAAGACGACTACGGACATCAACGCGTACAGGCCGGAGTCTCCGGTAAACGCGGGGTCGAGCGTCATGTCGTGAAGGAACGCGGAGTCGAGCGCCATCCGCACGGCGACGAGCTCGGGTGCGGGAATCGCGTCGGGATCGACGCCGCCGGCATCGGAGCACGCAGCGATCACCCCGGCAAACGCCAGAGAGAGCAACGTTTTTCTCATGCGGGTGAAATATGGCGCTACTGCGCGCCGCCGGTAACTGTCACGAGCTGCACCCGATATGGGCGGAGTGAGTCGCGTTGGTAGACGCTGCGGGGATTCCACAGCACCCAGGTGTTGATCCCCAGCTCTTCGGCCGCGCGGATCTGCTCGCGGATCTCATGCGGCGTGTAACGCGGCTTGCGCCGGCCGAGTGTGAATGCCTGAAGGTACGGACGGATCGTCGCGGCTCTGGCGAGCGGCCGCGAGCGCTCGAGTGCTTCACTGAGGGCGTTGCGAACGACGCGATACGGCTCGGCGTTCGGCCGCGCGAGTCCATAGCTGCCCTTGTAATAGTGGCTGGGATAGACCATCGGTAAGACGACGTCCGCGACGGTGACGAAGTCTTCCCACACCTGGCCGATGCCCAGGTCACCGGTCGCCGCCGCCGTCAAGCCGAAAATATCGAATGTGACCGGCACGCCAAGCGGCTGAATGCGATGCGCGAGAATCGCGATCCCCGCCTGCACACCCTCGCGCTGCGTTTCGCCCCGCTTGCGAGAGGCGAAGATCGCTTGTGCCATGGCTTCTTTCGGCTCGTCAGGGAAGCGGACGTAGTCAAACTGGACTTCGTTGAAGCCGAGCCGCACCGCCTCCTGCGCGAGTTGCGCCGCGTAGATCCAGACAGAGTCGTTGTACGCATCGACCCACGCGATCCCGATCCGATCGCGCCACAGCCCGCTGCCGTCACGATTCTGCACCGACCACTTCGGCCGCCGCTCGGCGAGCAGCGGATCCTTCGCTACGACGATGCGGGCGATCGCGTAGATGTCGTGCGCACGAAGGGTGTCGAGCCGTGACTGCACATCACGCGTACGCACACACTTGGTGGCGCCGATCTCCTGCGCGACTTTGACCTGCGAGGGATACAGCAGGCAACCCGTATCGTCCTTGACGTCGACCACGAACGCATTGATCTCCGTCGAGTCAGCGAGGCGCACCAAGTGCGCCAGCTTGCTCGATCCAAACGCCCACGCGTTGACGTAGAGCGCTTTGATCGGATCGGCCTGGGAGTTGTCGAACAGGGGGTCCGGCAGAACGTAGCGCAGCTCGACGCCGCGCAGCTGCATGGTCTCGGGCGACGACGGCAATTGTTGGGCAAAAAGGCCGCGACTTGCGGTCGCGGCCCAGAGCAAGAGAGCGCTTGCGTGCCGAGCCAACTTCATAGGGGTGACCAACATAGGAAATTGACCCCTAGCGGGGCAAGGATTGGCCTCTCATCTCGGGCGTAAGCTATTGAATAGCAGTGGGTAAGACGCGATGCTCTGGCCGCGATACTGCGGTCTGATGCCGAACAGAATCACGCGTCCGGTACCCAGCTGCACTTCTAGAATCGCGGCCTTTCCGGCGATGCGTTCGGGATGCAGCACCCAGCCCGAGAGCAGGACGCGTGTCGGATCTTCAGGCCAGTGCCCGATGACGCGCGTCACGCTCGAGTCGAGTACTTCGAACGCCGGTCCTCCCTGAAACCATCCGATCGTTTCGCGCGGCATGCCGCGCCCGACGGCGTTCGCCGTGTCGAGCTCCAACCGGAAGATCGAGCCTGGCGCGTAGAAGTCCTCATCGCTGACCGCCTCGAGCACGTTGCGCACTGGCAGCAGCAGCGCCTGGATCGCGAATCGGCTCGCCTCATTCAGCGCGATGAGCGTTCCGCCGTCCACGACGAATTGCCGCAGCGCTTCGCTGCCGTCGGGGCCGATGCCTCCGGCGTACGGCGCCGGATAGCGCGGCGGAAGACCTTCCAGGATTTCCCGCGGTGATTGATCGGGGAGAATGATCACATCGAATTGATCATGCAGCTTCCCGGCGCGTACCACCGAATCGACGAGCGACGTGTAGGGCACCTTCCAGTTGTCGAACACCCAGCGCGTCCATCCCTCGTCCATCGTCGCGTCGTAGGACTTGTAGAGGCCGATCCGCGGTGTGTCGGCGACGAAACGCGCTATCGGACCGACCGATCGAGGCGTGATCGGGCCCGACAGCGGCACTCGAAGCGAATCATTCGCGGCGATCGCGTTCAGCCCCATCAGCAACGGCAACGTATGGGCAGTGACGTCGTACGGTTTCTCCGGTGGCCCTCCCGGATACAATCGCCGGTCGGGATAGCGCTGCACTTCGAGCAGCGTCTTGGCGAATGCCGCGTACGGCTGGCGCAGCACGACGACGTACGTCCCCGCTCCATGACGCTGGCCCTGCAGGCTGAACGCCTGGAGCGCAGTACGAATCTCGACGCCGCCACGCCGCAGGATGCCGAGCATGGCGCTCAGCGCGACCGAGTCCTGACGGGCCGGAATCACGTACGCGTACGGCCATTCCCGCCAACCGCGGATGGCATGCGTCTCGACGTTGAAGAAGTTGACGAGCCAGCGCTCGCGCTCCCGCGCCGCATGCACCAGCAGCGCGTAGGCGCCTTCCGTCTGATATGAGACGATATCGCGCAGCGACCAGCGCCCTCCGCGCCAGGGGTTCGTGAAATTCCACGACCGCTCGCGCGGATTGTATCCGCGCTCGCGCGCCTGCAGCCGATCGAACGGGATTTCAACCGGCGTCGCGAGGTCGGCGCTTGCCGTCTCGGAGAGAATGCGCACGCCGCCGTGGTAATGCTGATACGCGCGCGCCGGCGTCCAGGCGTCGTAGGTGGAGTTGATCGAGATGCCGGTCTTGCCCTGACCGGCTAATTCCCATGCCATCGCGCTGCCCAGCGCGTTCACCCCATCGATGAGAAGCGGATCCACGTTGGGCTCGACGGGATCGAGGTAGGGAGGTAGAAACAGCCGCGCCCCGTTCGCATCCATCTGATGGATGTCGTGCACGATCTGTGGATGCCAGACGTTGTAGAGCGAATCGACCGTCAGCTGCGTCTCGACCTGCGTGAACGCGTACCAGTCGCGGTTGTTGTCGTGACCGGTGTAATGGTGGTACAGCTCCGGCGGTGATGTCCCTTCCGCGGTCGTGCCGATCGAGCGGTTGTACCACTTCGCCACGATGGTGACGCCATCGGGGTTCAATGAAGGCACCAGCCACAGAATCACATTGTCGAGAATCGACCGTGTCGTCGCGCCCGTATCGGTCGCCAACCGATACGCCAACGCAACGGGCGAAAGGTGCCCACCGACCTCCGTCGAATGAATACTCGACGTGATAAGCACGATCGTTTTGCCGTTCTGCAGCGCGTCGCGAGCGGCTCGACTGGTACGGAAGGAGCGGGGGTCAGCGAGTCCGGCGTTGACCTGCCGGTAATAGTCGAGCCGCCGCAAGTTCTGCGGGCTCGAGATCGCCAGCGCGATAAAGGGCGCGCCCAGCGTCGTTTTGCCGAGCTCCCGGTAGTCGACCCGGTCGCTCGCCCTGGCGAGCGCCTCGAAATAGCGGACCAACACGGGCCACTCGACGAGCTTACGATCGTCACCCGGCTCGAAGCCGAGCACGGAGCGCGGCGTGGGAATGACCGGCGGCGAAGGGCGGCGATTAACGGCGGCGGCAGGGGGCGGCGCAGGACGTCGAGTACGCCGCTGCTGGGCAACCACCGGCCCCACCAGCAGCGTGGCCGCTAGCGCGATGACGATGCCGCTGCGCAGCGTCAATGCTGGCTCGTCGTCGTCGCCGGTGCCGCGTCGCCGGTCCCGATCCAATGCGCGAACCAGGTGCGGATCCGCTCCAGCCGATCCACGAGCAGCCACGGCGGACCGGTGCGCGACAAGCCGTGGAACGAACGGGGATACCGCACGAACTCGGCGGGAATGCCGCGCTTGCGCAGCGACATGAAGAGCTGCTCGCCGTCGGTGATCGGGGTGCGCTTATCATCCTCCGAGTGCACGATCAGCATCGGCGTGCGCATGTTGTTCGCGTACGTCATCGGCGACAGGACGCGATAGAGTGAATCGCTCACCCACGGCGCCCCGTTGAACTCATAGTCGGTGAGCCCCTGCGCATCGGATGATCCGTACCACGAATACCAGTTGAAGATCGAGCGGTCGGTTTGCGCCACCCGGAACCGGTTCGTGTGACCGACCACCCAGTTCGTCATGAAGCCGCCGTAGGACCCGCCTAGGACCGCCATACGCGTCGTGTCGACACCGCCTTTGCCACGCGCGATGGCGACGTCGACCGCTTGCATCAGGTCCTGATAGTCCTCCATTCCCCAGCGCCCGCGCGTCGAGAACGTGAATGCGTGGCCGTAGCCGCTCGAGCCTCTGGGGTTGGTGAACAACATCCAATAGCCCTGCCCCGCCAGCATCTGAAACTCCGGGAACAGCACGTTGCCGTAGTTCGAGTGCGGGCCGCCGTGAATCGAAAGCACGAGCGGATAGCTCTTGCCCGGCTGATAGCCGTATGGCTTCATCAACCACCCTTCGATCTTCAACCCCCCGACGCCGGTGAACCAGAACGTGTCGGCGGGGATCACCATGACCTGCTTGAAAAGCGAATCGTTGAACGTCGTGAGCCGGCGTTCCGCGCCGCGGGCGAGCGAAGTGACATACAACTCGGTGCCGTGCGTGATGTCGCTACCCGTGTACGCGAGTGAACGTCCGTCCTCGCTGAGCGAGAAGCCTCGCAGCTGACGCTCGCCGGTGGTGACCTGACGAACCGGTCCACCCGTCGCTGCGACTGCAAACAGATGCACGTTGCCGTTGGTCTCGGCGTTGAAGTAGATCGTCTTGCCATCGGCCGACCATGTGGGACTGCTGGGGTCGAGACTCCAGTCTCCGGTGAGATTTCGGGCACTCCCCGTCCCTCCGGTTGCAGGAACAATGCAGATGTCGCTCTCCATCCCACGGCCCTTCGAGCACACGAACGCGATCGTCTTCCCGTCGGGAGACCAAGCGGGCGAGCTGCTCTGGGGGAAACCGGTGGGGAGGGGGCGCGTCGTGCCGTCGGCAATGGTGAAGAGGAACAGTGCCGGCCGGTTGTCGTCCCGCACTTCCTGATTCTCGGTGGAGTCCTGCTCGAACGCGATCGTCTTGCCGTCGGGCGACCACGCCGGCGAGCTCTGACTCAGATCGCCGCTCGTGAGCTGACGCGGTGGGCCGCCGGTGAGCGGCACGAGATACAGATGACCGGGGCGACGGGTCTCGCGCGGCGGCAGGTAGCCGCGCTCGTCGCCGACGATCGGGATCGAGGTGTAGAGTCGCCCGTCGAAACGCTTGGGATCCGCGCCGCGGGTGATCGCGGTCGGCGAGACGCGAGTGCGCCACGTCTCCTTCTTCACGCTGTCCGGCTCATCGCCGCGCCACGCGTATGCCAGCCATTGCCCGTTCGCCGAGAAGACAGGCATCGCGTGCACGCCCTTGATCTGGAACGCTTCGCCGCCCGGGGCTGCGGTCCGTAGGAACCAGATGTCGTCATCCGAGCCCTCGCGCTTGCTCGAGAACGCGAGCAGGGACCCGTCGGGCGACCAGTTCGGGTTCGACGCTTCCGTCGAGGGGCTGGTGTAGCGGAACGCCGACCCCCCCCCCGAGCCGTCGGCGGGCGCCATCCAGATCTCATTGTGGCGCCGGTCCTTGTCTTCGACGACGGTGGTCACGACGAAGGCGACGCGCCGCGCGTCGGGCGACAGCGCCGGACTGCTCACGACGGTCAGCCGATAGTAGTCGGTGGACTGCCAGGGGCGAGTTTGGGCGGACAGTCGGACCGTCGGACTGACGGACAGAATGAGTGCGGCCAGCCAGAGCTTGCGCATGGAGATCTCTCGGTTCGTCGTGGGGTCAGAAAACTACCGACCCCGGTCGCCGTGCGCGACCGGGGTCGTTCCACAGTCCGACGGTCCGTCCGACCGACCGTCCGTTAATTCAGTTTGTGCAGTTCGACGCGCCGATTCTGCGCCCGCCCTTCTGGTGTCGCGTTGGGGGCGATGTATCCCGTCGCCCCAAATCCGCGTGCGCGCATCCTCATCGGGCTCACTCCCTTGCGCGCGAGGTAGTGTTGTACGGCTCCGGCGCGACCCATAGAGAGCCGCAGGTTCGTCAGTTTTCGGCCGGTCGAGTCGGTGTACCCAGCGATCTCGATACGGATCTGGGGATTCGCGACGAGCGACGCCGCGACTTGGTCGAGAATCGCGTAAGACTCTCGGGTGAGCACCGAGCTGCCGGTCCGGAAGGTCACGCCCTGGAGAATCAGCGTCGGGCGGGCCGGCGGCGCACCCGGAGCAGCCGGTGCGCGCTCCTCGAACAGCAACAGGCAGCCGAATTGATCGACACGCGATCCCGCCGGCGTGTTGGGGCAGCGATCCTGCGGATCGATCACCCCGTCGCCGTCGGTGTCGTGCGCGATTGGGCAGCCGTTGGCATCCACCTGAATTCCCGGCGGCGTGTTGGGGCACTTGTCGAACCCATCGCCTACGCCGTCCTTGTCGGTATCAGCCGGACAGCCGAACGAATCGACTGGTGTGCCGGGCGCGGTGTCGGGGCAACGATCGATCCCGTCGAACACCTTGTCCCCGTCGGAGTCCATCGGGCAGCCTGTGGCGTCGACTGTGGCGCCGGCTGGTGTGTCGGGACACTTGTCCAGCCCATCCCAGACGTTGTCGCGATCGGAATCGATCGGACATCCGTTCGGATCGACCGTCGCACCCGCGGGCGTCGCCGGACATTTGTCGAGTAGGTCGTTCACGCCGTCACCGTCGGAATCGAGCGGCCCGGGCGGGCAACCCTTGGCGTCGACGGTGACACCTGCCGGCGTGTCCGGGCACTGATCGATCCCGTCGAACACCTTGTCACCGTCCTGATCGTGCGGGCAGCCGGTGGCGTCGACCGTTGCACCGGTCGGGGTGTTGGGGCACGCGTCGATCCCATTCAATACGCCATCACTATCGGCATCGGCGGAGCAGCCGCGCTTGTCTACGGTCGCGCCCAGTGGCGTGTCGGGGCAGGCGTCGTTCTTGTCCGACACGTGGTCGCGATCCGCATCTGCGGCCGGCGGGCCGCTGGATTGGAAGAACGCGACACCCGCGGTGCCGACCAGATGAGTCGCGCTCTTTGAGCCGCCCGGGAAAGTACTCTTGGTATCGGGCGTGTAGATGCCGCGCGCATCGAATCGCAACGCAAAGCGCGAGCTCATGTACAGCTTCGCGCCCGCACCGCCGTGAAATCCATGGTCGGTGAAGTGGTACGGGCTCGTATTGCCGAAGTCGAGCAGCGTGAAGCCGCCCAGGACGTAGGCCGACAGGCGGCTGGCATTCAGCGGGTACACGATAAGGCTGGCGCTACCGATGAGCGGCTCGAGGTGCACCGTGCTGATGTCCTGCGGCGATTGGAATAGCCCCTCGACCTCGAGGCTCATCATCGGCGTGAGCGCGTACGCAAAGCGTACGCCGCCGCCAACCTTGTTGGTGAGGTTGAAGGCTTTGTCGTATTTCGTGAAGGCGCCGAACAGGCCGACTTCGTAGCGGCGGTCGTACTGCGCCTCCAGCCTGGTCGCCGTCAGCGCCATCACCACAAGGAGTGGGGCGAGCTTTCTCACGATTGGCCTCCGCCTCAGTTAGTCTGCCGCAGCTCGACGCGCCGATTCAGCGCGCGGCCGGCCGCCGTCGTGTTGGGCGCGATCGGTTGCGTGGGGCCGTAACCCCTGGCGACCATCCGGTCCGGCGCGACACCCTTGGTCGCCAAGTAAGTCCGTACCGCCTGCGCGCGGGCTTCAGACAGCCGCAGGTTGGTCGCAGACGATCCGGTGATATCCGTATGACCGGCGATTTCGATCCTGATGTTGGGATTCGCGACGAGGGACGCCGCGACGATGTCGAGAATCGTGTACGAGTCGGGCTTCAGCGCCGAGCGGCCCGTTTCGAACGTCACGCCGCGGAGCACGACGGGCGTCTTCGCCTCGGTAAAGAGAATTGGGCAACCGGCGGCATCGACGCGAGTGCCAGCCGCGGTTCCGGGACACTTGTCTTTGGTGTCGTCCACGCCGTCGCCATCGGTGTCCGACGCGCGCTGGCAGCCTGCCGTATCCACCTCAGTGCGCGCTGGAGTGTTCGGGCACTTGTCGATGCCATCCGGCACGCCGTCGCGGTCGCTATCAACGGGACAACCGTTGGTGTCGACGGTGGCACCCGCCGGCGTGTTGGGGCATTGGTCAGGACCGTCCGGAACGCCATCGGCGTCGGAATCGGTGGGACAGCCATGCGCATCCACGCGAGCACCGGTCGCCGTGTTCGGGCACTTGTCGATACCGTCGTACACGCCGTCCGCGTCGGTGTCCTTCGGGCAACCGCGCGCGTCGACCTCTGCTCCCTCGACTGTGTTGGGACAGGCGTCGAGGCCGTTATAGACCTTGTCGCGGTCGGAATCGCTCGGGCAGCCGCGTGCGTCTACGACCGCGCCCGTGGGCGTTCCCGGACACGTATCCTTCCGATCGGCTACACCATCCTGATCGGCGTCACGGAACGCGCCCGGTCCGGTGAAGATCGAGAGTCCTGCAGAGCCGACGACGTGTCCGGCCCAGTTCCCGCCTGACAAACCGGTGCTCGGGGAGTAGATCGCGCGGCCTTCGATCCGGAGGGCGACTCGCCCGCCGAGAAACATCCGATCTCCGATCGCGCCATGAACTCCGTTGTCGCTGAAGCTGTAGGAGGGGTGATCTTTGAATGCAACGCGAGTGTACCCGCCTAGGATATAGAAGAGGTTGTGCTCGTTGCCGAAGTTCAGGCTGAGGCTGCCGCTCCACAACGACAGATTGGCATTGGTGCCGCCGGAAAAGGGGGTCGGCTGCTGATAGCCGAATTCCGCCTCAGCCCCGACCACTCGGCTGAAGAAGTAGCCCAGCCGCCCGCCACCACCGATTTGATTGTCCAGACGGAAGGCGCGGTCGTACCGCGTGAACGACCCGAACGCTCCGAATTCGAACTGCTGCGCATGCTGACCGACGCAGAGGGCAGGAACGGCGTTGAGACACACCAACAGCAATGATGTCCGCGCGAGCATGTGGCTCCCCAGGGTTGGCGGCACTTTCACTTTAACAATCGGTCCGCCGCGAAGAAACCCCTGTAGCGCGGGTCACCAGCCTGCGGGTTAGGGGTGGCCGTTTCCCCCTCGGATGAAGCGGAGAGCCTGAGAGAGCTGCTCGGCAAGCGCCGACAGCTCCGTGGCGCCCTTGGCGAGGTCCTGGATGGCGCGCAGCTGTTCGGAGGCCGCGGCCGCAACCGCCTCGGCTTCCTGGCTCGAGGTCTGCGCGCCGGTGCGCGCCTGCCCGAGTGATTCGGTGATTCGACTGGCTAGCTCAGCACTGTGGCGCCCGACCTCCGCCACCTGTTTCCCGGCGCGCGCCGTCTCGGCGGCTGCTGCCGCGATCTGCTCGAGGTCCTGAACCCACGCCGCGGAGCTTTGGACGACCTGGCCGAGGTCGCCGCGGATACGCTCGATGAGCTGTGCGGCGCGGTCCAACGCGCGCCGGGTGTCCTGGACCGCTTTGCCGACGTTACGCGCCTCGCGCCCGCTCGCTTCGGCGAGCTTGTGCACCTCATCGGCGACCACGGCGAAGCCCCGGCCGTGAATCCCGGCGCGCGCGGCCTCGATCGTCGCGTTGAGCGCGAGTAGGTTCGTCTGATTCGCGACGAAGCCGATCGTTTCGGAGAACCGTTCGACCTGCGCCGCCACCTCACGCAGCCGCCCGACTTCGGCGGCGCTTTCTTCGGTCGTGGCGCCGAGGTCGGTCAGCTGGCGCACCGCGTTCTGGGTCGCCGTGCGCACGCGGTCGGTCGTCTTTTCCATTTGTGAGCCCGCCTCACGCGTCCGATCGCCGGCTGTTGCGAGCTCGGCGGCGCTGTCCTTCAGCTGTCCGGCTTCGCGGGCGGCGGTGCTCACCAGGGTCGCCGCCTGCCCGGCGCCATGACTGGCACGCTGAGCGGCCGCCGCGACTTCCTCGCTGGACGCGTGGATCTGTTGCGTCGTGGCCGTGAGCGTCTGCACGTACTGCGTCGTCTGATCGGACGCGCCGGTCACCGGGCGGAGGGAGCCATCGATCGCAACCATGAGCGCGAGCTGCGGCGCCAGCAGCTCCAGTAGCTCGCCGTCCGACTGGCGGTACATCGTAGGATCGGAGTGCCGGACGCTCCAGAGACCGACGAGCTGGCCCGCATGATACAGCGGGACGAGCATCTCCGAACCGGGCGTTTCGGCGCCTGGCACGACGACCTGATCGCTCGCGAGGTCGTGCGCCACAACGGGGCGGCGCAGGCGCAGCGCTTCACCGGTGAGACCGGCGTCGGGATCGAATCGGAACGCGGCTCCCGGCTGCGTTGCCGTGTCGGCGATGAGCTCCATTTGCCGCGTGCGCGGATCGTAGCGAGCAAAACCCATCTGTTCCCAAGGTACCAGCTGTCGCGTCAACTCCTGCACGCGCTGGAAGCTGTGAGTCAACGTGAGCTCGGCGGCGATCACTTGGGCGAGACGTTGAATCAGATGCAGCTCATCGGCGCGCACGCCCAGTCGCAGCACGTTGAGACTGCCCCAGGTCCCAAGCGCTAACGCGCCCGTGAGCAAGGCGCGCGTGCCACCAGGGATGGTGGCGTGGACGACGGCCAGCCAGCCGAGCGCCAGGGCGGCCGACACGAGGTAGACGATCGATTCCCAGCGCAGCGTGAGCTGTGCATCCACCCACGCGATCGTTTGGCCGAGCGCGAGCTCCAGATAGAACGTGCCGTTCACGATGATGGGCAACAACACGATCGTGAGCGCGACGCCCCAGGCGTTATCCGCGGACAGCGCCGCCCCGCCGGCTGCGCCACTCAAGCGGGCGTACATCAAGCCGACGAATGTCGACCCCGCCGTCAGGTGCGCCGCGTTCCCGAGCGCCGCACGGAACGGCAGGCGGCGCAGCAACACGTCGCCGACAAGCATCGCAAAGGGCGCGACGATGGCGGCGAACGCCCAACCACGGTCGAGGATCGCGAACAGCATGACGCCGAGGACGTAGGAGGAGAAGCCGTTGCCGGGAAGCGCGATGCCGTTGCGGCGACTGATCGCGGCGACGAGGATGAGCACGGCGCCGGCCAGCGGCAGGTTGGCGCCGGCCGGCACTCGGCCGTTGACATAGGCGATGAGCCCGGCGCCGAAGCTGACGATTGCGGCGAGCGAAACCGCGGCACGGACGAATAGCGCCGGCGCGGTCGAGAATCGCGAGAAGAGCCGCATAACGCTTCGCGCAAGGTCGGCGCCGTGGCGCGGTGTGTCAAGCGCGACTATCGTTCACGACATGACGGTCACAATCGAATATTGCGTTATTTGAAATTATGAACCTCGGGCCACCGGTCTGGCGGCCGAAATCCGCGATGCCTATCCGAACGCAGAGGTGCGGTTGATCCAGTCCTCTGGCGGCGTCTTTGAAGTGGACGTCGATGGACGCCGCGTGTACTCCAAGAAAAGCACGAAGCGCCATGCGGAACCTGGCGAAGTGGTGCGGCTGATTCGCGAGGGGGCCGGGGGAACCGCCAGCAAGCAGTGAGAATTGCGCTTTCCACCGGCGGCGGTGACGCGCCAGGTCTGAACGCCGTCATCCGCGCCGTCGTCCTCAGCGCGGTGCATCGCGGCTGGGAATGCGTGGGGATCAGACGGGGGTTCGGCAGCTTACTCGGCGAGGGTGAGCTGATGCCCTTGGGCCCGCACGAAGTCCGCGGCATCACCCACCTCGGTGGCACGATCCTCGGCACGTCGAATCGCGGCAATCCCCTCAAATGGCGCATGCAGCGGCCCGACGGCTCCTGGGAGGAGCGCGACCGCACCGGCGAGCTGCTCGACTCGTTCCGTGCGAATCGTCTCGACGCCCTGATTGCGATCGGGGGCGAGGGCACACTCGGGATCGTGCTGAGCCTCTGGAAGAAGGGCCTCCCCGTCGTCGGCGTTCCCAAGACGATCGATAACGACGTCGGCGGCACCGTCGCGACGTTCGGATTCGACACCGCCGTCGCTACCGCCACCGACGCGATCGACAAGGTGCATACGACGGCGGAAAGCCACGAGCGCGTGATGGTCGTCGAAGTCATGGGCCGCAATGCGGGGTTCATTGCCCTCAACTCGGGGATCGCCGGCTCGGCGGACGTCATTCTGATCCCCGAGATCCCTTTCGATATCGACAAGGTCTGCGACAAGATTCGGCGCCGCGAAGCCGAGGGCCGGCATTTCAGCATCGTGGTGGTGGCGGAGGGCGCTGTACCGAAGGGCGGCACGGTGTCGCTGGTTGACCCCGCGCACGAGCGGCTCGGCGGCATCGCCGATAAAGTCGCGCACTCGATCGAGCAGATGACCGGGAAGGAAACGCGATCGCTGGTGCTCGGACACCTGCAGCGCGGTGGCGGCCCGACGACGTTCGATCGGATGCTGGCCCTGCGATTCGGGGCGGCCGCCGTCCGCCTGGTTGCCGAGCGTCAGTTCGGGATGATGGTCGCGTTACAGCCACCGCGCATTGTCGCGGTGCCGCTCGAAGAGGCGCTCGCTACTCCGCGCCGCGTGCCGCTCGACTCTGACAGCATCGCTACGGCCAGAGACCTGGGTGTCAGCTTCGGAGACTAAACAGGGACAATTGTCGCAACCGACGGACATGGGCACTCTCCCCCCTCAGCGCGTAAACAGTTACCAGTTATTCACTTACAACTCAACGCGGAGATGGCACGCCTCTTCCTTGGAAGGCAGCACCAAGGAGGCAACTTATGAAACGCGTCTTCGTTGTCGTCGGACTTTTGTTTGCTCTCGCTGCTGGCGTCGCCCAGGCCCAAACGCGGGTCGGCGTCTCGTTGAGTTTTGGGGATCCGTACTTCGCCGG